>JAABUO010001025.1_pt1 | contig 40033 bp, 34 predicted proteins | sample 5559291 | NCBI WGS metagenome assembly JAABUO01 (sample SAMN10711878, study PRJNA513372) | rock metagenome | isolation source: Antarctica rocks | place: Antarctica: Victoria Land, Finger Mt sud
AAACTCTGGCCCTTCCCGTTTCGGGAGGGGAAGGCACTTGTGCCGGGGTGGGTTCTTTAGTTCGCGTTCGTCGCCGCGCTGCCGTTCGAGGAGACCAAATCACGGCTGAGGCCGCCGTTGGCTTTGACGACAGAAGCATAATCCTGGCCCAGCGTGACGGTGATGGCCGTCGGCGGCGTCCATCCCAGCTTGTTAGGGTGGGCCGGCTTCCGCACGGGGTTTGGGACTTCAACACCGAGCAGGACAGAGAGGTCCTGCGGGGCGTTGGGATTAGGAACACCGGTATCCAGCATGGCTGTTTTGGCAATTCCGGGCTTGGGGGAATCAGACGCGAGACGGATGCGGCCAGGGGCGGCATTGCCGCCGTTGCGGACATCGGTGTAGCCCTGCGCTTTAAGCTGATTGACAGCATACTGAGCCAGGCCCGGCGTAGAGGTGCCGTTTTTGATGATGACGGGCGTGAGAGAACGCGCGGCGGTTTCGTCGCCTTTGATGAGCCAGTTCGCGTAGGCATGAGCGACTTCCGGCTTGATCGCATAGTCCCATGCGCCGCCCGGTCCACGGAAGTCGTCGCCGGGGATGGACGCGGTCTGGATGTCACCTTGCTGGACGCCTTTGAAGATGGCGGCGATGTCCAAAATCTGCTGGCGCGTGAAGTCCGTGCGGATGGTAGACATGGCGACATCGGCCAGCGTAGGGGCCTGCGCGAGATTGGCGAAGTTCTTAGCTTTGTCCACCATCGCCCGCATCAAGACATGCTGGCGATACATGCGCCGCTCATCGCCGTCTTCCGGTGTGGGACGCTTGCCGGCGTCGGGATGGCGGTAACGGGCAAAGCCGACGGCATTGTTGCCGTTCAAATGCTGCTCACCCGGCTGGAGGTCAATGCTGAGATGTCCCCAGTTGTCGTGGTAGTGCATTGGGTGTTCCACATCAACGTCTACGCCGCCGAGCGCGTCCACCATTTTTTTGGTCGCGTCAATGTTCAGCACCAAGTAGTGATTGGCATTTGTGCCGAGGAACTCATTAACCGTGGCAACCGTGCGCTCCGGGCCGCCAGTGGAATAGGCTGAGTTAATCTTGGTGTGGATGTTCGTGCCGGCAATGTGCGTGTAGGTATCGCGCGGAATGGACAGCATGGTCGCTTTTTTGCTGACGAGATCAAGCGTCATCACAAACAGCGTGTCAGTGCGGGACTGCGAGGTATAGACAACATCGCTGTTGGTCCAGCTATCGTCAATGCCCATGCAGACAATCGTGAGCTTGTTTTCGCCCGGAAAGCCGTTTTTGGGTGCGAAAATCGGTTCCATGATGCTGGGCCAGCCGCCGCCGGGAGAACGGACCATTTTGCTGTATGTGTGCAGTATCCAGCCGGTCCCCGCACCAAGAACGGCGAGGAAGGACAGGAGGGACCACAGCGTGATTTTTTTGCCTTTGCTCATAATGATTGCTCCAAGAACCCGCACCCCCGGTACTGCGTACCGGCCCCTGCCCCCACTTCGTGGGAGAGGGGTAAGAAGTTAGGAAGAAGCCAGATAAGAGCCAGCCTCTTCTTTCTCTTAATCTTCACCCCTCTCCCACGAAGTGGGGGCAGGGGTCGACGCGAAGCGGCGGGGGTGGGGGCCATCCTACTCCGCCATCATCAGCTCTAAGCCGCGCTCCGAACGGGACGGCAGCATTTCGCCGGTAAAGCCCCACAAATGCGACTTGACGGCTTTCACGGTCACGAGCTGCCCCTGCAAGTCACGCGGCGAGGGAAAATTAATTGTTTTGCCCTGGCGGTTCAGGCCCGTCCACTTCAAGGGGTCTTTCGGGCTGCGCCGCTCGACCAGCACTTCATAAACACTACCGACCTGAGACGCATTTCGTTCCAGCGTGATTTCGTTTTGCAGCGCGATCAGCGCGTTCAAGCGCTCCAGCTTAATTAGCTCGGGGATTTGATCATCCAGCACAGCGGCTTTCGTGCCTTCGCGAGGCGAGTAGGCAAACATGAACGCCGAGTCGTACCGGGTTTCAGCAACAAAGCGCATCGTGTTTTCGTATTCTTCGTCGGTCTCGCCGGGAAAACCGAGCATCAAATCGGTGGAAAGGCCGACATCAGGCACTGCCGAGCGCAGGCGGGCGACAATGTCTTTATACTGATCCAAAGTGTAGCCCCGGCCCATGCGCTTCAGCAAATTATCGTCGCCGACCTGCACCGGCATGTGCACCTGCTCGCAGACTTTGGGCAGATGCGCGATGGCGTCAATCGTGTCCTGATGAAAGTCTTTCGGGTACGGCGACGTGTACCGAATCCGCTCAATGCCTTCAATCGCGTTCAGGCGTGTTAGCAGTTCTGCAAACGAGCATGGCTTGTCCAAAAACTTGCCGTAGGAGTTCACGGTCTGGCCCAGCAGTGTCACTTCTTTCGTGCCGAGCGACGCCAATCGCTCCACTTCCAGCACAATTTCGTCCGCAGGCCTGGAGCGCTCCTTGCCGCGCGTGATCGGGACAATGCAGAACGCGCAGAACTTGTCGCAGCCATAGGAGATGGACACAAACGACTTCAGCTTCGGCATCAGCCCGGAAAGAACCCGCGCGGGCGTTGCTTTATCGTTCCGGTCTTTGCGCGACGGCAGCGCGGTGTCGATAATCGCGATCCGCTCGGAGCGCACCCGCTCGACCAGCGCCGGAACGCGGTCAATCTGGCCGGTGCCGACGACTAAATCCACATACGGGGCACGGCGGCGAATTTCCGGGGCTTCCTTCTGGGCCATGCAGCCGCAGACGCCGATGACAAGCTCCGGGTTCGCGGCCTTCAGCTCCCGCAGCTCGCCGAGCTTGCTGTAGACTTTGCGCTCCGGCTTTGCCCGAACCGAGCAGGTATTCAGTAAGATTACCGAGGCGTCTTCGACCCGGTCGGCTTTAACGTAGCCCTGGTTTTCCAGCATAGCCGCCATCTGCTGCGAGTCATCCTCGTTCATCTGGCAGCCCCAGGTCAGCACCGTATACCCGCCGCGCTTCGCCGAAGGCACGGGGGCAAGGAGCGGCTCGGAAGAGAGTTTGCTTACAAGTGTCATTTATCTATTATATCGTAAATGGGAAGAGGAATGCAAGCCGGAGCATCTACAGAACGCGGGTGCGCTTAGAAAGCGCCTTGCGGGTCTGAAGCGCGGGCAGGTTCTCGCGGACAAACGCATTCTCGACCAGCCGGAAGAACGCTTCCCGCTCCGGGCCGCGCACAATTGCCCGTTCATGGGCCTCCGCCAGCGCAATCGGGTAGCCCTGGCCTTTGCGGGCCTGGTCAAAGCACAGGCGATGGACGCGCCCCGTGAGGCCTACGTCTTCCGCCACCCAGAGCGGCACTTCGACGCGGGCAATTTCGGGACCAGCGTTCAAATAAAAGAACGCGATGCGCTGGTCACTGGGATACAAGTCTAAACTGCGGGCGTTGCTGCCGAAGACCGGCGAACGGTCGCCGGGATGGGGAAGCAGGTGCTGAAAAAGCTGCACGTCGGTCAGCGACGCAAGCTCCGTGCATAAGTCTTTGGTGTCGTGCGGGCAGCCCGGCTCGCAAAGGGTCAGGCGCAGTGCACCGACCACGTCCCGGTGGGCAGGGCGGCTGACATAGCCGGCGACAGGCGTATTATGGGCCTGCCCGGCGGCCAGCATTTCGCAGAAACCGTCAATAATCCGGCGCTGCTCGGCTTCGGACTCGCCCTGCGGCGTCCAGACAATCAGCGGATCGTCCACCAGCGCAATGGCTTCGCGGTCTTTGTGGGCCTCAATTAAAGCCGCCAGGGCCGCGCTTTCCGCCAGCAGGCGGCGGTTCGCGATAATCTTGTCGGACAGCGGCACCGGGTCTCCCCCGCCCTCTGTCTGGTACAGGTCTTCGTCTTTATAATGCAGCGTGGCTTGCGACACCAGTGTTGGCCTCTCGCCGGTGCCGTAATGCAGCGCAATCTGTCCGACGTTAATCAAGTAGCAGGGCGCGACGGCGTGGCGGTCCAGCGGGATTTGGGAGCCGTCAGTGGCAAGCGCCGTGTAGACCGCCGGAACACCGGGCGGCAGGGCGACGGTAGACGACGGCGGGACATCGCGGCAGTCGGCGGCAAGCCAGGACGGCTTCGGCAGGGACTCCCGCTGCGGGCGTGTCGCCGCCCACGCTTCCGGGTCCAAAGTCGCCTGGGCCAGCGCCGTCCGCATCTGCGCGGCGGTTTTATTCCCCCGCTTTCGCGCCTCCGCCCCCATCTTCTGAATGTCGCTGATGACCTGCGTGAGTTCCAGCATGATGTGTTCCTTTTGCCGCAGACCTCACCCCGCCTCGTTCCTCGGCGACCCTCTCCTTAAGCAAGGAGAGGGTAAGACAAGAGCAGAAAGGCCGAAATTGCGAGATGCTGTCTTTTCCTGACTATTCCGACCCTCTCCTTGCTTAAGGAGAGGGTCGCCGAGGAACGAGGCGGGGTGAGGTTCTTACTCTTCTTCCGCCGTTGCCCTATTCGCCGACACTTTCAGTGTGATCTCATCTACCCGGCGGCCATCCGTCTTTTCAACCACAAACTCTAAATTCTCATAGCAAACCAACTCGCCGGCTTCGGGCTGGCGTCCGAACCGGCCGAAGACGAAGCCGCCGATGGTGTCAAAGTCGTCGTGCGGCAGGTCGAGATCCAGCAGATCGTTTAAGTCATCAATTGCCATGCGGGCGTCAAGACGGTAGACGCCGGGGGCAAGCGTCTGGAACTGGGCATCTTCCTGGTCGTATTCGTCTTGGATTTCGCCGACCAGCTCTTCCAGCAGGTCTTCCACCGTGACCAGGCCCGCCGTGCCGCCGTATTCGTCCTGGATAATCGCAAGCTGAACACTGGAACGGCGAAACTCGTCCAGCAGGTCGTCAATGCGCCGGTTTTCCGGCACCATCAGCGGCAGGCGCATCAGCGGGCGCAAATCCAAATTCCGCTCGCCGCGGGCCAGCGCCGGCAGCAGATCTTTGGCATGGACGATCCCGACAATCGTGTCCACGCTGTTTTCGTAGACGGGAATGCGCGAGTGACCGCTTTCGACAATCAGCTCCAGCAGTGCCGGCAGGCCCGCCCCGGCGTCAACCGCCTTGACATCAATGCGGGGGGTCATGACCTGCCGCACGTCGGTGTCGCCGAAGGAGATCACGTTCCTAATAATTTCTTTTTCGTCTTCTTCAATTGCCCCTGACTGGGCGCTGGCTTCCACCATCGCCCGCAGCTCTTCTTCGGTAATCATCGGCGCGGCAAACGTCGCCGTCAGGCCGAACGGACGCACCAGCAAGTTAGACAGCCCGAGCGCAAGCGTCGCCAGCGGCGCAAACAGCACAATAAAGAAACGCAAAGGCCGGGCCACGAGCAGAGCCGCTTGATCGGGCCGGCGCAGTGCGATTGAACGCGGGATAATCTCGCCGACCACGATCGTCAGGAGCGCACTCAGCAGGGTTAGCGCGACTGTCATAAAGCGCACGGGATGGTGAGTCAAACGCGGCGGCAGATGGGCGGCCCAGTCCGGGGCCAGCACGGACGCGGCAATGGCGGCCACGCCGAACGATGCCAGGTTGATGCCGACCTGCACCGTTGCGACAACCCGTGTCGGCTGCCGCAAGAGAAGCTGAGCGCTGCCCGCCGCGTCCGCGTCTTCCCCGCCTTCTTCAATCAGGTCCTGCAGCCGGGCATTGCGAACCGTGTTCAGCGCGATCTCCGCCAGCGTAAAAAACGCATTCAGCAGTGTCAGCAGCAGCAGGGCAAGAAGGGCGTAACTATGAGAAGGTTCCATGAGCGGGGATCAGTGAGAGTCCAGGGCTAATGCGCGGGAAAAATATGCACGAAGTAAACGCCGCAGGTAAACAAAATCCCGAGCAGGCCGCCGATAATCACTTCCTGAAGCGTGTGTATTTTCCCCTCTACCCGGCTTTGGGCCACCAGAAACGCCAGCAGCAGGGCCAAAATGCCGGTAAAATAGTCCATTGCGCGGTAGATCAGCGTGGACGCCAGGAAAAACGACACAGCGGAATGCCCGCTGACAATCCCGCCGGAGAGTATTGACCCCTTCTGGCCCAGCACTTTCGAGATCAGCACGATAATCAAGACCAGCACCACAACTGTTAAGATGACCGTCACCGGCAGTGGGTCATGCTTGACCTCTAGATGAAGCTGGGCAAGCTTGTTGCTGCCGAAAAACAAGATGCCGCCGACAATCGCCGCCGTGATGCTGGCAATCAGCACTGCCCCCGCCGCGATGTCTTTGGCGAGCTTCGCCAGCGGATGATACGTCTGCGTCACCATGTCCACGACGCTTTCAATCGCCGTGTTCATCATTTCGGCCACGAGAACGCCGGAGACAACAATAAACAGCACGGCCATTTCCACCCGCGACAGCCGCAGAAGCAGCCCAATCAGCAGCACCAGCGCCACCGTAAAGAAGTGGAACCGCATATGCTTCTGGGTGCGGAACGCATGGACAATCCCTTCCACGGCGTAGCGGAACGAGTCCAGATGGTTTTTCGGCCGAGGTACTTGGCGCATAAGATAAGACACAGAAAGTGAGAGACCTACCACCTTGCTTCGCAGGGTCCTCCCTAAAGGGAGAATTAGGATTAGCAGCATCTGCCCTTTGTCATTGTCTGCATCTTCCCTTTAGGGAGGACCCTGCGAAGCAAGGTGGTAGGTCTTTAACCCGGCTCTTCCACAAAAAACGGGTGCTTCCCGGCATCCGGGATGGCACTACCGCATTCAGTCAATACCCGTTCGGTGCGGCGCTGCATGTCCCAGGCTCCGGCTTCGGTTTCGTCGTCATAGCCGAGCAGATGCAGGAGGCCGTGGATGCCGAGTAGGGCAATTTCGCTTTCTAAAGGCCAGCCGGCGGCGTCCGCTTGGCGGGCGGCGGTCGGGATGGAAACAACGATGTCGCCGAGCATTTGCGGGTCATTTTGAGCAAACGAGAGAACATCGGTCGGCTTGTTCTTGCCTCGGTACTCGGCGTTCAGTGCCTGGATGAACGAGTCATCGCAGAAAACAATGCTGATTTCCGGGTCACTTGCCACGCCTTCATGCCGCAAGAGAGCCGCCAGAGGGGCGGTCAAGATCGCCGGAGCGCTCAGACCCGGCGGTAATACGGTCTGGTATTGGATCAAGAGTGGCATGGGGTGATGTGGGCAGGGTGATGTCGGCAGGCTTTCGGACAGGCTCTTTCTGCTCTTTTTGCAGATCAGGGTAGTCAATGCGGGAGTGGAGCATCCCGGACAGCAGGCGCACAAACGCTTCGCGGATGCCGCGCAGGTCACGTTGGGTCAGGTCGCACTCGTCAAGCTGGCCGTCGGCAAGCTGGCTGTCAAGGATTTTAGTGACTAAGTCTTCGATGCGTCCGAGTGTCGGACGCTCCAAAGTCCGGGAGGCGGCTTCAACACTGTCCGCCAGCATCAGAATAGCGGTCTCGCGGCTCTGCGGCTTCGGGCCGCCGTAGCGGAACTGCTGCTCCAAGACCGGCGCGGCCTCACAGTCGTCCCCGGCGCACTGCTGATGGTAGAAGTAGCGGATGAGACTTGTGCCGTGATGCTCGGTGATGAACGATTTTATAATCGGCGGCAGCTTTTCGCGCTCGGCGATCTCTAAGCCCTCGCGGACATGGGCCGTGACGACGAGGGCTGACAGCGACGGGTTCAGGCGCTCGTGGGCGTTGTCGCCGCCGGCCTGGTTTTCGACAAAGAACTGCGCCCGCTGCATCTTGCCGAGATCATGGTACAAAGCCCCAACGCGGCAGAGAAGCGCGTCCGCGCCGATGGCTTCCGCGGCGGTGACGGCAAGATTACCGACGAGAATCGAGTGCGTGTAAGTGCCGGGGGCAAGCTCGCAGAAGCGCCGAAGCAAAGGCCGGTTTGGATCGGACAGCTCCAGAAGCCCCAGCGGGGTTGTGATGCCGAAGAGTCTCTCGAAGAGAGCGGCGCTGACGCCGAACACGGCCACGGACAGCAGGCCGGAGAAGAACGCCCAGATGATCGCCTGGCTGATGTCCGGGCGCGTGTCCCCCTGCATTTGGCCCACCAACAGGCTCAGAACGACGTTCGCCGTACATAAAATTCCGCCTGCCCGCAGGACATCGCTGCGGCTTCGCAGATCGGACACGGCATAGATCGCCACCCAAGTGGAAACAAGCGTCAAAATGGAGAAGCGCAGGTCGTTCCCCAGCACTAAACCCGACTGGGCCGCAAGCAAAGCCGTGACCAGCATGGCAACGCGGGGCTTGATGAGCGCCGCAATCAGCATCCCCGTCGCCGCCACCCAGAGCATTCCCACGTAGCCGAACTGAGACGTGGACAGCCGGACGCCCAGCACCGCGCTCCCGAGGCGCAGGCCCAAGACGCCGAGCGTCACCAAAAGGCTCAACAGCAGAAGCGTTTTCGTGGACGCGAATACACGCGGGTAGTCTCGTGCCAGCCAGAAGCAGACCAAACCCACCATGAACGCGACAAGTCCCGCGATGCTGGCGACCGTGCCGGGGTCCAAACGCGGGTTTTGCAGGCCTAAAGCGCGGAGCTTGGCGATCGTCCCCGGCGTCACGATCTGACCGGAGCGGATCACAATATCGCCGGCAAAAATCTGGTTGTAGACCGGCGCAACTAACCGTTCCGCGCTCGCGACAGCACTGGCCGTCTTAGCTTTGTCCAGCAGGCGGTTCGGCTGGGTCACGGCTCGGGCAATCGCGAGGACCGCCGGAAGATGGGTGCGGGGGAGCATGGACGCCGACAGACTGGCCGCAGCCGACGCCCGTGCTTCTGCCAAATCAGCGGGGTGATCGTCGCGGATTTCGCGGTCCATGGCGTCATGCACGGCTTGATGGGTTAGCCGCTCGGCTTGGTTCAAGTGGTACGCGCCTGCGCGGGGGCTGATCAGCGGGGCTAGAGCGCTTGGGTCTACCAGCAGGCCGACTTCCCGGCGCAGCTCCGCCGACGCATGAAGAGGATCGGTGCGGGCCATCTGGTAGCGCCGCAAGTGCCGGTAGGCATCGGTGAGCGTTTCGTCGGCTTCCGACGCGGCATGGACGGACGAGTAGACCGGTTCGACCTGCGCGGCGGCGGCAGCCCGGAGGGAATTGGTCGCGCCGTCATCCAGGTAGCGCACGGTGCGGAGGGCGCGAACGTCCTGAGCGCTGATCTCGCCGGCCCGCAGTGCGACTTTGTCCGGCAGCAGGTGCAGCGACAGGAGCGCGGACAGCACGGCGATGGTGCCGAGCAGGAGTGCGACGCGGCCCCAGTCGCAGCCGGCCAGCCAGGCTTTGAGCGCGGGCAGCCTGCCTTCCCTGGCACGCGGCTTGCGCCGGCGCGGGAGGCGGCCCAGCGCCGGAAATGAGGTTAAAGCTAAAGGGTGTTTTGCCATAGGGCACAGGCCACCGGAATAATCGGCGACCCGCCGCAATCTACTAAAAGCGATTTCTCTAAAATGGAGAAGACGCACACCTTCGCTCCTCGCGAGAGAATGCGTGCGCCACTAGGCGTCAGAAGCTACTTGTTGAGGCCTTCTTTTTCTTCATTGCGCTTTATCTTGCGAATGGCAGCGGCTTTGGCCTTGCGATTTTTGTCGCTTGGCTTCTCGTAATGCTCGTGCTCCCGCGCTTCTTTCAAGATGCCGGTCTGCTGAAGCTGCTTCTTGAAGCGCTTCAATGCGCTGTCCAGCGACTCATTGGGCCGAACCTGAATCTGGGTCATACTTATCCACCCCCTGCCTTAAACTGCGTCTTCCCGCCTGCTCATCCGCTCCGCGCTTTCCGCGTGTTGGGTAAGAAATCGAGAACGGTGCAGTATACCACGCCCCGAAAGACGCTGTCAAGTTTTGCGTTCCCGCCCTTAAAGGCTCTTGACAATTCCCGCTCCTGTGAGTATACTCTTCTCCAGTGGACAGTTGGCGCAGTGGTAGCGCACTTCGTTGACATCGAAGGAATTACCGGGCCGATTTTTGATCGTCCGATCCATACTGAAATCCAATGGCGATTAGCTTTCAGTAGCCAGCAATATCTGTCAAGAACAGTACGACAATACGAGTTTTTCGACCTCCTAACATGCAAGTTAGGAGACAGATTGAAAAAAACAGCACTTCGTTCCCCCAGGCTAATGGCCCCCGTCAGCGCCGATATTCGTGCGTCTGAATTGCCTTTTTACAGGAAAAACTGGCTCTTCGATTGTGAGGTTCGCCAGCATTCCCCCCAGGTTCTTTCTACCCGTAACTTAATGCTGTCGAAGCTGGAATGGTTTTTGCAGCTTCGCGGCCACGACGTATGCGGCCCGACTCAAGTGCGAGAGTTTCTGGCCTACCTGACCCACGGCCACTTAGAGCCGGGAGGTCGCTGGGGCAACCCAAGCATGACGCAGCCGGTTCGCCCGCGCACGGTGCGGGACTACCATAGTCATCTCCGCACGTTCTTCCGCTGGCTGATCGCCCAGAAAATGATCCTGGAGTCGCCCATCGAGAACATCGGCATTCCGATTTCTCGCCCCGACCAAATCCAGCCGTTCACTGAGGAGCAGGTGGAGGCCCTGCTTGCAGCCGCCAGCAAATCGCTTCACCCCCAGCGTGACGAGGCAATAGTGATGTTTCTGCTGGATACGGGCGTTCGGGTTTCGGAAATTGCAGGCGTTCGGCAGAAGGATTTGGATGTTCACGAGGGGCGGTGCATTGTGCGGGGTAAAGGCAACAAGCACCGGACGGTACATTTTGGACGCTCCACATCGAAGGCGCTGTTCTTCTACCTGCGGGATCAGGCCAAAGACCCGGAGGCTCCGGTATTTCGCTCCGACCGGGGCGAGACAGCGGGCGAGGCTTTAACCCGCTGGGGCGTTCGCCAGATCATCGAGCGGGCGGGGAAGGTCGCCAAGATCGAGAACACGCGCTGTTCGCCGCACACGTTCCGGCACACGATGGCCGTAACCTTTTTGCGGAACGGCGGGCAGGTCTTCGCGCTCAAGGAGATTTTGGGCCATACTGACCTCAAAATGACCAGTCGGTACGTTGCACTTGCTCAGGCAGACATTGCCAAGCAGCACCGGCAGTTTAGTCCGGTGGACAACTTCAAGCGCCGCTAGACCTGATTATTACAATCAGACCTGATAATTGAGATAGCGAAAGGGACATGGCATTCAGCCATGTCCCTTTTTGTTTCGGGTTTCAGTTTGGTTATTGACATTTGTGCAGTTGCAATACGGATTGGTGTTCGTGCAGTTGCAATACGGATTGGTTTCAGTCTGGTAGTTCGCATAGTGACTGTCAGCGACACTTTTTGATTCCTGCCTTCACCGCGCTCCCGAAAAAGCCCTATTTTCCCCCCCCTGCCGATCAGTAGTTACGCCTCATAGCTCCCCTAAACCGTATTATCGAGCTTGAGATTTCCCCAATACTTGACTACACGCACTTTTGGGTCTTGCCGACAGTCAAATCGTGGCGCAAACATAAACAGCCGCGCCACAGATGGTCACTAAGCATGAATACACAAATCGCCCAGGCCCGCGAAAAGGCAGGAATGACACTAGAAGAGGCGGCTCGGAAGGCGCGAATCGGCATTCAGTATTTGCGCCAAATCGAGCGGAATGGCCGTGCATCGTTCACCCTCGCAAAGCGCCTATGCACTTTGTATCAATGTCGCTTAGACATTTTTCTTTACTCAGGAGGTGGAAAAACTTCGTAATTCATTTGTTCTTGACAGTAGTTCCACGCGGATCGTACCGCCTAAGAACGCATAAGGAGGCCGAGAATTATCGCCATGATTCTCGGCCTGCATAAGTCTCACAGTTCGTGGTCGTCTTTTGTCGTTTCTAATGACGGTGTTTTAGTCTCAGCATTTGTCTCATCCAAAACTTGACTGGCAAACCGGGCATCTCGCCGAGCCTTTGCCGTCAAGAGAATCCGTGTGGCTCGAACCCAGCGCATCATATCGGCTTCCGTTCCATCGCTACCGATAGGCTCAACATCTACATGTATGATTCTTTTTGGTCGTGCCATTCCTGTTTGCCTCTTGAGTTCATGTGGCCGCGTAATGTTGCCATGCTTCCAGTATATCAAATTGTGTGAGCATTTGGCCTACTTGGTCAATAATCTTCCGGCCTCAAGATCGTAGTTGCCGAGCGATCCGCTTCCGTAATGATGAAGACCTTCTCGCCTGCGGCAATTTTGTAGCTACTCAACTGCCACCAGCCCCAGGGGAGTGATTCTTCGTCCGGCCTCCAATCTTCTTCGCAGACATCACCCCAGAACTCAGCAGAATGGCGATTAAGCAGTTCCGCCGGTTCCTTACCTACCTCAGTCAGTGTCTCTAAAGCACCCGGCGTTGCCACAATCCTCCCCAGCGGGAACAACTGTTCAGCCATTGTCTTGTTCCTTCCCTACTTCTTTGCCCCAGACAATTACCTTCTGGCCCTCAACTTCGCCTTGCCACAGAAGGTGCGGACAGGCAATCCGGCGCAGGTTCTTCCACAAACACGCGGCCTCAAAAAGCTCATCGTCCAATGTGTGCAGAGTGAACACTGACCGCGACGCGACCACGACCGTCTTCTTCGTCGCCCGGCTCAGGGCCACAACTGCCCGGTGCGGGTTCAGCAAGAACTCCCCAGATTCCTTGATATAAGCCGGGTTGCTCTCGGTCACACCGATTAGAATGACTTCCCGCTCACCGCCCTGGTAGCGCTCCACAGTATCAATCGCAGAAGCGATGCCGGGAAACTCAGAGCGCAACGCCGCTCGTTGTGCGCGGTGCGGCACGACCACGCCCAGACCCGTCTGCGGGCTGAGGTTGTAGCCCAGCGGATCGGTCAGCGCGTTGATCAGCGGCGACATCAGCGTTTGCTCAAACAGGTTGCGCTTCTGACTGCCCGCCTCATCATGCTCCACAACAACAAGTGGCTGCGACGGGTCAAGCACAGCGGCGAGGAACGGGTCGGAGTGCTTGGCCCGTGGCAGCATCGCCTCGTTCGTCGAGTAAAAGGGAATGCCATCCTTCTGGTACACTTCCCGCCGCAAAAACTCGGCACTACCTTTTTGGATGCGGAAGCTGCGCTCGAACTTGATCTGTGGAACGTCTTGCGCTTCCAGGAACTCGTACAGCGACCGGAACGCCCCGAACTTTCGGCAGGCGCGGCGCGGCTCCTCGCCCCAGGTATGTTGCAAAATTGGCGGCATCTGGCGCGGATCGCCGATGACGATGACCTGACCGCTTGGACGAAGCGGCAGCCCAGACAGCAGTGCTTCCGGCAAAGAAAGCTGCGAGGCTTCGTCCAGTACCAGCAGATCACAAAGACGATTGCTGAACAGGTCATCTCCCCACCGGCCCTTGACCATCCGGTAGATGCCTCCCGGTGTTCCAGCGACAATGCAGGCAGCGTGGTTTTGCACCTCATCCCAGTTGCACGGACGCCGCCCCCGACGTTTGTTCGCCTCTTTGCCCAGTTCCCGAATGCCAGGCGGCGGCTCCGTCTTCGGCGCGAGGCGCAGCAGCGATAGGGTCAGCAAAGATGGGTGGAAGTGGCGGGCGAACAAAGCCGGATGACGATCACGGACGGCCCAGAGCCGATCCTGCATGTCGAGAACTTTGCCCAGAAGCACATCCGTTGCGGCATGGGTTTTGCAGGACAATACCACGCGGATCGGCAGTCCGGCAGTCAAGGCTCCCTGAACGCGGGCCAAGATCGCCAGCGCCGTCGCTGTGGTCTTGCCGGTTCCAGGGGGGCCTTGCACCAGCGCCAGCGGTACATCACCAGAATGCCCTATCAGGTTGCGCTTGGCCGCTTCGAGTTCCGCGCCGAGCAGGTCAGGCATCAATCCCTCTTTTCGCAGAGTGTCCAGCCCGCGCAGAAACCTGACCTGCCCCGCTTGCGCGTTTTCGTCCCAATGCTGCACCCGGTCACGCCCGCCGCCGTTGATCCCAGCAAGGCGGTCATATAGGACGTGCCGACGCTGCGGGTTGTTTCCCCTTTCCCGTTCACTTTTAGTATCCCGTTCTAGACGGCAGAGCGACTGCGCCAAGTCCGACTGCCATTTGCCCAGAGGCGAGCTAGGATCGGGTTCCAGCGTGTAGGTTTCGCCGTTCCGAAGCGGCTGGGCGCGGGGGGTACTAAACAAAAAACAGCCGTCGCCGCCAAAATTGGGCTTGACCATGACTGTCACGAAAACCGGCTGGCCGACGAACTTTTGCCCCGGCTCAATCTGCACGAGTTCGGCACGGGCTTCATACAAAAGCTGATCCGGCGTCGGGGCGGTCGGTCTCGGAGTCTCCGCCGTCTTCGCACCCATTACTTCCCCGTCCTCGGCTTGCCAAGTGTTCTCCACCCAGCGCGGCGCGATGATCAGGTAGTCACCGACTTGGATGCTGAACAAGTCAAGAGCGTCCGCCGCAGGCAGACCTTTGATCTGGGGCTTGACCCGCAAGCGAAGAACCGTGTTGGCTTTCAACCGAGCCGGCTTGCCTTCCGCTGCCGCGTTGTCATCGAAGTTCTCTGCTTCGTGGTCTTGGTCGGCTTCATAGTACGTCACGAGCAGGCTGCCCCCGGCCAAGACCCGCTGCTCCGGCGGGGTCAAGCGCTCCTTCTTCCAGGCGGCAAGCTCGGTGTGGCGCTCGATGTAAAGGAAGTCGTCTACGGCCTCAGCCAGCGTACCGGCGTCCTCGCGGTATTCGCCAATGACTGCGAGGTCAAACGGCTCCTTGACGATCTTTGGGTTGCCGCGCACCTTCCCTGTGTAGAAGCTGCCCGCGATCCAGTCCAGCGCCCGAACCCGTGCTTTTGCGATCTCGATCATCATATCCGGTGTGGCCTTGCGGAACGGCTTGTACGGGTCGCGCCGGGCTTTTTCGTCCTCGTCGTGTTCGGGCAACGGCAGCACGTCCCAGGCAGCGTGAGCATATTCGAGCGGCAGTTGCGAGTCATAGCGGGCGCGTTTAGCGTAGAAGTCTACCGTCCCATCATCGCCGACGATCCGGCCTGTACCGTCGAACACGCGGGTATGGAAGACGCGCCGCAGGTCGTCGCCGCCTTTTGTCGTCCAGGGAAAGCGCAGAAACGTAGCGACGTTTTGCAAAGACGGGCAAAGGATTGGAAGGTTCTTGCGGCGCAGTTCATCTTCCAAGAACGTCACGGTCGGCGACGCGAACGCGGCCTTCTGGGTCAGCAGGTCGTACAAAGCAGGCACGGCGGCGCTGAGGCTGCCTCGATGACGGTCAAGCCCTTCCAGTAGCAGGCGCATCGAGTAGCGGTTCCAGAAGACAAGATGTAGCGGGGCGCGGCGCTCTCCCTCAGCATCGGGCATGGCCTTCTCCGTGACAGCGGTAACGATGCGCTCGGCAAACCCGGTGAGCAGTTCCCGCTCGGCTTCGGCGGTGTCCGGCGGAGCTTCGCAGAGCAGGGCTAAAGTTCTTGCTCCGCCCTCCTGACCGTCATCTGCTGCCGTGATCCGCGCTGAGACCAAGTAAATACGCTCGTTGGCGTAGTCGTACTGGGCGTCCAGGTAGATGCACACGAGGTTTGGGTGCGTCCGAGGATCGCAGACCGGCAGCGTTCCGCGTCCCCGATTTGGAATGTAGCTCAAAGTTCTGGTGTCAAGTTTCGCGTTTCCGCTATTCTTAGTAGTCATTTTGCGCCTCCGTGTTTTCCTGAGCGGCGGCGTCATTGCTCCGCTTCGTGTTCACGCGCCGCGCCCGCAGCACCAGTTCTTCGAGGTGCGGCCCAACATTGCCGGACAACAGGCGGCGCACCAGGGCCTTGTGCTGCTGGGCGGAAGTCAACATATCTTTACCCGCGTCTTCGTCTTCGGCGAATTGCATCAGCCCGGCAATCTCGCGCACCGTGCGGACGCCTTCGGCTTGCAGGCTGCGCTTCTGGGCGTCGGTGATATAAGGGATTGCAGACAGGTCGCCGCGCTCGTGGCTATCTTTCAGGCAGAACTCGTTGAATAAGCACCCATCGCACTTAAGGCCCAGACGGTAAGGAACTTCGGGGAACGGCATCTCGGCGATCTGCACGATCTGGGCGTCATCGCCGACAAGCAAATCCCGCACTTCGGCAGTGTAGTTCTGCATGTGATCAATGACTTCCAGCAGCGCACCGTCCACATTAAGAAGCCGCTTGGCAAGCCTGCGCTGGGCCACTTCCCGGAGCGGTGGAAGACCAGGAACAGCGCTGCCATCCGCAGGCCCCCGGTACAGAATGCCTATGTCCACAGCAGTGATGGGTACGGCGGCTTCGGCCAGCACCGTGGCGATCATTTCGGCATAGAAAGCGACTTGCAGACGGTGTTCGGTCTTGACTTGCGCCGTTCCTTTGATGTCCACGATGAGGATATGAAGCTGGCCTGTGTCGTCCCGGTGCAGGCGCAGAACGTCCGCATCGCCGACGACTGACCAGAGGCCGAGGAAAGCCGCAAGCCGGGGCTGGAACAGCAGCAGGGTATCTCCGTTCCCCAGCAAGCGGGTATGTTCGGCCACGAGAGCATTGTCCGTCAAGCGCCTGACGGCCTCTGCGAAATCCCCGGCATTTCCTCCATTGGGAGCGGCACAGTTGATGCTTCGGAACGCCTCGGCAGCCGCTTTTTCGACCCGGCGCTCAAAGTCTAGTCCTGCCGCCGTGAGCAGCGGCGTGATGGCCTGCGGAGCCACGTCATAGTCGTACAGGAAGCCATCGCCGTTGGCTTTCTGAAAAAGCCGCAACCGCAGAAAGCGCGGACAATCCAGGCGCAGAAATTGGGAAACGTCGGTCGGCGTGATGCTGCGGCCCCCAATGTTGAAAGCATATCCGATGATTGCTTTGCTGGGGGGTGGATCGCTACCTACAATAGCCTCGTTGTTCGTACACATGTTGAATGCTCCTATTAGTCAGCCTGTGGAATGCTTCCTCACAAGGCCGTACTGATAGCAACACTATAACATAAAAGTTGTATAAAAGAACATAAAAAGAACAACTAGGTCAAAATCAGGTATTTTTGCCAGGGCGTCAGGTAGGTTTTTTCGGTCTGCCTGTTCTATGTTCAGGCTTGATGTGTTCTATGTTGCCTTTTGGATTACGGGCCGTGGTATCAAGACCGGCGGGAAAAAGCTCGGAGGCGCTTAAATCCAGTGCAGCGGCAAGCGTGGCAGCAGTATTTGGACGTGGGCGACGCAGGCCCGCCTCTAGGTCGTGCAACGTGGTCTTGCCGACCGTGACATACTTGGTCTCGTCTTGCGCTGCCAACTGCCCGCACCGCCTCATAAGTTGCGCTCTCGTAATCATTGCCTGTTCTTCACGGACGCGCCGAAGATTCGTCGGATATAGAGGAGCAGGTTTATCTTGACTCTCAGGTTTGTTTTGCGGCATCAGTTCAACTAAATGCGATCAGAATAAGAAATCAGTTGATCTAACACTGCTCAGTTTCACCGCTGCAAGCTGGCTCTCCCTCTTTTTGTGCTACTGTTGTACGGAGGCTACTGCTTTGGAAGGAATGTAATCAAGCTCAAGAACATAATCATTTCGTCCGAAAATAGCTTAGTTGCTCTACTAAACCATTAAATCGAGCGTCAGTCAATGTTTATCGGAGGGATTCCGGAATGCGTCAGATTTGTTCCAGCATCGTGTCAGTCTTGTTTGTCAGCGTTGGCGCGGCACACTCAACCGCTGCTCAAAGTGCAGCAGCAGTTCATACAAAGATTCAAGCAAACTACACTTACATGGACGCGGCTCTTGACCACGGCAACTTAGAAGGCGCGTTGGCCTTCTATGAACCAGGGTACGTTCTTGTCTCGAATAAAGGCGGTGTCTCGTCCCTAGAGGCTCGTCAGCGAGCTTACCAGAAAATAATCGCACACGCTTCTTCTCTAAAAAGTGACACAAGGATCAACAGCGAGAAAATCAGCGGGAACACAGCAACCGTGCTTACGACACACCACGCTAATGCAGTGATCGCTAATGCTTTGACCGGGCAATTTTCTACCTATCAAACGACGGATTTGACGAAAGAAATTTGGGTCAGGCGCGGCAATCTGTGGCTGGTCAAGATCGGCTACACGCTTTCGACTCGATTCACGGTGGATGGCAGGCCAAGCGGCAACAACTAATATATTTTATGCCGACAGCAGCAGCGCCGACAGCAGCGATAACATTAGGAGGTGGGGGGGGGTGTTCCCCCTGGCCCCCAGCCTGCTCAGGAAAGGGTTCTGCTCTCTGCGGACTCTGAATACGGGACAATATAATAAATGCCACGCGGCCAGTGACACAAGGCGAACGAACGCGCCGTACTGCCGATCATGCGTATCCAGCGTTCGGGTCTCGTCGTACAGATTTCTTCCGCTGCCGGTCATTGTGGTCTGACTTGAAACCTTTCCTGTTCCTCATGCTCACGGCCACAAAAGCTCTTTCTCCCAGCTTGTGAGGGCGCGGCGGTAACGTAGGCGTGTGTGACGCCGCTGTGTGTCGCCTTGCCAAAACTCGACGCACTCAGGACGCACAGCGTATACCGTCCACGCGGGCGCTACGAGGCCAGGCTGACGCGCCATCCGCTCGTACTGCTCTGAAAGGGCCGTATCTACGTCATTAGCGGAGGCGAGAACATCGCTCTGACGGTTTAGGAGAGCGCCCGCACGTGATCCTTGTGGGCGGGCAAGAAAATCAGCGACATTTATATCGTAGTCCAGGGCGATGGCCGTTCCTCGTATCCGCACCTGCCGCCCTACCTTCGGCCAATAAAAAGTTAGGGCTGCCTCTGGATGTCGGCAGAGTTGCATCCCCTTTGGACTGGCGGCGCTGGTGGCAAAATGCCAGCCCTGTTCGTCCAAATCTTTAAGGATGAGAACGCGGGCGTCGGGGTGACCGCCATCGTCCACCGTCGAGAGCGTCATGGCGTGCGCTTCCTGAACACCTGCTGCGATAGCCTGATCGAGCCAGGCGAGGAATTGCGCCTGCGGCGTTGAGGCACTAGCAGACGTATCGAAAGAAGGGAGAGGCCCGGCCAGGCTGCTTACTTTCCTCAGAAGTGCCCGCGCGTCACTCATCGTCGTTCCTCTCCCGTCGTTTTTCCAAGCTATTTGACTTCGGGGTAAGTATAGCATAATAGTTCTTATGTGATAAAGGACGTTTTACGCACTGCTTATGTGCCATGTCCCCACAGCGAACAGTTAGTGAATATCAAACATGGCTAGGCCACCCAGGCTAGGTATTTTGACGTTCGGCAATAATGTCTTTCATGTGTTGCTCCGCCCCATTCGGCAACGGCAGTCCATGTTCTGCAAAGCAGGCCAGGTAATCTCGTGGCGTATTGACACCCAGCCAGCGCATTACCACACAGAGCGAGTGCCGACGCTCTGCACGGGCCTCGGCATCCGGCGTTGGGTCATATATCGCATCTCTCAGAATGGACACCAGTGCAGCATTTGGAACCCACAAGCATCGCCCTTGCTCGTCCTGACCCAGCCTTGCTAAAGGTAAACCTTTACAAGACCTGAGCGGCAATCGCGTCGCAAATTCGGCGACGCCTCCACGCCCCAGGTCGGCGTTATAGTGCAAGCCGTACATGTCCACGGTTTGATCCGGTCTCAGAATACCGACCAAAGGCAACAACCGGGACAGCAGCAATTCGGCCAACAATTTGGCCTCCGCTCTGTCTTGCGGTCTTCTTGGGTACGCCGTCGCCCCCTTGACGCTTGGCATGATGCAGCGAGGCGTCTGGGCCGCGTACAAGCCTTCATCACTTGTGTTCGCCCAGATCGTCACGCGGGCTTTTTGATCGTGGGCCGGGGCGTAAGGGCGCACGGCCAAAGTCTGAAACTCATGTGGGTGAACCCAGCCATCGCCGACGCCGGTGTTGACGTGCAGTATGACCTTCCCTGGATCGTGCTGCGTTACGAGCCGGTCATGGTGCAGAGCGTCAAATACCTGAGCAACAATGACAGCATGACTGAGTTGGCGGCGCACCTCGAAATTGTTCTCGGCCTCAGCCCCGAAGTCGGCGCAGGCGACGCCGCCGGTTAGTACCCGTTCCAATGTCGGCGTCCGGGCTACGGCCACATCAGGCGAAGGCGTCACGTCTCCCCAACGGACGATAACCCCATCACGGGCCGGAGTACCGGGAACAGGGCGCAGGCGGCGATGACGCAGACGCCACAGGCCGTCGTTGCCTTTGATAAGCGAAGCGTAGTACGCGCATTCTGAGCCGCCCCACTCCGGCAGGTACAAATGCGCCGTCCTGCTCTCCGGCATCAGGGCGTTCATGTCGGCTTGGAAGCTATTGGCAACCGGCACAATCTCCCCCGACAGGCAGGCGTCGAAGAAGGCGCTGGCCCGGTTGCGCCATTGCCGGTACATACGGATTAGATCGGCTCCGTCGCGGCAGTGCAAATGTAGCAGCACAATTAGCGTCAGCAGCCGGGCCACGTCTTGCCGATTTCGCGCTTCCACCCGTACAGTTGAAGTGCGGGCCAGTCTAAAGTTTGGTGCGGCCATAATTGCTTCTCATAAATCCTTGCAAGATGATACTCATACTTTACCTACGCCAGCAGTTTGCCATTTTCACAAAACCGAGACAAAACCTGCTGATTGCAGTTTTTGTTTTGACAGCAGGGGGACAAAAGCCCGAAATACATACCAAAGATTTTGAATCTTTCCAGGCAAGTGTGTACCTTATGTACCTTTATTTAGATTCATCTAAAGTTTTTCTAAGCGAAGAAGAACTATTCTATGATAAAAACAAATGAGAACATTATTCTCGAAGGTACATAAGGTACATTCCTGTCAGGATCAAGCTCTTAAAAAGAACCGTCAGAGTAGTGGTGAGCCAGCTTCTCTCCTGCCGCACTCAGCCGAACACCCAGGTAGAAGTAACCTGCGGTCTTACGCTCCTTCAAGTAACCGCGATCCGTCAAAGACATCCCGAACCTTTTGTTCGTCTTGACGAACTCGTTGTTCGATTTGGCCCAAGTTGCGTAAACTTCATAGAACTGACTAGCCGAAAGGTCAGTTGCCGACTTCTCGCAGCACTCATCCAGAAATGTGCCGATCACATCCATTTCGGTTAGAAACTGCTCAGTTTCCTCATCCACCTGCGGTGCGCTACCCAAGCCGTCACGCTGATACTCCAAGCAGCCCGCGATAGCCCAGTTGAGAATGCCAGACAATTCGGCTTTGAGTTTTTCTTTCAACGCTTCGTCCTTTTCCTCATTCGGGATGATTACCTTGAACGGGATCATCTTGGGGCGGCGACGAATACCACCGTCAGTTCCTCGGATTTCTGGTTTGTGATTTCCGTAGAACCAGAGCTTGAAAGTCGGCTTCCAGGTGACGTTCTTCTCGTATAGCTGACGGGCAGTGATCGCCTCGTCGCCGGTCAAGTCCTTGATGAGACCTTCGTTGAGGCGCATACCCTCGTCCAACTCTGATACTGAGATCATACGCTTTCCGAACAGGTCAGCCAAATCATTGTTTGCTCCACCTTGAGGTTTGCCGATGTGCATAACGGTCTCGGCTTTGGTTTTTCCCCAATACCCGTTGTCGGTGATGCCAAGCAACTCACCAAGTATGTCAATAAAAACAGATTTGCCATTCTGCCCCCGGCCATACAGGAAGAAGAAGACTTGAGCGGTCGTAATTCCTGTGAGGCTATACCCGGCACTACGCCGGAGGAAGTCACGGGTTTCAGCTTCCGGCTGTACCCGTTCCAGAAATGCTGACCAACGCGGACACTTAGCAGCCGGGTCGTAGACAACGGGCGCGATTTTAGTCATCAGGTGGTTGCGGTCGTGCGGCAGAAGCATTCCCGTCCGCAAATCCACCGTGCCGTTCAGCACGTTGAGCAAGTAAGGATCGGCGTCCAGAAGAGCAGGCATAATCGCAACGCCTTCAAGCCATCGAGCCTCATTGATCATCGCGTTGATGCGGGCTTCGCCCTCAGACAATAGAGCGAACTTTACCCAAGCATCCCGATCCTCATCATCCATTTTCATGGCTTCATCAAAGATCATCTCAATGGTCTTGTGGGCTTTACGGCGCACTTCGCCCGTGTCGTCCCGCAACCACCGTCTACCGTCATAGCAATACCACGCTTTGCTGGCAGGCAAGTACCGGAGGTCGTCACCGAAGGCGAGAATAAGTCGTTTGGCGCTACCCAGATCAGTCCGGTTCACATCGCCGATACCCGTTAGGGAAGCAGCAGGCGGTTCATAAAACTCCGTTCGCCCTTCCAATGCTTGTTCAATGGTCATTCCACCGATGGTTGTGTCCCCGCGTTTGGAGTCCCATTTTTCGCACATCAATTTGCTTGACCGAAACAAGCAATTAATTCGCTCAGGATCAGGGCCGCAGTAGAAAGCCAGCAGACCTGTCAGAGCAAGCCGAGGCTCCGACGCAGACGGATAGCCAGCAATGTCACCGTCGTCGTAGAGCCGCCTGAACTTGTCGCCGTTTTTTGCGGCACGGGCAATGTCCAGTAGCTTACCGTCATCACCAATAGCGGGCGCTTCGGGATGGATAGTCTGATCGGCTGTTTTCCTTGCCGGTTCAGGGCCGAAGATTTTCATGTGCAGCGCATCAACGGCCTCCTGGTTAGCGCTGATGTCGGTCGGCGTACCCGGTAGGTGACGGCCCGTAACGGTCAGGAACCGCAACTCCTGATACATCTCGTGATCATTCTTTTTGCTGGCTTTCCAGGGCAATTTGCCAAACACGAAGGAGCGAAGACCTGTCCCACTGGGGCTGATCTCCGTGTAGGAGTTCATGCTACGAACTTCTCCCAAAACCTCCGGGGCAATCTCGCCCGTTTCTGGGTTCACGCAGCCATCCCAGTCAAGGCCGACGACTCCGTTCTCTATCAGCAACAGAAATCCGATACCATTGAAGGTCTTGACATTGGCTCCGTCATCCCGAAAACTCTCTACCTGGAAGCGGCGTCGATGGTAGATACTGTGCGCCAAGTTGAACGCGCCGAATGTCGTGGGATCATTCGTTTTCGCACAGTTATTAAGATCAGCTGGGTTGATTGGGATTTTCCGAGGCTTTTTGTCGCCTTCTAATTGCTTGTAATGCCACAGCGCGAACTGGTCAAGTTCCCGCAGGGAAGCGGGGAGGATATCTGCGATGTTTTCCGCGCAGGTGAAAAGGAAACGGGTATCCACTAACGACCCCTCCCATTTCCGATCAACAATGTGATCAGCAGGCTTGCCTCAAAGCAAGTCAGGGGGTCGGGGCCGCCGTAAGGCAGGCGACGCAGCAAGGCCATCTGCTTCTCGGTGGGCTTTTTCTTGGCTGTGTGCTTGTTGAACGGAGTAGCCTTATCCTCCGCGTCGTCCACCGCGATGACAAACTTGGCGTAGTCATAAGCGCGGTCAGTCTCCAGCGCTTCCCGCAGTTCTTCCAGAGCCTCCTTTTGCTCACTGTCCAGCGTCGGCAATTTGAGCCGACTTGCAACCCGGAGCGCAGCGCTCTCCAACAAAGCTGTCGGCGTGAGCTTGCGATGCTTGCCCTGGTTCATTTTCAGGGGCATGGTCATCAGATTCGCAACCCATGCCTGATAATCAGTTGGAAACAGGTCAAGGAACCTGTCCCGATCTTCGGTGTCCACCCAAGTGGATGATATAGAGGTCATTGCTTTTTTCTTTTCCGTTTCTATCGTTGTTTTTGTCGTGCAGCATTTTTGTTCCTTATGTGGCTGTTGTTTTTGCAGCCTCTTGTGTTCGGGCCTTGCGGCCCCTGCCCGTAGGCGGAATCAAAAGCAAACGCGCCCGGTTACGAGTCGGTCGCCCTTGCGGGCCGAGCGATCAGGAAATCTCCCTACTGGTTGCAGGGAACTCGACTTGTGGGGTAAAATCGCTTTTCTAGGTATCAGACCCAGGAGAGACAAGTTGATTAGCCCCGCTAACAGAACTTTCTGCTGGCTTCCACATCCCCCCGCCGGGCAAGGTTTCCGCCTATTACCTGATCATATATGGTCATCATAACATACTCAGGGCAAGATGATATGTCTTTTTTTGCACCCGGCTTTGTAGTGTGAAAGCGATTGTCGCTTTACGGCGTCGGTAGTGGACCGTGCCGTACTTAGTTCCAGTTGATCACGCAGCCGCACTGGAACTCAGCGAAATCTTGGCTCGTTTCACGGTTCCACTTCATCGCGCACTGAATAAAGTCCACAACGATGTGGGGTTCCGTATCAATCGTCATCTGCAACTCCGCCACATAAAACAATGCGTCTTTTGCAAATGCGTTGAAGGAGATCAGCACAGGGATGGCACGTTTGATTTCACGCAATACCGCACCAGCCTTGTCGCAATAGCGGTTTCGGATTACGGCCAAGACTAGCCGGGCGCAGACGTATCGGGCAGCGCCGTTGACACATTGCAAGCAGACGAGCTACAATGCAGAAGCAAATGCTATGGATGGTCGGGGAAAATGTTGGTATTGACGCGGCGCTCAGACCGGGACGACGAATCAGAGGTCATAATCAGCGACCACATTATCGTGAAGGTCATTGAGGTTCGGGGAGATCAGGTTCGGCTTGGGATCACGGCTCCCCGGTCTACCATTGTAGACCGGCTCGAAATCTGGGACGAAAAGCGAGGCGAAAAACATAAAGCGAAAAGGTCGTAAATACCAGGGCCGGTTTCCTATATATTGACATAGGAAACCGACCCTGGTATTGTTCTCTGTTTATCCACGATAGCACTTTAGTGACGGTAGCTGTCTGCCACATGCCCTGTTTCGACGACTGCCTCATCAAATAAATGTGTGCCTTCATCATACTTCGCCATCACGTCTTTGCTGTAAGACTCGGTTTCGTCCCCACCGAAAATCCGCGAATAGTCCTGGTTAAGACGAAATGAAAACCCATGCCAGGCCGAGCAGCTTTCCTTTATAAGATCATCCGCTTTCGTCATCGCCGGAGGAACTGGGCTGATACTGGCTAGGCTGTCAGTCGCGGCGTCAAAATCGTGTCGGGCGCTTTGGAAATCCTTCTCCAAGTTGGGATTGCCACTTTCCAGTCGCTCTTTCACGCGATCTTGAGCGTCCTCAGATTGGCCTACTTGATAAACTAACGCTTTTTTGCATCCTTTAGAGCAGCATAACGAGATTGGACGGCATCAATATAGTCAACATACTCTTGACCTTGACGCTTTGACATGTCACTTCCGTCTACTTGATCGGATTCAGAACCGCTCGCCATGCCGGAGCCGTCTTGAGCAATGTGCTGGCAAGCCGCAGCCACTTTCTCCTGCAATGCACTTGCACCGATAGAGCCGATGACTTCCACTCGCTTGGCCTGATAGATCGGCCCCCAGGCATCGTCCACCCATGTTCCCTGGCAGATCAGCTTATCACCTTCGCCAATGCTGCCCGGCGTGACAGGACGACCGCCCTGGACTATAATGGTCACCGGAGTTAAATAAATCCATGTGAAATGGTTGTCAGTCGAGATGGCTTTGATCGAGGAGGTATCCGGGTTGACCGACCCTGTTGCAACGAGTCGGGTTCCCAATGTTGCTGGCCGAGCGTGGGTCGTTTTGGTTCTCAGCAGGGTTTTGGGATAATGGGCGGCGCTGACGTTGCCTGCACCGAGCAGGGATAGCAGCATAACGGCTGCTACCGCAGATAAAGTTTTTAATTTCGTGATCACTCTGTTCTTCCTTTCGGCTTGTTGCCTCACTGGTGGGCCGTCAGATAGACGAAAAAGTAGAACGCGGCGACGATCAGTGAGAGGCCCAAGAGAACCCCGCCCTGCGCTTGCTTGCCGCGCCGCGACAGCCCGATGACGCCGAAGACGAAGCCCGCGATGGGGATAATCAGTGTGAAGATCACCATCAAGACAAACTCGGCGGCTGACGCAGGCTTCTCGTCGGGCTTTGTCTCAACTGTCGCTAATGCGCCGTGCAGGGCCTTGATCTGTCGTCCACAGGAAACGCATAGTACGGCATCGGCGGCAACGCGCCCGCCGCAGAATTGACAAAACGCCTGCCCTGCGACAGCCTGGGAGGACTGCTCTGCCCGCTTGGCCTGGGGCGCAGGCAAAATGTCTGGGAAAAGTTCCTGAGATTGGTGTGCCGAATGAGTACCGGATTCTATCTCGTCAAGTGGCGGTAATGTGGCCGTCATCACGGGCGGCAAACTGGTTGACTTCCCATCGGGCAACGGATTTAGCCGAAACTGGCTATGGTTATGTGCGTTCATGTGGTCCTTCTTCTGGCTGTTTTGCGTTTCTTTAATGTCGGCGGAAATATCCCAGAAACTTAGATAAACAGTTTTTTGGATACGCAGCAGCATCATGGAAGGTGTGAAGAAAACGCTTTACTCCGATGAACACAAAATCTTTTTAGCTTTGTTGCGGCAAGTTCGTCAAGAAGCAGAACTAACACAGACTGAATTGGCGAAGCGGCTCCGCGTCCCCCAATCGTTCGTGAGCGACTACGAGACGGGTAGCCGAAAACTCGATACTCTGCAAATGCGCCAAGTCTGCGGGGCCATTGGCATTAGCCTGTCAGACTTCGCCGCTCGATTAGATGCGAATATCGCAGGTGAGATTGAAGGAGAAAAGTTAAACAAGCACTAAAGTTTGCTCGGCCAGCAGATGTTCACGCCGACCCGCTGATACATATCCGGCTAGACAATTACTTAAGCGAGGTCAGTCTCTTCTTTGAGCGTGAAGAACACCGTGAGCAAGTATACAGGTGCAAGCGCCACTATGTCAATAAGCCTAATCAACTAGCCCCATAGCGGCGTTTAGTGACTCTGTGTGAGGCTTCCAAGACGTTCTGGGTCAGAGTACCACAGCAATTTACGGCTCTTACAGAGGCATCTAAAGCCCGTTGCCTATGTTATCTTCTGAACTTCCTAAAACCGCTTGCTGTCGCGCAGCCTTGACATCGGAGAGCGAATGTACCAGACGCTTGTTTTGCTCTGTCATCCTGCGCTAGATTGCCTCTCGCCCACGCACAAGGCGGGTTAGTTCTAGTTGGCAGGCGAGGTAAAGAGCGCACTATGCCTTGATTTCTTCCAGGCATGTGATCGGAACATACGCCTTTTGTACGCTGCCGTCTCGCCATACGCGGCAGAAATTAGTGGCCGTGTTTGCGGCCTGTTTGACAATGACAACTTGGTTTCCCGCGCTGGATGAACTGAATGACGACCACGCCCGGTAACGGCCCCAACAGAGAATAGGGGTCCAAAAGTGCAGCGGCAGGAGACGCTTCGGCAAGCACACACGCTGATACCTCCTCGTGCCTCTGAGTAGCCGGTACAGGCCCACGATGCGGACACACGGCCTCAGACGCCCTCAACGCCTTGCTTACCCTTATTGTCCTGCACGAACTATACCAACTCAAAAAGTATCATGCCGCCTTAGCAAGTCTCCCTTTGTTCCTGGTGAAGCAGCGACCAGACATCCAATGAAGGAATTAAGCTAATCTTTAACGTATTTAGTAACATTCCTCTGTGAATATCTTTCTGCAAGCAGCCTTATGAACCCATCTACCCAAACCGGCATTGTCAACTTTCTTTGGAACATCGCCGATGATGTTCTGCGCGACGTTTATCCCCGTGGCAAGTACCGCGACACGATCTTGCCGATGACTGTCCTGCGCCGCCTGGACTGCTTGCTGGAACCGACAAAAGACAAGGTTCTGGAACGGCATCAATGGCTCGACGAGCAGAAGATTTTGGAGCAGAAGGACTCGCTTCGGAAGACAACAGGTTATGTCTTTTACAACACGTCCAAGTTCACGATGAAAAGTCTGCTTGATTACCCCAGCCAGACGCGGGAAAACTTCGAGGCGTACCTGGACGGGTTTAGTGCAAACGTGCAGGAGATCATTGAGAAGTTTGAGCTTCGGAACCAGCTTAAGCGGTTGACGGAGACGAACACGCTGTACCCGCTGATCGTGAAGTTCGTTTCCAAAGACATTAACCTCAGCCCTAAGCCTGTTGTGCTGGAAAATGGGATTGTCAAGCATGAGGGCCTCACCAACCTCGGCATGGGGGCTGTCTTTGAGGAACTGATTCGGCGGTTCAGCGAAGAGAACAATGAGGAAGCTGGGGAGCATTTCACGCCCCGCGAGATCATCGAACTCATGGCGAACCTGATCTTCCTGCCGATCAAGGATAAGATACAAAGCACGACTTACCTGGTCTATGACGACGCCTGCGGCACGGGCGGGATGCTGACTGAGGCCGAGCGCGTATTGCAGGGCCTCGCCGCTGAGAGCAACAAAAAAGTGCGGCTGGAACTCTACGGCCAGGAAGTCAACCCGGAGACGTTCGCCATCTGCCAGTCGGACATGCTCATCAAGGAGCGTGACCCCGGCAACATCAAGTTCGGCTCCACGCTTTCTAAAGATGGCTTCCCGCGCATGGAGTTCGACTTCATGCTGGCAAATCCGCCCTACGGCAAATCCTGGAAGATGGACGAGGCGCACATTCGGGACAAGGACGGCATTATTGACTCGCGCTTTAAGGGCATCGGCGTCCCGCGTTCCAGTGACGGCCAACTGCTGTTTCTGGTCAACATGCTGTCCAAGATGAAGGAGACGACCGAGCTTGGCAGCCGCGTCGCCACGGTTCATAATGGCTCGGCTTTGTTCACGGGCGATGCCGGTCAGGGCGAAAGCGACATCCGTAAGTGGATCATCGAGAACGATTGGCTTGAGTGCATTATCGGCCTGCCGCTGAACATGTTCTACAACACAGGTATTGCGACGTATATCTGGGTGCTGTCCAACCGCAAGGCCGCGCACCGGCAGGGCAAGGTGCAGCTTATTGACGCGACGGCTTGGTTTGCCAAGCTGCGGAAGAACCTGGGGCAGAAAAACTGCGAACTGCGCCCGGAGCATATCACCCGGATCGTCGAGACGTACCAGGACTTCACCGAAGCCGAACATTCCCGGCTGTTCGACAATGATGCTTTCGGCTACGACAAAATCATGGTGGAGCGCCCGCTGCGGCTGGCCGCGCAGATCAGTGACGAGCGCATCGCCGCGTTCAAGGAGGCGACGCCGGAAAAGCTGCATTCGCTTCCGGCTTCCCTGCGGCTGCTGTTCGGCGAAGACCTGTGCCTGGACTACAATGCCTTCCGCGCCAAGTGGGAGGGCTACTTGAAGACGAGCAAAGTGAAGCTGGAAAAGTCGGCTGCCGCTGCGATCCAGTCGGCCTTTGTCTGGAAAGACGAAGCCGCCGCGCCGGTGGTCAAGAAGCGCCTGCCAGACGGCACGATCCAGTACGAGCCGGACGCCGAGTTGCGGGACACGGAGAATGTTCCGCTTTCGGAAACAATCGCGGGGTATTTTGAGAGGGAGGTCAAGCCCTTCGTGCCGGACGCCTGGATTGACTACGACAAGACGGTACGCGGCTACGAAATCTCGTTCACAAAGGTGTTTTACAAGTACCAGCCGCTTCGGTCGCTTGAACAGATCACTCAGGACATCTTGGCGCTAGAACAGGAAACTGAGGGGCTGCTACACGAGATCGCGGAACTGACATAACCCATGAATGAACCTATCCCGTCGGATTACCCCGACTTTCTTTCCGACATTAAGCAGCGCATCCAAGCGGCGCAGACGCGGGCGGCCCTATCCCTGAGCCGCGAGGTGGTCTGGCTTTACTGGCAGGTCGGCTCCGAGATTGCAAGCCGTTTCGCGCAGCATGGCTGGGGCGCGAAAATTGTGGATCGCTTGGCGTCCGACCTAAAAGCGGCCTTCCCCGGAGTGGAGGGTTTCTCGCCGCGCAACCTGCGTTATATGCGAACTTTCGCGGAAGCCTATCCTGATCCTGCAATTTTGCAACAACTGTTGCAAGATTTGACGCTGCCCTGGGGCCACTGGGTTCGGCTGCTGGATAAGGTGAAAGATGCCGACCGACGCACCTGGTACATCCGGGCCGCGCATGAGCATGGCTGGAGTCGCGCCATTTTGGAACACCAGATTGAAAGCGACCTGTACGGGCGTCAGGGTCAGGCCGTGACCAACTTCGCCCGCACTCTGCCGCCGCCGCAATCCGACCTAGCCCGGCAAGTTCTGAAAGACCCGTACAACTTTGATTTCCTGACGCTCGGTGACGACGCCCAGGAGCGGCACTTGGAGCAGGGGCTTGTCGCGCATATTCGGGAGTTCCTGCTGGAACTGGGCGCGGGCTTTTCCTTTGTTGGCAGCCAGTACCCGCTGACGGTGGGCGATCAGGACTTTTTTGTGGACTTGCTATTCTATCACCTCAAGCTGCGCTGCTTTGTGGTCGTTGACCTGAAAATGCGGGCGTTTGAGCCGGAGTTTGCGGGAAAGATGAACTTTTACCTGTCTGCGGTGGATGACTTGCTGCGACATGAGACGGACGCGCCGACCGTGGGCATCATTCTTTGCAAAACGAAAAACGACGTGGTTGCGGAATACGCGCTGCGTGACCTGAACAAGCCGATTGGCGTTGCCGCTCACCTGACGGCGCTGACGCGCTCCCTGCCGGACGCTCTGGCAAGCAGCCTGCCGACGATTGCGGAACTGGAAGCCGAAGCGCAGGCCGTGGCCTTTCCCGAAGACGACACGGAAGCTGTGCAGGGGCAGACGCAGGAAAGGGGCAACCTTTCGGCCACCCCTTTCTAGACTCCATACCGAGTTCGTCTTTCGACTACAACGGCAACTTGACGGCATTGTGACACAGTTTCGGCATAAAATCAACCTGTGCCTAAAGGTTTTGCAGACTTATCCCGTACCATGAAACCTTACCCTAACTACAAAGACAGCGGCCAACCCTGGCTCGGCCCGATCCCAGAGCATTGGCGCACAGTTCCAACATTCGTTGTGCTGCGGGAACGGCAAGTTCCGAATATCGGGATGCGTGAGAAGACGCTTCTTTCATTAAGCTATGGGCGCATCGTGGTCAAAGACATAGACAGTGCTTTTGGCTTGCTCCCGGCTTCGTTTGAGACCTACCAAATTGTTGAGCCAGGCAACATCATCTTGCGCTTCACTGACTTGCAGAACGACCATAAAAGTTTGCGTGTCGGGCTGGCGAAAAACGATGGCATTATCACTTCTGCTTATCTATGCCTTTCGGTGAACCAAAGCCTTCTGCCTGAATATGCTTATCAGCAGCTTCACGCGATTGACACCCAAAAGCTGTTTTACAGCATGGGCGGCGGCTTGAGGCAATCAATGGGCTATGATGATCTGCGGCGAATGCCCTTCCTTGTACCACCCGCCGATGAACAGGCCGCCATTGTCGCCTACCTTGACCGCAAGAGCGCCGACATCGAACGGTTCATCACCAAAAAGCGGCGACTCATCGCCCTGCTGAACGAGCAGAAGGCCGCGATTATCAACCGGGCCGTGACGAAGGGATTGAACCCAGATGTGCCGAGGAAGGCGTCGGGACTGGATTGGATGGGGGAAGTTCCAGCACATTGGGAGATTGTTCGAGCTAAATATCTGTTCCGCGAGATCAATGACCGTTCTGCGGGAGGTGAAGAAGGCCGTCATCTTTCTATGAGTCAGAAGTTTGGTCTCATAAACCAATCAGAAGTTGGTGACAAACCAGCCGCAACCGATAGCCAAGAAGGGTTCAAGAAATGCAGCATTGGTGATCTGGTTCTGAACAAACTAAAATCACATCTCGGAGTGTTTGCGGTAGCCAGCATGGAGGGTCTTGTTAGTCCTGATTATGCTGTGTATGAGCTTGCAGCCAATGGAAATGTGCATTATTTTGAGCGATTGTTCAAGACGAAAACGTATATCGCCGAGTTCACCAAAGCTGCTAGAGGCATTGTGATTGGGTTTATGCGTTTATACACACCAGACTTTTTCAACATCCCGTGTCTTTACCCGCCTGCCGCAGAACGAGAGGAAATAATGCAGTTCATAGATGCCGAGGTAGATAAGGCCAATCAAGTAATAGCCAAGACTGAGCGCGAGATTGAGCTAATCCAAGAATACCGGACGACGCTGATCTCTGACGCCGTGACTGGCAAAATTGATGTGCGGGAAGTGGCGGACGCCAAAAACTCGGCGGCGAATCTCATGACATGATAATTATGGGAAGTCGTGGCGGCATTCGGAGGGGACACTTCCAGTTTGCAGGGGAAGTCGGGCATAATAATAGTAGCCGGACTAGAAAACCAGCAGGCGCTTGGGAATGATCTGGGCAGGCGAGGACTTCCAATGCCGAACAATGAGATACCGGACGCCCCCAAGATTTACCACATCACGCATTTGGACAATCTGCCTTCGCTGATCAACGCCGGCTGTCTTTGGTCGGATGCCGAGACGCTGCGGCAAAGCCTGCTCTGCACGACGGTAGGGATGAGTGACATCAAGAAGCGGCGATTGGAAGAACTCGAAGTCACCTGTCACCCCGGTACGAAGGTCGGAGAATACGTTCCGTTCTATTTCTGCCCCCGCTCCATTATGCTTTACCTGCTGCATCGCGGAAACCATCCCAAACTGCATTATCGGGGCGGGCAGCGGCCCATCATTCACCTGGAAGCGGATTTGGGCGCAGCGATAAAGTGGGCGGAAGCCAACCGGCAAAAGTGGGCATTCTCGGCCAGCAACGCCGGGGCATCTTACACAAGGTTCTACTCGCGCCTGATGGAGTTGAACCAGGTAAACTGGGGTGCAGTCGCCGCAGCCGACTGGCAGGATTCGCAGATCAAAGAGGGAAAGCAGGCGGAGTACCTGCAATACGGCTCTTTTCCGTGGCACCTGTTCCAGCGCATCGGTGCCATAGACGCGGCCCACCAGCAAGCAGTCCAAAACCGTCTGGCGAATGCGTCTCATGTTCCACAAATCACGGTTGAACCAGGCTGGTATTACTAAAACGATCAAGATTACTAGGATTTTACAGTGCTTAAATTAACTCAAGGCGACATACTGAACGCGGATGTAGAAGCATTGGTCAACACCGTGAACTGCGTCGGCATCATGGGCAGGGGTGTCGCGCTTCAATTTCGGAAGGCTTATCCCGACAATTACACGCAATATAAGGCAGTTTGTGACCGCCGGGAACTGGAACCCGGCAAGCTGTTCACCTACACAAACAAAAGCCTGACTAACCCGCATTACATTATTAACTTTCCAACAAAGGTGCATTGGAAGGGTAACAGCCATCTCGATTACATTGAAAAGGGTCTGGAAGCATTAGTTGCCGAGATCGAACGTCTTGGCATCCAATCCATCGCACTTCCCCCGCTTGGCTGCGGGCTAGGCGGGCTGGATTGGACGGCGGTTAAGCCGCGCATCGAGGCTGCCTTCGCCGCACTGTCGCAGGTTGATGTTTTGCTGTACGAGCCGGTAGGCGCACCCGTACCGGAAATGATGGCGAAGGCAGCGCAGCCGCCTCAGATGACATGGAGCCGCGCCGTGATGATCGAACTGATACAGGAGTATCTGTCGGGCCTCATGGATGTTTCCATTTCGCTGCTGGAAATCCATAAGCTCATGTATTTTATGCAAGAAGCCGGAGAAACCCTCAAATTGCGCTATGCAAAAGCTCTCTACGGCCCATACGCACAAAATCTGCGTCACGCACTTACCGCAATGGAAGGACATTTCATCACTGGCTATGGTGACGGTCAGGATGACCCACGCTGCCAGATAGAGATTATGCCTGACGCCGATCAAGAAGCAAAAGCCGTTCTCGCCGCCGAGCCAGAGAAGACTAAGCGGTTAAGGCTGGTCGCGGATTTGATTCGTGGGTTTGAGACCCCCTTCGGTATGGAACTGTTGGCGACTGTACATTGGATTGCAGCCCACGAGAAGGCCACGACTGAGGACGAGGTGGTTGCTCGCGTGTATGCCTGGAACGACCGCAAGCGAATGTTCCAGAAGGAGCAGCTTCATCTTGCACTAAAAGTTCTCAAGGATCGTGGCTGGCTGGAAACCGAAGCTGCCACGCCGACAGAACAGTCATAGATGAGGGTACATGAAAACTACCGACACCAGCGAAAAAGGATTAGAAGCACTCATTGCCAATAGCCTCATAGCCGACGCAGGCTACCAGCAGGGCTTGTCCGCCGACTACGACAAAACCTACTGTGTGGATCGGCCCAAGCTATTCGTATTTTTGCAAGCTACACAGCCGGAAGAAGTCGCCAAGCTCGGCATAGGCGCAGGCGGGCTGGCCGATGACAAGTTCCTCAAGCGGCTCTCCGACCAGGTGCAGCAGCGCGGCATTGTGGATGTGCTGCGGCGCGGCATTAAACACGGCGACACGGCGCTGACGCTGCTTTACAAACAACCTGCGTCGGCAGACAACCCGAAGGCGATCCAGCAGTACCAGGACAATATCTTTTCCGTGACGCGGCAACTGCATTTCAGCAGGGACAACAAGCAGTTATCCCTTGACCTCGCCGTGTTTCTCAACGGCCTGCTGCTCCTCACGTTTGAGCTAAAGAACTCGCTGACCAAGCAGACCGTCAAGGACGCCATGCAGCAGTACCGCAGCGACCGTGACCCAAATGAGCCGCTGTTCGGCTTTGCCCGCTGCCTGCTGCACCTGGCTGTGGACGATGCCCAGGTTTACATGACCACCAGCCTGCGCGGGCCGCAGACGGATTTCCTGCCGTTCAACAAAGGCGACGGCAGCAGCGCAGGCAATCCGGTCAACCCGCACGGCGTCAAGACCGACTACTTGTGGAAGCGCGTTCTGACCAAAGACAGCTTGGCCGGGATACTCGAAAAGTTTGCCCAGGTCATCGAGGAAAAAGACAGCAGCGGCAAGGCGCGGCGCAAGCTCGTTTTCCCCCGGTATCACCAGCTTGACCTCGTGCGGCTCCTGCTGGCCGATGCCAAAGCGCACGGGGCAGGCCGGCGTTACCTGGTGCAGCACTCCGCAGGCTCCGGCAAGTCCAACTCGATCACATGGCTGGCGCACCAGCTAGTAGAGTTGACCGATGCCAAGAACGAGAAACCTATTTTTGACTCCGTGATCGTTGTCACCGACCGGCGTGTGCTGGACAAGCAAATCCGGGACAACATCAAGCAGTTCGCCCATGTCGCAGGCGTCGTGGAAGCCATCACAGAAGGCAGCAAGCAGCTAAAGAAGGCCCTGGAAGACAACAAAAAGATCATCATTACCACAGTGCAGAAGTTCCCGTTCATCGTGAATGAAATCGGCGACCTGCCGGGCTATCGCTTCGCCATTGTCATTGACGAAGCACATTCTTCCCAGAGCGGCGACACAGCCGCCAAGATGAACATGGCGCTGGCCGAGAAAAAAGCACACTACCCGGAAGGCGAAGAGGAAACGACGGAAGACAAAATCAACGCCCTCATCGCGGGCCGCAAAATGCTCCCTAACGCCAGCTACTTTGCGTTCACCGCGACGCCCAAGAACAAGACCCTGGAAACCTTCGGCGTCCAGCAGGAAGACGGCAAGTTCCACGCCCACCACGTCTACTCGATGCGCCAGGCGATTGAAGAAGGCTTCATCTTGGACGTGCTGCAAAACTACACGACGTACAGCAGCTATTACAAGCTCTTGAAGAAGGTGCAGGATGACCCAGAGTTCGACAAAGCGCGGGCGCAAAAGAAGCTGAAAAAGTACGTCGAGAGCCACGCCGCTGCCATCCGCCAGAAGGCCGAGGTCATGGTAGATCACTTCCACGACGATGTGCTGGCAAAAAAGAAAATCGGCGGCGAAGCGAAGGCCATGATCGTGACCAGTGGCATCGTCAGCGCCATCCGCTACAAGCAAACCGTGGATACTTACCTGAAAGAGATCAAGTCACCATTCAAGGCCATAGTCGCATTCAGCGGCTCCAAAGACGTGGACGGCGAAGCACTGGACGAGTTCAAGATGAACGGCTTTCCCAGCGCTGACATCCCAGACGAGTTCGGCAAAAGCGCGTATCGGTTCCTGATCGTCGCTGAGAAGTACCAGACCGGCTTCGATCAGCCGCTCCTGCACACGATGTATGTGGACAAGCCGCTGGACGATGTGCAGGCCGTCCAGACGCTTTCCCGGCTCAACCGTTGCTATCCGGGCAAGACCGACACGTTCGTGCTGGACTTCGTGAACTCAGCGGATGCCATTAAAGAGTCGTTCGACCCGTTCTACCAAACCGCCATTCTCAGCGAAGAAACCGACTTGAACCGGCTCAACGACTTGCAGGACAAGCTCGACGGCTTTCAGGTCTACAACCAGGTGCAGGTCGTGGCCGTCATGGAGAAGTTCTTGAAAGGCGCGGGCCGGGAGCAGCTTGACCCGATCCTGGACGCTTGTGCCGACATGTTCAAGAATGACCTGAGCGCCAACCAGCAGATCGAGTTCAAGTCTGGGGCCAAGTCGTTCGTCCGCACCTACCAGTTCCTTGCATCTATCCTGCCGTTCCGCAACGTCTACTGGGAAAGCCTAAACACGTTTCTGAGGTTCCTGTCCGCCAAGCTGCCCGCGCCGGACGACGCTGATCTGTCGGCGGGAGTGCTGGAAAGCATTGACATGGACAGTTACCGAACGGAGAAGCAGGCGACACTCAAAATCCAGCTTGAAGGCGGTGTCGAGATTGACCCGACACCAGCCGAACCCGGTGCAGGCCCGCAGGAGGCGGAGTTTGACGTTCTTTCAAGCATCCTGCGCTCGTTCAACGAGAAGTATGGTACGGACTGGACAGACAACGACAAGCTCAAGCGGTTCCTGTTCCAAGACCTACCCGATGCGGTGAACGGCGACGAGGAGTACCAGAACGCCAAGCAGTTCTCCGACCGTCAAAACGCTAAAATCACGCACGAGAAAAAAGTCATTGACAAGTTCCAGGAGATCATTTTCGACCACACCGAGCTATACAAAAAGTTCACCGACGACACCGACTTCAAGCGCTGGCTCTGCAACACCCTCTTCGAGCTAGATTACGATACCGTCAGCACCCCCACCCTAAGCAAGTAGAGCCACACAACTTAGCAAGCGGTGATGGGAGAAAATATATATTGGGTCATACACGCCTCGGCGCAATTCCAAAAACCAAGAGATTCGTTCAAGTCGTTGCTGCAATGACGGGAGCAGGAGGAGGTGCGTCAGGCGGCGGAAGTGAACAAGAGGAACGACGTGATGGGCTTCTACCTGATGACGTTCCATACATTGCCAGGCAGGTATTAAAAGCTACCGAAGACGGTTTGATAGCAGCGGTTAAAGACGAGGGCCTACGGCACACTGTTTATCTCTTAACCCAAATTGTTCTTGCCTCCCGCATGGAGAACTGGCAGGAACCGCTGAAACAAGCGGGAATTGATCTGCCTAGCAATGCTACACCTTTCGACTTGACGAGCGAGGTTCAGCGGGCCATAGATCGCCATTTGACGGCGAGATCGGCGGTCACGGATGTCAGTGAGATTGCTCAACAGGCCGCAGGGGAAGCTCTGTTGACATTGACCACATCCAAAGCCGACACCCTGTTCGGCGCAGACTTGCAGCCTGCGCTCCGCGCTCTTTCAACGAAAGCCGGCTTTTCTAATTTAGGGCAACAGTTCTTCTCCCAGTTCATGTACCGATACCTGAACTTTTACTTGAGCCGAGTTACAGCCAAATATACGGGTGGAGAACGGCTACCAACTGTCGGTGAGTTAGCTCGATTCAACAAAACGCTGGAAGCCCACTGCTTCCAATCTGCTTATATCGTCCATGACTTTTGTGGTGGGTGGTACTCCAAGACCAACTTCGAGCAAGGCATCAATCAGCATAACACCTCCAACTTCCTGCGAATTGCTCTGCAAAAGCTACGGCGCGAACTCGCACAGCAGGAGGAAGGAAAGTGAACAAACAACCTCGCCTCTTTCTGTGCAGTGACGTAGATGTCCCGCCCAGCGATCCAATCTGTCAAAACAAGCATCTAGTCGCACTCTCTCATTACGGCAAAGATGCAAATGTGAATGTTCGCCTCGAAGACGTGGCAAAGGTTTTACAAAAGCACCTTACCCCGCGTCTTGTTGATCTTTTGGAAATCGCAGCCTATGTGTACGCCGCTGACTGCTCTACTTCCCGTGAGGGTTGGACAAAAAGCACAATGACGGAGAATTGGCAGCGTGACTTTACTTTTGTGATCCCCGTGCGCGACCACGCCTTTTGGTCTCAAAGCAGCACTTCCACTCTTCTTATTGATGCCCTACAATTCTTATCAAGCGATAAATATACATTTGACTTCCGGCCTTCACCGCGTATGGCGGTACAAGAGTTTCTTGATTATGGAGAAGAAGATTGGCCCTTCTACGACGTTGAAAGAGTCATCATGTTTTCCGGTGGTTTGGACTCACTCGCGGGGGCTGTGGAGACGGCAAAGCGTGGGGAGAGGCTAGTTCTGGTCAGTCATCGGTCTGTGCCTGCAATGGATAGTCGGCAAAAAAATCTGTTCAATAAGCTCAAGGATTTGTACGGGGCAGAAATGACACGCATTCCGGTGTGGGTCAACAAGGCCGAGAAGATTAGAGGCGACTACAATCAGCGGACTCGTTCATTCCTGTTCTCCGCATTGGGCGTAGTAATTGCCTCGTCCGTCCGGGCAGGCGGCGTCCGATTCTTCGAGAATGGCGTTGTCAGCCTAAACTGGCCTTTGGCAGACGAAGCTCTACAATCCAGAGCTTCCCGTACCACGCATCCGAAGTCGCTGAACAGCCTCAAGCAACTTTACCGTGCAGTGTTGGCAAACGACAGCTTTGAGGTAGACAATCCGTTCATCTTCAAGACAAAAGCCGAAGTAATTCAACGTCTTGTAGAACTCGGTGGGTCGGAACTAATAGCCTCGACATGTTCTTGCGCTCACACTGGCCCGTTCAAGATGAAGGGGCAGGCACATTGCGGGGCATGTAGTCAGTGCATTGATAGGCGCATCTCCGTTATAGCTGCCGGAGCGGTAGATGCCGATCCTGATGAAGATTACGCGGAAGATGTGTTTATCGGACGGCGTAAAGAAAAGTATGAACAAGGCATGGGTGTTCAATATGTCCGACATGGATTTGCCCTTGCGGGAATGACCGAAGGGCAGATGATGAAAGACTTCAACTTGGAACTTTCTCGCGTATGTCGGTTTGTTGGTGTGCCTGCAAGGGACGCGGCAGAGAGTCTTCTAGCAATGCACCAAAGACATGGAGCAAATGTCGAAAAAGTAGTCACCGACAAGTTGCGGGAAAACTTGGACACCTACTTGCGCGGTCATTTAGAGCCTACATCTCTGCTGGCGAAGGTCGCTGGTATGGAACATCAAAAAACCACTTGGGTACAACTCGCAGAACGAATTGAAAACGCTTTGGCCCTAGCATTGCCAAAGATGTGTCCACCAGACAATCGCCCTGCCAACGAGAAACGCTTGCAGGAACTTTGCGACGGTATCTTGACGAAGGAAGACGAGGACATGAGGAGGGAGTTTCCGTTTGTCACTTGGTCGTTCGCAACCGCGAATCCCGACTTTTCCTTCCTAGAACACAACTTGTGGATCGAAGTAAAGTACGTTCGTAGTAACACGCCGCCAAGCAAAATTACTGATGACATCGCTGCTGACATCACTAAGTATGGAGATAACTGTGTCAACGTGCTTTATGTCGTTTACGATCCAGAAGGCCGCATTGCAGACAAACGCGAGTTTGCCAGCGACATTGAAACACACGACGGGATGAGGGTAGCGATCATTCCATGATGGGTGTAAGAATGACAAAAAACTCTGAGAAATATCTTTTCGCAGCGACGCTTTTCACTGATGAAATGACACTCATTCATTAAGGGATGCCCGGCATCTGGCGAGTAAACTTAGATGGGCGGGTTGAAGAAACCCCACTACTGATGTTGATGACTTGGACAGGAAGGTATCAAATGGACATCCCGCCGTTTCTCGAAACACAAATACGCGAAGGTAAAGTGGTTCTCGCTTTGGGATCGGGTGCTTCGTATGATGCGAAGGATAAGAATGGCAAAAGACCACCAATGGGAAATGGTTTGCGCGATCTTCTGTGTGACAAGTTTTTGGGTGGTAATTATAAAGATTAGGACTTACGCAGTTGCTTCGAGCGTAATGGTTGGCTGCCTGAGATACAGGCGAATGGCCTCACGAATGAGGTTGGTTTTGGCGGCGTAGCCGCTGATGCCCGTCAGCAAACGATGTGCTTCCAG
>JAABUO010001030.1_pt1 | contig 39919 bp, 39 predicted proteins | sample 5559291 | NCBI WGS metagenome assembly JAABUO01 (sample SAMN10711878, study PRJNA513372) | rock metagenome | isolation source: Antarctica rocks | place: Antarctica: Victoria Land, Finger Mt sud
TTCTTCGCCCGCGCTTCTTCGCCCGCGCTTCTTCGCCCGCGCTTCTTCGCCCGCGCTTCTTCGCCCGCGCTTCTTCGCCCGCGCTTCTTCGCCCGCTGATTGGACAACAATCTCACATCTTGACAAACTAGCGAAACCAACTATTTGTGCTGCGATTTACCTCTTGCTATCGAGTTTTATTGCCTCCTGTCCTGTCCGAGCACAATATTATACTGCGACCGTTACCGGTGGTTTCACGACATCTGCTGCTGCTGGTTCCTCACCACAACCCTATACTCCTATTCCAGGCAACTATGATGCCTCCGGAGATGTTATAGGTAACGGCTATTGTAGCGGACAGATTAAAGCACTATTCACATGGCAACCTGGACAACAATCTCTCCCCGCGCCATCAGTAGTAGTATTCCAAAGCTGTGACGCTTATTGGCAAACTCGCCATACCCCTGGTATGTGTGATGATGGGCTGCATGATCCGGTGGTGACTAAGAACTCGTTATCAGACATCACTGGAGATTCTACAGGAAAACACTATCATATTGCCTCACCTGATGCTACTGGTAATATCGAAGTTGATTGCACACCAACAGCTAGTGCATTTGAGGATGACAACGCAGCTTATTGCCTCGTCGCTTACGGTGTTAATGCATCCCCGATTACGATAAGCTTTACTTCTGGTACAACCTTAGTCAATGGTGCGCAGGAAGCGCTGACAGGGCAGCGAATTGGGGCTACTCTCAACATTGCTGGGATAGCTAGCAACCTCACTTGGTCCACGAGCGGTGCGACAGGCCCAAATCCAATCAAGAATTGGGACCCGAATGCGCCTGGCGATGGTAATGCCACGCAGATTATCCCGCTCACTAGCACCGATTACTCACCCACTAACGTAGCTGCGCCCTTCAACTTCTACGACTCCAATCCTGATACTGTGACCGTGAAATGCACAGGAACCGTCACGTTTCCTGATGGCACTTCCAGCAGTTTTAGTGCTGTCTCACCGACAGTCGCCTTTATGAAGCCGACAGTGGCTCGGTGGAACGTCAACACTCCAGGGGCGTATTTTCCGTCTGGTTTTGCTAGTGGCTTACCTATTGGCCCCTTTCTTGCTCAAGAAGTTTGGGACTCGATGACGGTTACTTTACCGCCGCCGTTCAATCAGGGAAGTCAAGGCCAAGCCTGCATGACACAAATTATCAACGCTGATCGAGCTTGGTATCGAAATCCAGCAAGCCCCCCGCCCCCGGTCAAAGGATTTCACACAACACCCTATTCCTCTGCTTACAAGAGCCTTGAAGTAATAGGTGCTAATGATGTGGTGAGTTATGTCATAAATCCGACTGCCCTTGATGGTGCATTTCCCTATCCATTCGGATACAATGGCATTACCGGGCAGAGCGTCAGCACAGGCTATATTTGGCAGGTTGGAAATCTGGGTTACTCCGGGGACCAACCCAAGCAGCCTTATGCTCTCAATGTAAATGATGGCGGTGGCAATCAATGGTACAATTCTGTTGCCAACGACAGCTTTACCTCGTGGATGATGTATCAGCCGCCTGGTAATAACTCCATTTGGGTGCCGCTCCAAAATCTAACCTGGAATTGGGGCGGCGTCGCCAATCTACAGAATGGAAAAAGTGGCTCGTATTGGTCCGTTACTCAAACCCCACTGCTTTTCTCATCTGCTGCCACCAATACAAGCACTTATCCAAGCTGGACTCAAACATTGCCGGTTGGATTTGGAATACAACCATAATAGCCAAACTGTCTCTGACTGCTACAACCGAAAGGGAAAGTCGTGAACACAAACATCAGATTAATGCTAACACCCGACGGAAAATGGTTAGCCAAACATTCTTTACCGACTATTGGTTTCTTGCTTTTGGGTGTCATGGCCGGAGCGAATGGCTTATCCGCCAACACTATCGGTACACTTACGGCAGCAGACCGTGTCCACATTACTCAGCGTTTAGCGGCACTTGTCAAACATTTGCCTACACAAAACGCGCCTGTGATGCGCGTACCTCCTGGCACGAACAATACTATAGGAGCTAATCAGCCAACCACTTTCCGAACACCCGATGAGCAGAAGCAGTGGATGCAGGAAAAGGTGCATGATGACCAAGTGGTCAGTCAGGGTGAACAGCAGCTTCAAAGCGGTAATGTAGAAGAAGCCGTCACTACATTTCAAATGGCGCTTGGCCTGCCGGCGGTAGATGAAAATGCTGCGCTGCGCGGACTGGCGCACTGCGCGGCAGCCGCAGGCGATTTACAGGATGAAGTTAACTTCCTGCGCCCGACCATTTACTCAGACAACCCCGCACTGTGTGGTACGGTCTTCGGCGATGGCTACCGGGAAAACAACGTACCGCGCCTGATGGAGTTTGTTCTGGCATTGAACCAAATAGGGCAAATCAAGGAGGCGACTTCAGTTTACAACCGGGCTATCGGCTTGTCCAATTACGATGGCGCTCAACTACGGCACAAGGTAATGCTGCCATATTTGGGCAATGCTCCCGGACAAGAAGCTTACACATCTCAGAAGTTGCAGGCAAATGCTCATCTTGCCATTTTCATAGATATGTTTGAATTCGAAGGATATGGCAGCCCTGAGCCGCTGACACAGTTGCAGCAGGCGATCGGCCTCGCGCCTGACTCTGCTGCCGCCCACTATTATCTTGGGCATTACTTGTACGGTAAGAATGATCCCGGTGCAAAAGCTGAACTAGAAAGAGCCATCCAGTTAGGTGATAACGAAACCGCAACGGCTTCAAAGGAAGTTCTTCAGTTCGTCCGCTAGGTAGGATCGTTCCGCCTTGCGGTGCCACTCAACTAAAAAGCCGCCTCTGCTGACTGAGTAGAGGCGGCTTTTTTCTAGTTCTCAGTTTACCCTTCCAGCAGCAGGCTCTCCGGGTCTTCAATCAGGTCTTTGATCTTGACCAGGAACCGCACGGCCTCGCCGCCGTCTACGATGCGGTGGTCATACGATAGCGCGACGTACATCATGGGGCGGATGACGACTTCGCCGTTCAAGGCAATGGGCCGCTGCTCGATCTTGTGCAGGCCCAAAATGCCGACCTGGGGACCGTTTAGAATGGGCGTGGACATCATGGAGCCGAAGATGCCGCCGTTGGTGATGGTGAACGTGCCGCCCTGCAATTCCGGCAGGGTCAGTGAGTTCTCGCGGGCGCGTTTGGCGAGATCGGCGATGGCTTTTTCAATGCCCGCAAACGTCTTCTGGTCGGCGTCGCGGACGACGGGAACCACTAAGCCTTCATCGGTGCCGACAGCGATGCCGATGTCGTAGTAGCCTTTCTTGACGATCTCCAGGCCCTGGATTTCGGCGTTCAGCAGGGGGAACGCTTTGAGTGCGCCGATAGTCGCTTTGGTGAAGAACGACATGAAGCCGAGGCCGATGCCGTTTTTCTCCTTGAACGTGTCTTTGCGCTTGGCCCGGATCGCCATAACCGCCGTCATGTCAATCTCGTTGAACGTGGTCAGCATCGCGGCGGTATGCTGGGTTTCCACCAATCGGGTGGCGATAGTCTGGCGGCGGCGGGTCATCCGAGTGCGCTCTTCAGGCCTGCCAGCGGCAGTCGAAGTCGAAGCAGACGGCATAGGGGCAGGCGGCGCGGGAGCAGGCTTAGGCGGGGCCGGAACAGACGCGGGCGGCGCGGCGGTGGGCGCAGCAAGCTGGGTGCCGTATTCGGCGGCCCGCTCTTCCTTGCGCTCGGCGGCCTGGGCCGGGGCGGTCTGGCTGCTCTGGCCTAAGTAGCCGGTCACGTCGTCTTTGACAACGCGCCCGCCGGGGCCGGTGCCCTTCACTTGCGCGGGGTCAATGTTCGCTTCCTCAGCCAGCTTCCGTGCCAGCGGCGACATGGCGGGGGGCAACGCGCCGTTCTGACCATTGGCTGCCTGTGCGGCGGGTGCAGGGGCTTCGGCAGCGGGCGCTTGTGCGGCGGGTGCCTGGACAGCGGCGGGCGCGGCGGCGTCGCCGATGACGGCCAGCACGTCGCCGACGGCAACGGTATCGCCTTCGGCATGAGCGAAGCTCTGAATCACTCCGGCATTATCGGCGGGGACTTCGACGTTGACTTTGTCGGTTTCCAATTCGGCAATGCCTTCGCCGGCAGTGACCGAGTCACCTTCTTTTTTCAGCCAGCGCAGGATCGTCGCCTCGGTGACGGATTCTCCCATCTGCGGGACACGGATTTCAGCGGGCATGGACAGGTTCGCTCCTTTTCAAATTTTGGCCCTTCAAATTCTCGCCCTTTGGTTTTGCGCCGTTCAAGGTCGGCTTCGGCACTTCACTCAGCACGGCGGACAGCAGGCGACCCTGCTCCACATCATGGCGGCGCTTGGAGCCTTCCGATGGGCTGGCGGACTTGGGCCGGCCCACGAATGTCAGCTCCACGCCCGGCGGCAGCGTTTCGCGAATGCGCGACGACACAAACACCCAGGCACCGGCGTTGCGCGGCTCTTCCTGGAGCCAGACGGCTTCGCGCAGGTTCGGATACTGGGCGATAACTTCCCGCAGCTCCGGGTAGGGGAATGGATACAGCTCCTCAATCCGCACGGCAGCGATATTCGAGGCTGCCGCGTATTCTTCGCGGGCCACCAAATCCACATAGACTTTGCCTGAGCAGAGAACCAGGCGGGTGACTTCCGACTTGTCCCGCGGACGCGGGTCATCTAAGACCGGCTGGAAGCGGCCTTCGGACAAATCCGACAGCGACGAGCCGACAGGCGGCTTATCTACTTTCAGCAAGCCCTTCGGCGTCATCAGCACCAGTGGGCGCGGCGCGGTTTCCAGCAGCGCGGCCTGGCGGCGCAGGATATGGAAATATTGGGCCGCCGTCGTGCAGTACGCGATCCGCATGTTGCCGTTCGCGGCAAGCTCCAGGTAGCGCTCCAAGCGGGCGCTGGAATGCTCCGGTCCCTGGCCCTCATACCCGTGCGGCAACAGGAGAACCAGCGAGGGCGTCTGCGCCCATTTGGAGTTCCCGGACGCGATAAACTGGTCAACAATCACCTGAGCGCCGTTGGCGAAGTCGCCGAACTGGGCTTCCCAGAACACTAAACACCCTGTGGCATGCATGGAGTAGCCATACTCGAAACCGAGAACGGCGTTCTCCGAAAGCGGGCTGTTGTAGACCGCAAACGACGCTTTAGCCTGGGGCAGTGACTGAAGCGGGCTGTACGTCTCTCCCGTGGTGGGGTCGTGCAGGACCAAGTGCCGCTGGCTGAACGTGCCGGCCTGCGCGTCCTGCCCGGACAGGCGGATGGGGGTGCCGTCAGCCAAAATAGACGCAAACGCCAGCGCCTCCGCATGGGACCACCGGATGCCGCCTTCAGTTGTGAGCGCCGCCCGGCGCGGCTGAAGCGACAGCCGCTCCAGCTTGGCGTTTGCCGTGAAGCCTTCGGGCCGGGCCAGCAGCGCGTCGTTCAGCGCAATCAACTCGTCGGCGGGAACAGCGGTGCGGGTTTGCTTTGCGACTTCGGCCAGATTCTCCGGCGTCGGCAGGCCTTTCGCAAGTCCCTTGCCGGTCGGCTGGATGCGGGCGTCGGTCATCTTTTGCGCGACTTCCGTCACCAGCGCCTGCGCTTCGTCGCGGGTGGCGACGCCCTGCCGCTCCAGTTCTTTCGCCCAGACCTCGCGGGCCGTCGGGTGCGACCGGATGCCCTCGTACATGCGCGGCTGGGTATACGCCGGCTCTTCGCCTTCGTTGTGGCCCCACCGGCGGTAGCCGACTAAATCAATCAGAAAATCTTTGCCGAACTTCTCCCGGTAGGTGAACGCCATGCGGGCGACGGCAATGCAGGCCTCGGCGTCGTCGGCGTTGACATGGACAATGGGAATCTCAAAGCCTTTCGCCAGATCGCTGGCATAGAGCGTCGAGCGTGAGTCGCGAGCAAGCGTCGTGAAGCCGATTTGATTGTTCGTGATAATATGGATGGTGCCGCCGACCGAGTAGCCAGGCAATTGGGACATGTTCAGCGTTTCGGCGACAACCCCCTGGCCGGGAAACGCAGCGTCGCCGTGGATCATGATCGCAAGCGACGCTTTCGGGTCCTGCACCGGCTTGCCTGGCTCCGAGCGGCTGTCCTGCGCGGCGCGGGCGCGGCCTTCGACGACGGGGTCCACGAACTCCAAGTGGCTTGGGTTCGGGGTCAGCGTGATCGGCATCTCCTCGACGCCGTTGTCACGGAAGTCAAGCCGTGCGCCGCCATGATAAATGACGTCGCCGAAGTAGCCCTGCTGCGAGCCACCCGCAACGGACGCGCTGTCGTCCTGCTTGGAGGACTTGAACTCCTGTAAAATGTCCGTGTACGGCTTGCCGAGAACGTGCGCCAGGACGTTCAGCCGGCCCCGGTGGGCCATGCCCATGACGACTTCATGTGTGTGGACCACCGACGCCTCGTGGACGATCCGGTCCAGCATCGGCACCAGCGCGTCTACGCCTTCAATGGAAAAGCGCTTGGCCCCGACAAACGTCGTGTGCAGGAACTTTTCCAGCCCTTCCACTTCGGACAGCCGCTTCAGAACCGCCCGCTTGTCTTCTGGCGTGAAGTTCTGAAAGAACTCCCGGCTTTCGGCGGCATCTTGCAGCCAGGCCCGCTCTTCCGGGTTCTGGATGTGGCCGTCTTCGTAGCCGACCGACCCGGAGTATGCCTGCCGCAGCCGGCCCAGTGCTTCCAGCGCGTTTTTTGCACCTTCGGCCAGCGGGCCGCGAACGACCGTCGCCGGCAGCGCTTCCAAATCGCTTGTCGTCAGGTCATGCGTCCCAAGCTCCAGCCGTGGATTGCCGGGGGGCGGACTGCCCAGCGGGTCAATATGCGCCGTCAAATGCCCCAGCTCGCGCACTAAGCGGGTGACACGAGCGGCAGCCACGACTTTCATCACGTCCACCTGCGGGGCCGTTCGCGTTGGGGCGGAAGGAGTGGAAAGCGCGGCGGCAGCGCCATTGCCGGTTCCGTTCGCTCCGCTGCCATTTGCTCCCTTGCCGTTTCGCGGGGGTGGCGGGGCGGCGACCGGATTCCAGTCCTGGAACATGCCGCGTGTGGCGGGGTCTACCGAGGCGGGGTCCTGCTGGTAGCGCTCGTAGAGGTCCAGCACGTACCCGGCGTTGGGTCCGTAAAACTCTTCTAAATCGCTCATAAGTCCTGCTTACCTTTGGTGTCAACTCCGCAAGCGGGAGTTCGTTACGCTTATTGTACCCGAGGCGGCCCAAAAGTCGCACCGCTTTTTTCGCCGGCTACCCGCGTCCCTGTCGGCGCAGCAGGTAGCAGAAGAACGGGGCACCGAGGAACGCCGTCACGATGCCGACCGGCAGCTCGCGCCCGTCCGGCAGCACGCTCCGGGCCAGGGTGTCCGCCCAGACCATGAGGATCGCGCCACACAGTGACGCCAACGGCAGAACGCGCCGGTGGTCCGGGGTCTGGGCCAGACGCCGGGCGATATGCGGACTCATCAGCCCGACAAACCCGATAATGCCTGCAAACGCCACCGTCGCCGCCGTCAGCAGCGACCCCGTCACAATCAAAATCGTCTTGAACCGCTCGGTTTCCACCCCAAGCTGCATCGCCGATTCTTCGCCCAGCGCGAACACGTTCATCGCCCGCGCCTGCACCGCCAGAACCAGCAGGCCGGCAGCCAAAAAGCCCAGCGTCACGCCGCACTGCCCAAAGGTCGCCTCCGACAGCGAGCCGTTTAGCCGGTACTGCAAATACTGGGCATCATTGGGGCGGCTGAACTGAAGCAGCAGCGACGACACGCCGCCGAGAAACGCGCTGATCACGACCCCGGCCAGCAGCAGCGAAGTCACCTGCACCCGCCCGCCGCGCCGGGCCAGCGTGTACACGACCGTCATCGCCGCCGTTGCCGCCCCAAATGACGCCGCTGGCAGTGCCAGTCCCCCCAGCGCGGCTTCTTCATGCCCCAGCAGCGTCGCTTCCGCTCCCACCGATGCACCCGCCGAAACACCTACTAAGTAGGGGTCCGCCAGCTCATTTCGCAGCAGCGCCTGAAACGCGACGCCCGCCGCCGCCAGCGATGCGCCCACCAGCGCCGCCAGCAGAATACGCGGCAGCCGCTCGTTCCAGAGGATTATGTCCGCGACGCCTTGCCCTCTCGGGCCATGCCGCAGTGCGGCAGTGACTTCGGACAGCGACAGATGCACCTGCCCGAACCCCGCAGCGATGAGCATGGAGACGAGGAGGAAGAGGAGAAGCCCCCACCCCCAGCCCCTCCCCCGCGACGGGAGAGGGGAGCCGGAGTAAGAAGCAATTACCCCTCTCCCGCTTGCGGGGGAGGGGTCGGCGCGGAGCGACGGGGGTGGGGGCATCTTCTTACCGCCCATGCAGCGCCTTTGCAACCAGCACCAGCCCGTCCGCAAGGCGCGGCCCAGGCCGAGAAGTCAAATCCGGCGGCAGGGAATAAACGCGCCCCTGACGAACGGCAGCCAGATGACTGAGAAGCGCATCCGCCCGAAATGCCGGCGTAACCGACGGGTCGCCTAAAATCACGTCTGGGGCGTTCGCCAGCACTGCTTCTTTAGAAAACGGCCCATACCCGCGCACTGCCTGCCCGATGTTGATGCCGCCCGCGCGTGTCACCAAATCGTCCATAAATGTTCCGCCGCCTGCCGTCCACAGAGGACCCACTTGAATGACAATCAGCACACGCGGGCGCGGGCGTTTGTCCGCCGCCGCGATTCGTCCCGCCAGCCGCGCTTTATGCTCCATCTGCGCGACGACTGCGTCGGCTTGATGCCCTGTTCCCGTCCGCGCCCCGATCTGCCGCAGGCTTGTTTCCACTGCCGAAAGCGAAGTCGGCGAGACCGCCAGCACCGGCAAATGCAGCGCCGTCAGCCGGGCCACAGCCCGCGCGTTCGCCGTGCTGTCCGCGACAATCAGGTCCGGCCGCAGGGCCAGCACTTTCTCGTAGCTTGTGTTCACGTCCCCGACTTTGGCAATCGTCTTCGCCGCCGCCGGATAATCACAGTAGACCGTATCGCCGACCACATACTTGCCTAATCCCAGCGCAAACAGCATCTCCGTCGTCCCCGGCGACAGCGAGACAATGCGCGGCGGCGGCGCGGCAAGCGCAGCAGGAGCGAAGCACAATAAGAAAAAGGCAGCGAGGAGCAAGCGTCGAAACATAGGCTGACTATAACCCTGCAAGTGGCTCGCTGTCAAGACTGCGGCAGAGTTTGGAGAAAGCGGCGCACCTGCCTCGCTGACTGCAACTGCACCAGCTGCCGTCCTTCGGCGTACTTGTTCATGCGCGTTAAGATGTCCGGCCGGCGGTCCCGCCGGTAGTTCCAAATCCAGCGTAGAAACATCCAATCCAGTTTCTCCGGGCAGCCGGGGGCCATGTCCGGGCGGCTTTGAGAGCGGTACTGCCACCAGCGGCGGACGACGCGCCAGACGCACGTCTGCGGCGGCAGGTCCAAAAAGATAATCGTGTCCGCCGCCGCGAGGCGCAGCTCCATTGTGCTGCCGTAATTACCGTCAGTAATCCATTCGGGCTGCCGGGTCAGCTCACGCACTGTCTGCTCCCACATGTCTTTCTGTGTCTCCTGCCAGCCTTCGTGCCAGTAGACCGCGTCCAAATGAATGACCGGCAAGCCCGTTTTCGCGCCCATCTGCCGCGCTAGGGTTGATTTCCCCGCCCCACCAGGGCCGATAATAGCGATGCGCCGAGGTTTCATAGCCAGATACCATACCATAAATGGCACGGCTATTGGGCGAAGACGCCGAAAACTATCGCTTCGCGGCACTGGAGTTATTTTTCAGATTATTTTCTTGTTGACTTTCCTTTAACCCCGCGAAGCGGTGTTTTGCCGCGTCTGCGCGGGGTGGCCGTGCCATTCATGGCATGGTTCTCTGCCGATCACAATCCCTGCTTCGCTTGTGTCACCAGCGTACTTTGCACGGCGCTGACATTGGCACAGGGAACATTCGCCTGATGCGCAGAATGTTTCCTGCCATTGACGCTCTCCTGCACTGTAATGGCGGCGAGGCAGGGGCCACCTTTGTTTGCCTCCGTAACGCTGACGCTTTCCGATGTGGAGGAGTTTGTGCTCGGCATTGGAGAGCAGCCGCTTCCCGTGGCTGTGCTGATGAGGCAAATGCCGATCAAAGCTATTTTGCTACTTGTCATGTTTCTGATCCATTCATCGGGGGGCAAAAAGGGTAGGGCAAGCCCTACCCCTACATGGTTAGCGGCGCTTGATGCTCATGCTGGTATCGGCAGGAACAGGTTCGGTGCCGTTGGTTTTTGGAATGGCAAGCGCCGGGTCAGGAGCGTCAAGGCGAAGCTGACCGCTGACGAGCTGGGTTGCCAGCAGGGTCTGGATGACGCCGGTGATCTGGTCGGTGGCCCCGCCGGCTGCGCCGCGCCCGTCGCCTGCGCCGCTGATGTTGATGAGCTTGGCATTGGCTAAGGCTTCGGCAATGGCCGGGACGATCTGAGGCAGGATTTCAAGCTGCCGCAAAGCGAGGTACGCATCACCGCCCTGGCGGATGGCTTCGTTGACGGCGCGGATGGCGTCGGCTTGGGCCAGGCCGAGCGTGCGGACTTTGACCGCTTCGGCGTCGGCGGCGGCTTCGGCCTGGACCCGGACACGGGCGGCGTCGGCGTTGGCCTGGGCGATCTGAGTCGCTTTCAGCTCAGCTTCGCGCTGAATGGCAAGCGCGGTCTGCTTCTTAGCCTCGGCAGTGGCGACTGTCGCGGCGTTCTCGGCCCGGCGCTGCTCCAAATCGCGCTGCTTGTCGTTGATGGCCTGCTCCGCGCCTAGCTGGGCTTCACGGGCGCGGCGCTCTTGATCTGCCGCAACGATGTCGGCGTTTGCTTTGGCCTCAACAGCCGACTGGCGGCGGCGGGCTTCGGCGACTTCGCTTTGCACTTCTTTGATATTAAGCGAGTTAAAGACAAGCCCCAGGTCTTGGAGTTCTCGGGAACACGCCCCCTTGATAATCAGCGCCAGCCGGTCATCTTCTTCGACAGGGACTGCGGCGAACGATTTGGCGATGTCGGTTCCGGGCGCAAGCGAGGAGATATTGCGCTGGGCTTTGGCGGAGAATAGCTCATCATGGTTCAGCAGGTTGACCGCCCGGCGTCCGGTGGAAGTCAAAAGGTCGCTGAGAGTGGCCGTCTGCTCGGCAGGCGGCTTGGAAAAGAACTTGTTTGCCGCCGTGGTAATCATTTCGCTGGAGTCACCGACGGAGACAATCGCTGACGCCAGCACGCGCACTTTGATCGGCTTCGGCTGTCCGTTGCCGTCCACATCGGCGGTCTGGTCGGCAATGTCCAGGTCAATGTTGATGGCTTTAGATGGGATGGTAGTCCCCGTCGTCATCAGCGGGACTTCGATGGCCTTGCCCGGCCCTTTGTAGATCGCCGTGCGCCCGTTCAGGGACGACACCAGGCGGATAGTGCCCGCTTCCACTTGCGTCAGAAACCGGCTGATAATCAGCGGGATAAAGATGACCGCCAGAACGACGGCCAGCACGATAATCAGCGTACTGCTCATAACAAAGCCTCCCATAGTATTCTCTCTCTTTTCCTGTTACAGCCGCGCGACGCGGCAGGAATTGGCGCGTCCGTCCACGCTGATGACTGTCAGCCGCTCGCCGGGCTTGATGGACGCGGCATCAGCCCGAGTGTCATTTTCCAGTGTCGCCAGAACGCGCACCCACTGGCCGTCAATGGTCAGCCCGACCAGCCCTCGGCCCCGTTCGTCAAACCCGGTGACGGCTTCCGCCTGCCGGGCGATCATGCCTTCTAAAGCGGCGCTGGGTTTGGACGCGAACCGAAACAGCAGGTTCCAAAGCGGGCGCACCAGCAGGCCGAAGAAGACCAGGCCGCCAAAAAGCGCTGCCAGTGCGGTCAGCGCCGCCGCGAGATGCGCGGGCCGGAGCAGAAGTCCGGTCGCGCCTGCGCCTAAACACAGGCTGAAAATCGCCAGCGGCGACAGCAGTGTCCATAACGGCGACGGCCCCCGTTCGCCGTGTGTGCTGTGTCCGTTCTGGCCTCCGTGCCCGCCATGACCCTGCCCGCCATGACCCGCATGTCCGGCGTGGCCGCCATGCGACATCCCCAGCACGGCTTGGGCGAACAAACCGACGAGGCCAATCAAAAGAAGCGTCGTGTAAATCATAGGCTTAGGCTTTCGTTTGCGTCTTCAATTACTATGACACGATTGGCTAGAAAAGGTTGCACTGCTTCTTTGTCTTCTGATAAAGCGACATGCTTGACAAATATTTGACAGCGGTGTATAATATTATCATGGCAGTTGTGATTGACGCGGAGGTAAGCACACCCGCTTTGGCAAAAGAACAGGGCGGGCTGCGGGAGCGGCAGAGGCAGGCACGGGGAGCGGCCATTTTGGAAGCTGCGTTCGCGCTGATCGTGGAACAGGGCTACGACGCGCTGACAATGGAGGCATTAGCCGCGCGTGTCGGCATCTCCCGGCAGACACTATATCATTATTTTGCTTCCCGTGAGGACATCACCCTGCGTGCAGTCCTCTCGCTGATGGAGCAGGGCATCGAGACGATCCGCTCTTTAGACCCCGCCTTGTCTCCGGTGGAGAAACTGAAACAAGTCGTGCGCTGGATGCTGGAAAGCCGGTCGGAACCGGTGTATGCCGCCTTAATTAAAGCGCGGAACTCGCTGATGTCCGTCAAATCACATCCGGAATATCTGCGCGTGTTTGAACGGCGGGCGGCGGCGCTGGCCGGGATTGTGGAGAAAGCGCAGGAGGCGGGAGAACTCCGCGCCGATCTGCCTAGCCGCCTCCTTGTTCAAATGCTGTTTGGGCTGGTTTCGGTCTCGTATGAAGAACTCATTGCCGCCGGGCAGACGACGCCCGCGCAAGTCGCTGACGCAACCAGCGATGTCTTCTTCGCCGGTCTTCGCCCGTGAGAGACTATATAAAAAGCCATGATAAATCCCCTGCCCTGAACGGCAGGGCTTTGGAAGTGCAAGCCCCCGCCTTCGCGGGTGAAGAACAATGGCGAAGAACATTCTGGACTCTTTGCCCGCGAAGGCGGGGAGTTGCTTTGTTAAAGCACGGGGGTTCAGCCCCGTGTTCTTGGTTTCTATACAGCCTCTAAGGAACCCCTATGTCTACGACAACCACTCCTGCTCCGGAGGAAGTCACCAGTAATCTCGTTGTGCAGGCGGAAGAACAAACCAACCCGCCGGCAGTTCCCGAAGCACCGACTGCCGCCGAAGCTGTCAACCCGTTTCGCTGGTTTATTCTGGTTGGCCTGATCACGGCGGCGATCCTGCAAATTTTAGATACTACCATTGTCAATGTCGCCCTGCCGCAGATGGCGGGCAATCTCGGCGCAACCAGTGAGGAAATCGGCTGGGTCGTGACCGGGTACATCCTGTCCAACGTGATTGTCCTGCCGATGACCGCGTTCTTGACCCTGCGCTTCGGGCGAAAGCGCTACCTGACCGCATCAATTCTTGTGTTTATCGTGGCGTCGTTCTTCTGCGGCACCAGCCGCAGCCTGGGAGAAATTATCTTCTGGCGCGTTTTGCAGGGCGCGGGCGGCGCGGCCCTGCTGTCCACTTCGCAGGCAACCCTGGTGCAGGTGTTCCCAAAAAGCGAGCAGGGCATTGTCCAGTCGCTTTTTTTGATGAGCCTGACCGTCGCGCCGACGCTTGGGCCGACGCTCGGCGGCTACATCACCGACAACTACACCTGGAACTGGTGCTTTCTGATTAACGTCCCCATTGGCCTGCTGGCTGCGTTCTTTGTGGTGACGTTTCTGCACGACACGGAAGCGCCCAGCAAGTCCGGAACCGTAGACTGGCTCGGGATCGGGCTGCTGGCTCTGGGCCTGGGGTCCATGCAGTATGTGCTGGAGGAAGGCGAGCGCAACGACTGGTTCCAGGACAGCTTCATTTCGGCCCTTGCGGTCGTCTCGGTCGTTTGCCTGGTGACACTAGTCTGGTGGCAGCTTTCGCGGCGCAACTCCGCGCCGGTGATCAACTTCCGGGTGCTGCAAAACCGTACTCTGTCGGTGACTTTGTTCCTGTTCGTGGTGCTTGGCTTCGGCATCTACGGCGGCACGTATCTGTTTCCGCTGCTGGCGCAGAACGTGCTTGGCTTCACGTCCATGCAGACCGGCCTGGCCCTGCTGCCCGGCGGGATCGCGACGGGCGTCAGCATTGTTCTTTGCGGCGCTCTCCTGAACCGGCCCAAGCCACTCGTTGACATCCGCTGGATCATCACTGCCGGCACGGTCATCACGATGGCGGCGATGTGGATGCTTGGGCATCTTTCCTCCGAGTCCGGCACGGCGGACACGACTTTGGCCTTGCTGCTGCGCGGCCTCGGGACCGGCCTGCTGTTTGTCCCGATCAACCAGGCGGCATTTGCTAGTCTGCAAAAGAGCGAGCTGCAGCAGGCGTCCGGGCTGCTCAGCCTCTCACGCCAGCTTGGCGGCTCGTTCGGCATTGCCCTGCTTGCAACTTTTGTCCAGCAGCATATCCAGCTCCACCGGGTCGAGATGCTTGGCCACTACACGCTGTCAAACGAGATTTTCGCCCAGCGCCTGCACGGACTGGCTGGCGGGTTAATGGCGAGCGGTCTGGACGCGGTGGACGCCCAGGCCGCCGCGCTAAGCTTGCTGGAGCAGGCCTTGATGCGTCAGGCAATGGTGATGAGTTACAACGACGCTTTTCTGGTCGTGCTGATTGTCAACCTAGTAACTCTGCCGGCGGTTCTGCTGCTGCGCCGTCCAAACCCCAAAGCTGCCGCCCACGTCGAAGCCGTCATGGAATGATAACAGAGATACCCGGTCCTTAAAATGCCGGGTATTTACTGTATTCCCTTGACGATGAACGCGGTCAGCGCCGCCGCGCCTTCCTCCCTCGTGACCTCTGATTTCCCCCGAAGCCACTGCATTCCTGATGTGACAATGGCCCCGCTGATGGCGGCAATCATCGTTTGGCGAGCTGCCGGCACGTCCGAAAGCCAGTTATCCAGTAGGCAGTCCAGCTCTTCGCGCATGGCGTTCGTGACAATGCCGTTCCACTGCCGCGCTGCCTGCGGGCAGCGGCAGGGCATCTCGGCGAAGAAGTCTAAAATGCACTGGATGAGATGCCGCCAGGCTTCCAGGGAAGGCGGCTGCGACGCAGGCAGTGCCGCGCCCAAGACTCCCCGGCATTTCTCGCGCAGCGTCCATTCCAGCAGGTCGTCTTTGTCCTGGAAATGCGCGTAAAACGTGGCTCGGTTTACACCGGCACGGCGCGTGATGTCCGCGATGGTGACGGACGCAAAGCTTCGCTCAGTGAGCATCTCTCCCAGCGCCTGCTGCAACAGCAGCCGTGTTCGCTTGGTTCTGGGGTCTTGACGATTGATGGTGTTCTTCATAGCGGCTTAACTTTTTGGGCACTTTCACAACACTTTGGCGCTTCTGTTGCTTAAACGACAAAAACGCCGATTTGCGGATTGAACGGCGTGGGCGATAGGTTCTATGATTGTGGCATAGAAACCCACAAGAAAGGCCAACCAATCAATGACGGCACAAGATGCGATGACGAAGTTTGCAGACTTGATTCTGCAAGAGGACATTCCGCAATGGATCGAATTGTTCCACGAGGACGCGGTCTTCGAGTATCCGTTTGCACCGCCCGGATTCCCGCAGGCGTTCCGCGGCAAAGTAGTCCTATTCGAGCAATTCAAAGACTTCCCGAAGATGTTTCACTTCGACGAGTTCACAGACGTGCAGATGCACCAAACGCTGGACTCGGAGGTGCTGATTGTCGAGTTCTCGGGACGGGGAAAAGTATTGACTACGGGCAAACCCTACAATCAGCGCTACATCAGCGTCGTGCAGATGCGTGACGGCAAAATCCTCCATTACCGTGATTACTGGAACCCACTCATCGTGCTGGAAGCCATGAAAGAGAGCGAGTGACAAGTTTATGACAAGCAAAATTTTGGTGACCGGCGGAACCGGCAGCACGGGAACGGCCCTGACCGCACGGCTCCGAGAAGCCGGCGTCCCATTTCGCATTGCAAGCCGCCGGCCTGCCTCAAACGCAGACGCGGAGCAGGTGCGCTTTGATTGGGAAGACGAAACGACTTATGGCCCGGCGCTGGAAGGAGCGGAAAAAGTTTACTTGGTCGCCCCGGCGTTTATCACCGACCCGGAGCGGCTGATGGTGCCGTTCCTGCACCGCGCAACAGACGCAGGTGTCCGCCGTGCCGTCCTGCTGTCTTCCTCGGCGATCTCCGAGGGCGGCCCGCTGCTGGGGAAAGTCCACGAGGTCGTTCATAAGCTGATGCCGGAGTGGAGTGTCTTGCAGCCGTCCTGGTTCATGCAGAACTTCGTGAACGCGCTCGGTCCGGCAATCAGAGCCGACGGTGAAATCGTCACGGCGACCGGCGACGGCCGGGTGGGTTTCGTGGATGTCGGCGACATTGTTGAGGTCGCTTTTCGGGCGCTGACTGACCTGGAGCCGCATAACCGGGCGCACGTCATCACCGGCCCGCAGGCGCTGAGCTACGCAGACGCTGCCGCGACCATCGCCGAAGCCGCTCAGAGGCCGGTTCGCCACCTCAGTATCAGAACGGAGCAGCTTCAAGAGCGCCTCACAGCCTTCGGAATGCCGGCCCCCTACGCCGCGCTGCTTGCGGGTTTGGATGAAGGAATCAAGAACGGTTCGGAGGATCGGGTCACGCCGACCGTGGAAGATGTCACCGGCAGACGGCCAAAATCTTTCGCTGAGCTTGCGCGTGGGAACGCCGGGGCATGGCGGCAGCCTGGCTAAGAAAAGCGTTCTCGTGCTTCGCGCACCCGTTCAATCGCTTCCGCCAGCAGGCTGCGGTGCCCCGCGTCGTTGAGCCAGGTGGAAGCGCCGGACGAATGGGGCAGGGGAATAAAATGCAGGCCGCCCTTATCAAACGTCCGGCCAATGCACTCTTCCAGCGTCATCTTCGGCAGGAACGCGTCAATGGACATCTTGCCGAACAGCAGCACGACGCGCGGCTGAACCAGCTTCCACTGGGCGTCAAGCCACGGACGGCAATTCGCGCGTTCTTTGGGCGACGGGGCACGGTCCGTACTTTTGCCGGGCAGCCGTCCCGGAAAGCACTTGGTCAGCGCCGTCATGTAGACCGTCGTGCCGATGTCCGTTTCCGAGAAGCCTGCTTCGACAAGCCAGCCGATCAGCTTCCGCGCCGCCGGACCTAAGTACATCCGGTCTCCGCGCCAGTCCGACAGCCCCGGCGCTTGTCCAATCAGCATAAACCGGGCCGGGGCTAACCCCCACGCAAGCGGCGGCGGCGCAATTGGAAAGCCGTCAGCCTCGCATTTACGGCAGGTGCGGATCGTCTCATGCAGCAATTCAATTTCGGTCATAGCAAAAGTGTACCAGAAAAAGTTTTCGCAGGGCTTGACAAGTCATCCCCCTCTGTGCCACTATATTTCCGAACGGTGTTATATAAAAGATAGGCAGTAGAAATGGGCGTCAAAGAACGGCGGGAACGGCAAAAAGAAGCGACGCGGGAGGGCATCTTGACGGCGGCACGAAGCATCGCCCGCACCGAAGGCTGGCCCGCAGTCACGATCCGCCGCATCGCGGACATGATCGAATACAGCCCGCCGACGATCTATGAGTATTTCGCCGGCAAAGACGCCATCTTAAGCGAAGTGCAGCGAGAAGGCTTTGACCAGCTCACCGAGGCCATGCGCCAAGCCGCCGAACAGACCTCCGATCCCGCAGAGCGCCTGGAGCAGATCGGCAGGGCTTACTGGCGGTTCACGCAGCAGCAGCCGGAGCTGTATCAAGTCATGGACGGCGCGGACAGCTCCGGGCTGCCGACGGCAGAAACGCTGAACGGGGGACGCAAAGCCGCCGCAGTCGTTTACAAAGCGCTGGAGCAATGGGCGCAGGCTCACGGAGTCGTTTTGCAGGACCCGCAGGGAGCAGTCGAAACGCTCTGGGCGCTGCTGCACGGCCTGGCCGCCGTCAGCCGGCTGGACCGCGTGGGGGGCGGCCCGGAGCGGGCGGAGCGGCTGGCGGCGCAGGCTACGAAGGATTTGCTGTTCGCGTGGGCGGCAAAAGAGGCGGGCTGACCCTGCTTTTTATTTGGTTAGCATCTAACACTGTTAGGTATAGTATCAAAGATAGGTAAATGAAATCAAATGAACACTTTAGGAAATCAAAATGAACTGCACGTTATTCTCGGAACCGGCCCGGTCGGTCTTACACTCACTGATGTCCTGCTGTCTCAGGGCAAGCAGGTTCGCGTGGTCAGTCGCCACGGCAAGGCGACAGTCCCCGCCGGTGCCACACTTGTCGCCGCCGACATTATCGACATTGACGCGGCAAAAGAAGTCTGCCGGGGTGCGGCCGTGGTCTACAACTGCACCAATGCAGCATCCTATGCCGAGCAGGTGGCGATGGTTCCGCGCCAGCAAGCAGGCATCATTGCAGGCGCGGCCTCGGCAGGCGCGAAGCTGATCGTCATGGAAACGCTCTACATGTACGGCGAGACGCACGGTGCGCCGATCACTGAGGACACGCCTCACGCGGCGACAACCCGCAAAGGGCGGATGCGTGCCGAAACGACTGCCAAGTACCTGCAAGCCCACCGAGACGGCACCGTCCAGGTCGCGCTGGGACAGGCCGCGGATTTTTACGGCCCGCGCGTGTTCAATTCCTCGCTCGGCTCTACGGTTTTCCCGCCCGCGCTTGCCGGCAAGCCGGCGCAGGTGCTGGGTAATGTAGATCTGCCCCACTCTTACAGCTACATGGAAGACGTGGCGCGGGGGCTTGCAACGCTTGGCGACCGCCCGGAAGCGCTGGGGCAGGCCTGGCTGCTGCCGGTTGCTCCGGCGGTCTCAGTTCGGGAAATGCTGCGACTCGTCGGCGATGCCCTCGGCCATTCCGTCAAAATCCTAGCAATCCCAAAAGTGGTTATCCAGGCAATGGGCCTGTTCAACCCAACCATGCACGAAATGGTGGAAATGTTTTACCAGTACACCGAGCCGCAGATCGTGAACTCCTGCCGCTTTGAGAACACGTTCGGCTGGAAAGCGACGCCCGTGGCGGAAGGGGTCCAAAAGACCGTAGATTGGTTCAAGGCGCAGTAAGACCCCTCCCGCCTCACTAGGGTTCGGCACCCTCCCCTGTTAGGGGAGGGCCTTCAGACAAGCCTATGGCTTGCGCCTCTTGGCAAGAGGCAATCACTATCGTTTCTCACTCTAGCCCTCCCCTAACAGGGGAGGGTGCCGAACCCTAGTGAGGCGGGAGGGGTTCTACGGAACCGGCACTTCAAACGCATTCAGCGCGGCGCAGGTGACGAGGTACAGGCCGGTGAGCATGACAATATCTACAAGGCCCTTGTCGCCAAACTCTGCCTTTGCCTGCGCGTAAGTGGGTGCGTCAACCCAATGCGTGGCGGCAAGCTGATGAGCGAACTCATACGCGCTCTTTTCCTGCACCGAGAGGTCCTCCGGCATTTGCCCGGCGGCAAGAGCCTGAACGACTTCTTCCGGCAAGCTGACCGACTTCCCGACTGCCGCGTGGGCGTATAGCTCATACGGCGAGTTCCAAGCCGCGCCGACTGCCAAGATCACAATCTCATGGACACGCTCGGAGAGTGTCGTGTTCTTCTTTTCGGCAGTGAAATAATCCAAGTAGGACTGTCCGACTTCCGGCCCGTACAAAAGCGCATTGAACGGCCCCAGCAGCTTGCCGTCCGGCGTCGCGGCAGTGAAGCCGGACTTAGTCGCCCACGGAACCTGCTCCTGCACCATTTTATCGTACACTTGTTTTTGCGTCGGGTCCAGTTCGCTGGGCGTCAGCAGTGGCAGCCGGTCAGTTTGTGTCTCATCACTCATTTTAGCATCCTCCAAACTTTATCTTTGCCGCGCGGCTGCCGGCGCTAAACCTTGCCAAGCCGTGCTGACTTGTGATACACTGTAACCCGACTATGAAAATGGATGCGCGGTTATTGGGAATGCTCGGTGACGAGATAAAGCAGGAGGAGCTGATGGCCCGGCATACGACGCTGAAAGTCGGCGGCCCCGCCCGGTGGTTCTGGCAGGCGTCGGACGTTGAAACGCTGGCGCGTGTTTTGGAGCTATGCACACAGGCGGCAATCCCCTACTTATTTATGGGCCACGGCTCCAATCTGCTGATGAGCGATGCCGGCTACAACGGCTTGGTGATCCAGAACCGCTGCAAGGGCTGCATTGTCGGGGACGAAACTCAGGCGGAAAGTGGCGTTTCGTTCGGGTCACTGTTTTTGCAGACGGCGCGGGCCGGCTATGCGGGACTGGAATGGGCCATTGGGATTCCCGGCACCGTCGGCGGGGCGTTGGTCAGCAATGCCGGGGCGTACCGGGGCAATATCGGGCCGCTGGTGTCCTCGGTGCGCGTCTTTTCCGATGGACTGGACCAGACGGTCGGCCCGGAATGGATGGAATTTTCGTACCGCGACAGCCGCCTGCGCCGCTCAGGCGTTGACGGCACGGTCGTGTTGTCCTGCACCCTGGCGCTGACGGGGCGCGGCGACCCGGACACGATTGTCGCCCAGGCCAAAGAGTATCAAGCCCAGCGCCGGGCCAAACAGCCGTATGCGCCGTCGGCGGGGTCGTTCTTCAAGAACGTCCAAAGTCACGCGCTGGCCGAAAGCCTGGACACGCTCCCGGCGGGCATGAAGGCGGCGGGCGTGGTTCCGGCAGGGTTCCTCAGCGAAGCCTGCGGCCTGAAGGGCCTGCGGGTTGGCGGCGCGGAAGTCTCCGAAAAACACGCAAACTTTCTAGTCAACGCCGCCGACGCGACGGCGTCGGACCTGCGGGCGCTGGCGGGCAAAGTGAAATCCATTGTCTTTGAGCGGTTCGGCGTCACGCTGGAAGAGGAAGTGCTGTATGTCGGTGACTGGTCGCAGTGGCCGGAGTTGCCGTTGGAGCAGAGGATAGAAGCGTGGGAATAAATTCCTACGCCGCGGGGCGCAGACGCCCAGTCTCCACCTGCGTGGAGAAAGAGCAGAGCAAGAAAGAACAGAGCAAGAAAGAACAGAGCAAGAAAGAACAGAGCATCTATACTCGCCGTGTGAGTCTTTGTCCGCGAAGGCGGACGCTTGGCGCTTCGCCCCACAGCGTAGGAATTCATTCCTACGCTTCTTCTGTGTCTGTCAGCCAATTTTTTGCCCGACATGGCCGGAGATGCATTGCTGCCTACGCGACCTTCTGCCTGGCGCTGGCGAGCGGCGGCTGCCATCATAGCGTCCAAAACGTGGACACGCTGGGCGGCAAATGGGTAGGGAAAATCACCTGGAATGATGCGTCGGGGCAGCCTTATCAGCAAACCATGCGGACCGCGCTGTTCTTCCTGCCGCATAATGTCGCCGGAACCGTTATCACGTTTCCAACCGGGGCCATCGGTGGGGCGGGGAACTATACGCTTGAGGGCAGCCGCTTGACCGTGCGCTGCACTAGCCTGAGCGTCAATGGCCGCTCGGTGCCGCTGTCCACGTTCTCCCATGCGCCCTGGTATCACAGTGCGCCGTCGTACAGGGTCAGCTATGACAACGGCGACCTGGTACTGACCCCGGCCGCGCCGGGGCCGACGCCCGCGCCCTGCTGGCCGCTGCTGGCGTCGCCGAAGCCGCTGGTGCTGAGCCGCCGGGAACCGCCGCAGGCGGACAGTCCTGCTGCGCCCGCGCCGCGAGAGTAGGGAGGCGGCTCAGGCTGCGCCGTCAGGCCGGACCGGCGCGTCGTCATCGGAGACGACTTCAATCTCGACGGCTTGATACAGCTTCACGGCGAAGCCGTCTTCCAGCATAGCGTCGCGGACGCCGAGCGCAATCTCTAAATCCTCGCACAATTCAAACGCCACATCTTCGCCGGCCTCACCGACAACAATATATGTTTCTTCGTCTTCGTCAAAATCATCGCTCTGGTCCACCAGGGTCAGCGGGACCGGCGGCTTGCGCTGGGCATTGCCGTTCGGAGTGCTTTTGGGGCTATTCTGTGCCATCGTCAATCGGCTCCTTCAAGTTCTAAAATCTAGTTCGAATTAGCGTAAAGGGTCAGTGGAAGTGCGCGTCCCCTGCGCGGTCAGGAGGGCGATCACCAGGCGGTTAAACGCCTGCGCCTGCTCGTCATGCGGCAGGATGCCGCTTTTGTCCAGCACGGTCAGCTCCGCGCGAGGATTGGCGGCCAAAAACGCTTCGGCATTGGACAGCGGGGTCAAGCGGGCTTCGCGTCCCCAGACAATCCGCAGCGTCTTCTGCGTGAGCGCCGGGAAAACGTCCGCAACGCTATGGTTTAAGAGGCCGCTGTAGAACGACGGTGGGGCATTTTGTGCCCCGTACTGATGCGCCGCCGTTGAGTAGTGGTCTAAAAGCGCGTCATCCACAAACGATGGGTCAAAGTACGTCTCGTTCATCAAGTAGTAGCGCAGGGCCGCAAGCGAAGTCACGGCATTGTGCAGCGTCGTTCCCAGCAGCGGCGCATGAGTAAGCTGATAGATCGCTTCGGCCCTCGCATCCGGTGCTTTCGCTAGGTGCCGAAAGCCTGTCGGACAGATCAAGACCAGCGTCTGCACCAGCTCCGGCTGATCGGCAGCCGCCTGAACCGCATAAGCCGACGCCAGCGACGATGCAACAATCGTACACGGCTCTTTAACCACTTCGCGCAGAAATTGGTTGAGCTGCTCGATATACTGCGTGGCTGTATAGCGAATGCGCGGCTTGTCGGACAGTCCGAAGCCAAGCCAGTCCGGGGCATACACCATCTCATGCTCTGAGAGCGCGTCAAAGTTCTTGCGCCATTCATAGCCCGATGCGCCCGCGTACAGCCCGTGCAGCAGCACGATGGGACTTGCGCCCTGGCCCTGCTTCGTGTAAAACACATCCCCGTAAGGCCCCGGCCAGAAGCGGGCGTCGCCGCCCAGCGTATTGCCCAGCGCCTTCGCCTGAGCAAACACGGCATTGTTCGCCGCCGCGATTGCCGCCGCGCCCGCCCCGGTCCAAAGCAAGTTTTTCAGAGTTTTGTTCATGGAAGTGTTCGAATGGAGATTTTAGTTTCGCCGTGCTGACGCCAGTATACCCAAAATGCACTACTATATCCAGAATGCACAGCAACGCCCGCTTGCCGGGTAACATAGATTGCCGAACATTTTCTTACAATAGGAGCACCGCTATGACTGCCTCACTGCCCCAACACAGCCCCGAAGAAACCGCCCGGCGCGGACAAGAAATTTACGAGCGTACTATCCGCCCCCATCTTGAAGCGGCACATTCAGGCGAATTTGCCGCCATTGATATTGAAACCGGGCACTATGAACTTGACCAGGACGATTTCACAGCTACGGAAAAACTATTAGCGCAGCGGCCTGATGCTCAAATCTGGTTGGTTCGCATCGGCCACGCCTCGACCTACCGCATCGGCGGTTCTCGCTTTGCGTTAAAGGAAGTGCGGCACAATTGAATCTATAAGTAAGTAGATGGCTCAATGCTGATATAGTTGCAGGTGCTACATCGGCGAAGCATTTCTCCGCATTCAGTTTCTCCTATCTCGTGTAAGGTCTGCTTGGAACAATGAGGGCACCTTTTGCCGGAACCCTTACCCACATTCTTGATAGCTTGATCCCATGCCCATCCGATATACCCGCAGCCCGAGCATTTACGATAGCTGTCTTGATCATGCAACTTTAGCTCGTTACAATGCGGACAAGTATTACCCTTCGCCAAAGTACGCCTCCTCCTTAGAACTGGCTAAACTACGGGTTAGATGATGCCTTCGCAGCAGGTGGTAAAGTCGTGGGAGGCGCTGGAGGTATAGGTGCTGTGGTAGGTGGTACGACAACTGACGGCGTAAGAGGCGCGACATTGTTTAACACCTTTTGCTTGTCCGCGATAACATTCTTTAAGCCATCCAGCGAAGCAAGGGCTAAATCATATTTGCCTTCGGATAATTGCGACCGAATAATCTTCAAATATCCCTCTAAGTCATCTGGTAAAGCTGGTGCGGTATCTGTTGTCATTGGAGCAGGTGTAGGAGTTTCCGCTAACTTTTTCGAGTAATTTTGCAAAATATAGGAAAGCAGGTGTGCCCTTTTGTTGGCGTTCTTCCTGTCCTCGCCCACAGAAAAAATGTTGCCTGTGTAATACATCGTAGATACCGAAATCTGATCGCCTTCTGGCAAAGTTGTCTTGGTAACATTGAAACCGAGGTTACCTATATCTGTAGGATTATACGTCTCGATTAAGTTCTCCGTGACTGTCTCAATTTTCATCACACTCATGCCGCGATCATAACCATTCCACTGAGAAATCAAGACTTGCGCTCTTCCCATGACATTAGCACCTTGAGCAGTAGGAACGATGAATGAGGTATCCACCTTTTCAGAGGCTCCCCGAACCGCTTTATCAGCATCCGACATTGCGAAAGCCGGCATAATGCTTGCCAACATCAATGTGCAAAAGATAACCAACCAAGATACACGAGTAGAAGATTTCATCCGGTTCTCCAAGGAATTGTATTTTTAGGCATGATAGCTCGCCTGCCTGATGCCATTGTACCATATAGGCGTAACCAAGAGGGTGCGGCAAGCAGCGCCCCTTACAAACTTGGCAGCCACTTGGCTTTGGCGGCGGCGATGCGTTCGAGCGATTGGTCCAGGCGGTCTTCGGTGAAGCGACCTGTTTGGACGGCGGAGAACAGGGCGGCTTGGATGGCCCGCTGGGTGTCCCATTCGTGGCAGCAGAGGAGAATGTCGGCCCCGGCACAGGCGGCCAGGACGGCGGCTTCGGGTGCGCCCCAATGGTCGGCGACGCCTTTCATTTCTAAGTCGTCAGTGATGATCAAACCGTTAAAGCCGAGTTCCTGACGCAGCAGGCCGGTCAGGATAGTGGGGGAAAGCGTTGCGGGCAGGGTGGGATCGAGGGCGGGGAACAGGATGTGCGCGGTCATGATCGCGGCGACGCCGGACTGGATGGCGGCGCGGAAGGGGACGAGTTCGAGGGCATCGAGCGCGGCGCGGGAGCGGCGAATAGTGGGCAGGGCGAAATGGGAGTCAGTGTCGGTGTCGCCGTGGCCGGGGAAGTGCTTGCCGCACGCGAGAATGCGGGCGTCGTCCTGGAAGCCGGCAATGGCGGCGGTGCCGAACGCAGCGACGGTGTCAGGCCTTGAGGAGTAGGCGCGGTCGCCGATGACGGGGTTCTGCGGGTTGCTGTCAATGTCTAGGACCGGCGCGAAGTCCCAGTTGAAGCCGAGCGCGGCAAGCTCCGTGCCGATCTTCCGCGCGGCGGTGCGGGCAGCGTCGGAGCTGGACGCCGTGCCAATCTCGCGCTGCGAGGGGCGCTTCGGGTAGCGGGGCGGGCCAAGCCGCTGCACCCGGCCGCCTTCTTGATCGGTCGCCACAAACAGCGGCGGCAGGCCGCGCTTTCGGGCGAGGCGTTGAAGATGAGCAATATGCGCCGACGTTTCGGCAGGCGTGCTGATGTTGCGGCCCATCAAAATCACGCCGCCGGCAGCGAACTCCGTGACTAAAGCGTCGGCCTGCGCGGTGCTTTGCCAGCCGAACAGCAGCATCTGGCCGATTTTCTCGTGCAGGGTCATGGCTGTTAGACGGCGGCACCCGCTTTGCCGGCATCATTGGAAACACCGGCGGCTTCCAGCTTGTCGGCAATATCGCGCTCGGCGGCGAGAGCGCGGACTTCCTCTTCGGAGACTTTGCACTCCAGATGGCGCATGAGCTGGATCAGCAGGTCCGTGTTGTGCTCCAGGTTGTGCAAAATCACCATGACCTCTTTTTCGGCCTTCTGGTTGACCTCAAAGTCAAGCTGCGCTCGGATCTCGGTGTGTCTGCCCTGCACGTTCTGGCCGACCATGATCAGCGGCATGAGGAGTATCTGGATGACGTTTGAGATCAGCAAATAGGCGACGAACGCCGGAAACGGGTCAAACGACTTCCAGTGCAGGCCGGGGACTTCAGACGCAAGTATGTTGTAGGTAGTCCAAAGGATGGTCCAGACCAAAATCGCGGAAAAGAAGCCCATCGAGCCGACCCGGTCGGTGATGGAGACCGCCAGCTTGTCCAGCGGGCTGAGGCCGTTTTTGTAGACGTCGTTGGCATTCGCGATCGGGGGGTGGTCATGCGTGTGGTGCGGCAGCCGCAGTTTCTCCCAAAACTCCTCGGGGGCGGGTGCAGAATGTGCCCCATTTGAGGACGTGCCGTTCAGCGGAACTGTTGTATCGGACATTGCGTTTGTCACCTTCCGAGCCAATTTCGCCTAGTGTACCACTTTTTTCGGGTTTTAACGGTTTGCAAGCCTTCGCGTGTTGTCCACAAAGATTTTCGTGCGGGTTGTGGACAAAAGCTGGTTGCTGGCGTCCTGCGCCTCGGCTTCAATCACATATTCGCCGTCGGGGACTTTGCGGGTGTCCCAGCGGAAGGTGTAGGGGACACTGTTGGTGATACCGGCAAACTCGCCGTCCCGGTAGAACGCGATAAACGCCGTGCGGCGGTCAGAGGCGGCGACGCTGAAGCTGATCGCGCCCCGCTCCACCAAAGAGTGGCCGGCGCGGGCGGCAATTTCAGCGGCGCGGGCGTAGTCGGCTTCGGCCACTTTGACCTGCCCGGAACGCCAGGCCTTGTCGCCGGGCGATGTCCGTACCAGCCGAAGCGCCGTGACATCGGCCATCGCCAGGGTTTGGCTGCCGACCAGGACCGGCATGGAAGTCCACGGCCCGTGCCGGCGCTGGACTTCCGTGCGCCACGAGTGCTGCGGCTCATCGGGGTTCCAGGCGAGATCAAAGTAGCCGTAAAAGAGGGGCGGGCGGCCTTCCATCTCCGGCGCGTCCGGCTTCTTGCGCGAACCGATCACCAGCACTGATGGCGCACCCGCGCCGTCCCCCTGGGCGTTGTGGAACGCCGGCTGAATTTGAAACCCGCCGCGCCGCTCCGGCCCGATGCCCTCAAACAGTGGCGACGTGCTGACCGGGGCGGTAGAGACCGTAATCACGCCGTCATGGTTCGTGTTGATCGCGCCGATGCCCGTATACGAGCAGCCGTCATAGCGCCCGACTCCGACGACGGGCTTGACCACATGGGTGATGACCTGCGTTGTCCCATCCGCGTAAGTCACCCGCACATCGCCGCCGGCATGATTATCAAAATCCACTTCTTTCAGCGGGTTCGCCGGAGCCAGTACCAGTATCTCCAACACGTCGCCGTCCCGCGGCAGATAGTTCACCGGCAGCGGCTGCAGGTCGCTGCCCATGCCGTGCTCTAAAAATACGGGGTTGCCCACCAGCGGTGACAGGCCGCGAAAGATGCTGGTGCCGACGGGAATCGTTGTGTAAATCCCGGACAGCCCGGACACCTGCCCGCCGAACAGCTTGGGCGTCTGAGCAAACTCGCGCGGCAATACGTTAATCAGCAGCGGGTCCGGCGTCCCGTAATCGCCCACCCGGATGCGAATGCCATGCACCGCCGTCGCCGCGACCGTGCCCGTCCGGGCATACCCCGCCGCCGAGTAGCCCATCAGACTCTCCGTTGCCGGGGCCGTCACGCGCCCAATTAAATGCCAATGCTTGCCGCCGTCATCCGACACCTGGATTGCTCCGTCCACGCTGTTGACAACGCGAATGCGGTGCGTTTCCACCTGCTCAAACGGCGCGAAGCTCGGCGGGCTTTCCACCGCCATCCCTCGAACCGCCGAAAAAGCAAACAACAAACACAAAAGCAGTACCGGAACGCGCATACGTTATTATAGCACACACCGGGAAATCAAAAAAGAAAAAGCCCCTCGCCCGAACCGTTTTGCCGCCGCCGTTCGTTGTACGGCTATGAACACGTCCCGAAAACCAGGCTTTACGCTGGTCGAACTGCTTATTGTCCTCGCCATTCTCACCATGCTCATGACACTTTTGTTCCCCGTGTTCGCCCGTGCGCGGGAGAGAGTAAACCAAACGACCTGTGCCAGCAATCTGCGGCAGATTGGGCTGGCGGCGATGCAGTACGGTGGCGACAACGACGGCCTGATGTTTCACACACTGGGCCATGCCGATGACTCCGGGCTTGTGACGATGTGGAGCTTTTGCTGGAACCCACTGGCTTCGCCTAGTCAAACTGTAGATGCGTCCTGCGGCCCGCTTGCGCCGTTTCTTCGGAGTGCCGCCGTTTGGAATTGCCCTGCCGCGTCCAGCGTGCAGGCCGCCAGTTATTTCAACCCCGTGCCCCCGCTTTATGGCCTCAACGTCGCCTACGCACGAATAGAGGTCGCCCAGGGGCATCCTGTGTCTTTTGCTCAGGCAGAATCCCCTGCCGAAACGATTTTCGCCGCAGATTGTGCTGTCTACAGCTCTGTCTACCCCAGCGTACCGTCTTGGTCCAGGGATGTTTACCTGCCCTCGGATCATGACCCGGCTGTTCACGGGCGGCATTCCGGCATGGCGAACGTCGTCTGGCTCGACGGCCATGTCAGCGCCCGGAAGCCGGTTTCCCCGGACGCCACGACGCAGGCACTAAATATCGGCGATATTCTGAAAGGACCCTACACGGGCAATGCTGCGACAGATGATTATTATTACGAACTGGTGAAGCCGCAAGGACAATAACAAAAAAGACCCGGCACTGAAAGTGCCGGGCTATTCTTAGATAAAAGTCCATACGGGACTGAATGCTATTGGCATCGGCTCATTATTCAGTGCCGGGTTTGATAATTTACTTGTCTTCGCGCAGGTCAGCGAACAGGATTGTGGACAGGTAACGCTCGCCGTTGGACGGAATGACGATGACGATGGTCTTGCCGGCGTTCTCAGGCCGGTGGGCCACCTGCATTCCGGCGCAGAGGGCGGAGCCGGACGACAGGCCGATTAAAATACCTTCTTCCGCGCCGCAGCGACGCGCCCATTTGACGCTGTCTTCGGTGGAAACTTGGATGACTTCGTCCACGATCTCGATGTCCAAATTGTCCGGCACGAAGCCTGCTCCGATGCCCTGCAGCTTGTGCGGGCCAGGCTTGATGGGTTCATGCTCCAAAGTTTGGGTGATGACCGGCGACTCGACCGGCTCGACGGCGATGGCCTTGAAGCCGGGCCTGCGCTCTTTCCAAACTTCGGCGATGCCGCTTAAAGTCCCGCCGGTGCCGACGCCCGCGACCACGATGTCCACGTTCCCGCCTGTATCCTCCCAAATCTCTTCGGCGGTGGTCCGGCGGTGGACCGCCGGGTTCGCCGGGTTCTTGAACTGCTGCGGCAGGAACGAGTTCGGGGTGCGGGCGGCAATCCGCTCGGCTTCGGCAATCGCGCCCTTCATGCCTTCGGTTCCGGGCGTCAGGACCAACTCGGCCCCATAGCCGCGCAGGAGCAGCCGCCGCTCGACCGACATGGTTTCCGGCATGGTCAGGATGCAGCGGTAGCCTTTGGCGGCGCAGACAAACGCGAGGCCGATGCCGGTGTTGCCGGAAGTCGGCTCGACAATGACCGAGTCGGGAGTCAAAACGCCCCGCGCTTCGGCGTCTTCAATCATCGCCAGCGCGATGCGGTCTTTGACCGACGACGCCGGGTTGAAGAACTCCAGCTTCAGCAGCACCGTGGCCTGAGCGCCATCGGTGATTTTATGGATTTTGACCAGCGGCGTGCGGCCGACAAGCTCCGTGATATTTTCATAAATTGGCATGGGTTACGTCTCCTCTTTTGGTTTTTCTTTTGATTTTATCATACCCATTTCTCCGGGCATTGCTCTTGACATTATGCGCCAAAAATGATACGCTTGCGCCATGAGTGAGTTATCTTCTGAGAATGCCGCCGAAGAGAAACGCCCGCGCGTTGTCGTTGTCGGCAGTGCGAATACCGACATGGTCACCCGTGTTCCGCGCCTGCCGGTGCCGGGCGAGACCCTACTCGGCGGCGCATTCGCCATTGCGCCCGGCGGCAAGGGTGCAAATCAGGCCGTCGCCGCCGCGCGTCTCGGCGCTGTCGTGACTTTTGTCGGCTGCGTCGGCACCGACAGCTTCGGTGATCTTCTGGTGCTCAACTTGGAAAACGAGGGCATCGGCACCGAGTTTGTGACCCGAGACCCCGACGCCGCTACCGGCGTCGCGCTGATTACCGTAGACGAAGAGTTCGGCGAAAATACCATCGTCGTCGCGCCGGGTGCCAACGCCAAGCTCAGCCCGCCGCTCCTTGACCTCGCCGCTGCCGCGATCCGTAATGCCGACGTTTTGCTGTGCCAGCTTGAAATCCCGATGGAAACGGTTCACGCCGCACTCCAAATGGCCCGTTCTGCCGGTGTCCTGACTATCCTCAATCCGGCTCCCGCTCAGTTTTTGACCGACGAACTCCTCTCACTCGTTTCCGTGCTGACGCCGAACCAAACCGAAGCCGCCCAAATGCTGAATGCCGACTTTGACCCCTCAGCCGCCGCCATCCATCTGCGCCAGCGCGGCGCGGGCAACGTCGTGGTCACGCTCGGCGCGGCCGGAGCGCGTGTCGTTTCAGCCTCCGGCAACTCTTCCGTGCCGGCATTCGCGCCCGCCGAAGTCGCAGACACCACAGCGGCCGGCGACTGCTTCACCGGTGCCCTCGCCGTCGCCCTCGGCGAAGGCCAGACTTTAGAGCAGGCCGTCCACTTCGCCAACGCCGCCGCGTCACTGAGCGTCGAAACCGAAGGCGCACAGCCGTCCCTTCCCAACCGTCTGGCAGTGAATAAGCGGCTGATGGGAGAGTAACCGTTGAACTCGCCTAAGAAGTTGAAAGGAGCCAAAAATGCCTGCTTTGACAGACGAAGTTGTGCTTGATATTGATGGCTTTCTGTTCGTTGATCCCAGAAATGGATTACGTCAGCGGGCTGAGAGTTTCTTGGCTTCGCGTCCGTGGTTATCCAGCCAAATCTTTTACAGAGACCAGCCAGAGCCGGAAGATGTTGTTGAACAGCAGCCGGCGTGGAGCATGAATTTTGGTTTGGGCCTTGACCACATTAAGACAACACATGAAGATTGGTTCTCAGATGTCATTGCGTTGCTGGACTTTGTGCAGACACTCCAGCAAGAGTTAGACAATGAGTTCGTGGCTGAGGTGCGCTACCGCTCTAAGCTATGGTATTCAGAGCATATTACGTTCATAGACAATCGAGAGTTAGACTTCCCGGCAATTCGCTCTACGATTGTTCAGGTGACGTAATCGCGAAACAAGTCTTACATATTTGGCACGAGTGGTTGAAAACTACTCGCTAGGTGAAGCATCCTGCGGACGACGGTAAGGATTGAAGGCTTTTCCGACACTCGAAGAGTGCTTCTTCTAGCGAGTAGTTTTCAACTACTCGTCCTTCTTGTCCTATCAAACCCCACAAACCGGGTATTATTTTATTATGACCAATGTTCGAGTTCGTTATGCTCCGTCGCCGACGGGGGCGCTGCATGTCGGCAATATCCGCACGGCCCTCTGGGATTGGCTGTATGCCCGGCACACCGGCGGGACGTTTATTGTGCGGATTGAAGACACCGACAAGAACCGGGAAACCGAAGGCGGCGTCCAGATGATTTTGGACGCGCTTGCAGAGTACGGGCTGGACTTCGACGAAGGGCCGGGCATCGGCGGGCCGTTTGCGCCGTATGTCCAGTCCGAGCGCTTAGACATCTACCACAAATATATCGAGCAGCTCATCGCCGAGGGCAAAGCCTACCGGGCCTATGACACGCCCGAAGAACTGGCCCGGATGCGCGAAGACCAGCAGAAGCGCGGCCTGCCGCCCGGCTACAACCGCCGCCACCGGCATTTGTCTGACGCTGAACGGGCAGACTACGAATCCACGCGCGGGCAGTACGCCACCGTGCGGTTCGCCGTGCCGCCGGAAGGCGAAGTCACATTCACCGATGCGGTCTACGGCGAGATCACGGTCCAGAACCGCATACTTGAAGACGCGATTTTGCTGAAGTCCGACGGCTTCCCGACCTACCACCTCGCCGCTCAGGTGGATGACCATTTGATGGAGATTTCCCATGTCCTGCGCGGCGAGGAATGGCTGCCGTCCGCCCCGCTGCACATTTTGATCCACCGCGCTCTCGGCTGGGAGCCGCCGATTTACGCCCACCTGCCGGTGATGATGGGGCCGGACAAAAAGAAGTTCGGCAAGCGCAACGGGGCGCTCGGGGCATTGGAGTATCCCAATCAGGGCTTTTTGCAGGATGCGCTGACCAACTTCCTTGCCATGCAGGGCTGGTCGCCCAAAGAAGAGCGCGATTTGTTTTCCGTGCCGGAGCTGATTGAAAAGTTTGACCTCGACGGCATTCTGAACCGCTCGCCTATCTCCGACCCCGAAAAGCTGCTCTGGTTCAACGGCCAGTACCTGCGGAAGCTGTCAGGGTCTGAGCTTGCGTCCCAGTCCCTGCCGTTCCTCCAAGATGCCGGGCTGGTCGGCCCTGACCCGGACGCCGACACTTTAGTCTATATTGGCCGCGTGCTGGCGCTGGAACAGGAGCGTATGAAGACGCTGGCCGAAGCGCCCTTGCTGGCGGACTTCTTCCTGCTCGGCGACGACGAGTATTTATTTGACGAAAAAGCCGCCCAGAAGTGGCTGAACCACCCTGGCGTCGGGAACCGCCTGCGCCGCGTCCGGGACGGCTTTACCGCGCTGGAAGTCTTTGACGAAGCGTCTGCCGAAGAAGTCATCCGCGCGACTATCGCTGAGTTCGAGGTCAAAGGTGGCGATGTTATTCACCCGGTTCGCGTTGCGATTTCAGGCCGCACCAACGGGCCGGGCTTGTTTGAGACCATTGCTGTGCTGGGCCGCGAGCGGTGCGTGAACCGATTGAACCGGGCACTTGGGATGGTGAGAAGCTAGGAACCTACCCCGGTTCGTTCCTCACCGACCCTCCCTAAAGGGAAGGTGAGGAGCAAGACAGAAGGGCGCGGCAACCAGCGCCCCTGCGCCGTTTCTTAAACTCTTTACCTTCCCTTTAGGGAGGGTCGGTGAGGAACGAACCGGGGTAGGTTCCTGCTCTGGATAACAACACTATGGAAATTACTGATGTGAATACGCTGTTTGGGGCCTATCCCGCGCAGCACGCGGACAGCAGCCCGGAAACGCTGGTGGATGCGATGCGAACCAACGGCATTGACTGGGGCCTGACGCTCTCTACCTACGGGCTGTTTCATGATGCCGGCGAAGGCAACGACGAAACCATGAAAGCCTGCCGGGCGCATGACCATCTCATTCCCGTCGCTACGCTGAACCCGGTGCATTACTGGGGACAAGAGAGGCTAATTGAAGGCATTGCCGAGAATGCGTTCGAGATGGTGCGCTTTTTCCCACACTTGCAGGGCTGGCCGCTGGAGTTTGCGCCGTTCCTGCGGATCCTGTCGGTGCTGGGGCGGCTGCCGAAGATGCCGATCATGGTCAGTGTTGACCGGCGCGGCGACGCGACGCAGCTCGCCCGGCTTTTAGACGATTTCCCCCATGCCGTCGTGCTGGACGGAGTTTCGCCGGAGACGCTGACCGAAGCGATCACGCTGATGCGCGTCCACGAGAACCTGTACGTCGAGACCCATGCGCTGTCCGCGCCGTATGCCCTGCCGCTGCTGCGCGATACCGTGGGAGTTCAGCGTGTGCTGTTTGGCTCCGATGCGCCGGGCCGATCTCCCGCCGCCGCCCTGCGCTATGTCCGGTCTTCAGGGCTGTCTGAGGCTGACCAGAACGCCGTGCTGTCCGGCAACGCGCAGGCGATCTGGCAGGCGGGAGGCGAAGAGTAACCCATGCCTACATTCGATACCCATGCCTACTTTGGCGCAACGCCATTCTCCTCTGATTTAGCGTCCCGCGCCGCTGTCTTAGAAACCATGCGCCGCCGGGATATTTCCGGTATCGCTCTGATCTCGGCGCTTGGCGCACACTGCGACTTTGTGGCCGGCAACCGCCGCCTGCGCGAGGTTGTCGCGCCGGAAGACGGCCTGTTCGGCTGGGTGACGCTGAACGCCGGCTACTCGGCGGAGTCGCAGGAAGAGCAGCGGCGGCACCAAAACCGGCGCGGCATGATTGGCGCGGCGATGTTCGCTGCGCCGGGCCGACCCGTAACGCTGGAAGATGCCCGCGAGATTCTGAACGCCCAGCGCCGGTACGCAAAGCCAGTCGCGCTGCCGATCCCCGACGCCGAAGCGGTCCATCAGGCCCGGCTCATCGCAGCCGAGTTCACGGCCATGAAGTTCGTCTTTTTGAATATGGGCGGCGAAGACTGGCGCGTGGCGGTGGCGGCGGCGAAGAAGCATTTGAATATCTACCTGGAAATCTCCGGCAGCCTGGATACGGACAAAATCGCCCAGGCGTCGTCGGTGGTGACCCCGCGCAAGCTGCTGTACGGCAGCGGCCTTCCCGGCGGCAGCCCAGAACTGACGCTGGCACTGGTGGAAGGCGCCCCGACGCTGACCCGCCCGGACCGGAACCGCATTCTGTCGGAAAACGCCGCCGCGCTGCTTCGGACCCAAGTGGAAGAAGACGCCGCCGAGGACGAGGAAGAAGATGCGGAGTAAGAGCGCCCCCACCCCCGGCGCAAGCGCCGACCCCTCCCCCGCAAGCGGGAGAGGGGTGAAGTCAGAAAAGAAAATCTTACTCCCCTCTCCTATTCTGATGGGGGAGGGGCCGGGGGTGGGGGCCACCGAGCGCCGCATCATCGGCGCTTTGATCGCCCTCACGCTGTTTGCATCCAGCCTGCCGTACCTGCTCGGCTACTTCGTTGTCCCGCCCGGCGCGACTTTTATCGGCACGGCGTATAACATTGACGACTACTGCAATTATTTGTCCTGGCTGCGGCAGATGGGCGACGGCCACTTTTTCCTGCACAACCTCTTTACGACCGAACCGCAGAAGGACTTAGAGTTTAACGTCCTTTTCTGGCTGCTTGGGCGCTTGATGGCACTCACGCACTGCTCCCCGCAGGCGGCGCTGCAAGTGGCGCGGGTAGGGGGCGGCGTTGGCCTGCTCTGGCTGCTGTCGCGGTTTTACCGTCACTGCCTGCCGGAGAATGTTCCGGCCCGGCTGACGGCACTCGGCTTTGCCTGCGTGTCTTCCGGCTTCGGCTGGGTGGTCTGGAGCCGCTGGCAGGACAAGAACTCTCCCGGCAGTCCGGTAGATGCCTGGCAGCCGGAAGCGTACACGTTCCTGAGCCTCTACACGTCGGCGCTGATGACGGTCAGCACGCTTTTAATTTTGGGAGCGCTTTATGCGCTGCTTCTGGGGGAGCAGACAGGACGCTGGAAGTACCCGGTTATCGCGGGCATCTGCGGCGGCATTCTCGGCAACATGCACTCGTATGATGTCCTGCATCTGTCCGCCGCTTGGGGATTGTTTCTGGTAGTCTTGACGATAATGCGTCGCGGCAAGGGAGTGGGCCAAAGCTGGCTGCGTGCGGCTGCCGCACTGGGATTAACCCTGCCGACGACCCTGTATATGTACTACGTCTTTAATGCTGAGGCGGTCTTCCGCAAACGCGCCAATGTCCCAACGCTGTCGCCGCGCCTGCGCTTCGAGTTCGACGGATTCCAGTTCGCCCTGCCGTTTATTCCGTACATCATCGCTTACGGCCTGGTCTCAGTGCTGGCGATTGCGGCAATTGTGCTGCTCCTGCGGCGGCAGAAGAGTCCTGCGCGGGATACAGAAGGCGGTACGCCGCTGCCGATTGTCTTTGCGGTCTGCTGGGCGGTTGGGGGGCTTCTGGTTTGCTACCTGCCGTTTGCGTTCCAGCGCAAGATGCTGATGGGCGAGCATCTCCCGCTCTGCTTGTTAGCTGGGATCGGGGCGGCATGGCTCGTGCAGAGACTGACGCCACGGATGCAGCCGCTGGCGCTGGCAGGTCTGGTGCTGGCGTCGCTGCCGTCCAGCGCTCTCTTTTTAGTGCGCGACTTTAAGCATTTGGAATACAACCGGAGCGAGACGCATCTGGCTCCGTTCCTGAACAATTCTTTGCTGGATGTCTACCACTGGCTGCGGGCGAACACGCCAGAGAACGCGGCAGTTGTCGGCTTTCCAGGTCTCTGCACCTACCTGCCGGGTGAGGCAGGCCGAGCGGTATGGGCAGGACACTGGGCGGAAACGCCGTCCTACGGCAAAAAAGACGCGCAATTTGCCGATGCGTTTGATGCGGCAGCGTCTAGCGCTGACCGTGAGGCGTTCCTGCACGGCACCGGGGCGCAGTATTTGTTTTATCCGAACGATACTTCTCAGGCCACGTTTAAGCGGCACGGCGAGATCCACACGTTTGTGCCGCTCACTGCCGCGCCGCCTTCCTATCTCACGCCCGTCTACAAGAACAATACATTCACGGTCTACCGTATCCAGTAGAACTTAGATGTGGCAGTGGGACAGCCCGCGCTTTTCCAGATACTGCTGATGGTAATCTTCCGCGACATAGAACGTCTGCGCCGGGACGATCTCGGTCACGATGGGCCGCTTGAAGCGTCCGCTCTTGTCCCAGGCCGCTTTTGACGCTTCCGCGACGGCTTGCTGCTCCGGCGAATGGGTGAAGATCGCCGAGCGGTACTGGGTGCCGTGGTCCGGCCCCTGGCTGTTGAGGGTTGTCGGGTTGTGGTTCTCCCAGAACACGTTCAGCAGGGTCTCATACGTCACCTGCGCCGGGTCAAACTCGACTTCCACCACTTCCGCGTGGCCCGTGGTGTCCGTGCAGACATCTCTGTACGTCGGGCTTTCCAGCGTTCCGCCTTCGTAGCCGACCGCTGTGGCCTGCACGCCCGGCACCTGCCGAAACGCGGCTTCCACACCCCAAAAACAACCCGCGCCAAACGTCGCTTTCTCAAATTGTGCCATCTTCAAATTCTCCGTTTCGTTCCCTGATACTGCCTCTAAAACACTGCGCGAGAGCTGAAAAGTTCCGGGTTCAACCTTCGCTGTTTTCGGGTAAATTGGCCCTGCACCCACGCACCTACTTATCTATATCACAGGAGAACACTATGAGTCCCGAAGAAGTCACCGCACAGATCAAAGAGCATATGGAAGTTGTCGGCACCGACAGCAAGCATGTCGGCATTGTGGACCACTTAGACGGCGACCGCATGAAGCTGACTCATCACGATTCGCAGGCCGAAGGCAAGCATCACTTCCTGCCCCTCACCGCCGTCATGTCCATCGGTGAGTTCGTCACCCTGAACATGACCGCCGCCGAAGCCGAGGCCCAGTGGGTCGCCGAGTAATGGCATTCTGCCAGTCCCGGAAGGCAATGGCAAACCCCCGTCTCTGTTTATAGAGACGGGGTTTCGATCTTTTTCCGAACCCCGCGCCTTCCGGTCTGCCAGTGCAGAAGCGGCGTTTGTTAGCGTCCGCGCTGAATAGCTGTGCCATTCATGGCATGGTCCTTTGAAAAACTGCGATCCAGTAGTCTTCTTCAGGAAACTCCCCGCAAAACTCAAACCCCGCATCCGAGTAGAACTGACGCAGCTTGTGGTTGCCGGCCCAGCAGTCTAAAAGAAGCATAGCGGGCGGCGTGAATGTCTCCTGACGACAGATGCCGCTGAGCAGGGTGTGGCCTAAGCCATGACCTTGATAATCTGGGCTGATGACAAGGCCGTACAGGAACCAGGCAGCGTGTCCGGCAGGAACGGCGTTCCAGGCGCTGATTTGCGGAAACCGTTCTGGTGTCACCAACTCGACGAGGGCACTGCCGATAAGTTGCCCGGAGATTCCCAGCACATACATCTCGCCGCGCTGAACCCGTGCGTCTGCATTTTGCCGCGTGTAGCCGGCGAGCTGCTGTGCGCTTCCGGCACAGGTGAGCTTGTCCTGCGCGGCGGCTGCGATCTCCAGCAGCAACGGGATTTCGGAGGCAGACGCGGGACGGACGCCGTGAGCGGGTTCGGCCATGATGTTACTCCCCGGCGAGCTTGTAGCCGAAGCCGCGAACGGTGAGAATGCAGGTGGGGTTGTCTTCGTCGGCTTCGATTTTGCGGCGCAGGCGGCGGATGTAGACGGCTAAGGCCTTGATGCCTTCTTCGGGCGCGTTGCCCCAAACCTGCTGAAAAAGCCAGGTCTTGTCTAAAGCAGTGCCGCGCTGCCGGGCCAGCAGCAACAGGACTTCGTATTCACGGTCGGTCAGATGGGCTGGCGTTCCCTCAATTAAAGCATCGCGGCTGCGGAGGTCCAGCACGCGGCCGGGGCCGAGCGGCAGCTCGGAGGCTTCCTCATCAGAAACGGCGTACTCGCGGGAGCGGCGCAGGTGGGCCTGAACGCGGGCCAGCAGCTCGCTCGGGTCAAACGGTTTGGTGATGTAGTCGTCCGCGCCGGCGTGGAGGCCGTTAATCTTGTCCGCCGTGCTGCTCCGGCCTGTCAGCATCAAGATGGGCCTGCGCCAGCCGAGCGCCCGCAGACTGCGGCAGCAGGCAAAGCCGTCCATGCCCGGCAGCGCGACGTCCAGCAGGACCAGGTCGTAGGTCGGATCTACGCGCAGATGTGCGACGGCGTCCTCACCGGTCAAGACGGCATGGAGGTAGTAGCCGTCACGGGACAAGAGCCGCAGGAGCGACTGGACGATGGCCCGGTCATCTTCAACGATTAAAACTTTGCCGGCGATGGCGAGGCTCCTTTATCGTCAGGCAAACGGAGCGTGAACTGCGTCAGGCCGGGCCGGCTGCGGACAGTAATCGCGCCGCCGTGGGCTTCGGCAATCCGGCGGCAGGAGAACAGGCCGAGGCCGGCTCCGTCGGGACGGGTCGTAAAGAATGGGTCAAACAAGCGCCGCCGGTTCTGCGCCGTGATGCCGGGGCCGGTATCACCAATCCGCACCCGCGCACCGTCTTTGTACCGATCCAGCGTGATGCTCAGCGTCCCGCCGCCCGTCGTTCGCATGGCCTGAACGGCGTTCAAAATCAAGTTCACCAGCACTTGTTCAATCTGAACGGCATCAGCAAGGACGAGCGGCAGGCGCGGCGAAACGGTGCAGACGATTTGGACGTTTTCCGATACGGCTTGCGGCCGTACCAGGCGCAGGATTTGAGCAACCAGCGCGGCAAGGTCCGTCGGCTGACGGTCCAGCGTCTCGGGCCGAGCCAGTGCCAGCAGGCGATGGGTTAAAAGCGCCAGACCGTCAATCTGCTGACGCATGGCGGACAGTGACTCGGCCCGCAGAGCCGGATCGTCCTGATCGGCTAATGACACTTCAATCGTCAGCGGCGTCAGCAGGTTCCGGATGTCATGGGCGACCGAGGCCGCGAGCAGCCCGACCGCCGACAGCTTTTCCGTCTCAAAGAGCTGCTGCTGCGTGAGTGACAGCGTGTTCTCGGCCTTGTCCAGACGCCCGGTGACATTTCTCAGCGACGAGGCAAGCTGCCGGGACTGCTCCTTAAGCTGGGTGGCCTGCGCCCGGACTTTGTCTTCCATGTGCCGGGCGCGGGTAATATCTAAGAATGTCCAGAGCCGCCCAATGATCGCGCCACTCTCATCGAAAACCGGGGCCGTATAGCGCCGCAGCAAGCGCGACTTGGGCGCAATCAGCTCCACTTCATCTTCCAAGACCCGCTCCGGGTCGGCATAAACGGCTTCCAATGTCTGAACGAATCCATCGGCATCCTTGAGGCGCGGCGCGAGCTGGGTGCGAACATAGTTCGGTTGGGAGCGCAGGGTTTCCAGGCTGTCCAGGCTGAACATCTCGCAGAAGCGCCGGTTGCAGAGCCGGTCCAGACGGGTCGAGTCGGACATCAAAACGCCGTAGTCCGACGCCTGCAGCATGGCTTGCAGCAGCAAAAGCTCATCGTTCTCGGTCATATACGCCAATTATAGCACAAGAAGACCTCACCCCGCCTCGTTCCTCGGCGACCCTCTCCTTAAGCAAGGAGAGGGTGAAGAGAATTAGGATAAAGAAGAGAATTAGGATAAAGAGGCTTGCGGCCGTTCAGCGTTGTTGTTTTCTCCTACCCTCTCCTTGCTTAAGGA
>JAABUO010001031.1_pt1 | contig 39902 bp, 42 predicted proteins | sample 5559291 | NCBI WGS metagenome assembly JAABUO01 (sample SAMN10711878, study PRJNA513372) | rock metagenome | isolation source: Antarctica rocks | place: Antarctica: Victoria Land, Finger Mt sud
CGTGATGATGACTCAATATCGATCGCACAATGACGAGTCTCTGCGTTACATAAACAACGCAATATACAGAATTAACGTCTTAAAAGAAGTATTCAAGCAGTTTCAACATGATGAAAACTTTAACTATTTCAAGTTTCATGTGATCTCTCATTATATGAATTTTATTTGAAAATATGAAGATGCAGATGATTTTGACACATCTTACATGAAGATCGCACATAAATTTCTGATCAAAGATTATTATGATCTTACAAACAAGCGAGAGAACTTTCAAATGCAGATACTGCATCACAATACTCGATGAGTCAATATGTTGACAATGAAAGATATCATTCTTCATGATCTAATCACGTTCAGATCAGAGATTGACAAGAGAATGAAAGTCATGATTACAAAGTCTTCTAGAAGTCTTGATTTAATGCAGCTTGAATGAGATTTGTCAGAAATGAATTTGAATCGATGACGAAACTGATCTAGTAATTCTTGATTCTGATGCATCGCTTCTGAAATAGCGAAGACGACACATATTGAGAGTTTCTTGAACGAATTGTCGATTTTTATAAGAGAATCTCGACGCAAGAAATCAGAAATAAAGTCAAACAAGTATCAAATGAATCGAAAAGAAATCGACTTCTTCTGAATAAATGATTACTTCGTTTCTGTTCATGCATTGATTGAATGCTGAAGACGCGAAGATAAAGACTCGACAGACTCTGAGAAGCTTACATCGAAGCGAATTCGATGTGCTTCTGCATGACAGAGACAAATGTTGAATTGAAGACGTGACTACGTCTATGTTCAAGAGTATGCTGAGAATGATCAAGAAAATTCTGACATAGTCGAAGCTCTGAATGATAGACTGATGAGACAGTTGCAAATTATAATCACTGTTCGTGATTCGCTTCGTCAAGATGACAATGAAAAATCTGTGCAATACTTGAGAGCTTTAATAGAATTGCTAAAGCTCAAAAACAACGAAGTACTCGATGCTCTACATGATATGATAGAAGTCAAGCAGTGATCGAAGAATACTGTCAAGAAGTCTCAATATCTTGAGTGTCGACGATTTTACAATATGAGTACTATACTACGAAGTGCACATCTGATATCAACTGAAAGCAAGAAGTTCTTTTACGTGAATAATTACATCAACTGAGATACATTCAACATCTTATACGAAGAGAATTTTCTGAAAAAGAGAGTTCAAAAGACGAACGAGCTTGCGAGCTTAGACAGGCGAGAAAAGGCGAAATTCACTCGATAATGAAGAAAGTTCAGCATTACGTAAGTTGAGGTAAATTAGAATAAATTGAGATAAATTGAAGTAGATTGAGATAAATCAAAGAAAATGAGTGAAAAGCATATAGTCACGCCGAATGAAGCATATATGAATGATCAAAACATTTCAGTCGATAGCATTTAGTCATGACTATGATGACAGAGTATTGAGAATGAACAAGCGAACAGCTTTGAATGTAAATTTTAATGTTTCAGCAAAAGAAGCTTTGAATACTACAGTATAACGTTCACAAGTTCAGAGAAAAAATGATGATAACATTATTACATGAGAAAAAGATAAAGAATTATGACATTTTGATTCTTCAAGAACTCTGATAATTTGATGAGAATTTCAAAGCATACTGCTCAGCAACTGTCAATTTCACGCTGAAGAATAATGAAAGTAGAATTTGTTTCTACATAAATAAGAGAATTGACAGCAACATTTGATACTTAACATGACACTTCAAAGATGTAAACACAATTACATTATAAACATTAATAAATGATACACAGATGACTCAGAAAGTTATACACATTCACGAAGCATACAATTTGTCACTTAGAGATCGTGAAGTCATTCATGAAAAAGAAAGTCTTTCAAACATTGAAAAGATGCTACACATGTTGAAAGAATGCGTTTTTGTAGAAAATTTAATTTGCATCATTTCACATGAGAAAGATCATTTTATTCAAGACAGCATCTATTATCAAATAATTTAATTGAAATGATCATAAATGTTGATGCATTGCTGATGCTATCTCAAGATATAATTACGAGAGATTATCAGAAATCTTAAATAACAATAGATTTGATCTTCATGACAGATGACATTATGAATCAATTAATACGATGCAAAATCAACAAAGAAATGAAAAACTTCTTAAATCATCTGTTGATACAGACAATTATAGATTTCAGAATCTGTAAAGAATCAACGCGAAAATCATGTTATAACTGAAAGATAATAAATGAAGAGAAATTCATTAATACTTTGAAAGAATAAATGTTGAAATCACTGTTGAATCATGAGATAAAACGTCAATGCATAGATAAATATACTAAACAATTGCTGAATGCATTGAAGAAAATCATTAAGATTTCTACTCTTTGAGTGAGATTATACAAAATGATCAAAGTAGAATGAACAAAGAAGTGTACAAAAATCATCAAAAGCATGCAATGAATGAGAAAAAACTGTTGAATTCTTGATGATTGAACAAAGTACATTCAAGTATGTGACAAGAAAAGCAAAATCATCAGAAAACAGAAACACAGTGAATATCAAGAAATCATGCAGAATGTTGAACAATTCTTAAGAGAACTGTTCAAAACTGCGAAATAAGTAAGAAATGCAATTGCAGATACACTAACTTAAGTGACAATTTTCTCTTTGATTAAGTCAGAATGCTTCAACATTATTATGACAGTGCAGAATAAGATGAAAATGATGTTTTAAACTCACTTTTTGTCATGATAAATTAATACATAGAAATTAGATCAAAGACTAAAGTTAAAGACTGAGTTGAAAATCAGATCTGAATTAACTCTGAAACTTTATGACTTTGTCAAGACATTATTTAAACTACGTCATATCTTCAACTTAATATGTCATGAGTTATGTCGTGCTCAACTTGACAATGCTTAACAAACTCTTTATAGTTGATTAATTCTCTTGAGTTATCAAGAGCTTCTTAATAATTAGCTCTATCATAATATATATTTATTCTGTATCTGCTTAAAATATCACATTGTCATATCACTCTTATAGATCTCATCTATTCATTTAGTAAACTCAATCATCATAGTTTTAATTATTTCAAACTCTTCTTAGAGATGATGATTTGATATTCAAGCATGACAACAGCAACGTAGTTGCAACAAAGTTGAAACAATGATGTTTCAATCTTGCAAGACATCATATCAGAAAACAAACGTTGCATAATAAAATTAGAAAGTGAAGAAGCAAAAGATGAACTCTCTCTTGATATTAATGAACAGTTGACACAAGTAATGCTTCAACATGATGAACTGTAAAAGAAACAGAAGTTAACAGCTATTCAATCAAAGATTGAGACTTTGCAAGTCATTGAAACAATGAAGAAAAGTCATTGAGTCTTCACTTGAGTTTTCACGAAGAATTTGAATGATCTATGCATCGTCTTCATAATGTCGACGATGACAAAATAAAGTCATCATGAAGTCATTTTGCAGAAGTGAAGACTTTCAATGTCTTTGAAGAAGTATCATGACAAAATCATAAGAGAACATAGAGAGTGAATTCATAACATTAACATTGAAATCTCATTTCAAAATATCTCTTGATATTTTGAAAGTAATGAGAAAAAGATTTTGTACTGCATGATTTATCTGAAGAATGAATCAAAGAAACTTTGATTCAATCATGAAGAGACTATGTTTATAACTCAGCAGATGTAATTCAATTTTATTAACTTTCTTCTGAATTTAATTGAGAACTCGATGAATTAAAACATAAACGTGACTCAACAATATGTGAATGCATTGCAATGTTCAGATTAAACAATATGAACGTTTGCAACTCATCTGAGTATTCTGAAACATCAACTTTCGTTGTATAGTAATGAGCATAAGCAAACTCATTTATTTATTAAGTTGAGATCTGAGCTGCGTGTGATCATTACTAATGTGCAGTCGATTTCTATCACATGAGATGCATTAATTGATCTTGTCGCTTGATTGAAAACAAATCTGCGAAAAGAATACATCTTGTCATTGAAACAATCTTGAGATGAGAACTTGCATGATCAAGATAAAATCAACAAGAAAACTCATTTAAAGTGAAAGAAATCTCATCAATTAACTAAACTCAACTCTTCATCAAAAATGAGCTCACACACTTCATCATGTTATAGCAAGAATTTGTTCAACATAACGTGTTATACATGCAATTAAAAGAATCATTACTTTATTGATTGTAAAGATGAAAAGATCAAGAATAGATGAAAAGAATCTGATGTAAATTGAGTATTCATCAATTCAATGTCACATATGAGTCATTTCAAGATTTCAAAAAAAGACAAGCTCTTGATGAATACTTCAAATCATCAAGAAAAAAACAAGAAGTTCTCTTTGTAAAGACTTTTATATATAAATAGCATGTAATTCAGAAAGATCAGAAGACAAAAATAAAGATTTACATGAATATTGATGTTGAGATGAACGTGATTAGTCAACGTTTTATCATTGAGCAAAATATGTCATTACTGAACGTTGATTTCTTAAGATTTATTTGAATGAATAATCAGAGTGTTTATTGTTATGACGTCTATAAGATGTATTATCGACTGAGAGACAGCTGAAACATAGAGAAAAAAGATATAAGTATCTTCTATGCTATTGACAAGAAAGAATCTTCTCTGATTCTAAGTATGTTAAGTATGCAATTCAAGCGTATTTGAATAAACATAATTGCAAGAACATGATGTTTTGACGTGAATGAGCACGCATTTAAGTTGTTCTTCGCATAAGTATTTGCAAAAGCTCTACAAGATGAGTTTACTGTGTATGCTCTTGTCATGATCAACGTCATCAAAGAGTCAATCGTTGAACATCAAGTGAAAGCAATGAATAATATGATGAGTTATATCACAAATGCACTTGAAATGCAAACTCTACTCATTAAATTGAAAGAGTATGAAAATGTATTCTTGACAGAAAGTGCAGACAAACTGTCTTTGCATGAAGATCACGATCATGCAATCGAAATCATTGCAAAGTCATCATATGAATTGTTGTATAATCTGTTGAACACAGAGTTAGCGACTCTGAGACAGTATTTAAATGATGTTTTAGCGAAAGAATAAATTAAGCACTTCATCAGTTCAACTGACGCGTTTATTCTATTCATTCTCAAAAAGGATGATAATCTTCATTTATGCATGAACTATCAAGATCTGAATAAGATCACTGTCAAAAACTGTCATTCGCTGTCTTTAATTAGTGAAACTTTAAACAGACTTAATAAAGTCAAGCAGTTCACTAAGTTAAATCTGAAGAATGTCTATCATTGTTTCAGAATTCAACATGAAAATGAGTGAAAAATGATGTTTCATACTCATTATGATCACTTTGAATATATGATCATGTTGTTTAATTTGATCAACACATCTATCATCTTTCAGACTTATATTAATAAGATCTTGACAGAGCTTTTAAATAACTTTTGTGTTATTTATCTGAATGACATTCTAATCTTCTTTGTAGAGAAGATTGATTACATAAATCATGTGAAACAGATTCTTGAGAGATTAAGAAAGTTCAAGCTATATACTAGCTTGAAGAAGTGTGAATTCTTCATCACTAAAGTGAACTTTCTAAAATTTGTCATATTCACAAAGAGCATTTCAATGAATTTAAGTAGAATAGACATCATCAAAACGTGACTCAGATTGAAGACATATTGAAAAATACAAGTTTTTCTAAAGTTCATCAATTTCTATTGACGTTTTATACATCATTACTCTCAGATAGCAGAGTCTTTAACAGAACTGCTGAAAGATAGTGTAAAAGATGTAAAAATGAGTTTATTCATATGATTGAATGAAGCGAAATAAGCTTTTAATCAGCTTCACGACGTCTTTATAAAAACATCTATTCTAAGACACTTTGACTCAAAGCAACATATACACATCAAGATCAACATGTTCAATTATGCAGTCGCGAATACTTTGTCTCAGTCAGATGACGAAGATCAGTGACATTTAATTACATTCTGATTCAGAATGATGATAAACATTGAAAGAAATGATGAGATACATGATCAGAAGCTTCTAGTCATAGTAGCGATGTTTAAACATTGATGATACTATGTGAAAGACAGTTATCATACTGTCAAAGTTCTGACTGATCATAATAATTTGAAGAGTTTTATGAATGTTTGAGAGTTAAATGAAAGACAAGTCAGATGAGTCATAAGATTGTTGATCTGCAACTTTAAAATAGCACATAAATCAGAAAAGATAAACTCGATCAATGCATTATCAAGACAATTTGACTATAAGAGTGAAAACATTTCTGCAAATCATTTACTGCTGATTCTGCAGCGAAAGCTGACTAGAATAGAAAGCTTAAATAGCTTTATATTCGTAGCGATTAAAGAATTATACTGTATATGAGTGATTAATGATGTCAAGAAGATGTTTGTTCACAGTATAAGTATGAACAAATATTCAGCAGAACATGTTGAGAGCAGACTGCAAGATGAAACTCATTAATGAACATGAATGATTAACAATGTTGAGAAGATGTTTGTTCACAGTGTCAGTGAGCAAAGATATTCAGCGAAACATGTCAAAAGCAAATCGCAAGATGAAATCTACTGTATACAAGTGATTAACGAAGTCGAGAAGATGTTTATTCACAATGTCAATAAAAACATGAATACATGTTCAGCAATGCATGTCAGAAGTATGCTGCTGAAAATCATAACTTTAGCAATGCAAGAAATGCATCTAGATGAAGTACATTTTTTAAGAAATAAAATCTCTCAACTTGAATCAACAACTTTAAGAAGCACAGACATTGAAATGTCAATTCATAAAAATTGTAATGTAGTTGAGAAACAGCTTAATTCTGTTGCTGAAACTGTTGATTGCAAACAACTCATTTCATGTGCAATTGTCAAAGTATTGACAATTCATGAAACAACATACAACTTCAGTAGTAAATTCATAGTCGAGCTCATCAAGATTTTACAGCAAGAAGATGAATTTGTTGTGAGATTAAAAGCAGACGAAACGATGAGTATATGAAAGAGTGACGTTGAAGCTTGAACATTGAATAGTCAAGAAATGATAGAGTACAACGAATTATTGTATGTTTCAGAAGATTTTTCTGTCAGAGAAGAGCTGTTGAAAAATCTTCATGATGACTCATTAGCAAGACATTTTGATGCTGACAAGATCAATGAGTTATTAGATTGCAAATATTACTGAAAAAGTATGATCAAGAATGTCAAAGAGTATATAAATACTTGTGACATTTGTCAAAGAGTAAAGATGAAACGTCATCTATCATATAACAAGTTGAAATTGTTATCTCGATTTACAGATTTATGAAAAGAAATCACTATGAATTTCATAACAGATCTGTCGTCTAGTAAATGAAAAGAAGTCATGTATGACTTAATTCTTGTGATAGTCAATTATTACATGAAGATGACGCGTTATCTGTCTATGAAGAAAACTCTGACTGTCGTAAAGTTAACAGAGTTGTTCTTTAAGCAGATTGCTTTAAAATATGAAATATTGAATGATATAATTATTGATAAAGATAGTCTATTTATCAATGCGTTCTGATCAAAGATCTGCTATCATGCGAAGATGAAACAATGACTAAGCATCGTCTTTCATTCACAAACAGATGATCAGACATAATGACAGAATCAAACGCTGAAACATTATTTACGAGTATATTGTTCAGAAAAGCAAGATGACTGAGCTACGCTTCTACTTGCAGTTAAGTTCATGTATCATCAGATGAAGCACTCTTCATTGAGCTGTAATCTCTTTAAAGTCATGTATGACTATGAGTCAATCTTTGACATATGCATCAAGAATGATGTTATGAAAGAAGAAGTGTCAGCAGCAAAAAAACACATTGAAATGTTGCAAAACATGCAAAACACGTTGATGCAATGATGATAAAATTCAATCAATGCTCAAACAAAGTACTATAATTGAAAACATAAGTTTAAGTTTTTTAATGTTGATGATTTAGTCATGCTATCAGCAAAAAATCTGAAGCAGAAGAAGTCAAGTAAGAAGCTATCAAATAAGATGATAAAACTCTTTCATATACAAGAACTCATAGACAAGCAGATGTATCATCTTGATCTTTTAATCATTTATAAAGTTCATTCTGTCTTTCATGTATTTCTTTTAAAGTCATATAATCATAGACTAAATGATGACTTTATACTCAATTATCTTGTATTCAAGCTTATTAATGATGAGCAAGAATGAAAGATAGAAAAGATTTTATAAAAGTGAAAAAGAAAGAAAATCTTATGTTATAAGATACAATGAAAAGAATATTTCATTGAATATGATCAATAAATATTGAGCGAAGATATGAAAAATGTCTTGAAACTTATAGAAGCTTTTGAAATGAGGCTGAAACATGAGCGAAAAGCATAATCACTCACTTTCAAGCATAAACTCATTATTAGAAAAGAAGAATCATTGTATTATGATAGTTTTGCTCTTTAATGAAGCGATCACATATGTAAATCAACAGACAGAAGAAAAAAACGCAAAGATGCTTAAACGCGCTCAACAAGAAAGCGTAATCATCACGACACAATAAACATCATGCAATCATCACTTCATTAAACATCTCTCACATGAGATAAGATTGCAGACTTCTTCTTCTTTTTCATTGTCAGATTTACATTGAGATGCAAAGACAGAGATTTGAAAGATGACAGATTATGCTAAAATATATCAGAATAATTAGAAATGCTGACAAAATGATATAAAATTGAGATTGAATATATTGCAAAATGCTTTACATTCAGAATTTCTTTAACAATGTCATTGACAATCATAATCTCTTTGAAAATGAGCTTTTGAATCTTTAAAGACTTGAGTTTATGAACTCTCTTAAGACAACTTTTTACACAAGTTGCTGTTATCAACTTCTTGTAAAGAATTTTCTGATGAATAGTGAATGTTTTCAGAGTAACATTCTCTTCTTCATTCTTAATTGCACTATCATGAATATTCTGCAGATGAAAGAATTCATTGACAGTTGAAATGCAAATGTCAAAAATCTAAACATTGAATCATGAATGTTTAACAAACATATCAGATAAGTATATTCATTGTGATATAAAAACTTTCATTACTCACACAGCAAGCACACTTCTTGTACATTGTCTTTCTTTGAAAGATGACATCACACAGCGATGCTATATTCTCAGTGTGTAGAACTCAAGCATACTTTATACAAATCATTTTATCTAAAGTTTCAAGATCAGTAACACTTCTTTCGCTTATTTTCACAATTGACAGCTGAAAAGCATCAGTAACAACATTAAGAAGTAAGATAAGTGAATCTCATCATTGTTCTTTGATTTTGCAAAGTCTGTGAATTTGACAAGATCATCAACGAAGCATCAATGATCATTTCTTCTCTTATTGTCTTTTGAATTTTCTCTTTGATAGCTGAAATGTACTTGAAAGTTTGAATAGTAGAAAAGATGAGCTTTCAATCAGAATTTGACAATGTCTGCATTATCACAAGTGATTCAGCATCAGCAACATCAACAGCATCATGATCATCATGTTTAATTGATGTTTTTTGAGCAAACTTATGATACTGTTAGTTGCAGTAATAGTCGTGAAATCTCAAGTTGTGACATCACTTACTTTCATAATGATCTTGACTCAATCATCAGTTAACTTCATCATTTTACAACTCTTTTTGAGCATCACTGCACATTCATGACTTATGATTTAGATCTTTTATTCTTACTATACAGATATACTCAAAGTTTGTCAAAAGTAATCATATAATGATAAAGATATGATCATGATTGAAAAAAGATAAAGTTGAAGAAAATGAGAAGTTGAAAGAAATTGAAAGAACAATAAACAAATCAACAATTATTATTCATTCTTGTTTACATTCTATCATCTCAACAACATCATTTACTTGAAAGATAAACAATGTTTATGTGCTATTTACACGTTATTATTGCTGTCATCTACATCAACTACACATCACATATACTATTTATAATGTCATTTATACGCATTATAATTGAAGATGAATCATTATTCAATCAAAAGTTTCTTTTTTTCTTATTTTCTCATAGAGATTTGAAGATTTTTATCGAGAGCTTCTAGAGTGAATCAATGAGTGTGCATCATTGTTTATCAAAGTAAACAAAGACATTAATTATTGAAGTTGAAAATGAACTCATTTAGAAGAAAAGACAATTGTCATGATGAATTAATACATAGAAATTAGATCAGAGATTAAAGTCAGAGACTGAATTGAAAATCAGATTTAAGTTAGCTCTGAAACTCTATGACTTTGTCAAGACATTGTTTAGACTACGTAATATTTTCAACTTAATATATCATGAATTATGTTGTGATCAACTTGACAATGCTTGACAAACTTTCTATAGTTGATCAATTCTCTTGAGTTATTGAGAGCTTCTTAATAATTAGCTTTATCATAATATATACTCATTCTGTGTCTGCTTAGAATATCACATTGTCATATCACTCTTATAAATCTCATTTATTCATTTAGTAGACTTGATCATCACACTTTTTATCATCTTCAAAGATTCTCATGCTAAACATAGAAGACTTCAAGTACTCACTCTCAATTGAGAATGATGCTTCGCTGATGCATCATGAGATTAAAAGAATCATTTACAAAATGATATTCAACAAAACTTTAAGACACACAGAATATATAAATAGAATAATGTGTAAATTCGTTGATGACATGTCAGAATAAATACACTTTCTTTTTAAAAGATGTTTGCAGAAGAGAATACAGTCAACTCAGTTCAAAAGCATGATCACAATAATGATGTGAAAGTCAGATAAGAAGAATTACTTTAATGCAAAAATATACAAATCAATTGTGCTATTCAACACGCTGAGTAAGATATTGAAGTTCATCATATTTGAATGTTTATAAAACATCATAGAAACATGTAACTTAATATTGAATACTCAGATGAGAGTTTGCAAACACAGATCAACAAATATGACTTTGCAACTGATTATAAAAAAGATACACATTGTATGAAGTGACACAAGAAAAAAAGTAGTTTCACTGCTGAGTCTGAATGAGAAGAATGCATTTAACAATATAGCACATAGCAGACTCTTGCATGACATGAAAAAGAGAAGAGTTTTCAGACTGCTTCTCAAATTTGTGAAGAACTTTCTGAGAAATCAACACATCATGATCACAATTAATGATTATACAATGATGAAACACAACATGAACGTTGACATATCACAAGACTTTTTGCTATCATCAATATTATATTTGTTTTACAACGTGAACTTGTTAAAAGCATGTGATAACATCAGATTGAGAACAAGCTTTACAAATTTTATAGATGATGTCAATATTTTAACATACAAGAAGTTCATGAAGTGCAATTGCAAAGTTCTTAGCGAAATTTATGATAGATGCGAACAGTGATCAAAAATGCATGATATCAAGTTTTCAAAGACAAAGCATAAGTTGATTCACTTTATAACCATCTTTAAGTGATTTAATATGAATGTTAATATAAAGTTAATGAAACATCAGATTGACTTGAAATCAGATATCAGAATTTTGAAAGTTCAACTGAACTTCAAGCTGAAATGAGTAACTTACATGCATCATGTCAAAGCAAAACTAGTGATTAAACAAAAGATCATGCAAACAATCATTGAATCTACTTGAGATTCATCAATGATGATGAGAAAGCAAATATACTTCGTGATGACATGCTCTTTGCTTAGTCATGAAATCATCATATGATACATGTTACAGAGAATGAAGAATTATCAAAAAGATCTGAACATCAAGCTGAAATCAATACAAGAAAGAGCATTGTGATAAATCATTAATATTTATTGTGTAACATTAACAAAGACTTTACAGATAAAAACAAACACAGCGTCAATAAATATTCATCTATAAAAGCTGATACAAAAGTCAATAATGAACATGAACTTTCAAAAATCAGATGAAGTTATTGAGATAATAAAGTGTTGAATTTGCAACAACTTGATATTCAAAAAAGATTGAAAATCAAAGCTGTGCAAAATGTCTTTGCAGCTGAAGTAAAAGTGAATGAAAGAAACACTTAAATAAATAAAGATGAAGTGAAGTTATTTCTACATGATGATTTTCTGATCAAAGTCATCAAGAATAGTTATAGTTGCAAACAAGAAAATGTCAATAAATCAACATCATTTCAACACATTTGCATTGAAGCAAAAAGTTTACTTGAATGATAGTGATAGTAAAGAGAATGTTACAATAACTGCAATAAGAATTAACTGAAAGTTAAATAAAAGATTGAAAGAATCAACTTTAATCATCACTCATCATGAAGAATTGAAAGAATTGATTGCAAGAATGAAACATTTCACAGATGTAGTGACAAAGAATCAAGAGTATCATGAAAAGATATACAAAGTATACAGTGATAGTTAGACTTCTCTGAAAACAGTGAAAGTTATAATATCAACAAAAGATCAGACACGTTTGCAATCAGTTCAGATTGCACATGAAAGCATTTAATCTTAAGAAGTCATGCTGAAGTTACATTAAGTGATGAAACATGCAGAAGTACTTGAAAATGAAGTGATGAACAAGATGATTGATGATGCACACAATTTGTCTTTATTGTTGATTAAACATCAATGCATTGAAGTGATGACGAGATTGACGCTTATACAGAAATAAATCAGATAAACATAAAGAATAGTTTGAAAAGAGAAATTCAACGCAGCTCATTTTCAATATCTGACATCAAAGATGACACATCAACATCTGCAACTGCACAAGAATCATGTAAAGTCTCACAGCGCATTATTGACGCAGTTATGCATAAGAAAAATTGACTTCAATCAATTTCTACATGAGAGATGAGTACTTGATGTTACTATAATGACGTGTGAATGCAACAAAGATCAAATGTCGATCAAGCACATTTTATTAACATGTTTCAAATGAAAAGTAGAATGAAAAGCAATGCAACAAGAAGAAAACATCACAAACTTGAAAAAGCTCTTAGAAATTATGAGTGCAATGATGATGATCATTCAAATGATACTCTCAACAAGCATACTGAATCAATTTCAAGCTGTGACATCATTAAAGAATCAAATGAAAGAGACAAGAAATAAAGAAGAAACAGATTCATAAAGTTTTTGCATTGAAAAAAGTTATAGTATAAAGCGCAGAAAGAAGCGATTTTTGATGCGAAAAGAACGTTGTGCTAACGCAGCGCTCGCTACAGTATATAGAATCTTGCATAAACTCATAATGAGTGTTAAATCAAGTAAGAATTAAAAATAAATGAATAAAAAGAATAAAAAGAAAATCAATGAAATGAAAGACTTCTGTGATATGTTTGCGTTTATCTCGCGTATATCACTTGTTTATTCATTGAATATTAGTGATGTTTCTTGATTCTTTAGAAAGCTGCGTGTTCATTTAATTATGTAGCTTGATGTTCTTTTCATTTTCAATGTATGCAAAAGTTTAACATGTGAAACTTGATTAAATGCTTCAACAACATTTAAGTTTAATATGAAAATCACATATTTGATTTCACAGCTTCACACTGTGTGAACTTGATTTATTAGTAAATCTAATATTGAGATCATGAATCACTTGCATTTTGCTCTCATTTGAGCATTTGATAGCATGTGATGAGTCTTAACTATGTCACTCAATCTTTTGATCATGATTAACTTCAGCGCTTTGCTCATGATATTAAGCAAAGCAATGAGTCAATACATCTTCAAATCAATATAATTACTTTTCTTTGATTTGCATAATACTATTGTTTGAGTCTTTTTGAACTGTTTTGAATGATACTTGTGTATTACACATGCATTGAATAAACTCGTCAGTACTGAGATCAGTTTTGCAAGACTCACTTGAAGCATTCTGTTTGAAATATTTGAAGTATTCAATGCTTTGTCTGCTTTTACTCATCTGATTGTCTGCTTCATTTTATCTTCTGTGATGCGTGAATTGAATAAGACTGTCAAAGATATGAATGACTCTGCAATGTCATTGACATTCGCTTGAGAAGATGAGAGAAAGAACTTTTCTTGCAGTATCTCAATTTCTTTCTTGAACATCATTGTCATATGATTGATGTTGTTTCGCTTTAATGATGAAAATTGAGAAAGCTTTTTAGATAGTTGACTTTCAATTCTAACTCATTTTGCAAAGCATCATATCAATTTGAATGCATGCGCTCGTATGTGCACTTTATCTATGTGACTGTTTAATGAAAAGATATACAGCAGCAATTATGACTAGATTACATGTAATTTAGCATATACACAGCATCTAGATAGTATCATAGTCATAGACTGCATGCACTTGCTGCTCAAGAACTATCAGTTATTGACAACATGAAAGCAATCATCATAAGCTTCATCAAAAAGCAAATTTGCAAAGAGGCGAAATTACAATGGTTAAATGCATGAAAAAGCAGCATCAAGAAGGGAAATCAGTATCGAAAGCACATATCAAACGTGAATCTAAGTCAGAAATTACTAAAAGAGCTTAGAAAAATCGATAGACTAACGTTTTCAACCTTTATTCAGTTGAAAATGGGACACGATTATTTCAAGAGCTATTTGCATCGATTATCAGAGAATAATTCGAACAAATGCTATGAAATATGCAATGCAAGTCAAACGTCAGAGCATTTACTACTAAATTGCAAGCATTATAGATCAGAGCAGATAAAGCTTAAGAAAAAGGCTCAGCTCAAAAACACAGACATTATATTGACGCTGTTCATCATCAAAATCGAAAGAATCACAACACTAGAGTATTTGAAAAATACTCGAATTGCAACGAGAAAATGACTATTAGAAACGAAAGAGTAGAACGCGAAGAATGCGAAGAAACAAAGAAAAACGAAAGTACGATTGTGAGAGTTTGAGCGAGAGCGTTTGTATGCACAAACTATCGATGTAATTGATCAACGAAAAGATATAAAGCAGCGACTTTGATCAGATTACATGTAACTTAGCATACATACAGCGTTTAGACAGTGTCATAGTCATAGACTGCATGCACTTAATGAAGAAATAAAAAAAATAAAAACTGCATGCACTTAATGAAAAAAAAAATTAAATTTGAATGCTTTGCTCAGCTTATGCATTTGTGATCTAAAGTGTGTGCATTTCATTTGTTGAATGATCTTGTTTTTATGATCATTATGCTTCAAACATTATTTCACACTTTTAATGTATTTTGTGTTTTTCATATGATTTGCAGTCATCTTGATTTCATTATTACTTTAAAGCAGCTTTGATTTTAAAAGTCTTTTGCTTAATTTGATGATTTTGTCAAGAAAGTAAATTTCTTGATGATTTTCTGTAACACTCTGATAATTTTATACATTCTGTCATTCATTATAGTCTTGTCATTTAAAGAATGTTTCAAAGATAGATGTATTTGCAGATAAGCACTTAATGCTTCTATATTTATTTATTTTCAAAGTCATTATGTGAGACAACAAGATCTTTTTACGTGAAACTGCGTAGTAGAAGATAATAAGATAGCATTCTATTGATGATAGAACTAATTGCTAAGAAATGAAAGTGAAAGCTCGCAGAGTTTTCATCTTCTGTCAAATCATTATCTTTATTTACTCATTAACTTCTTTGATCTAATTTCGTAAGTTAGTCTCACAGATATGCATCATTCATAATCAATGAGATGCATTCTCACAACTGCATTTTCTCTTAAAGACTCAATCTCTGAATCTTCATAGCATTGTATTGTCTTCTTATAGTTGATAGTGTAATCATGACTTCTTCAGTGCTTTAGCATCTGTGTAAAAGTGTCGTGAATTGATCATGTTAATAAGCATAAACAAAACTAATGCAAGATTGTTGATATCAACTTTTCAGCTTTGCTTTCTTTCTTTCTTTCTTTCTTTTCTTCTTGTCTCATCTTAGCATACTTTTTCATGAATATTGTTCTTTCAAACTGACAAAGCATGAAATCTGCTATGCATATCTTGCATAGCTCGCAGCTCATGATATGAGCTTTTTTCGTTGCAGCATTGTTGTGATGCAAGTCAACTCATGAGTTAATATGAATGACATAGCAGTATCAACATCATCATCATCATCACTATCATGATAAGTAGCAACATTTACGCTCATTGAGATCATGCTAACATGCTTGCGAAATCTGCTCATTTTCTTGAGATGTACATTTTTCTTCGCGTCGTTGTCGCTGCAACGTCTGTCACGTCTGTTTCTTCTGCTTTCTTTGTGTTTGTTACATTGATGACTGAGCTTATGATCTTTGATAAACATATTTATCTTTGTATGTTTCAATAAATGCTGATGTATGTTAAATCATCATGATCAGAAGATTTGATGTTGTCGCTGCATTCATCATCTGAGCGTAGTGATGACTCACATGTGTCGTGCTCTCATTAAGCGTGCTTGCAAATGCAAGCATTGCTTTGAAGAAAAGCATGATTACGTGATGAATCTAGTCTTGCATCTTCTTCAGCTGATGATGCATCACGCTGCGCAAGCGATGATTCAACATCTCATCACTCATGCTTGAAATCATCTCACTCTTTGTCTTTGACAATGAAAGAATGAGTAGTTTTTTTTCTCAACATATGAGATTGTATTTAATAGTTGAGTAGAGATTCTTGCTTTTCTCATTCTCATCACTTCTTGTCATCATCACGTTGCTTCATCTTCATCTCGTAAGTATTGACTGAAGCAAGCAGTGCATGACAAGATTCGCTGATGAATAAATAACTTTTATCTTCACTTCAACATTCTCGCTCACAATCATTGATCACTTCTTTTCTCTGCTCTTTCATGATGTTTGTTGTTTTCTTTTTTAAAAGACATATGTTGCATGAGATTTTATAATTGTAGTTTAATATCAACTTCTTAAACTCACGTCTTTGCGCTTTTGATACTCTTTCAATCATGACTTTTACATGATTTGTCTCTCTTTTTTTTCTTTGACTTCTTTGCAGTTAACTGATGTATTTGTCTTTCTATCTTGTAGTTCTCAATGATCTTCTTTGCATTGCTAAGATTTTTCATTGATTTTCAGAAGTTTTTGTAGAAAGATGAATCAACTCATTGAACTAAATACTTAATCTTTTCTTTCTTGATTCACTGATCCAGTATCTTCTTTATCTCTCATTTCTCTTTCTCTTTTATGAGAATGATCTGCAACTTTGAATTCTCATCACGTAAGTGTCAGAGTTTCAATAAAAAGACATGAAAAATTAAGTGAATTGCATCATATCTCTCAGATAGTTTAAACTTATACACTTTTTTTTTAACTCTTACTCAATTCAACACTCATTATGAATCTATGCAAGATTCTATATACTGTAGCGAGCGCTGCGCTAGCGCAGCGTTCTTTTCGCATCAAAAATCGCTTCTTTCTGCGCTTTATGCTATAACTGTTTTCAATGCAAGAACTTTATGAATCTGTTTCTTCTTTATTTTCTTTCTCTTTCATTTGATTCTTTAATGACATCACAGTTTGAAATTGATTCAATATATTCATTGAAAGTATCATTTGAATGATCATCATCACTGCGCTCACGATTTCTAAAAGCTTTTTCAAGTTCGTGATGTTTTCTTCTTGTTGCATTGCTTTTTATTCTACTTTTCATCTGAGACATGTTAATAAAACATGCTTGATTAACATTTGATTTCTGTTGCATTTGCACATCATTATAGTGACATCAAGTACTCATCTTTCATGTAAAAATTGATTAAAGTCAATTTTTCTTGTGCGTAGCTGCATTAATAATGCGCTGTGAGACTTTGCATGACTTTTGTGCAGTTGCAGATGTCGATGTATCATCTTTGATGTCAAATATTGAAAATGAGCTGCGTTGAATTTCTCTTTTCAGACTATTCTTCATGTTTATCTGATCTATTTCTGTATAAGCATCAGTCTCGTCATCACTTCAGTGCGTTGATGCTCAGTCAGCAATAAAGACAAATCATGTGCATCATCAGTCATTTTGTTCATCACTTCATTTTCAAGTACTTCTGTATATTTCATTACTCAATGTAGCTTCAGCATGACTTCTTAAAATTGAATGCTTTCATGTGCAATCTGAACTCATTGCAAACATGTCTGATCTTTTGTTGATATCATAACTTTCACTGTTTTCGAAAAAGTCTGATTATCACTGTATACTTTATATATCTTTTTATGACACTCTTGATTTTCTGTCACTACGTCTGCAAGATGTTTCATCTTCGCGATCAATTCTTTTAATTCTTCATGATGAGTGATGATTAAAATTGATCTTCTCAATCTCTTATTTAGCTCTCAGTTAATTTGTATTGCAATCATTGTAACATTTTCTCTACTGTCACTATCATTTGAATAAACTTTTTGTTTCAATGTGAATATGTCGAGATAATATTGACTTATTGACATTTTCTTGTTTGCAACTATAACTACTTTCGATGACTCTGATCAGAGAATCATCATGTAAAGATGACTTCACTTCATCTTCATTTATTTAAGTGTTTCTTTCATTCACTTTTGCTTCAGCTGCAAAGATGTTTTATGCAGCTTTGATTTTCAATCTCTTTTGAGTATCAAGTCATTGCAAATTCAATGCATTGTCATTTCAATAACTTCATTTGATTTTCAAAAGTTCATGTTCATTATCAACTTTTGTATCAGCTTTTGTAGATGAATATTTATCAACGCTGTGTTTATTTCTATCTGTAGAATCTCTGTTGATATCACATGATAAATGTTGATAATTTGTCACAATTCTCTTTCTTGTACTGATTTCAGCTTAATGTTCAAATCTTTTCAATAACTCTTCACTTTTTATGACATGTATTATATGATGACTTTGTGACTAAGCAGAAAGTGCATCATTGCGAAGTATATTTACTTTCTTGTCATCATTAATGAGTCTTAAGTAAACTCAATGATTGTTTGTATAATCTTTTGTTTAATCACTAGTTTTGCTTCAACATGATGCATGTGAATTACTCATTTCAGCTTGAAGTTCAGTTGAACTTTCAAAATTCTGATATCTGATTTCAAGTCAATCTGATGTTTTATTAACTTTATGTTAACATTCATATTGAATCATTTAAAGATTCTTGTAAAGTGAATCAGCTTATGCTTTGTCTTTGAAAACTTGATGTTGTGCATTTTTAATCACTGTTCACATCTATCATAAATCTCGCTAAAAACTTTGCGATTACACTTCATGAATTTCTCATATATTAAAATATTGATGTCATTTATGAAATTTGTGAAGCTTATTCTTAATCTGATGTTATCACATGCTTCTAACAAGTTCATGTTGTAGAACAGATATAATATTGATGATAGTGAAGAGTCTTGTAATATGTTGATGTTCACGTTGCATTTCATCATCATGTAATCATTGATTGTGATCATGATGTGTTGATCTTTCAGAAAGTTCTTCACAAATTCAAGAAGCAGTCTGAGAACTTTTCTTTTTTTCATGTCATGCAAAAGTTCGTTATGTGTTACATTGTTGAATGCACTCTTCTTATTCAAACTCAGCAATGAAACTACTTTTCTTCTTATGTCACTTCATACAATGTGTATCTTTTCTATAATCAGTTGCAAAGTTGTATTTGTTGATCTGTGTTTACAAGTTTTCATCTGAATGTTTAATATTGAGTTGCATGCTTTTACAACATTTTGCAAACATTTAAATATGATAAATTTCAGTATTTTACTCAGCGTGTTGAGTAACACAATTGATTTATATGTTTTTGCATTAAAGTAGTTTTTCTTATCTGACTTTCATATCATTATTGTGATCGTGTTCTTGAACTGAGTTGATTGTATTTTCTTCTGCAAACATCTTTTAAAAAGAGAGCGTATTTATTCTGACATGTTGTTGATGAATCTGCGCATTATTTTATTTATATATTCTGTGTATTTTAAAATCTTGTTGAGCATTGTCTTGTAAATGACTCTCTTAATCTTGCAATGCATCAGCGAGATGTCATTCTTAATCAAGAATGAATATTCAAAGTCTTCTGTGTTCAACATGAAAATCTTTAAAGATGATGAAAAGTGAGTCTGAAACATTATCTTCATCTTATTTTGCGCTCTCGTAGCGATGTTGAAGCACTCTGACTTGATCAGAGAGAAAATTGTCGCTTAAGTCAATGTGTCTGCAATTGCATTTCTTGCTCATTTTGCAGTTTTGAACAGTTCTCTCAAGAATTGTTCAACATTCTGCATGATCTTTTAATATTCACTGCGTTTCTGTTTTCTGATGATCTTGCTCTTCTTATCACATGCTTGAATGTACTTTGTTCAGTCATTGATGATTTAACAACTTCTTCTCATTCATTGCATATTTTTGATGATTTTCATACACTTCTTCGTTCATTTTGCTTTGATCATTTCATATAATCTCGCTCAGAGAGTGAAAATCTCAATGATCTTCTTTAATGCATTCAGCAGTTGCTTAGTGTATTCATTTATGCATCAACACTTCATCTCATGATTCAACAGTGATTTCAACATTTGTTCTTTCAGAATATTAATGAATTTCTCTTCATTCATTGTCTTTCAGTTGCAACGCGATTTTCACGCTGATTCTTTGCAGACTCTGAAATCTATAATTGTCTGTATTAATTGATTCATAATGTCATCTGTCGTGAAAATCAAATCTATTGTCATTTAAGATTTTTGATAATTTCTCGTAATTATGTCTTAAGATAACGTCAGCGATGCATTGACATTTGTGATCATTTCAATTAAATCATTTGACAATAAATGTTGTCTTGAGTAGAATGATCTTTCTTATGTGAGATGATGCAGATTGAAGTCTTCTACAAGAACACATTCTTTCAACATGTGTAACATCTTTTCAATGTCTGAAAGACTTTCTTTTTCATGAATGACTTCACGATCTCTAAGTGACAAATTGTATGCTTCGTGAATGTGTATAGCTTTCTGAGTCATCTGTGTGTCATCTGTTAATGTCTGTAATGTAATCGTGTTTACATCTTTAAAGTATCATGTTGAGTATCAGATGTTACTGTCAATTCTCTTGTTTATGTAGAAACAGATTCTATTTTCATTATTCTTCAGCGTGAAATTGACAGTTGCTGAGCAGTACGCTCTGAAGTTCTCATCAAATCATTAGAATTCTTAAAGAATCAAAATGTCATAATTCTTTATCTTTTTCTTATGTAGTAATATTATCATCATTTTTTCTCTGAACTTGTGAACGTTGTACTGTAGTATTCAAAGCTTCTTTTGCTGAAACATTAAAATTTACATTCAAAGCTGTTTGATGTTCTTTTGAGCATCTGCAATGTGCTTGCTTTTTTTGTAAAATCTTCAAAAGAAGATGATATTGAAATTGATGTAATTGATGTTAACTTCAACTCATTTGTTTTTGACTTCTTGACTAGATGATTCAATATAATGTTTTCGAATGTGATGATCATGCTGAGCAGATAACTTTCATTTGTTGAACGTTTCTGTTTTCTCTTCAAGTCATTGTTTATCAGCAATCTCAAACTGATAAATGTCTTTATGAACGTCTTTGATGTCATTGTTTTGAGTTCTTTCTGCTTTTGTACAACGTGATATAGAAATCTGTGTTTCATGATTCTCTTTATTTTCTCTTTTTCAATCTGTCGTTTATGACATTGAGAGTCAAAGACTCTGTATATATCTTAATACATTTCACATTTTTACATATTTTGAGTCTATTTATAAAAACAATGCTTTAAGTGATAATTTAACGCGCAGTAAATGCATCTTTGCTTATTTTTGCATTCATATGTTTTATGATCATAGTTTTGACACTTTAAACATTGATATGTTCTACAACTTGAATGATAGAACTGCGTGATTTTTATGTTGATTTCATAACATATTTTCTCGTCAATTAGCTTGTTCATCATCTCAACGCTGACTACACATATCATCAGTGACATGTATCTTTTCTGTTCACTATTCTTTGTGAGTCATTCAACTTTCTCAATCATCATCTTCAAGTGTATGTCTTTGTTGATCTTAATGAGTGCTTTCGTTCTCTTCTTCTCTATGTCTTTAAACATTTCTTCAATTTTAATTTCATGTATCACTATCTTGAAACTGACTTCATGCAAACTTGCGTTCAATGAAATTTCTTTGATTCAAAAATCGTTTTTCTTCAATATTTTTTTATTGTCTTTTGTCTTAACTTAAAATATTAATAAATTTGATCATTTCTTCATAGTTTTTATGTTCTTGCGCATTGATAACGTCTCGTTGACGTCAATTTCTCTCACTCATCTTACTATGTTTTCTGTTGTTATCATCATGATTCTCTTGATTTTCTCTTTCTCTTTAATGAAGATTTTAATCTTGAATTTCTTGCAATGATTTTGCACTGACGATGCAACGTTGACACTGAGAACAAGATGATTCTCAAATGACATCGTTAACTTCTCGTTCATTCTCTTCACTCAGTTGTCAATATGTTTCTTCTTCTTTGCGAATTTCTTTTCAAGTCTGCTCATTATCTTTTTCAATCTCTTCAGCTGATTCTTCATGCATTGATTGACAGTTGATGCAGTGACGCGTTGATGCATTAGCTTTTCTATCATCTCTGTCAATCTTCTCATCTTTTCTCAGAGCATCAGCTCGTTGTTTCTACGTTCGTTGAACTCATAAAGTATTTGCAGCTTGTTCAATTTCTCATGTATATTCTTCATCTTGATTGAATTCTTCTGCAAGATAGTAATACTCACTTCTCGTTCACTTGCTGACATCACATCAACAATGCTCATCATCTGTTTCTGATGATCAGAATAAAGCATAAACATCATGTCAATGATGTTTTATTGTTAAAAGAGATTGATTAATTGATGTTCAAGATTTTCAATAGTTTTACGCTTTAATTGAAGAGTGTTTAATAAACTTATACATTTACATGTTGATCTTCTTCAATATTCTGAATGATTTCAATTGTTTATGATCAATCTTCTTCTTTGATTGAAGTGTATGAATGTTTATACTTTGTAGAAGCACTTTGTCTTTTATTTGAAAGCTTGCAACTTTATGATGAGCATTATAATACTTTGCTTGCTGCTTTGTTACTTGCTTTCATAGTCTCATTAGATGTTCTTTGATACTTCATAGTCATTCTGCTCACTTTATAGTCAAGAATGTTTTTTTCTTTAAAGCTCTGTTCTCAGATGTCTCTGCAAAGCTCGCAATGTATTTCTTTAAAAGCTCATGTGAAGTTCTTTTGATACTAGCGTGTACGCTATTATTATATGCAAACATCATCATTGACAAAAGCTCTAATCAATTATTCATCTTATAATTGAAGTACACTTGCAGATAGTGCTCAAGCATCTGATTCTATCTTTCTATTTGATCATTGATTTGCAAATGAAATGCAGTGCTTAACTTTTGCTTCGTTTCAAGATGTCAACATAAAGTGATTCAAAAATGATTGATAAACAGTGAGTCTTGATTTGATATAATGCTTCGCATCATTTTATGCTAAGATATGAATTCTCATTATAGCAGATTCACAAGCTTCTTGACATTCAAATCTTTGATTATCGAAATATAAATTACGTGCTTGATCAACTTATTTATTATTATTAATATAACATTGCTTGTTTTTTCAATGTACAAATTCTTCGCAGAAAGCATGTCTGTTATGAAATTCATGATCATCATGTGAAATGAATTCACGTTCTCTGAAGATATAAACGTCAGCTTCTCATAGAACTTATGATGATGCACTCGCACTTGCTGACAGTCTGAACAGATGCAAACATATTTCGTCATCTTTTTGAGCATTTTCAATCAATGATATTTTCTTCTTATCACAGTCTTGATATAAGCGCATGCGAAATGATCTGCTTCAAGATCATCATGATTCATATGCAGAATCTCATTTCTTGTAGCAGAGTCATTGAGTACATAGACTGCAAGATCACGACGTAGTAGTTCATCATCTTTCATACTTCATTTTGAAAGCTCATTCTTTCTAGATGCAAATCATTGATGTCACTTCTTATTTGCAACAAAGACGTTTCTTTGTTGTAACTTCAGCAGTCACGCAGTCATTGATTCACTCATCTTCAAATAGAATCTCTTCGACTTCATAATTTGATGAATCAGAAGTTGAAACAACGTAATGTCTAAAATTTTGCAAGATTTAGCGAGTATTTTCTCATTTGAACACATGACTTAAGTATCTGCAATGACTATGTCATTCAGTTGTGTCATCAATGCTGCGAGTTTGATCACTGTTGAAACTTCTTCATTTTCTAGCAGCTCAGATTGATATTTCTGATTACGAAGTTTGTTTCGCAAAGTAGATAGAAAATAATCATTATTCTTCTTACTATCATTTGATTTCATGATGTTGAGTCTTCTTGATGACACATTCGCAGAGTATAATTTGTCTCTGTGATATTCTATATAAAAGTCAAACGCAGCTAATTTCTCAGTTCAGCGTATTTATCATGCATTGAGCTTCTTCATCATCATAAAGTAACGAAGATTATTGTGATCTGTTATCACACATATGAATCGCTTGCTACTCTGAAGATAGTGTCATCAGTTCTTAAAATCAAGAACTATAGCATACAGCTTTTTGTCATACGTGTCTCATTGTACTTCAGCTTCTTTGAACTTATAACTATAATATACAATGAAATGTCATTGATCAGTCTTGTTCTTCTAACTAAGCACATCTTCAACTTCGCGATTTGATGCATTAATCTTCATGCAAAGATCTGCATCTCAATCATAATGTTTCAAAATGAAAGCACTGAAAAAGACTGTTTTCAATCTTTCAAAAACTTTTCTTACTTTCAACATCATTGCAAAGAGCAAATGCATCACTTTCTTCTTTGCACTCTTGATTAAATCTGTTAAGAGCGTGATGATTTGAAAGAATTCTTTTATAAATCATCAATAAAATCTTGCAAATTTCAAGAATATAAGAATGTTCTTCGCAGACTCAAACTCAGATCAGCTAGTGATTACGTTGATGTGAGATTGTTTCATCTGAATATCTTTTCACTTTATCACGAATTTCAGAAAGATAACTTCGCTACAATTGAAAGCACATTTCAACAGCTCGACATACAGTTAATATTTCAGTAGCGCGCGAAGAATCTTGTGCATATGCTCTCAATGCTGCTCTTTAATCTCAGAGTATACTAAAATGTCATTTAAATATATCATGCAGTAAATATTCATGAATGACTTAAGCATGTGATTTACATAAAACTAAAAGATTGCAGAAGCATTTATCAGTTCAAAGAACATCATCTGATACTTAAACTGATCGTAGCATGTATGAAAAGTCGTTTTTCATTCATTATTCTCGCAAATTTGAATGCAATGATAAATGTTGTGAATATCAATTTTGATAAAGTGTCTTGCATGAGTAAAGTAATTCAGCATCTCAGACAGTAGAAACAATGAGTAATTGTTCTTTACTATTATTTCATTGAGATCATGATAGTTCACGCATAAATAAAGACTTTCATTCAACTTTTTTATAAACAACACAGATGTCTTTGCAAAATTACTTGATGAACAAATTTATTTCTTCTTTAGCGCGCTGTCTAGATAGTTTCATATCACAGCAAGCTCATCTCATGTCATCTTATAAATAGACTTGATGCAAAATATTTTGCTCTTCATCAGATCAATAAAATGTTTCATTTGATCATGTGTATTCAAACTATCAGAAAGAATCTCAGAAAACACTTTCTTGAGATCTTGAATAGCAGAGAGTATCTTTGATTCTTTCGCTTAAAGTGCATTACATCTTGCAGTCTGATGATCTGCATTCTGCAATAAGTCATCTGTAAATAGTAATTGATAAAGCAAAGCTATATAAGTCTCTTCTCTTCTCTTAACTGCAAGCATTGTCAGCTCAACAAATTTTAATGTTTCACACAGATTAACTTGTATTTACTTTGCACGCTGAGTGCTGTTTTCTCAATACAATCAGCGACGCTCACGTCAATGAATATTCAAATCAATCTCATCTAATCGAAAATCAGTATCAAAAGCACATATCGAACGTGAATCTAAGTCAGAAATCACTAAAAGAGCTTAGAAAAATTGATAGACTAACGTTTTCAATCTTTATTCAGTTGAAAATGAAACACGACTATTTCAAGAGCTATTTGCATCGATTATCAGAGAATAATTCGAACAAATGCTATGAAATATGCAATGCAAGTCAAACGTCAGAGCATTTACTACTAAATTGCAAGCATTATAGATCAGAGCAGATAAAGCTTAAGAAAAAAACTCAGCTCAAAAACACAGACATTATATTGACGCTGTTCATCATCAAAATCGAAAGAATCGCAACACTAGAGTATTTGAAAAATACTTGAATTACAACGAGAAAATGATTATTAGAAACGAAAGAGTAGAATGCGAAGAGTGCAAAGAAACGAAGAAAAACGAAAGTACGATTGCGAAAGTTTGAGCGAGAGCGCTTGTATGTGCAAACTATCGATGTGATTGATCAACGAGAAGATATAAAGCAGCAACTTTGATCAGATTACATGTAACTTAGCATACATACAGCATCTAGACAGTGTCATAGTCATAGACTGCATGCACTTAATAAAGAAGAAAAAAATCTCATCTAATCATGAATAGTCAAGAATCATATCATATTCTTGCATGTTCACAACATGAAACTCAATGTTTCAGCTTTTGCAAACTTTCTCATGATTAATCAACTCAATATTGATCTGATGTGTATCATAGCAGAGAATTCAATGATCATTGATCATCTGAATCTGTTTCAGAGTTGCATGATTCTTTAATAACTTATGCTCTTTTACTCATGATTGCAATATAAAATTTCGCTCGATCTCAAAGTCAATAAGACAGTGAGCTTCGCGCATTTTCTCAGAGACATTTGTCAGTACTGATATCATCAATGCACATGACAATTATCTTTTCGTAGTTATATTTAATGATTTAATGATGAACATCAGACTTTCTCTTTTCTCATCTCTTCATCATGATTGCAAGTCTCTTGTCTGAATGTGTAGTTGAGACACATTGAATTATTGATCTTGTGTTTTATTTTCTTGCATGATCAGCACGTAAAATTAAATGAAACAGCATTTTGCTTAAACTCACTGAACTTGAATGTTACATCGTCTTTAAACTGCGTGCTTGAAGCAGAGAACTTTGAATTCTTTGTTGCAGTGATAGACTTCATCTTCTCATGCGAGAATCAAGAATTCTTCTGAGACGTTGTATTCTCACTTTACTGCGAATGTAGCTTCGACAATGCATCAGTGTCTTGCAAATGCAAGTCAATGTCTATAAAATGCTTTAGCAGATCAATATAATTAATAAAGATGTATAAAATGCAAAGAAACTCATTCATGATGATTTTGTTAATCTTTATTCGCAAGTACATCATGCAAGTTTCATTGAATATATGATGATTCAGATTTGCATACAGTCTGATAAAATATTGCTTGAAATTCGTGATGCTTTAATCAACTCGCTGCTTTGCAGTCTTGAGTTGACATTTTGTTTGAAAGTTACGAATTTCAGAATTGCTAAGTTTAGCATGCAAGTATTTAATGTAGTATTTTCAGTCGAGTATCTCATCATGATTATGCATGCTCATCACATGATCTCATCACTGATTGCAAGACTTCTCTGACAAGTATGATGCAGATCATTGCAGCTTCTCTTCTTTCGTGATGAAATCAAATGATGTCATGACTATGAAGTCTTTGCAGTCTTGCAGTCAAAACATCAAGAAGTCGTAGTTTGTGATGCTTTGCTCTTTAAACTCATGAGATTAATTGACATGCTTACGTGCATTGCTTCAATAGTGATCATCACTATGTTAACATTGATGATCAGAAATTGATCAAGTCTCTCGCTCAAGTTTCAATATGTAAAGTTGCAAGACAAGCAGTACATTTTGCATCTTTAAATTCTTTAACTGCTTATGTACTTCGCTTGCTGATCATTGAAAGATATAATCTGTCTGTTCATTAAATTCTTGCAGCTTAAACTTCTCATCTGCATGTTTGAATGCGTGATTCTCAGATTTGTTCTGATGAGATGACGAATTCTCAGTGTGAGAGAAGTTATCACTTCTTTTGATCATATGACTTTTAGTGAGTCGCTGCGCATTTGACATCTTTTACTGAGCAGCTTCGTGCGAATGAAGCAATTAAAACTGTGAGACAACGAGATCTCTTTACATGAAACTGCGTAGTAGAAGATAATAAGATAGCACTTTATTCATGATAGAACTAATTGCTAAGAAATGAAAGTGAAAGCTTGCAGAGTTTTCATCTTCTGTCAAGTCATTATTTTTATTCACTCGTTAGTTTCTTTGATCTAATCTTGCAAGCTAGTCTTACAAACATGCATCATTCATAGTCAATGAGATGCATTCTTACACATTGATTCAAGAGTTGCATTGAGATTGTTTGTAAACATAGTTTTATGATGATCAAAAGATGATTCAATCTCTGATGCAAATTGATTCATATTTTGCACTTACGTGTCATAAACTGTATTTTCTCGCTGCTACAGACTAAATCAATCATCGTAAATTAATTGTGAGCTTCGCAAGTAATAATGTCTGATTTCAGCAATAATTTCAATTTTACGTTTGTAATGATGTTTAACAAAGTATCAATCATCATATAATGAGTGAAGCATCTTTATCTCTCTCAATAAGAATGATGTAGATTGAAATCTTTTATGATCAGTTGTTTACAGTCATTCTTGAGTAGTTCATTCAAATGAGAAATGATTGAAAATTTCTCTGTGAATGTAGTAAACAATGAGCATGAATTGTAAACATTTAAAAGTTTTAACGTCTGCATTTTGTCATCTGCATTGCGAGTTAATATTCTGATTGAGCAAATGTTTGACTCAACTGTTTCTACTATTCATTGATTAAATTTTAAACATTTGTTAATGTATATGCATGTTCTTGATTGAGATGACAAGTTTTTCATTAAATGAAAGAAGTTGTGTGCTGAGCTAAATAATTGTGAATTATTGTTTTTGTGATCTTGCTTCTGTATAACTACTATGTTGAATTCGCGAATTTCTCTGTTAATTAGAAATGATTCTTGAATTTTTAATGACTTTCTGATGTTATACTGTAGAATTCATAAAAAGATTGTTTTATCATAAAGTTATTCATAACTGTTGTTGACTCTGCAATGAGAAAACTCTTTGTATGCTTTCAATCATCAAGAATCTTTCTCACTTTTCGATTAAACATTTCTGAATCTGTTCAGATGTTGTCTCATCTGAGTCATTATTCACGTAAGAGAAAAGATTGACTCATCTTTTCTTAATTTCTACTATCTGTCAAGCTGATTCATCAGCGATTCAACTGCATGTTTTCAACATAACTGTTGCTGAGCTTGAGAAATTTATTAAATCAAAAGATTTCATTGAATCTGAAGAGTTCATTGAATTTAAAGAGTTCATTGAATCTAAAGAGTTCAGAAACAGTGAGAAGAGTGCATAATTGTATTTAAATATTTCAAAGTATTTGAATGATTTATTTCTATAAATTTCAAACGCTTGTTTCATTTGCTGTCATCACTTGAGACAAATGTATCTTCAGAGTTTATGATTTTTGTTGCAGTTGATGCAACATCTTTTGTTCAAAGACATTGTACACTTCTTGATGTAATGTTTGTTTGCGCACTTTTCACAGCGCTGATTCTTTCTGCAGAATTTAATCATATGATTAAATTCGTGACATCTGAAGCACTGTGTGATGCAACAGTTCTTTTCAAATAGTTCATATGCACATTCTTGATACAAGTTCAGCATGCTCACGTTTATTAATTGATTCATCATCGCTTTAATCGCGATCTTTACAATGAGCAATGAATGAATCTTCTTACTTTTTACTATTTTCTTGAGTCAGACTATTCTTAGAATTTTCAGATTTTCATGAAGTTTTATATTATCTTTTATCAGTCTTTTAATGATTTTTTTCTGATTATTCATGTTTATTGTAGTGTGTACTTCATGTATCAACATTGCAAAGATTCAATGTGTTACATGTGTTGAACTCGTAATTTCTTTTACTCATGTTTAAGTTTTTTTCAGATTTGCTTGAGCATCTAAATTAACTGCGTGAAGAGAAATGTTGTCGTAAGACGAAGTCTCACTTCTCAATAATTCATGAAACAGCATTGATTCAATTGCATCTTCAGAATTCATGAAGATATAAACTATCATTTATAGAGGTTTTTTGAGCAGAGTTATTGAATTGCATCTTCAGAATTCATGAGAACATTGACTATAATTCATAGAGATTTCTCAAGCAGAGCTATTGAGTTGCATCTTCAGAGTTCATGAGAACATTGACTACTATTGATAGAGATTTCTCGAGCATGACTCAGTTGCATCTTCAGAATTTATGAGAATATTGACTATCATTTATAGAGGTTTTTCGAGCGAAGTTTTTCTTCTTCATCTTTTTACTCATCTTTTCACCTTTTTTCTAGATGAGAACATCTATCTAAAAACATATCTATTTATCTATTTATTTATCTAGTCATCTGTATCTAGTTTATCTTCTAGATCTATTTATCTACTAGATCAATCATTGCATATGTTCATGCTCACTTTGTTGATTTCGAAGCTCTCTATATCACATCTGTACTTTATTTCTCGACATTAAAGCTCAACGTAAGAATATCATTTTCATGATATTGAGTAGAACAGTGACAAAACAACAGAAAGCGACACGTTCATTTCTGCAACAATGAACGCATTGATGAGCAGCTTGAACATGAACGCATTAATGATCTTTGATCAAATGATGATCTTGTCTTCAAGAGCTCGCAGACAGATTCTTCAGACTTTGCATTCAAATGATTGATGAATCACTCAGACATTGAAGTCTCAGCTCAATCAGCTTGACAAGTTATCAAAGAAGCAAAAGATTGAATTGCATGAACATTAATAGATCATGTTTGAAGAGCTGAATCTAAAGAAAGCTTAAGCTCAAGAGAAAGCTCAAGCTTAAGAGAAAGCTCAGACTCAAGAGAAAGTTCAGACTCAAAAGAAAACTCAGACTAAAAAGATAGCTCAAGAAGAAACGAAGCATTCAAAGTTACTCAATGACGATGATGATTTGAACAAGATACATTGAATGTGTAAGCGAAAAATGACTCGTCAACAAGTCATAAAGCTTGTTTGATCTGAATGATTTAATTCAACTTCATTTGCTTCGACTGTTTCTTGAAAATTCATTTCGTTGTCAGCTTGAAAGTCTATCGTTTTCTCAGCTCGATCATCTTCTTCGTCTGCTTCGTTTGTTCAAGAAACTCGAGAATTCGTTCAGTTATCAGTTCAAAAGCTCACTGTTTCTCTCTCTCGTTCTTCATCTAAATTCTCAACTTCATCATCTGTAAGCTCGTCTCTTCACTCGTCATCTGCTTGAGATTTGCAGCGATTCTTCACTCAAATCGCTTCTCTTTTCTCAGTCTTTTCGATTTTCTCGACTATCTCACCTACTCAATCATTTACTCGAGATGCTAGAGATTTACATCGAAAACTCATGCAAAGACTCTCTGTTTTCTTGTTACGTTTCTCGTCATCTCATGACTCATCTCGTAGCTCATCTCGCTACTCATCTGCTTAAGATTCTCATTGAACACTCATCAGAAATGTCTCTGTATCATCGTTTAAATCATTTGCTTAAATTCTCTTTTATGATTCATCTATTCTCTCATTCTTTATTCTCTCATTCTTTATTCTCTCATTCTCTATTCTCTCATCTTGTGACTTATCTGCAAGAACTCTTTCTAGTGACTCATCTTGAAGCTTTTCTCGTGACTCATTTATTAAGTCGTGTTTATTCGTGAAGAATTTATATCACATGTTTCATAGACTCAGTGAGAAAGAACATGTATCACAGAGTCAAAGACAACGCGTCTTCTTTGAACTTAAATACTCAATTTCGCTCTTTATCTTTGTCTCATCATCGCGTTTTCTAAAGAAATTTGTTCAAAGATCAAAGATGAAACTAGATCTGTCGTTGAGTTTGAGTTGCTCAACTCAACTCAGATTGAGTTTCAGTGTTGAGTTGAGTTGAGAGAGATCAACTCAACTCAATCGAGTTAAGTCAGACTCTCAACTCAACTCAGTCAACTTAATGAGTTAACTTGAACTCAATTGCAGATTTACTTTCTATCAAATTTTCTATCAAATTCTCTATCAAAGTGATTAAACTCTTTATCATGTTCTCTATCATATTTTTCATCATATTTCTCACTATATTTTTCATCATATTCTCTATCATGTTTTCTATCATATTCTCTACTACATTTTCTATCATATTTCTCACTATATTCTCTATCATATTTTCATCATATTTCTCTATCAAATTTTCTATCAAATTGATTGCAAAATTGATTACAAAAAAAAAATTTGAAAAAAAGAGAAAAAGTATACTATTTTTAGTACATAGTATACTATATTTAGTAACAAAAATCGAGTTCAAGCAACTCAACTTGATTTTGAGTTGAGCTCGAATTGAGAAGAATCAACTTAATCTCAACTTGAACTCAGAATTGAGTTGAGTTGATTTTTCTCAACTCAACTAAACTCTAACTTGATGACAGATCTAGATGAAACTATCTTTTTGAGTTCAATAAATTCAGTTAATCAGAATTTCACAGACTCAGATTTGTCAAATGCAAAGATCATGTATTTGAATTCTAGCATTACTTGATTTTATTTCATTTTTGATATATAAGAAATAAGAAAGAAGAAAGAAGAAAGAAAATGATTTCATAAGAAACAAAATAGTTTCGTAAGAGAAATAAGAAAATAAGAAACTGTACAGTTGAATATTCAGTGACAGAGTAGATTCTACTACTTCGTAAGATCATGTAATCATTTAAACATCTTGTCGTTCTCATCTCAGTAAGAATCAATGACAGAGTAACTCATCTACTATCTTGTAAATCATGCAATCATCTTTACATCTCGTTGTTCTCATATATCTCGTCGTTCTCAATTTATCATCGATTTAGTGATTACTATCTCATCTGATCAAAGCTTGCTTTAATCATTATGCAATAAACTCACTAACATTCACTGTGTAATGATTAAAGTTAGATCTTGATGATTCTATTCATTTTTATCATGTTCAAAGCTTCGCTCTAGAAATCATCGTTCTTTAGCTATTGATTTACTAGCTAGTCATGTTCAAAGCTTCGCTCTTGCATCAGAAAATATCGCTCTCTAACTATCGATTTACTAGCTAGTCATTTAATCATATATCTCATCTTTTCTCTTGAAAATCTGATTCTCTAGTCATTGATTTACTGACTAGTCATTGTTTTAATCATCACTTTGCTTGAGTTTATTCTATATCTTCAACCTTCGTCTTTCGCTTTTGCTTTCGATTTCGATTTCATCTTCGTCTTCGTCTCATTAGTATCATAGAAGAGTCAAATTGATGCTCAAGAAATGAGCATTAAATGAGTGAAGAAAGAATGTCGTGAGACGAAGTCTTACTTCTCAGTGACTCATGAAACAGCATTGATTCGATTGCATCTTCAGAATTCATGAGAATATAGACTATCATTCATAAAGATTTTTTGAGCAGAGCTATTGAGTTGCATCTTCAGAGTTCATAAAGACATTGACTACTATTGATAGAGATTTCTCGAGCATGACTCAGTTACATCTTCAGAATTCATGAGAATATTGACTATCATTTATAGAGGTTTTTCGAGCGAAGTTTTTCTTCTTCATCTTTTTACTCATCTTTTCATCTTCTTTCTAGACGAGAGCATCTACATAAAGACATATCTATCTATCTATTTATTTATCTAGTCATCTGTATCTAGTCTATCTTCTAGATCTATCTATCTACTAGATTGATCATTGCATATGTTCATGCTTGCTCTGTTGATTTCAAAGCTCTCTATATTGCATCTGTATTCTATCTCTCGACAATGTCATTGCTACTCAGCTGACAAAGTGACATGATTAAATTTCTTTGATCTGTTGACACGTCTGCGATTTTCTGTAGAATCTGTTCAATCAACTTCTTCTGTATCTTTTTTATTTCTCTTCTGTTCATTATTTTAATCATGATTTCTAATTTCTTATGAAGTGATAACAGATCATCTTTGAAATGTTACTTTCTTATCATTATTTCTTCTCTTGTCATGTTCACTCATGACATGATTTTCATTGAAAGATGCATACTTTTCTGTATATGCAACTGCTTGTTAAGCAGTTGAACTGATGTCTTCAGTTTCTGTACATTCTTCGCAATGAATGCATTCTGATTCATATGATGTTTTTCTTCTGAGTCAAGTTGAAAATGTTGAATCAACTTCAATGCTATCTCTTTTCATGAATGATCTTTACTCTTCTCTTTCTTTAACATTGATATTTTTATTAGTAAATCAATAATGTTAACAACATTCTCTTCATCATTATGTGAATATTTTAATTTTATGTTTCTGTTTTCTTGCAATGAATCAACATCACTTATAATCATCTTCAAATCAACATTGCTGCAATTTATGCAATTCATTATTGTTTAATTCTTTTTTAGATTCACTCTGTCTTATTTATAATGCTTTTTTTCAAAATTTGTGATGCGTGCATTATAATTATTCTCTTGCATTATTTTAATTATTGAATCATTAAATTTAGTTGAATAATTGTTAAATTTATCTGAAAGAATATATATATAGTAAGTCACGCTGAAGCTACATTGAGTGATGAAACATGCAGAAGTACTCAAAAATGAAGTGATGAACAAGATGATTAATGACGCACATGATTTGTCTCTATCATTGACTGAGCATCAACGCACTGAAGTGATGATGAGATTGATGCTCATACAGAAATAAATCAGACAAACATGAAGAGTAGTCTGAAAAGAGAAATTCAATGCAGCTTATTTTTGATATTTGACATCAAAGATGACACATCGATATCTGTGACTGCACAAGAATCATGCAAAGTCTCACAATGCATTATTGACGCAGCTATGCATGAGAAAAATTGACTTTAATTAATTTCTACATGAAAGACGAGTATTTGATATCATTATGATGATGTGTGAGTGTGACAGAGATCAAATGTTGATCAAGCATGTTTTATTAACATGTTTCAGATGAAAAGTAGAATGAAAAGCAATGCAATGAGAAGAGAACATCATGAACTTGAGAAAGCTCTTAAAAATCATGAGCGCAGCAATGATGATCATTTGAATGATACTCTCAATGAGCATACTGAATCAATTTCAAGCTGTGACATCATCAAAAAGTCAGATAAAAGAGAGAAAGAATAAAGAAGAAACAGACTCATAGAGTTCTTGCATTGAAAACAATTATACTATAAAGCGCAGAAAGAAGTGATTTTGATGCGAAAAGAGCGCTGCGCTAGCGCAGCGCTCGCTACAGTATATAAAATCTTGCATAGATTTATAATGAGTGTTGAATCAAGTAAGAATAAAAAAAAATATATATATATATATATATAGTAAAAGAAAACATAATTGTAGTAAAAAGAAACATCAATGTAATAAAAAAAGATGTACATTTAGTAATAATTTAAATTAAAGAAACAATTAAATTAATAATTACTTTTCATACTTTTTACTAATATTTATTAAATTATTAAATTTTTTATAAATTAAGATTTATTAAATCTCAGTTTAATTTTATTTAAATGAAAATTTAACATGTTTTAATAATATATAATTCAAAAAAACAATCACAACGCATGCATCACAAATTTTGAAAAAGAGCATTACAAACAAGACAGAGTGAATTTAGAAGATGATTAAATGATGATGAATTGCACGAATTGCAGTAATGCTGATTCAAAGATGATTGCAAGCAACGTTGATTTATTGCAAAGAAACAAAGATGCAAAGTTGAAATGCTTATGCAACAATGAAAAGAACATTACTAACATGATTGATTTATTAATAAAAATATCAACGTTAGAGAAAGAAAAGAACAAAGATCATTCATGAAAAAAGATAGCATTAAAGCTGATTCAATGTTTTCAACTCGACTCAGAAGAAAAACATCATGGAAATCAGAACGCGTTCATCGCAAAGAGTGTACAGAAACTGAAGATATCAGTTCAACTGCTCAACAAGCAGTTGCATACATAGAGAAGTATGCATCTTTCAACGAAAATCACGTCATGAGTGAACATGACAAGAGAAGAAATAGCGACAAGAAAGTAATGATTCAAAGATGATCTGTCGTTGCTTTGCAAGAGATGAAAAGTCATGATTAAGATAATGAACAGAAGAAAAATAAAAGAGATACAGAAGAAGTTGATTGAACAGATTCTACAGAAAATCGCAAACATGTTGATAGATCAAAGAAATCTAATCATGTCACTTCGCAAGTTGAGTAGCGATAACATTTTTCTTCACGCAGTTAGTTCAGATGCTTGAGCAAATCTGAAAAAGACTTAAACATGAGCAAAAGAAATCATGAGTTCAACATATGTAACACGTTGAATCTTTGTAATGCTGACACATAAAGTACACATTACAATAAACATGAACAATCAGAAAAAAGTCATTGAAAGACTGATAAAAGATAATGCAAGACTTCATGAAGATTTGAAAGTTCTAAAAATAGTCTGACTCAAGAAAATAATAGATAGTGAAAAGACTCATTCATCACTCATTGTAAAGATCACGATTGAAGTGATGATGAATCAATTAATGAACATAAGCATATTGAACTTGTATCAAGAATGTGCATGCAAGCTATTTGAAAAGAATTGTTGCATCATACAATGCTTCAGATGTCATGAATTTGATCATATGATTAAGTTCTGCAAAAAGAATCAACGCTGTGAAAAGTGCGCAGACAAGCATCATATTGAGAAGTGCGTGATGTCTTTAAATAGAAGATGTTGCATCAACTGCAACGAAAATCACGAACTTTGAAGATGCATCTGTCTCAAGTGACAACAGCAGATGAAACAAACGTTCAAAATTTATATAAACAGATCATTCAGATATTCTGAAACATCTAAATACAATTACACATTCTTCTCGTTGTTTCTGAACTCTTTAGATTCAATGAACTCTTCAGATTCAATAAATTCTTTCGATTCAATGAATTTCTCAAGCTCAGCAACAGTCATGTTGAAAACATGCAGTTGAATCGCTGATGAATCAGCTTGACAGATAGTAAAGATCAAGAAAAGATGAGTCGATATTTTCTCTTGTGTAAGTAATGACTCAGATAAGATGACATTTGAGCAGATTCAGAAACATTTAATCAGAAAGCAAGAAAGATCATCGACGTTTCGATGAAGAACTTGAGTAGCTTGTAAGCTAGTGAGCAACGACATCTGAATCTTAATGCGCTTGAGACGCATATGCTAGCTACTAGAACAGACACTTTTCATAATTCAGCGATTAGCTGATTTAGCAACATAAATCAATCATCAGTCAGTCGTTAGCTGATTAGATCAGCTACAAGCTAATTCAACAGAGTAGAACTCGTATCAAGCTATTGTGCGTTCATGATTCTGCGCGATGTTTATCTTAGTAAGCTTCAATTTTACTTCACTCATTTTTCTCATCACAGTTATTCAATTATCGTACATCATGTCTGTCAGTGATCGCGCAGAACTCGTCTTTCTACAACGTTTACAGTTTTATTTATCATCAGTTTCGATCACAGCAGTCGATCATGCTCACAGCGATCTCATGTATGATTATCAGTCTGCTCAGTTTCGAAATAGATTGAAACAGATTGATTACGCGTCTCTTCTTCTGCGATTGAAGATTTCGACTTTGATTGATCAGAATGCGAAGATCTTTGAGCAGAAGATTGACGAGACTGCGAAACAACTGATGATGAATATATACGATAATTCGATTCAAACATTCGATACTGAGAAGAAATGACATCTCATCGAAATCATCATCTACGCGAAACTTGTCATCAAATCTATTCTTCGCTTGAAAAATCGAATCGAAGCTTTCATTCACTTGAAACATTCTTCTTCGATGACAGAAAAGACATCGATAGAAGAAAAGAGTGCTAGTGTACATAGAAAGAGAACACTACTTCAAGAATTTACAGCTCTCTTCAACAAGTTGTGAACTTCTACTGACAGACGTCGTGTGTAATGCGTCAGATGCATTGAAGAATGCATAGAGTAAGTAAAAATTTCGTTCAACGAACGAGCAGACACTATGATTAATAGATTAATTAATTTTAGATTTTCTCATCATCTGAACTATGTAAGTTCTTGTATGTCGCTAGCTGCTACACAATCAATCTCATTGTTTACAGATCTTTACAGTGAAATTTCAGTCGCTTGTTCATTCTCAATACTCTGTCATCATAGTCATGACTAGACGCTATCGACTGAAATGTTTTGATCATTCATATATACTTCATTCGACGTGACTATATGCTTTTCACTCATTTTCTTCGATTTATCTCAATCTACTTCAATTTATCTCAATTTACTCTAATTTATCTCAACTTACACAATGTCAAACTTTCTTCATTATCGAGTGAATTTCGCCTTTTCTCGTCTGTCTAAGCTCGCAAGCTCGTTCGTCTTTCGAGCTCTCTTTTTCAGAAAATTCTCTTCGTATAAGATGTTGAATGTATTTCAGTCAATGTAATTATTCACGTAAAAGAACTTCTTGCTTTCAGTTGATATCAGATGTGCACTTCGTAGTATAGTACTCATATTGTAAAATCGTCGACATTCAAGATATCGAGACTTCTTGACAGTATTCTTCGATCACTTCTCAACTTCTATCATATTATGTAGAGCATCGAGTACTTCGTTGTTTTTGAGCTTTAGCAATTCTATTAAAGTTCTTGAGTATTGCACAGGTTTTTCATTGTCATCTTGACGAAGCGAATCACGAACAGTGATTATAATTTGCAACTGTTTCATCAGTCTATCATTCAAAGCTTCGACTATGTCAGAATTTTCTTGATCATTCTCAGCATACTCTTGAACATAGACGTAGTCACATCTTCAATTCAACATTTGTTTCTGTCATGCAGAAGTACATCGAATTCACTTCAATGTAAGTTTTTCAGAGTCTGTCGAGTCTTTATCTTCGCGTCTTTAGCATTCAATCGATGCATGAACAGAAACAAAGTAATCATTTATTCAGAAGAAGTCAATTTCTTTTCGATTCATTTGATACTTGTTTGACTTTATTTCTGATTTCTTGCGTCGAGATTCTCTTATAAAAATCGACAATTCGTTCAAGAAACTCTCAATATGTGTCGTCTTCGCTATTTCAGAAGCGATGCGTCAGAATCAAGAATTACTAGATCAGTTTCGTCATCGATTCAAATTCATTTCTGACAAATCTCATTCAAGCTGCGTTAAATCAAGACTTCTAGAAGACTTTGTAATCATGACTTTCATTCTCTTATCAATCTCTGATCTGAACGTGATTAGATCATGAAGAATGATATCTTTCATTGTCAACATATTGATTCATCGAGTATTGTGATGCAGTATCTGCATTTGAAAGTTCTCTCGCTTGTTTGTAAGATCATAATAATCTTTGATCAGAAATTTATGTGCAATCTTCATGTAAGATGTGTCAAAATCATCTGCATCTTCGTATCTTCGAATAAAATTCATATAATGAGAGATCACATGAAACTTGAGATAGTTAAAGTTTTCATCATGTTGAAACTGCTTGAATACTTCTTTTAAGACGTTAATTCTGTATATTGCGTTGTTTATGTAACGCAGAGACTCGTCATTGTGCGATCGATATTGAGTCATCATCACG
>JAABUO010001032.1_pt1 | contig 39870 bp, 31 predicted proteins | sample 5559291 | NCBI WGS metagenome assembly JAABUO01 (sample SAMN10711878, study PRJNA513372) | rock metagenome | isolation source: Antarctica rocks | place: Antarctica: Victoria Land, Finger Mt sud
AGGCGGGGGAGGTTTTCGGGGTTGGCGAAGAAGCTGAAGACGAGCTCGGGGGGGTAGGGGAGCCACTGTTCGGCCTGGTAGGTGTGGCGCATGGGAGCTCTCAGGTGTCCGTTCTCAGGTCTTCAGATGCGGTGATGGGAGACGAAGCGGATCTGAGGATTGAGCTCGCGGTGATCTGAGCTGCGTGGGCGAGGGATTTTGCCGTTGGGTGAAGGGTACGGTCAGCGGCCCTCAGGGCGTCAGCGGCCCTGGAAGTGGAGGACGACGTCGGCGGGGACTTCATTAAGTTGGCCGTTGCAGGTTGCGGGTTGGAAGACCCAGGTTTGCACGAGCTTGAGGGCTTCGGCGTCGAGGTCAGGGTGGCTGGGGCGCACGACCTGCGGTTGTGAGACGGTGCCATCCTTTTTGACGGTGACGCGGAGGATGACGTCCGTCACTGCAGCGTCGGCGCCGCCTTTCGCTTCGGGCTGCGGGGCTCGGATGGGGACGGGGGCCGCGGCCTGACGGCAAAGCGTACCGGTCTGCGCGCCGGCGGGAACGGCGAGGGTATTGTCGGGCGCGCTATCGAGTTTGGTCATGGTGATGTCGACGTTGAGGGTGAAGCTTGTGCCTTCGCGGTAGTCGATATGCCGGGGGTAGACGGCTCCGGCAACGGTGGAGTACTTCGAGTAGGTGTAGGCGCGGTCTTCTTCGCGCACGTTGAGGAGTGTGCCGTCCGCCTTGCTGAGGCAAATCTCGTTCGAGCTGCGATGTTCGCCATGAACGGTGTCGTAGTCGACGCAGGTAGCCTCCTGGCCGCCGGAGGAGCCGTCGCGGATGGCGCGAACGACGTCCTGATTGTCAAAGGCGCCAACCTGGAACGGGACGAGGTTGAGGAGCCGGCGGACGGCGAAGGGTGGGAAGTTCCAGCCGGAGGTGTTGCTGACCTGTCGGTCGATGTAGAGGCTGGTGGCCTGCCAGTCACCGAAGCGGAGGTCCTGGCGGAGGCTGCCGGTGGGTATGCGAACGCGCGTGTAGGTTCCGGACTTGAGCGAGCCGTCGTCGGCGGTAGCGGTGAAGGCAGCTTCGGTGCGGATGATGTAGGGGCCGCCGCGAATGGTGTTGATGGCGCGGGCATCGTTGAGGAGCTGGACGGCGCGAGCTCGCAGCTGCATATCTTCGGCTGGGAGGGAGGTGGCACAGGCAGCCGCGAAGGAGGCGAGGAGCAAGTAGGCGGTGGCTCGCATAGCCGGGAGGGTACCACTTTGGGGAGCGGGTTGTCCGGCGAGTGTGGGGGGAACGGAAGACGGCTGGGTCGGAGTGGAGGTTACCGGGCGGCTTGCCGGACTCCTCGCTGAGGAGAAAAGGCGTCCTCCTTTGGGGAAGACGCCTTTGGGCGATGCGGAGTGTTTTGCGGGTGGGGGAGGGATTGGTGTTGCGGAGGTTGGAGCGAAGCTTAGTTGGGCATCAGGACGGTGTCGATGACGTGGGCGACGCCGTTGGACTGGTAGACGTTGGCGGTGGTGACGGTGGACGTGCCGCCCTTCTCATCGGTGAGGACGAGCTTGGAGCCGTCCATCTTCGCGGTGAGCGTTCCACCCTGGACGGTTTTGAGGGTTGCGGCGCCGTGACCCTTTTTGATGGCCTTGGCGATCGCCTTCGAGTCCATCTTGCCGGCGACGACGTGGTAGGTGAGGATTTTGGTGAGCTGATCCTTGTTTTCGGGCTTGACGAGGGTGTCGACGGTGCCGGCGGGGAGCTTGTTGAAGGCATCGTTATCGGGAGCGAAGACAGTGAAGGGACCGGCGCCGGAGAGGGTATCGACGAGGCCGGCGGCTTTGACGGCGGCGACGAGGGTGCTGAGGTTGGGGGCGGCGGAGGCGTTCTCGACGACGGTCTTGCTGGGGTACATGGGCGCTCCGCCGACGTCTGGGTCCTTTTGCTGGGCGGTGGCGCTAAGGGACGTGAGAGCAAGGGCCGCGGCGGCCAAGGTTGCGAGGAAGGTTTTCTTCATGGGGGTACCCTTTCGAGATGCCGCGGGTGCGGACCAGGTTGGTTCGGGGTTGCATCCCGCATGCGACTCACTCCACTTACGCCGCGGCGCGGGAAGTGGATTTGAACAACAAATGTCTGAGGGCGGCAGATAGCTTGCCTGCGGCGGGTGTGCGCGGCTCCTGTGCGTTCGCCGGAGAGGATGCTCGAGAGGGTGTGCCTGGGGAGATTGGAAGTAGCCGGGTCGCGTTGACAATTCGCTTGGGGAGCCGTCAACTGGAGACCTGCATGAGCATTGAAGCGAGGTCGGAGAGTTCGGGGATGCCGGGTGTGGCGTCGGTTGGGGGGCACGGCAGCCCAGGCATGCATGACAACGGACTTCTGCTGATCGGGCTGTTCAAGCTGGTGAAGGCGGTGTTCTTTTTCTGCGTGGGGATTGGGGCGATCCACCTGCTCCACAAGGACCTGAGCGACGAGGTGATCCGGCTGGCGACGGCGCTGCGCTTCGATCCGGAGAGCCGCGTGGTCGCGCTGCTGATGGACAAGGTGGATCTGATCGATGCGCACCGGCTGCGCGAGATCGGGTTTGCGACCTTTGCGTATTCAGGACTGGCGCTGACGGAGGGGATCGGGCTGCTGCGCGAGAAGGTTTGGGCGGAGTACCTGACGCTGGTGCTGACGATCTCATTTTTGCCGTGGGAGCTGTATGAGCTGGCGCGGCGGCCGTCGTGGTTCCGGCTGGCGCTGCTGATCATCAACCTGGGTGTGTTGTGGTACCTGATCTGGCTGCTGAAGCGGAAGCGTCTTGGGAGTGCGGTCTAGGTTGCCAGCTTGCTTGTGTTGTGGGTGAGGTTGGGCGGTGGGTTCCGGGCGGGGTGGGTTCGAGTTGGGGTCACTTTGGATGGTTCAGGTCCGTTACTGCAGGGACAACGGAGCGGAAGTTGCTAGACCTTCGTAACTTTCGCCTTTATTTCGCTAACAGATCTACCACTTTCGTGCAAGGGCAATGGGGCTCTTCTCTGCGCTCGGGAACCCAGTAGATAAACACCAGGTGTAGTGCCCTTGCTTAGGGCCTGTCATGAATAATGTGGTTGGACGAATTGTGCACCGCGTAACCACAGGATTCCCACCTGAATTTTCACAGTATGAAGCAATTTAGCTGTTGCTTCTGGGATGGTGGCGGGTAAAGATGTGGATCGAAGTGGTCCAAAAGGGAGCAAACGGGACCAAGTCGAGCAGGTTTCAACGGAAGTGTACGGCAGCGGTAAAGGTTCGAGGGTTAGCGATCAGTGTTCCGGGGCAATCACCCAACGCGTGTGGACGAAAAGGGCAGGCTGAAGCTGCCTGCCGATTTTCGAAGCCAGCTCGAGGGGGATGCCGAGGCGAAGCAGGTGTTTTACATCACGAGCAAGGACGGGGAGCGGGCGGAGGTCTGGCCGATCAAGGCGTGGGAAGAGATTGAGGCGAAGCTGGCCACGCTCTCGAGCACGGATCCCCGGAGACGCAAGTTTCTCGACGTCACGAACTACTACGGTGCGATGGCTGAAATGGACAACCAGGGCCGGCTGCTGCTGCCGCAGATTTTGCGAGAGAAGGCTGGTCTGACGGCAGACGTGGTGGTGTACGGAGCGCAGAAGAGCCTGGAAGTGATGAACAGGCCGACGGTCGAGGCGCAGCCGCAGAAGCTCACGACCGAGGATATGGCTGGCTTGGCAGAGTTGGGGATTTAGCGGCGCGAGTGGCAGGTAGACAGGGATGCAGGAACGAGCCCTCAGTGGGGAGCACACGAAGGCGGGGCGCGATGGACAGACCGCAGCATGTGCCGGTTCTTTTAGATGAGGTGATCGAGTATTTGAAGGTGCGGCCGGGCGGCGTGATCGCGGATACGACGCTGGGGCTGGGCGGGCACTCCGCGGCGATTGCGCGGCTGCTTGGCGGCAAGGGCAGACTGATCTGCTTTGACCGGGACCCGGAGGCGATGGATCTGGGCCGGGCGAAGCTGGCGGAGGTCGCCGACGAGCTCGGGGCGGAGATGCCGAGGGTCGAGTTTGTCGCGAAGGCGTTTTCGGAGGCGTCGAGCGAGATCAAGCCGGGGAGCCTGGACGGTCTGCTGGCGGACTTCGGCGTGAGCAGCCTGCAGCTGGACGGGGCGCACCGAGGGTTTAGTTTTCGGACGGATGGACCGCTTGATATGCGGATGGATACGCGCAGCGGGGAGACGGCCGAGCAGGTGGTAAATGAGGCTGGCGAGGAAGAGCTTGCCAATCTCATTTACGAATTCGGAGAGGAAAGGAGGTCGCGGAGAATCGCCAGAGCCATTGTGAGGGCCCGGCCGATATCAACTACAGCGCATCTGGCGCAGGTGATATCGGCCGCGGCCCACACCGTGAAAGGCGAAAAGATACATCCGGCGACGCGGACCTTTCAGGCGATCCGAATTCGCGTGAATGACGAGTTGGGCGAGATCCAATCGCTGCTGAAGAGCGCGGGGTCTCTGTTGAAGCCGGGCGGACGGATGGTGCTGATCAGCTTTCACTCGCTCGAGGACAGGCTGGTGAAGGATGCGTTTCGGGATGCTGGACGCGACAAGGTGATGACGATGTTGACAAAGAAGCCGGTGATTCCGGTGGAGCAGGAGCAGATGAGGAATCCGAGGTCGCGCAGCGCGAAGTTGAGGGCGGCGGAAAAAGTTTAGGTTTACCGTTTGCTGTGGATTTCACTGCATCGCTTATGGTGCACTGTTAGAAACAGAGACGCACAAAGATCGGGCTGGGGTTGTCCTACCGTGCTTTCAGGCGAAAGACAACTTCGTACTACCAATCCCATCCTCCTTTAGCAACCCCGGCCCGGTTGTTTGAGGATGCGGCAAGAGTTTTGCAGTGCCCAGGCGGGCGGCCCGGGAAGATGGACGAGGTAGACGGCAATGGCAACGGCGGCGATGGCAGGGCGGGAGATCGAGATGATGAGAGCGGCGGCGGCGCCGAGGTTGCGGCGCAGCCCGGCAAAGACGCTGGCGGAGCACAACAGCAGCCTGTTTGAGGCGCAGCGGCGAGCACGGCGCGGACCGACGCCCGAGGTGTTGTTTGCCAAGCACATCGACAACAGCCGCATTGTGAAGGCGGACGACCCGACGCGCCGCAAGGAGATGCGGCAGTTCACGACGGTGATGAGCGTTCTGTTTGCGCTGGTGATGGTGTACGTCTGGCAGCACTTTTCGGCGATCGAGGTGGGCTACCGGGTGGAGGCGCAGAAGACGCAGATGGAGCAGATGCGCGAGGAGAACCGGCAGCTGCGGCTGAGCGAGGCGCAGCTGACGGATCCGCAGAGGATCGATGTGATGGCGAAGCAGCTGGGGCTGTCGGCGCCGCAGCCGGGACAGGTGATTCGATCGGACGGGCTGGGCATGGCGAACCCGGATGCGCCGGTGATGGCGCAGGCGGGAGCCCCGGGGATGGTGTTGCAGTAGGAAGCAGGGAATAGGGACAAAGATGCGGGCGGGTCGAGAATCAGGTCCTCCGCTCCGCCCCAGCCAGCCAGCTGGCCGGGGACCCGTTTGCGAAGATTGACAATAAGTAAAGGGTGACAAGAAGAAGCGGGTGAATTGAGATGGGGATGAAACAGGCGCCACGGCAGACGATGACCGCTCCGATACGGAGGGTGCGGTTTGCCTATGTGGCACTGTTCTTTTGTTTCTGGGTGGGCATGATCGGGCTTCGGCTGCTGTGGCTGCAGGTGTTTCGTCACGGCGACTTTGTGCATCGGGCGGCGATGCAGCAGCAGCGAACGTTTGAGGTGGCTCCGCGGCGTGGTGTGCTGTATGACCGCAATCTGAAAGAGCTGGCGATGACGGTGCTGGTGGACAGCGTGTACGCGGTTCCGAGCGAGCTGGGGGAGAATCGCGAGCAGGCGGCGGGGATGCTGGCGAAGCTGGTGCACAACGATCCGACGGACAGATTTACGAGCGAGGCACAGATGCTGGCGCGCTTCAACGCCTCGAAAAACTTTGCCTGGGTGGGGCGCAAGGTGAGCGCGGATACGGCGCAGCGGGTTCGTGAGATGAACCTGAAGGGTGTGTACCTCCAGAAGGAGTTCAAGCGGTTCTATCCGAATAACGACCTAGCGGCGCAGGTGCTGGGGTATGTGGGGATGGAGGACGCGGGCCTGGGTGGGCTCGAGCGCGAGTTCGACGACGAGATGCATGGGGCGCCGGGGCACATGCTGACGGCGGTGGATGCGAAGCGGCATGTGCTGGGCTCGGACGAGCAGCAGCCGATGGCGGGCGAGAACCTGGTGCTGACGGTCGACGCGAACATCCAGTACATGGCGGAGCGCGCGCTCGATGCGCAGATGCTGAAGACGAAAGCGCTGCACGGGACGGTGGTGGTGCAGGATCCGCATACGGGACAGATCCTGGCTCTGGCGATTTCTCCGCGGTTCAACCCGAACGACCAGAAGCATATGGACGCGAGTGTGCTGCAGAACCTGGCGGTGAGCGATGTGTATGAGCCGGGGTCGACGTTTAAGCTGGTGACGTATTCGGCGGCGCTGGATGGGGCGGGTGTGGAGCCGACCGACCTGGTGGACTGCCAGGGCGGGGCGATGACGATGTATGGCCGCACGCTCCATGACGATCGTAGCGATCACTTCGGTGTGGTGACGGTGAAGTATGCGCTGGAGCACTCAAGCGATGTGGGCGCGGCGAAGATGGCGCTGAAGCTGGGGCCGAACAAGTTCTACGGTTACATGAAGGCTTTCGGCTTTGGGGACCGATCGGGGATTGAGCTGCCGAGCGAGACGCGCGGTCTGCTGCGGGCGCCCAAAAAATGGGGATCGACGAGCATACTTTCGATGGCGATTGGGCAGGAGATTGGCGTGACGCCGGTGCAGCTGGTGACGATGGTGAGTGCGCTTGCGAACGGAGGGGTGTACATGCCGCCGCACGTTCTGCTGGCGAGCGTGGATGCGATGAAGGGCGATCCGCGGCTGAAGCCGGCGGCGTTTCGGCCGTCAAACCAGCTGCCGGCGGTGCTGCCGGACGGGGCGCACCGGGTGATCACGGAGATGACGTCGGCGAAGATGCGCAACATCATGCAGGGGATTGTGGTGGAGGGCACGGGAAAGAAAGCTGCGCTGAATGGGTATAGCTCGGGTGGAAAGACGGGTACGGCGCAGAAGATTGATCCGGCGACGCGCACCTACTCGCATACGAAGCTGGTGGCGAGCTTTGCGGGGTTCGCGCCGGTGAGCAATCCAGCGATCGCCATCGCTGTGGTGATTGATACACCGCAGGGCAGTGAGCTAGAGCGGTACGGCGGAGCAGCGAGCGCGCCGGTATTTGCCGAGGTGGCGCAGCAGGTGCTGGAGTACCTGGGCGTGCCGCACGACCAGCCGGTGAGGTCGAAGACGGAGATGCTGGCGGAGACGCAGAAGGGCGAGCTTGAGGATCATCCACAGGACGAAGTGACGGACTTGAATGCGATGTTTGCGGATGTGAACAACCTGCCGGCGGACGATCCGCTGCGGTCGCCGCAGCAGCTGGAGTTGCCGGCAGAGACGGCGATCGCATCGAGTGCCGCGGGGGGAACGGCGACCGCGAAGAAGATGATCGGCGTTCTGGATGTGCTGCCTGCGAAGGTGATGGCGGCGTTTCGCGCGAACGGCGGAACGACGAGCACGATGCCGGATGCGGCGGAGGGGAAGACGGCGAAGCTGACCGCGCCGATGTTTGCGCCGGAGGTGCAGGCGAAGGCTGGAGGTGTGGTGGTGGACGCGACGAAGCGGGTGGCGGTGCCGGCGTTTGCGGGCGAGGGTCTGCGGGCGGCGGTTGAGAGCGCCGGCAGTGTGGGCCTGCGGGTGCAGCCGGTGGGAAGCGGCATAGCGCGGGAGCAGGCGCCGGCGGCTGGGACGATGGTGCCAGCGGGGACCGAGGTGGTGGTGCGGTTTCTGCGGTGAGGGTGTCGCGATGTTGTGGGCGAGCGTGCGAGCGCGGTTTGGAGTGTGTCTGTGCAACCCGGAGTAGACGCTGAGCACCAGAACGGGTGTAGGTCTCTGCTCAAGGTGGCTCGTGATGGCTCGATGGATGCGGTGGTTGCAGCAAATTGCGGTTGTGGTGGTTTTTGCCGGGCTTACCGGACATGCGCTGGCCGAGGGTGAGAACGGCTTCAAGAATGTTTTCTGGCAGCCGAACGAGGTGCAGCAGGGCTCGGTGATGTTCTTCACGGTCGAGCTGGACAAGGCACCGAAGCGGGTGACAGGGACGCTGCTGGGCAAGGAGCTTTCGTTCTTCCACGGGGCGAAACCGGATGTCTGGTATGCGCTGGGCGGCGTGGACATGGAGACGGCGCCGGGGAGCTACGACCTGACGGTGCGGGTGGTCTCCGCGAGTGGACGCGTGTCGCGGACGATGAAGAAGGTCGAGGTGGCCTCGGGCGAGTTCAAGGAGGGGGCGATCGAGGTGCCGCAGAACTTTGTGACGCCGGATGAGGCGTCGAAGAAGCAGATCGCGGCGGATGTGCTGGTGAAGAATCGCGCGTTTGCTCACCTGATTGCGATGCCGGAGTGGACGGGCGACTTCATCAAGCCGGTGGCCGCGCCGTCGACACCTTCGTTCGGAATGAGCCGGGTGTTTAACGAGGAGCTTTCGAGCCAGCATCGCGGGACCGACTTTCCGATCAAGGAGGGTGCGCCGGTGGCGGCGTCGAATGCGGGAACGGTGGTGCTGGCGCGCGAGCTCTTTTACGAGGGCAACTGCGTGATCCTCGACCATGGACAGCATTTCCTGACGGTGTACATGCATCTTTCGAAGATCGAGGTGAAGGTTGGAGACCGGGTGAAGAAGGAGCAGAGGTTAGGGTTGACGGGAGCGACGGGACGGGTGACGGGACCGCATCTGCACATGGGCGTGCGATGGAATGGAGCGTATCTGAACCCCACGAAGCTGATTGGTTTGACCCTGCCGGAGACGCCTGCGGGGGCGGATGAGACGCCTTTGAAGAAGGCACCGGCGCGGCGCACCCGACGCAGGTAAGCACCTGCGATGGAGCGGATCGTGCGAGGTTCGAGGCGCTTAGAATCGACGTCTATGGGTTGGCATGAGTTGCAGGGACAGGTGAAGGCTGTGGCGTGGGGTGGGTCGGCGGTTGAGGTGGGCGGCGTGCAGTACGACTCACGACGGGTGACGACGGGTGACGTATTTGTGGCGATTCAGGGCGGCGCCGCGGATGGGAACGGGTACATCGAGCAGGCGCTGCTGCGGGGGGCCGCGGCGGTCGTAACGGACTCGGCTGAGGTGTACAGGCGGCTACGGCAGGAGCGGCCCGAGCTTGGGGTGGCGCTGGTGGAGCGGGGTCGGAGGGCGTTGGGAGAGGTGAGTGCGGCGGTCTTCGGGCATCCTGAGAGGCATCTGGCGCTGAGTGCGGTCACGGGAACCGATGGGAAGACGACGACAGCGTTTGTGCTGGAGCAGATGCTGCGGGCAGGGGGTCGCAGGTGTGTGCTGGTGGGGACGATCGAGACGCACGTCGGCGAGGAGGTGCGGTCTTCGCCGCATACGACGCCGGAGTCGCGGGATCTGTTGGCTACGTTTGCGGATGGTGTGCGCGCGGGATGCACGGAGGCGGTGATCGAGGCGAGCTCGCATGCGCTCGAGCAGGAGCGGGTGTGGGGGCTGCCGGTGGATGTGGCGATCTGGACGAACCTAACGCAGGATCACCTGGATTATCACGGGACGATGGCCTCGTATTTCGAGGCGAAGGCGCGGCTGTTCGCGGGTGTGGGCACGATGCCGCCGCGGGTGGCGGTGGTGAACGCGGATGATGCGTGGGGGCGGCGGTTGCTGGAGCGCGAGCTGCGCTCGGAGGTGTTGACGTATGGGATCGAGGCGGGAGAGTATCGTGCGGAGCAGGTGAAGCTGGCGGCGGGAGCGACGACGTTTACGCTGCAGTCGCCACGTGGCGCGGTCGAGATGCGGTCGCCGCTGACGGGACGGGTGAACGTGTATAACGTGCTGGCGGCGGCGTGCGCGGCGATGGAGCGTGGGCTGGGGCTGGACGAGGTCGCGGCAGCGATCAGGGGCTTGCGGCAGGTGCCGGGCCGATTTGAGATTGTGCCATCCGCGGTTACGGATGTGACGGTGGTGGTGGATTACGCGCACACGGACGACGCCTTGAGGAACCTGACGGCTCTGGCGCGGGAGCTGGTGAGGTCGTGCGGAGGGCGGGTCATTACCGTGTTTGGGTGCGGTGGGGATCGCGACAGAACGAAGCGACCGAGGATGGGGCGGGCGGCGGGCGAGGGGAGCGACCTGGTGATCGTGACGAGCGACAATCCACGGAGTGAGGAGCCGTCGGCGATCATCGATGAGGTGATGGTAGGCGTTCGGGAGACGGGGGTGGACTGCGTGGTGGAAGAGGATCGGGCTGGGGCGATTGCGATTGCGATCCGGTCTGCGAGGCCGGGCGATATTGTTCTGATTGCCGGGAAAGGGCATGAGAAGACGCAGACGTTTGCGGATGGCGAGGAGCCGTTCGAGGATCTGACGGTAGCGGCGGACGTGCTGCATGCGTTGCAGGGCGCACGTTGAAGACAGCCGGCAAGCTGGCGGGAACTCCGTTCGCGGAGGTTGACAGTGGTTGTTGGTGGGAGATGAGATGAAGCTGACCTTGGGGCAGATCGCAGATTGGATTCATGCGGAGGGCGACTTCACGACAGACCGGCAGGCAGTGGGGTACTCGATCGACTCTCGGACAATCGGGGCGGGCGAGCTGTTCTTCGCGGTGACTGGCGAGCGAGTGGATGGGCACGACTATGTCGCGGCCGCGCTTGGCAATGGGGCGGTGGCGGCGGTGGTGAGTCAGCACTGGCTGGTGCCGGGTGATCTGGATCCGTGCCGCTTGCTGCGGGTTCCGGAGGGCGAGGATTGCGTGCTGAGGGCGCTGCAGACGCTGGCGCACCGGGTCCGCCAGGTTTGGGGCGGAAGGCTGATCGGGGTCACGGGATCAGCGGGAAAGACAACGACGAAGGAGGCGGTGGCGGCGGTGCTCGGTGTGAGGTTCAGCGTTCTGAAGAGCGAGGGCAACCTGAATAATCATTTCGGGATGCCGTTGCAGTTGCTGAAGCTGGAGCCGGAGCACGAGGTAGCGGTGCTGGAGATGGGGATGAACCACGCTGGGGAGATCCGGGCGCTGGCGCGCATCGCGGAGCCGGACTGGGCGGTGGTGACCAACGTGGCGGCGGTACATCTGGAGTACTTCGCCGACGGGATCGCGGGTGTGTCCGCGGCCAAGCGGGAGCTGGTGGAGGCGCTGCCGACGGATGGCGCGGCGGTGCTGAACTTCGACGACGACCGAGTGGCGGCGTTTGCGCGCGGGCATGTGGACCAGGTGGTGTTCTATGGGACGCGCAAGGGTGCGGATGTGCGGGCCGAAGCCGTGACGGAGATGGGAACGGAGGGTATGCGGTTTACAGTGATCGCTGATGGAGCGTGCGCTGAGGTGCGGCTGCGACTGCTGGGCCAGCACAATGTGATGAACGCGCTGGCGGCGATTGCGACGGGGCTGCGAAGCGGTTTGACGCTCGAAGAGTGCGCGCGTGGGCTGGAGGAGCTGCGGCCTGCCGACAAGCGGGGCGAGGTGCTGGAGTGGAGGGGAGCGCGGCTGGTGAACGACTGCTACAACTCGAATCCGCGGGCGCTGGACGCGATGGTGGGGGCGCTGATGGCGATCGATGCGACGCGGCACATCGTGGTGGCGGGAGAGATGCTGGAGTTGGGGGTGGAAGGTGAGGCGATGCATGCGGCGTGTGGGGCTCGCATGGCGGAGCGTGGTGTGAGCGTGGTGATCGGTGTGCGGGGTCTGGCGCGGCCGCTGGTGGAGGCTGCGCGCGCGGGCGGGGTGAAGGCGATGTTTGTGGAGACGCCGGAGGAGGCGGGCGCGTGGCTGAGTAAGCATCTTCGCGGCGGCGACGCGGTGCTGCTGAAAGCGTCGCGAGGCGTGCGCCTGGAGCGTGCTCTCGATTTGCTGAAGGTGTGAGTTCGCTGAGGAGACCTGCGGTGACAGGGGTGGAGTCTTCGCAGGTACGGGCTTTATAAAGTAGGGGAGAGGCGGTGGAGCCGCCGGTAAGATGAAGAAGACCCCCACGGCTCAAGACGGATACTGGCCGCTGATGCGAAGGACGGATCTCGTTTGCTCTACTGGCTGCTCTACCAGAAGCTCTTTCCTTACTATCGTCTGTTTCGCATCTTCCGCTATCTGACATTTCGGACGGTGTTTGCGAGCCTGACAGCGCTGCTGATCGGGCTGCTGATCGGGCCGTTTGTGATCGAGCGCCTGCGCGAGTTTCAGATTGGGCAGTACATTCGCGAGGAGGGTCCGCAGAGCCACCAGAAGAAGAAGGGCACGCCGACGATGGGCGGTCTGCTGATCTTGATCTCGATCGTGGTTCCGACTCTGCTGTGGAGCGACCTGTCGAACCCGTTTGTGTGGGTGGTGCTGGTGTCGACGCTGGTGTTCGGCGGGATCGGGTTTGCGGACGACTACATCAAGGTGGTGCGCAAGCAGAACCAGGGCTTATCGGCGCGGGCGAAGCTGGTTCTGCAGACGTCGGCGAGCGCGATTCTAGCGGTGGTGCTGGTGCGGATGCAGGTCTACGGGGGATATTCGACGAGGCTGATGGTGCCGTTTGCGAAGCGTGTCCGGCCGGACCTGGTGTGGGAATGGATGGGCCGCATCCCGCACATGCACTGGCTTGCGTTTCTGCCGTTCGCGGTGTTTGTGGTTGTCGTCATTGTGGGTGCAAGCAATGCGGTGAACCTGACGGATGGGCTCGATGGGCTGGCGATCGGTTGCACCATTATCGCGGCAGGGGCTCTGACCGTGCTGACGTATGTGAGCGGGCACGTGGTGTTTTCGGACTACCTGGAGCTGCAGCGGATGCCAATGGTGAGCGAGCTGACGGTGTTCTGCGGGTCGATGGTGGGGGCGAGCATCGGATTTCTCTGGTATAACGCGCATCCGGCGGAGGTGTTTATGGGCGACGTGGGGTCGCTGGCGCTGGGAGGCGCGATCGGGACGGTGGCGGTGGTGATCAAGCAGGAGCTGCTGCTGCCGTTTATCGGCGGCGTGTTCATTCTGGAGGCGCTGAGCGTGATGCTGCAGGTGGGAAGCTACAAGCTGCGCGGGGGCAAGAGGATCTTCAAGATGGCTCCGCTGCACCATCACTTCGAGCTGATGGGTTGGAGTGAGAGTAAGGTGATTGCGCGGTTCTGGATTGTGGCGCTGGTGTTTGCGCTGTTTGCGCTGACGACGTTGAAGCTGCGGTGAAGAGGTAGCTGCTAGCGGTGCTCTTCCCGCGCCCCTGCGACTACAGCATCCCGCTAGCTTGGATTAGGAGTCACAGCATGAATCTCACCGGCTGCTTCGAGTTCGATCGTTCGTCGCATCGCTCTCCTCCTCAACTTCCTTACGACAGGAAATTGACTCATGAATTTGAGTGTGTCGGGATGGATTACGCTGGTACGCATGGCGGGTTTGGAACTGAAGAATAAGCGGGTGCTGGTGGTGGGTGCGGGGAAGTCGGGGATCTCGGCTGCGCGGTTTTTGCGGGAGCGGGGGGCGAAGGTGACGATCTCGGACTCGCGCAGTGCGGCGGCGCTTGCCGGGGAGATACCGGCGTTGATGGATGCGGGGATCATGGTGGAGGCGGGGGGGCATGGGCTGCTGACGTTTCGGCGGCAGGACCTGATCGTGGTGAGTCCGGGTGTGCCGATGGATACGCCGGAGGTGAAGCAGGTGGTGGCGCTGGGGATGCCGGTGATCGGCGAGTTGGAGCTGGCGTCGCGGTTCTTGCAGGGGCAGGTGATTGCGATCACGGGGTCGAACGGGAAGACGACGACGACGACGCTGGTGGGCGAGATCCTGAAGCGTGGTGGCGTGCCGACGCTGGTGGGCGGCAACATTGGGCTGCCGGTGATTGAACTGGTTGCGGAGAGCCGGCCGGAGACGTGGAGTGTGCTCGAGGTGTCGAGCTTTCAGCTGGAGACGGTGGTGGACTTCCGGCCGCGAATCGCGGCGGTGCTGAATATTACGCCCGATCATCTTGACCGGCACAAGACTTTTGCGAGCTATGCGGCGGCTAAGGCGCGCATTACGGAGCGGCAGGATGCCGAAGACTTTCTGGTGCTGAATGGCGAGAATAAAGACGCGCAGATGGTCGCGGCGCACGCTGGTCCGCTGGGACGGACGCGGGCACAGATCTTTTGGTTTTCGGATCGACGGCCGATCAAGCAGGGGGCATTTGTGCATGGGGAGAGCGTGGTCTACCTGCCCGGGGAGGGTGGGCGGGCGGAGCCGGTGATGCCGGTGAGCGAGATACGGCTGAGGGGCTCGCACAACGTCGAGAATGTGCTGGCTGGGGTTACGATTGCACGGCTGGCCGGGGTGTCGAGTGAGGTGATTCGGGCGGCGGTTGGGGATTTTAAGGCGGTGGAGCATCGGCTGGAGCTGGTGCGGGTGCGGAACGGGGTGGAGTTCTATAACGACTCCAAGGCGACCAATGTGGATGCGGCGATGAAGGCGGTCGCGGCGTTTGCCGGCGGCGTGTACCTGATTCTCGGGGGCAAGGATAAGGACTCGGACTACACGCGGATGGCGGATCTGCTGAAGGAGCGGGTGAGGGTTGTTTACCTGATTGGTTCGGCGGCGGAAAAGATTCGTGGGGAGCTCGGCGGGGTCGTGAAGATGGTGGAGGCGGGAACGCTGGATGTGGCGGTTGCGGAGGCGGCGAAGTCGGCTGTTTCGGGCGATGTGGTTCTGCTGGCGCCGGCGTGCTCGAGCTTTGACCAGTTCGAGAACTATGAGCATCGAGGGCGCGTGTTTCGGGAGCTGGTTGCGGCGTTGTAGACCGTCGGACTGAAGGAAAAAGAGGCACGTCCTCCGCTTTGCGAAGGATGACAACCAGAGGCGCACCTCGAGGCGCTAACAGCATGGCGAGAGCGGTAGGCGGGAACGAATGGCGAAGCGGGTTGGCGTAGACAAATGGCTCTTCGGGACGGTGCTTCTGCTGGTGCTGTTCGGTCTGGTGGAGGTCTTCTCGGCGTCCGCGGTGATGGCGAAGGAGACGCTTGGGTCGCCATACAGCTACGTGGCGAAGCAGGCGTTGTGGGCGCTGCTGGGGATGATTGCGTTGGCTGTGCTGATGCGGATCGACTATCGCAAGTACAACAACCCGAAGGTGGTGTTTCCGGCCGTGGCGATCACGATGCTTCTACTGGTAGTGGTGTTTGCGATGCACGACTCGCATGCGACACATCGATGGATCCGGTTTGGTGGGCTGTTCACGTTTCAGCCGTCGGAGATCGCGAAGCCGGTGGTGGTGCTGTTTCTGGCGTACTTCCTGCAGACGCGCATGCACGCGATGGATGACTGGAAGGGGACGATTCTGCGGGCGGTGGCTCCGCCGCTGCTGTTTATCGGTCTGATTTTGAAGGAGCCGGACCTGGGAACGGGGCTGGTATGCGCGTCGGTGATGATGCTGATGCTGTACCTGGCTGGGGCGCAGAGGAAGTTCTTTGCGGTGGCGGCGGCGGTGGCGGCGCCGGTGCTCTACTTCATGCTGTTCTTTGTGAAGTGGCGGCGGGCGCGGATGATGGTGTTTCTGGATCCGGAGGCGGATCCGAAGGGTGCGGGGTTCCACATTCTGCAGTCCCTGATCGCGGTGGGGACGGGTGGTTTGCGCGGTCTGGGCTTGATGGAGGGTCGGCAGAAGCTGTTCTACCTTCCCGAGCCGCATACGGACTTTATCTTTGCGAATATCTGCGAGGAGCTGGGATTGATCGGGGCAATCTGCATCGTGGCGCTGTTCTGCGTGCTGGGATACCGGGGTCTGCGTGCGGCGTTTCTGTCGACCGATCCGTTTGCGCGGTTTCTGGCGTTTGGGTTGACGACGGCGGTGCTGATCCAGGCGTTCTTCAACATGAGTGTGGTGCTGGCGCTGCTACCGACCAAGGGGATTCCGCTGCCGTTTATCTCGTCCGGGGGAACGAGCGTGTTTATCACGCTGGCGAGCATGGGCGTGCTGTTGAATGTGACGCGGGAGATCGATTAGTTCTCAGTTCTCGGTTTTCGTGTTTGCGCCAGGGGCATGTGGCACAAAGGGGGGAGTTGGCCCCGAGATGAGGATTGACAGATGCGGGTGGTGATCGCGGGCGGGGGGACGGGCGGACATGTGATTCCGGGGCTGGCGATTGCCCGCGAGATGCGCGACCGGTATGACGCCGAGGTACGGTTTGTGGGGACGGCGCGCGGGCTTGAGACGCGGCTGGTGCCGGAGGCGGGGTTTGGGCTGGACCTGATCGAGGTTGGACAGCTCAAGAACGTGTCGCTGCGGACGCGTGCGCGGACCCTGGCGGACCTGCCGCTGGGGGTCAGGCGCTGCCTTCGGCTGCTGCGCGGGCTCGATCCGCATGTGGTGATCGGTGTGGGCGGATATGCCTCGGGACCGGCGATGCTGTCGGCGGTGTTGATGCGGCTGCCGACGCTGGCCTACGAGCCGAACGCGATCCCGGGTCTGGCGAACCGGATGGTGGGACGCATGGTGAGCGGGGCGGCGGTGAACTTCGAGGAGAGCCGACGCTATTTTCGGAGGGCCGAGCTGACAGGAGTTCCGGTTCGCAAGGAGTTTTTCGAGATCGGGGAGCGTGCGCCGGGCGGGGAGATGTCCCTGGTGGTTACGGGTGGATCGCAGGGAGCCAGGGTCTTCAACGAGGCAATGCCGAAGATTGCGCGGGACCTCCTGCGGGAGGTCCCGGGGCTGACGATCCTGCACCAGACGGGAGCGAAGCGAGAGGTGGAGGTCCGGTCGGCGTACCTCGAGGTTGGAGCGGACCCGGCGCGCTGGCGGACGCAGGAGTTCTTCGCGGAGATGCCCGAGGTCTTTGCCGGAGCGAGCTTGCTGCTATGCCGAAGCGGCGCGAGTACGGTGGCGGAGTTGGCCGCGGCTGGAAGGCCTGCCTTGCTGGCGCCATTTCCACGGGCGGCGGATGACCACCAGCGCAGGAATGCGGAGGCGATGGTGCGTGTGGGTGCGGCAGGGATGCTGCCGGAGGCGGAGATGACGCCTGAGCGGCTGCGGCGCGAGTTGGTTGGGATGCTTTCGGATGCTGAGGGTTTGCGAAGGATGGGGGAGCGGGCTCGTGGTCTGGGGCGACCGGGAGCGCTCCAGGCGATCGCGGAGATGGCCCGCAGGTTGGCGCGGGCCTGACGGACGGAAGCGCGGGGGTTGGGAGTGGCGTTGAGGGAGGCTTTCAGATCCAAAAAGCGAGAGTTGACGGGTTAGCCTTTCAAGGCCTTGCTTTGCCGGATGCGTTTCGGTCGAATTGGCAGCGGTAGTGGTCGCAAGAAATCGGGTCCCGGGGGCTAAAGCCCGTGTCGTGCAGAGCATTGGATGTCCAGGCTAAAGCCTGGACCTATCTCGGAAGCAAGTGCGCTGGACACCCGTGGGTTGGTCGCTTTAGCGATGTCCGCCACCACCGCCGTGGAAGCCGCCTCCACTACCACCTCCGCCATGGAAGCCGCCGCCTCCTCCGCCTTGGAAACCGCCTCCGCCACCCGCGCCGCCGTGGAAGCCGCCACCCGTTTGGGTGCCCCCGGCGCCACTGCCGAAGCTACCTCCGCGGGCACTGCCACCACCACCGGCGTAGCCGCCGCCGCTGTAGCCTCGACCACCGCCGTAGCTGCCGGAGCCAAGGCTCGAGCCGCCCTGGGAGGGCTGCAAGAGGCCGCGTTGGCCGCCACCGGCGTAGGGGTTGCCGCCGCCGTAGCTTCCGCGACTGGCACCCGTGTTGTTTCCGCCGTAGACACCCCGGCCCTGCCCGGCTTGCGCGTAGCCGCCGTTGTAGGAGCCAACTCCAGAGCCGCGGTTCGCGTAGGAGCTGCCGCCGTTATAGGGTTGTCGGCCGCCACCGGCGTTGCCGCCGCCGGTGTAGCCTTCGCGGGCGCCCGTGCGGGAGCCACCGCCCAGGTTGGACCGGTCTCCGGCGTATGCATTGTCGCGACCGTCACCTCCGTAGCTGCCGCGACCGTCACCGCCGAAGTTGCGACCGCCGTTGCCGCGGTTCCCGTAGTCGCCGCCGCGGTTGCCGTAGTCGCCGCGGTTGCCGTAGTCGCGGCCGCCGATGTTGGAGCCGCGGAAGCCCTCGTGTCCGTAGCCCTCGTGTCCGTACCCATCGTGTCCGTAGCCGCCGCGAGCGTAGCCGATGCCGCCGGGGTGGACGTTGACGCCACCCCAGGGGCGGTTGTAGATGTTGTGGTAGCCGTAGCCGAGGTGGTTATAGGCGCTGTTGTAGAAGAAGTTTCCGCCGCCCCAGTAGCCGCCGTAGAACCCGGTGCCAAAGTATCCGAAGCCGTAGTTGAGGCCGCCGTAGTAGCCGATGCTGTTGCCCCAGTAGCCGGTGTTCCAGAGATAGTTGTTGCCGCTGTAGCCCCAGTAGCCGGGGGTCCAGAGCGCACCGACGTAGGGCGGCTCCACCCAGGCGCCGTCGACCCACTCGTAGCCGTCGTCGGTGTAGGCCCAGTAGCCGGGGGTCCAGAGGTAGCCCTCCCCGGGGCAGATGGGCTGGGTGTAGACCGGGATGGGGGGAGGGGCGATGCCGACCGAGACGAAGACGTGCGCGTGGGCCGCGACGGGCATGGCTCCGGCCAGGAGCGCGGAGCCGACGGAGTTTCTGATATGACGGGAGATGTTCATGCGTTCTACCCTGCCTGCCGACCGTCGTTTTCCCGTTGCTGCTTTGGATCCCGGGTTGCGCGGCCAGGTCTGGCTTGGAGGGTCCGATCCGTCCCCGGACGCGTATCCCCTTAACCTATTAGACACCAGTCTCCAGCATTTGTTGCACGGCTTCCCGCTGGGCGGAAGTTCCGGTCCAGCAAGGAGTTACCGAGGGGGGACAAAGGCCGTCCCGGAAGCAGCTCCCTGAAGGTTCAGGGAGGCTACTCGCCCGCGTAGGAGCGCTGCTTCCAGCTGACGGCGCCGCCGGAGAGCTTGCGCGCCAGGGCATACCACTGGATGGCGAGCAGGGCGACGATGCCGACCGGATGCAGGATAGCGCTGCGCCAGGGCTGCCGGAAGCGGAGGGCCGCGAGAAAGCGGGGCGTCCAGGCGCCGGCCACGGCGGCGAGGACGAGGGCGAGGTTTGCCGGCGAGGCGGTGTGGCGCAGGAACATAAGGAGCGCGAGGACGAAGGGCATGACCTGCCCGAGGACGAGGAGGAGGCTGATGGGCAGGATGCGGGCGGGAGCGGCGATGCCCTCGGTGGCGTTTTTGGCGAGACCCTGCCAGACCTCGGCGGCGCTGGTATACATGCGGCAGCGGGCGAGGTCGGTGAGGTCGGCGAGGTCGGTGCGGAAGCCGTGCTGCCGGAGGAGTTTGGGGAGGCGCAGGCCGTCGTGCATGGTTTCGCGGATCTCGGCGTGGCCGCCGGCGGCGAAGTAGGGGGAGCGGCTGACCATGAGGAACTGGCCACAGCCCGCGGCAAGCGAGGGATCGGTGCGCAGGCGCATCTGGGAGACGGGGAGGAAGCCGAGCAGGACGAAGTGGATGAGTGGGAGCAGGAGCCACTCCATCCAGGTGACGGTGACCTGCCGGGGGAAGCCGCTGACGAGGGCGGAGTTGCTTTCAAGGAGAAAGGCCGCCATGCGGGCGAGGGCGTCGGGGGCGAGGCGGACGTCGGCGTCGATGAAGCAGAGGGTCTGGTGGGTGGCGAGGTGGGCGAGCGACCAGCAGGCGTGCTGCTTGCCGTTCCAGCCGGGGGGCAGGGGAGGCGCCTGGGCGAGACGGAGGCGGCCGTCCGCGGTTGCGAGGAGATCGGTGACGATGGAGGAGGTGCGGTCGGTGGAGGCGTCGTCGAGGACGACGATCTCGAAGGGGATGCCGGTCGAGGCAAGGACGCTTTCGACGGCTTCGCGGATGGATCGCTCCTCGTTGCGGGCGGGGATGAGGACCGAGACCGGGGGGAGGTTGGGATGAGCGGCCGGTGGGGGGAGGTAGCGGCGGAGGTTGACGCAGAAGAGCACGGCGGGCGCGAGGGCGCAGAGCATGACGGCGAGAGCCAGAGCGTTGAAGAGCCATGGGGTCATGGGGAGACGGTCCCGTTCTGACGGGAGGGCGTGTGCTCGGCCTGGTACGGCTGGCGCCGGAGGAGGGCCCGAAGACGTTGGCCGAGGGCGTAGAAGCCGCCGGCGCCACCGGCGTTGAAGGAGAGGATCCGGTCGAAGGCTTCGGGGCTGCGGGTGAGGGCCCGCTGCTTGAGGTCGTCCATGGTGGACTCGAGGGCGGCGATGAGCTGGGGCTCGAGCGCGTCGGCGGTCTCGCCGGAGACGCGGAGGGGATGGCCGAAGAGCAGGAGAGCCTCGGGCAGGCGCTCATCCCAGAAGGTGTACTCGATGGCGAGGGGGAGCACGGTGCAGCTGCCGAGGCGGGCGGCGAGGGCGGCCAGGCCGGGCTTCAAGACGAGTGGGCGCTGCCGGGTGTCGACGAACTGACCCTGGGGCGTCACCCAGAGGACACCGCCGGAGCGCAGGATGGCGTGGCCGGTGCGCAGGAACTGGACGGCTCCGCGGGGCGTGCGGAGCTCTACCGGAAAGACGCCGAGGTGGCGAAGGACGGGGTAGAGCTTGAGCGCGGCTGCGTCCATGGGAGCGAAGTGCCGGCGGTAGGGGAAGAGGCGTTCGGCGAGGAGGTAGGCGACCATCGGATCCCACCAGCTGCCGTGGTTGGCGTAGATGATGAGCGGACCGGAGATGGAGGCGACGTCGTGGGCTCGGGCGAGACGGACGGCGTGGAACTGCCGGCGGAAGTAGCGGCGCACGATGTGGCGGAACAGGGCGAGGAGCGGGCGGGAGATGGTGGGTACCTCGGAACGTCGCCCGGTGGTTGCGTCCTGCATAGTGTGTGCGACTACTTTGCTATCTCCTGCCTGCGGTCGCAGGACCGAAGGTAATGGCTCCGTGGCTGTGATTTGTTGCGCCGCGGGATGAGGTGGAGCTACGCGACGGAGGCGTGGGTGGAGCGCGCGTTTTCGAGCACGGAGGCATCCTGGTCGAGGCAGTCGGCGGCGATCCAGCCGGACATCATGACCATGGGCATGCCGGGGCCGGGGTGGGCGGCGCCGCCGGCGAGGTAGAGGCCGCTGATCTCCTTGCTGCGGTTGGCCGGCTTAAAGGCGCCGTTGAAGTGGCCGTGCGAGGAGATGCCGTAGATGGCTCCGTTGAGGACGCGGTAGCGCTCGTGGATGTCCTGCGGGGTGAGGGCGGACTCGAAGACAATTCGGTCTTCGATGTCGGTGAGGCCGGCGGTGCGCTTCAGCTTGTCAAGGATGACCTGGCGATATGCGGGGAACATCTTCGACCAGTCGTGGTGGGGCCGGAGGTAAGGCGTGTGCACGAGGACGTAGAGGGCGTCGCCGCCAACCGGTGCGGACGCCGGGTCTGTCTGCGCTGTGGACGCGAGGTAGCAGGTGGGATCGGGCGCGGGCTCGCCGAGCTCGTAGATCGAATGGAACTCCTCGTGAGCGTCGCGGGAGAAGACGAAGTCGTGGTGCGCGAGGTGATCGTAACGCTTGTTGAGGCCCAGGTAGAGGACGACTCCGGAGCAGGCGGGCTCGTACCCGCGCTTCTCGTCGAAGTGCCTGGCAGCGGACCCGCCGAGGAGCTCGCGATGGGTACGGACGGCATCGGAGTTGGAGACGATGGCGTCGAAGTTGTACCGCACTCCGGTGTTCGTGACTAGACCGGTTACAGACTTGGCGCGTCGGCCACCGTGAGAGGGAGCGTCGGTCAGGATGCGGTCTACGTCGGTGCCGGTGTGGAAGACGACGCCGAGTTCGGTGGCGAGTTTGACGAGCACCTCGGGGACGGCGCGGGTTCCGCCCATGGGGTACCAGATGCCCTCCTCCATCTGCATGTGGCCGATGGCGCAGAGGATGGCGGGCGACGCGTCAGGAGAGCTGCCGACGTACTGGACGAAGTGGTCGAGCATCTGCGCGGTGTTAGCGTCGGGGATGAACTCGCGGATGGTGCCGGCGACGGTCTTGCCGAGGCGCATGCGCATGACGTCGCGGAGGACGTTGATGTCGAAGGCTCCGCCGACGTCCATGGTGTCGCGCATGGAGCCGATGGAGCGCCAGAAGAAGAAGCGGTCGGAGATGGAATGGAGCTGTTCCGAGGTTTCGAGCAGCTTCAGGTAGCCCTTGCCCATGCCGGGCCAGACCTTTTCGAGGTCGGCGGACATTTGCTGGACGTCATCCTTGAGGTCCAGTGTCTGGCCGTTCTCGAAGAAGCAGCGCCATTGCGGGGAGAGCCGGACCATGTTGACGTAATTGTCAAGGTCACGATTTGCCTCGGCGAAGATCTTGCGCAGGACCGAAGGCTGAATGAGGATGGTCGGTCCCATATCGAAGCGAAAACCAGCCTCGTTGAGCTGCGCGGCTTTTCCGCCGAGCCAGGGATTCTTTTCAAACACCTCGACCTTGTGACCGCGCGCAGCGAGGGTGCAGGCGGACGCCAAGCCAGCGAGACCGGAGCCGATGATGCCGACGTGTAGACCGTTGGTTTCTGCAAGGGATCGTATCACTTCTGTCTTAGCTCCAATGCTGCTTTCAGGGCGCGCTTGAGGCCGCTCCATCGCCGGCTGAGAGTTCCGGCGTGCGCGGCGTGAATGGTATGGGTGAAGAGCGCCAGGTGGGCCTTTCCGGTGGGCTCGTAGTGTTGGATGCTGCGATTGCGACGGGTCGCGACGACCTTGACCGCGGTCATCTCGAGCAGGCCTTCTCCTCCGCGCGTGACGCCGAAGCCGCTGGCGCGACGGCCGCCGAAGGGGATGCGAGGATCGGCGGTGGGAACGATCAGGTCGTTGATGGTGATGACGCCGCTGACGATCTCTGGGGCGAGCGCGCGGGCGGCGCGCACCTCGCCGAAGATGGAGGTGGTGAGCGCGAGCGGGCAGGCGGACTGCGCGTCGAGAATGCCGGCGAGGCCGGAGACCTCGATGAGCGTGAGCACCGGGGCGAAGATGTCGGTAAGCGCGATCTCCATGCGGGGCGTTCCGTGGAGCAGGAGCAGAGGCCTGAGGGTCTCGCCGGAGGTGTCGCCGAGGATCGTGGCGCCGGCTCGCTCGGCGTCGGCGAGGAGCGACAGCAGATGGCGCCGGGCGGTCGCGGAGAGAGCGATGGCGGGGACGCCGGAGAGTGCGCTTAGGAGGCGTTCGATGAGCAGGTCGCGCCGTGCAGGGGGGCAGTCGACCAGAAGAATGCGGCGCGGCGCCATGCAGGTCGCGGAGCCGTTGAGGCGCATGCCGAAGGTAAGGGCGGCGGCGACGCGGTCGAGGTCGGCCGAGGGAAGGACGATGCAGGCGTCGTTGCCGGAGAGTTCGAGCACGCAGGGTGTGGCCGTAGGTGCAAGCTGGGCGAGAAGCGCTCGGCCGGTCTGGCCGGAGCCGGTGAAGAAGACCTTGTCGACGCCGGAGCGGAGAGCGTCTTCGGCGGCTTCGACGGTGTCCTCGGTCGTGAGGAGAAGGTGCTGGGGGAGACCTGCGCGCGATAGGGCGCCGGCAACGAGGCGGGCCAGGTTCGCTCCACCGAGCCCCGGCTTCCAGATGACGGCGTTGCCCGCGGCGAGTGCCTGAAAGACCTGCACGCCGGGAAGAAAGAGCGGGTAGTTGGAGGGACCGATGACCAGGACCTTTCCGAGAGGAACTCGCTCGATCTCAGTGTCGACGCCGGAGAGCCAGAAGGGCAGGCCGCGCCGGCCGAGGCGTCGTGTGCGAAGGAGGCGGGGCGCAGCGCGCTCAAGAAAGCGGATGGCCTCGAGCAGAGGAAGCAGCTCGGAGACGAGCGTGTCGGCTGGGGTGCGGACGATCCGGGGAGAGACGGCCGCAGTGATCTCGGAGGCGAGGCTGGCGAGTTCGTGGCGGGCGCGCCGCAGCACCTGCAGACGAGTGGCGACCGCGGTCCGAGACCATGCTGCCTGCGCCGTCGACTCCGGTGTTCTGGGACGGTTGGCCGAAGAGTTGGCGGCCATGGACTCAGCCGTTGCGCCATGGCCGGCGGGCGTCTGTCGGGCTTCGGCGGGCTCCGTTGTCCCTGGCTCGGCCAAAAGCGTGTCGGTCAACATGACTACGACGCGACCTCAAGAAGCCGGTGCTGTTCGACGTGGGGAGCGAGAACGTTGTTCTCCCACTGGGGTTCGATGCGGAGATCTTCGAGTAGGAGGCGGGAGGTGATGCGAGCCGACTCGAAGATGACAGGGAGGCCGCTGCCGGGGTGCGTTCCTCCACCAACGAGGTACATCTGGCCGATATCCTCGAAGCGATTGTGCGGACGAAGGTGCAGCATCTGGTCGAGCGAGTGCGCCATGCTGAAGGTCGCGCCCTTGTAGAGGCCGAAGTCCGTCTCCCAGCCCGCAGGGGTGAGGATGCGCTCGCTGCGGATGCGGGACTCCACGCCGGTGATGCCGACCTTCTCAAGTTGCTTGAGGGCGAGGGCTCGCAGCTTCGGGGTCTCCTTTTGCCAATCGACGTGCCCGGTCTGGTGGGTGACGGGCAGCAGGACGTAGAGGGTGCTCTGGCCCTTGGGGGCGAGGGTCTTATCGGTGATACCGGCATTCTGGACGTAGAAGGATGGGTCGTCCGAGAGCTGGTGGGTGTGCTCAATGTCCTGGAGGTTCTGCTTGTAGTCCTTGGCGAGAAAAATGGTGTGGTGGGAGACGTCATCGTAGCGGCCGTCGATGCCGAGATACATCATAAAGGTCGAGCAGGAGAAGCGCTTCTTGGCGAGACGCTCGTCGGTCCAGCGCTTGCGGAGGTGGTTGGGAACCATGCGCTGCATGGCGCCGGCAAAGTCCGCGTTGACCACGACCGCGTCCGCGTCGAGGGTGTGGTTGGCGGTGCGCACGCCGGTGGCTTTGCCGCCCTCGACCCGGACCTGCTCTACGGGCTCATTGAGGAGGATGTCGACGCCGATCTCTTCCGCGATGCGCGCCATGGCCCGGGTGACAGCGCCGCAGCCGCCGATGGGATGGAAGACGCCGTGCTCGTACTCCAGAAAGGAGAGGATGGAGAAGAGGCTTGGGCAGCGAAAGGGCGACATGCCGAGGTATTTGGACTGAAAGCTGAAGCCGAGGCGGATGCGCTCGTCTTTGAAGTGCGTCTGGAGGTCGGTATCGAGGGAGCGCCAGGGTGCGAGCAAGGGAAGCAGCTTGAGCATCTCGGGCTTGGCGAGATCGCGCCAGCTTTCAAAGGGAGACTGCAGGAAGGGAAGGAACTTTGAGAGCTTGTTGCGGTTGTGGGTGAGGAAATGATGGAAGCGGCGCGCGTCCTCAGGCGAGATGGCGGCGATGGCGCGTTCCATTTGAACGATGTTCGGGGTGGCCAGGAGTTCACCACCGGCACCGAAGACGAGGCGGTACTGGGGATCGAGGCGCTTCATAGGAACTTCGCGATCGAGATCGTAGCCGGCGGCGGCGAAGATTTCCTTAAGGACGCGCGGGTAGAGGAAGAAGGTGGGGCCGAGATCGAAGCTGAAGCCGTCCTGCCGAAGCGTGGAGGTTCGACCTCCGACCTGCGCGCACTTTTCGATGACGGTGACTTTGACGCCTGATTTGGCGAGAAGAATTGCTGCTGCTAACCCACCTGGGCCCGCTCCAACGATGACCGCTTTCCTTGGATTTTCTGCCATTTTGCGCGACACCGCTCCTAACCCCTGTGAGTCTGTATCTTCTTTCGATGCGGGTGATGCCGATGAAAGCTCAATTGTAGGGAGACCAACGAACCACCTTTCGCGGCTGGTATCTGTCGGGTCAAGGTTGGGGTCTGCTTCGTTTATGAGACAGGAAAGACCGGGGGCGGTGAAATTTACTTGCACCAGCCATGCCCGGCCTGTTTTGCTGCTGGTTCCGCGCCCTTGCGCTCGAGGGGGGAAGATATGGAGCCTGCAACCGAAGCGTTGGCGCTAGAGGAACCGGCGGACAGCGCTGCGCACGACCTCGGTAACGACGCCGTACACGACGTGGGTGGCCATCTCGCTAGTGTGCTCGCGGGTGGTCTGATCCTTGAGGTCAGGGGAGAGGCCCATGGCGGGAAGGACGCTGCCGTGGGTCAGGCCGGCGAGCGCGATGCCGAAGCTGGCGCCCTCCTTCTGGGTCGCATCGGGGAAGTACTCGGCGAGGCCGCCGTAGGCTGCTCCGGCCAGCGCTCCAAACGTCCAGTGGATGCCTTCTGCTGCTTGGGCCTTCTGGGTAGGGGTCAGGCCGTGGCCGGTGACCTTTTCTGCCAGCACCGCGGGCGGCTCCGGCTCGCCATGGGTGCGGGGCGGGAAGAAACGTTCCCCCGCGCTTTTGGCAGCGGTGGCGACGATGCCGCCGATGAGACCCGCAAGCATGCCTTTGGCCAGCGAACGCTCGCCCTCGGGGGCGGTGTGCGGCGGTGTGGTCAGGCCCAGCCTGTTTTTAATCTCACCGACCTTGTCGATGATCTCCTCAGTCGTTGCCATCTCGTGTCAGTTCCTCTCCGGAGGCGCTACCGGCTCACCTCCGACGTTAGGATGCGGTTCCCGCGCATGGCGTCGACCAATCAGCCGGTGTAGGCTGCCGGGTCGGTGACGTCGGTGGCCTGGGGGGCGGAGATTTTGCGGAGAAGCGCGGTAACGGCGAGTGCGATGGCTAGGTTGAGGAGCAGTGCCGGAACCGCGGCGTACATGGCGAAGGTCTCGCCGAAGAGGTGAAAGGGGTAGACGGAGCTTTTGAGGCCGAGCGAGAGAGCCATGGCCGATCCGGCCAACATGCCGCCGGACCAACCGGCCAGAAGGGCCCAGGGGTGGAACCAGCGCGTAAAGACGCCGCAGACGACCGAGGGAAAGATCTGCGCGATCCAGATGCCGCCGAGCAGCTGCATCTCGATGGCGTAGGGCGCGGGCAGGCGGAGGACAAAGAGCAGGGCTCCGAACTTAACGAAGACGCTGACCAGCTTGGCCATGCGGGACTCCTCTGCGGGTGTCATCGGTGTGCTCCGGAAGACGCCGTAGAGGTTGCGAGTGAAGAGGTTGGAGGCGGCGATGGACATGATGGCGGCGGGAACCAGGGCGCCGATGGCGATGGCGGAGAGGCAGAAGCCGGCGAACCACTCTGGAAACTGCTCGAGGAAGAGCAGGGGGACGGCGAGCGAGGTGTCGCGGGTGTGGATGCCGGCGGCCAGGGCCATGTAGCCGAGCAGGGCGATGAGGCCGAGCAGAAAGCTGTATGCGGGAAGCAGGGCGGCATTGCGGCGAACGGTGTTGGCGCTCTTGGCGCTCATCACGGCCGTCGCCGTGTGCGGGTAAAGCATGAGCGCAATGGCCGAGCCGAAGGCGAGCGTGGAGTAGGGGAGAAACTGCCCGGGTCGAAGGGCGATGGTCGAGGCCGGCGTGTGGGTGGAGAGCGCCTGGTTGGCGGCGGCGAAGATGTGGGCGTAGCCGCCGAGCTTGAGGGGAAGGATGATGACGGCGGCGATGACCATGATGTAGAGCATCAGGTCCTTAACGATGGCGATGACGGCGGGCGCGCGGAGGCCGCTTGAGTAGGTATAGGCGGCGAGGATGAGGAAGGCGGCGGCGAGCGGCCACTCCCCATGGACGCCCATGGCGGCGATGACGACGCGCATGCCGACGAGTTGAAGCGCGATGTACGGCATGAGCGCGAGGATGCCGGTGACGGCGATGGCCAGGGTGAGGGGTCGGCAGCCGTAGCGTCCGCCGACGAAATCGGCGAAGGTGACGTACCCGTGGCGATGGCAGACGCGCCACAGCCGGGGCATGACGACCATCATGTAGGGGTAGGCGACGATGGCGTAGGGGAGGGCGAAGAAGCCCATGGCCCCGGCGCCGAAGAGCGCCGCGGGAACGGCGATGACGGTATAGGCGGTGTAGAGGTCGCCGCCGATCAGAAACCAGGTGACGAGGGTGCCGAAGCTGCGGCCGGCGAGCCCCCACTCTTCGAGGGAGTCGATGCCGCCTGCGGGTCTGCGCCAACGGGCTGCCCAGAAGCCGGCGAGCGTGACCACGAGAAAGAAGAAGCAGAAGACCGCCAACGCCGTTGTGTGCAACGCCTATCTCCCCGCGACGCGTGATCTTCCGACCTCCGCAGCCGCGGAGATTTCAGCAAGAAAGGTACGGCTACAACCTACCAGACGGCAAGCGAAACAGAGTGCGGGCACGCCGCTGGCAGGAGCTGAACTGGCTAGCGCAGGCCCGCGCCGCCCTCGGTCCACTCGTAGACGACGACGCCCAGGTCGCCGAGCGAGCGCATCACCTTTTCCAGGTTGCGGCGGATCTGCGGGCGCGCGTTGACGGGCGCCTCGTGGGCCTCCTCGACGGCGATAACGCGGCCGTAGGGCCAGGCGCTTTGCGGGATGGCGTTCAAGGCGGAGGCCAGCTCGCCCACCCGGATGTCGAGGTTCTGGCGGCGGGCGCCGACGGGCCGCAGCATGCTGCCCTGCCCGAGGTCGCTGGTGTTGGCGTCCGCAAGGATGACGTGCACGGTGACCATCTCGCCCTGGACGGTGATGTAGGGGTTCTCCCAGCTGGAAAGACTCCTGACGGCAAGGTAGCGGGTCTTCGAGGGGGGCGGGATGAGATCGAGCTCCTTGCGGACCTCATCGTTAAGCTGCTGCTGCTGCTGCGCGGCGGCGGCGTGCTCCGCCGCGGGCGCGCCCGCGGGAGCGGAACGGGTGCAGCCGGAGAGACCCAGGGAGAGGAGTGCGACGGCTGCCAACAGCAGGGGCGAGCGGCCGGGGTGACCGTGGCGGAGGGAGATCAGGGAGGCCGGTGGGATGGGCATAGGCGCTCCGACCAGCATAGCAAGAGGGCTGAGGCGGCTGAGGAGAGCCAGGCGGCGGAGGAGGGCGAAGCGGCTCAGCGTCCTGTCCAGGTTGCCGGGCGCTTTTCCAGAAAGGCGCGTGTGCCCTCGGCCTTGTCGGCGGTGCCGCAGAGCCGGCCGAAGATGGCGGCCTCAATGGCGGTGGCCTGCTCGATGGGGAGGCGCTCGCCCCGATGGACGGCCTCCAGGCAGCCGGCGACGGCGAGCGGAGCCATGGCGGCGATGGAGGCAGCCAGATCGCGGCCGCGCGCGAGCAGGCGGTCGGGCGGGTGGACCTCGTCGACCAGGCCGAGGCGGAGGGCTTCGGCCGCGCCGATCATCTCACCGGTGAGCAGCAGCTTGAGGGCGGCGGAGGCGCCGACGAGGCGCGGAAGCCGCTGCGATCCGCCGTACCCGGGGAGGAGGCCGAGCTTGACCTCGGGCTGGCCGAGACGCGCCGTCTCGCTGGCCAGGCGCAGTGTGCAGGCGAGCGCGAGCTCGCATCCGCCGCCGAGGGCGAAGCCGTTGATGAGCGCGATGACCGGCTTGCCGCAGATCTCGATGCGACGGAAGACGGCTTGTCCGCGGAGCGATTTCGCCTCTCCGGAGCGGGCGTCGGTTTCGGCGAGCTCGTTGATGTCGGCGCCGGCGGCGAAGGCCTTCTCTCCGGCGCCCGTGATGAGGATGACGCGAACGGCGGGGTCGGCGGCGAGGGTCTTGAAGGCGGCTTCGAGCTCGTCGAAGACCAGGCTGTTGAGAGCGTTGAGGACCTTGGCGCGGTTCAGGGTGATCAGAGCGATGCCGTCCTGGATGTCCTCGAGCAGGGTCTCGTAAGTCATGTCGCCTCCGTGGCCGCGCGACGAACGCGTGCGACTCCTGACGATACAATCGAAGCCATGATCAAGGGAATGACGCTTGTGAGCAGCGTCTCGGCGGGAGACGTGTTCGACCAGCTTTCGAGCCTGTTGACGGCTCTGGGATTTGAGACGGGACGGGGTTGGAGCGATGATGGCGGACGGGGCGCGGCGTTTCTGGCGCCGATCGGGAATCTGGAGCTGGTGACCGGACGGATGCCGGCCGTGCCTTCGCTGCTGGTGGAGGTGACGCAGCTCGACCAGGTGCATGACACGGTGCGGGAGTGGATGCTGGCGCGGACCGGCGCGGGGCAGGGCGATGGGGGAGAGCTTACGGCGCCCGTCGCGACGCACTGGAACTCGCGGCTGTTTACCGTGCAGATGACGCCCGAGCTGCGGTTGGGATTCTGGGAGTCGGAGAACGCGCTGCACGGCAGGCCCGTGGCGATCGAGGGGGATCTGTCGGCGCACGGGATGCGCTTTGCGGTGGTGGTGGCGCGCTGGAACGCGGTGATTACCGACCGCCTGCTGCAGGGGACGCTCGATGCGCTCCGTCGCAGCGGAGCGGCAAAGGACGCGATCGAGATTGTGCGGGTGCCGGGCGCGTGGGAGATTCCCTCGGCTGCGCGGACGCTGGCGGAGACGAAGCGGTTCGACGCGATTGTGACGCTGGGCGTCCTGCTGCGCGGGGAGACGGCGCACTACGAGGCGATCTATACCGAGGTGGCGCGCGGCATCGGGCAGTCGCAGCAGGAGACGGGCGTTCCCCATGCGTTTGGCGTGCTGACGTGCGAGACGCTGGAGCAGGCGCTCGATCGCGCGGGTCTGAAGGCGGGCAACAAGGGCTTTGAGGCAGCTGTCGCAGCGATCGAGATAGCGTCGATTCAGCGAAAGCTGCGGCAGGCGAGCTCGGGCTCCGAGGCGGAGGGGAGCTGATGGGAACTCGGCGAAAGTCCCGTGAGCTGACGATGCAGATGCTGTTCCAGGGGGACCTGGGCAAGCAGCCGCCGGAGGAGGTTCGCACGCTCTTCTGGAACTCGCGCGACGATGTGGATGCGGAGACGCGCGGCTTTGCGGAGGACCTCCATCGCGTGGCTACGGCGCGGCATCCGGAGATCGATGCGTTGATCGAGCAGCACGCGCAGAACTGGCGTCTGGAGCGGATGGCGGTCGTGGATCGCAACCTGCTGCGGACGGCGGTGGCGGAGATGTTGGGATTTCCGAACACACCGGCGGCGATCATCATCAACGAGGCGCTTGAGATAGGGAGGCGCTACGCGGCGCCCGAGTCGGCAAACTTCCTGAACGGCGTTCTGGACGCGATCGCACGGGACCTGCTTAAGCAGCGGCTCGGCTGAGGACGCCTCTGGGCCGCGCCTTTCGGTAGAAAACCCCTCTCCGCGGAGAGGGGTCTCTTTTTGCGGCGGCTGGCTTTTGCGGCGGCTGGCTTTTGCGGCGGCTGGCTTTTGCGGCGGCTGGCTTAGGTGGTTTTTCTGGGGCGCTGCACGAGGAGGTCTGGCGTGACGATGTTGCCGGAGGCGTCCGGCAGCTTGGGCGCGATGGTGGTCGAATCGGTAAAGCTGTTGGACGTCCGGGTGAGCAGATGAATGAGATTGTCGCCGGTGGTGCCGACGAAGAAGGTGCCGTTGTCGGAGCTGAAGACGCCGCTGACCGGAGCGACGGCGGAGCCGGAGAGCTTGACGCTGCCGAGGCTGCCGGGGCCGGAGCCCGACGGCTGGTAGAGGGGCACAACACCGCCGGTTCCGGTGTAGGTGATGAAGGCGAAGGCGGAGTCCGAGGTGGGATCGACGCCGGTGATCGCGGTAGGGGAGATGTTGGGGATGTTGGTGGACCGCACCGGCGTCGCGACAAAGGTTGGCGCGCTGCCGTTGAGGGGGCACTGCCCGATGGGCAAGCCGTTTGCCTGGGACCCATTGGCCGTGTGAGAGAGGAGGAGATCGTCCAGGGTGGGGCCGTTGACCGTGGCTCCGAGGAGGTGGAGGCCGTCGTTGGTGGCGGCGACGCGCTCGGTAGGAGGAGCGGCGACGCCGGCATCGGGGTAGTAGACGACCGGACCGGCGTTGGTGGCCGGGCAGTAGCTTCGTGCCGTGGTGGTCGCTCCGGCGAAGAAGGCGCCGACGGAGGGGACCGCGACGGCCACGTCGAGGGCAGGTGTGGACGCGTTGATCGAGCTCCACCCGGTAAAGGCCGAGTGCACCAGGATCTGGCTGCCCGCGGTGATATAGACGGTAGTTCCGTCCGGGCTGAACTGCGCGCGCGTGCCGACGCCGCCGTAGGTGGTCTGCACACCGCCGCCGGTCCCGGTGTTGACCAGGGAGACGGTCTGCCGCACCGGATCGCTGATGACGACCGTCCCGTTATCCGGGGAGATGGCGAGCACCGTGCCCGGAACGGAAAGGTCTTCGCGGGACAGAGCGGTGGTGCTGGCGCTGACGATCATCAGCTCGGTCGCACTTCCGAGGTAGATGGTGCTGCCGTCGTTCGAGATGACCATGGAGTTCGGGACGTAGGGCAGGCGGACCGGAGCTCCGGTAGTGCCCGTCGTGAAATCAACCGAGACGAGGTAGAGCGAGTGGGTGCTGGCCGTGTACAGGATGGTGCTGTTCGAGCCAGGCGTGTTGACCACGATGTTGTTCGAGATAACAGCCTTGCCGTTGCCGAACTGGCCGATGGCGTTGATAGCCGAGGGGTTGCAGGTGGGGGGTTGGCAGATGGCGGTAATGGAGCCCGAACCCGGAAAGATGGGGCTGGCCACTCCGGCGCCGCCGCTGGGAAGGGTGGTGGGGGTGGTAGAGACGTAGGTCAGAGCCAGGCCGGTGAGCTGGGCTCCGTTGATGTCGGTGATCACTGCCGTGATGGGAAGGGTGTTGTTCTGGTTGACGGTTACGAGGGGCACACCGCCTGCTCCCACCGTCGTGCCTGGAGCGGTGAGCGTGATGGTCTGGGGAGGGCACGTGGAGAAGAAGCCGGCCGTGCTTCCGGCGTTGGAGAGCGTGGAGCTGATGACCGTCGACCCGGGCTGCTGGGCGGTCGCGATGCCGTTCTCGTTGATGGACACAATGCCGCTGGTCTGTGCCGTGTAGGTGAGGTGACCGACCTGGCAGCTGATGTTCTGCTGCGCGCTTCCGGTGCCCGCGAAGACGCGCGCGGCGAGCTGGCCGGAGGCGCCCTGCGACAGGCAGCTGTTGGGGCTGAAGCTGTTCGCGGTAGAGACCGGAGGGACGGTGCAGCAGCCGTTCGCAGGGTTGACCGTACAGCTGATGGGATTGGCGCTGGTGGTGGTCGCGGCCGGGCTGCAGTTCGAGGCCGGATCGCGGAGGCAGTCGGACGAGGGCGCGCCGAGGACCACGCTGGTCACGACAGGGTGCACAAAGACCGGCACCGGGTTGCTGGTGGCGCCGTTTTGGGTGGCCGTGATGTAGGCGGTTCCGGTCTTGTTGGTCGGGTTGCAGACGGTGTAGTCCGGGATGCCGCCGCCGGTATTGCGGTTCCACGTCCCGGCGCAGAGCCTGCCGGTGGTGGGGACGATGTCGGCGATGGACATGTCCGAGGTGTCGTAGTTGAAGGCGCCATTAGAGACGCCGCTGCCCTTGCAATCCGTGGCTGAAACGGTGCCGACGCTGCCAAACTGGCCCACGTTGAGCGAGATGCCAAAGATCTGCGGCTGCAGCACGATGTTGGTGAGCTGGCCGACAACCGGTCCCGTGTCGCCGCCGTTGCAAAATACCAGGGCGGTCTTTTTGCTGCAACCGGAGATCGAGATACCGAACGGGATGGTGAAAAAAAGCAGAAACGCTAGGGTGCCGAACCGACGCATTGAACCTCTTGAATTTCCCCGCGCAGCCTGAACCGAAGCTGAGCGGCGGCACCCCAACCGCGGAAGTGGCGAAGCTCTAGTTTAGAAGCTGCCAAAGCGCTTAGGCAACTCAGCCGCCTCCGGGAGACGGACCGCAGGCGCGTTACCTCGGTTTTGCGGTGCGGATCGGCCGGTGAGACAAGCCGGGGATTAGACGAGCCGGAGCCTGAAAGGCGATCTTGGAGGTGATCCTGGCAAACGATCCTGGCAGGCAATTCTGTCAGACGCCCGGGGATCGGCAACGGGGACGCTACCTGCTGGCGACGGCCGAACCGGCCACTGGCATCTGCTGCTCGAACCATTGGACGATCCTTTCGTCGCGATCGAGGATGTGCGCGGGATCGTGGAATCGATGGCCCTCGTTGGGGTAGATCACGAGCTGGGTCTTGACGCCCTCGGCCCGCAGCGCGTGCCAGAACTCAAAGCTCTGGGGCGCCGGGCACTCGCCGTCGCGGTCGCCGACGATGACCAGGGTCGGCGTTTTGACGTTTTTGATGTACTCGATCGCCGAGCTCTTGGCGTAGATCTCCGGATCGTCGTAGACGGTTTTGCCGAAGAACGGAAGCATCCACTGATCGATCGAGTTTTGGCCGTAGTAGCTCTTCCAGTCGCTGATGCCGGCGCCGGCGACCGCGGCCCGGAAGCGGGTGGTCTGGGTGACGCCGAACATGGTGATGAAACCGCCGTAGCTCCAGCCGGTCAGGCCTTCGCGCGTCTTGTCGATCGAGAAGCGCTTCTCGATCACGTCCATGCCGGCGAGGACGTCTTTGAGATCGCCGTAGCCGAAATCCTTGACGTTCGCCTGGGTGAACTTCTCGCCCTGGCCGTAGCTTCCGCGCGGGTTGGGAGAGAAGCTGAAGTAGCCGAGCGCGGAAAAGAGCGCGCCGCCCTGGCCCCAGTGCGACCCGATGGAGGACGAGGGACCGCCATGGACGTTGACGATGAGCGGATAGCGCTTCGCAGGATCGTAGTCGACGGGGTAGAGCAGCCAACCCTGGACCTTGAAGCCGTCGTTCTCCCACTCGATCGACTCGCTCTTGCCCCACACCGGCTTGAGGCCGGAGTTGAGGTGGGTGAGCTGCTTGAGCGGCTGCCTGGATCCGCGGGACAGGTAGATCTCGGGCGGAGCGTCGAAGCTCGAGGCGACAAAGGCGTAGGCTCCACTGCGGCTCGAGGCGACGGCGTCTTCGCCGGCGGAGACCGACTGCTGAAAGACCTCGGTGCTGTCGGGCAGCTCCTTGCCGGTCTCGGCGTTGAAGACCGAGATCTGGTTGCCGCCGGCCTTGCGCGCCACGTAGCGGATGCTGCTCTTGCCGGTCCACTCGATCCACGCCGCGCTGACGTTTTTGTCGGGCATGATGTTGCGTGGAGCTCCGCCGCCGCTCACGCTCACGGTATAGATGTCGCCGCCGGTCGAGCCCTGATCGCTCATCAGGCCGCCGATAAAGGCGACATGCCGGCCGTCCGGAGCGAAGCGCGGGTTGGCGATCTGCAGATTGTGCAGCTCCCCCGCGAGCTTGACGGTGTTGAGGATCGATCGCGGCTGGGCTGCGCCGCCGATCTCCTGCACATAGAGTTGAGCCACCCACCAGTTGTTCTCGCCCGGCGGATTGGCCGCCACGTAGGTGAGTTCCTTCGAATTGGGCGACCAGTCGAACTCGTAAACGTGGAGATTGGGCGGTGTGACCTCGGTGACGTCGCCGGTAGTCGTACGCGCGACGGCGACGCGCTGAATCTCGACGCCATCTTCTCCGACCACACCGGACCACGGCTTCATGGCCGCCAGGGCGCCTGCGCTCCTGGTAGCGTTTTCGACGAAGAGGAAGCCGATCGAACGGCCGTCAGGGGACCATGCAGTCGCCTGGATTTCGCCTGTGACGTGGGTGAGCTGGCGCGTCTGTCCGGACTTTTTCGACCAGACAGAGATCTGGGCGGAGCCGGAGTTGCCCTTGCAGCTGGAGAGAAAGGAGAGCGTGTTTCCGTCGGGGGACCAGGCGGGCTCCTTTGCGGTGCAGCCCTCGGTCTCTCCGGAGGCGGTGATTACGCGATCGTGAGCGGCCTCCGGATGCGCGACCTCGGAGAGGTGGATCTCCCTGCCCTCCTCTCGTGTGCCCAGCGTCCAGGCCAGGAGCGAGCCGTCCGGCGAGAGCGCGAGAGCACCGGGGCTGCGGCCCTTCCTCATCGCATCGAGGATCGAGGCGACGCGCGGATCAGGGTTCTTGAGCGGCGTCATCGCTGCCGGGGTACCGCTTTGACCGAAGGAGGCAACCGACGGAGCGATTGCTGCGATACCGAGTGCGATAGGAAGGCGAAGCCGGGCAGAGATACGCTTCTGGTTGAACATCCGGCCAGCCTAGCACGCGGATGCGTCGGTCTTCGAGCGAACAGCGGTTGGCTGAGAGGCTTTGTGGGAGGTTCTCGCCGGCGCCGGCGGTCAAGGGTTGACGCGTGGTTGGCCACTTGCTATTGTTGGAAGGTTCCGCACGTACTGGGGACAGTCTGTGTCCTCTTGGTCTTGGGTGTTGGGCTTGGGTTCGGTCTGGGCTTCGGGCGTTGGTTTCGTGGCCGGATGCGCGTCCATGTCAGACAGATGCTCGTGTCTGCGATACACTTGATTCAAGAGATCCCCGCAGGATCTTCCGCCGTCATTTTGGGAGGATCATCGTCACTGCGGCCTATCGCAATCGCGCCTGCGCCACCCTCCTCCCTGGATGGGCTATGCGGGCCGGAACAGCGAAACGGAGTCGGCCTGCAGGTTCTGGGCGCTCGACCACCGTCGACTGTTACTCACGATGTGGCAGCACGGAAGTTCAAGTTGCAGGACGGAAGTAGCCTGCCTCCTGGAGAGCGCCTCTGCGCTCCCTGGTTGCGTGTCAAGCACGCAACTCCCGGAGGATGCCTGGCTCGGCCTGCGGTTTACAAGGGTTTGGGTAACACCAAGGAGTTTGAGTGCCTACGTTCCATCAGCTCGTCAAGCAGGGCCGCACGCCCACTCGTTACAAGACCGCCAGCCCCGCTCTTCAGGGCTCGCCCCAGCGGCGCGGCGTCTGCACCCGCGTGTACACGCAGACCCCCAAGAAGCCGAACTCGGCGCTGCGCAAGGTGGCCCGCGTTCGCCTGACCAACGGCATCGAGGTCACGACATACATACCCGGCATCGGCCACAACCTGCAGGAGCACTCGATCGTGCTGATCCGCGGCGGCCGCGTGAAGGATCTGCCGGGCGTTCGGTACCACGTGGTGCGCGGAACACTTGACTCGGTGGGGGTCGCCAACCGCAAGCAGAGCCGGTCGAAGTATGGAGCGAAGCGGCCCAAGGTGGGCGCTGCTCCAACCAAGGGCGGCAAGTAAGCCGCCAAAGGATTGCGCCGCGAGATCGTTTCGCGGCGGGTACCGAGCATCAAGGTTCAGGGCTTGAGAGGTCGACGGCCCTGAAGGAAGACGAGACGAGAGAGCATGCCAAGAAAAGGTTTTATCGCGAAGCGGGATGTAGCGGCCGATCCGGTGTACGGCTCGACCCTGGTAACGAAGTTCGTCAACTCCATGATGTGGGGCGGAAAGAAATCGACCGCGCAGGGCATATTTTATGAGGCGATGACAAACCTCGAGCAGAAGGGCGGCGACGAGGCCCTGAAGCTCTTCAAGAAGGCCGTCGAGAACGTGAAGCCGCTGCTCGAAGTGAAGAGCCGGCGCGTTGGCGGAGCGAACTACCAGGTGCCCATCGAGGTCAACCCGGAGCGCCGGACATCGCTGGCGATCCGCTGGCTGGTGACCTTTGGCCGAGCGCGCGGCGAGAAGGGCATGGTCGAAAAGCTGACTGCCGAACTGCTCGATGCGGCCAACGGCCGTGGAGCGGCCATGAAGAAAAAAGAAGACGTCCACCGCATGGCCGAAGCCAACAAGGCTTTCGCGCACTACCGCTGGTAGGCGCTGGACTGAACGTCGAGGATCGACGTCAAAAATTGACAGGGACAAACGCAGGTTTACCGCGAGTTTTGCGCTCGCAGAAGAGATAGAATACCGTGGCACGCTCGACACCGCTCAATCGCTGCAGGAACATCGGAATCATGGCGCACATCGACGCCGGCAAGACGACGACGACCGAGCGCATCCTGTTCTACACGGGCATCACGCACCGTATCGGCGAGGTGCACGAAGGCACCGCGACGATGGACTGGATGGAGCAGGAGCAGGAGCGCGGCATCACTATCACCTCCGCGGCGACGACTTGCACCTGGAATGGCATTCTGATCAACATCATCGATACCCCAGGCCACGTGGACTTCACGGCCGAGGTGGAGCGTTCGCTGCGCGTGCTCGACGGCGCAGTGGCTTGCTTTGACGCGGTCGCCGGCGTGCAGCCGCAGTCCGAGACCGTGTGGCGGCAGGCGGATAAGTACCATGTCCCGCGCGTCTGCTTCATCAACAAGATGGACAAGGCGGGTGCGGACTTCTTCTACTCGACCGGCACCATTCGCGATCGGCTCGGAGCGAAGGCGGTTCCGATCCAGATCCCCATTGGCCAGGAGGCGAAATTCGCCGGCGTCGTCGATCTGGTCGAGATGCGCGCCATCCTGTGGCACGACGAGACCATGGGCGCGAAGTACTCGATCGAGGAGATTCCGGCCGACCTCAAGGAAAAGGCTCTCGACTTCCGCACGCAGCTCATTGAAGCCGTGGCGGAGTCCGATGACGAGATGCTGAACGCGTATCTCGAAGGCGAGGAGATCACCCTCGAGCAGTTGAAGCGCGCGCTGCGCAAGGCGACGATCAGCATGAAGGTGTTCCCCGTGCTGGCGGGATCCTCGTTCAAGAACAAGGGCGTGCAGACGCTACTCGATGCTGTGGTCGACTACCTGCCGAGCCCGCTCGACGTTCCGCCGATTCAGGGCGGCAACCCCGAGAACATGGAGGACAAGCTGGTCCGCAAGTCGGACGACGCCGAGCCCTTCGCTGCACTTGGCTTCAAGATCATGACCGACCCATTTGTCGGCCAGTTGATCTTTATCCGCGTCTACTCGGGCGTGCTCAAGACCGGCGACTCGGTGCTGAACCCGCGCACCCGCAAGACGGAGCGTATCGGCCGTCTGTTGAAGATGCACGCCAACAAGCGTGAAGAGATCACCGAGATTCGAGCGGGCGATATCTGCGCCGCCGTCGGCCTCAAAAACCTGGTGACAGGCGATACGATCTGCACCGAGAAGTCGCCGATCGTGCTCGAGTCGATCGACTTCCCCAAGCCGGTGATCGAGGTAGCCGTCGAGCCGAAGACCAAGGCCGATCAGGAGAAGATGGGTATGGCCCTGGCCAAGCTCGCGCAGGAGGATCCCACCTTCCGGGTGCGCACGGACATTGACTCGGCCCAGACGATCATCGCGGGCATGGGCGAGCTGCATCTTGAGATCATCGTCGATCGCATGATGCGCGAGTACAAGGTCGAGGCCAACGTCGGCAAGCCGCAGGTGAACTACCGCGAGACCATCCGGTCGAACGCCGACGCCGAAGGCAAGTACATTCGGCAGACGGGCGGTTCAGGCAACTACGGCCACGCCAAGATTCGCATCTCGCCGAACGAGCCGGGCAAAGGCTACGAGTTCTCGAACGACACCAAGGGCGGAGCGATTCCGAAGGAGTACATCAAGCCAATCGATCAGGGCATTCAGGACGCAATGCAGCGCGGCGTCCTCGCCGGCTACGAAATGGTCGACGTCAAGGTCTCGCTCTATGACGGCAGCTACCACGACGTCGACTCGAACGAAATGGCATTCAAAATCGCCGGTTCGATGGCCTTCAAGGAGGCCGCCCGCAAGGCGAAGCCCGTCCTGCTGGAGCCGGTGATGTCGGTCGAAGTCACCGTTCCTGAGGAGTACATGGGAACAATCATCGGCGACCTCAACAGCCGCCGTGGCCGCATTGAAGGCATGGAGATGGTCGGCGGCGTCCAGGCAATTCGCGCGACCGTTCCGCTGAGCACCATGTTTGGATACGCGACGCATATGCGCTCGTCGACCCAGGGCCGCGCCAACTACTCGATGGAGTTCAAGCAGTACGAGGAGGCGCCGCGGTCGGTCTCGGAAGAGATCATCGCCAAGGTGCAGGGCAAAGAAGCGGCCACTCGCTAAGCCGTCCACAACCTCGGCAAGCCACGAATTTGTAATCACATTCAGGACACACGGAGACACATCATGGGCAAGGAAAAGTTTGATCGTTCCAAACCGCACGTCAACATCGGGACGATCGGTCACATTGATCACGGCAAGACGACGTTGACGGCGGCGATCACGAAGGTGTTGTC
>JAABUO010001033.1_pt1 | contig 39868 bp, 33 predicted proteins | sample 5559291 | NCBI WGS metagenome assembly JAABUO01 (sample SAMN10711878, study PRJNA513372) | rock metagenome | isolation source: Antarctica rocks | place: Antarctica: Victoria Land, Finger Mt sud
AAGTTCATCCATTGCTAATATATCTCACCGTTTCATTCGTCCGTTTATTGTGATTCCCGTACTCGCACAATCACAGAGTCACGTTATGCTCCCAGAGGTCCCGCGTTCCTGATTTTTTGAATTCCTACCACCACCACCACCACCACCACCACCACCACCACTACTACCAAACTATAGCACTCTCAGCAGACCTATCAAAAGTGCCGAACCTGACGATAATACGCAGAAAGCTGAAAGTGAAAGGCCGCCGGATACGAAAGTCGACTCACGGCAAAGCTTTTATGAGTTGGACTTCATCACCTGCAAAGTGTCGTCCAACGCAATTACACCACCAGCAACACCGTGAGCCGCACAACCTCTGTCTTTGTGCTATAGCAAGCAGAGAGCCAAGCTGAACAGACGAGTTTTAACTACAAAGTAGACAAAATATACACGCATTAAAATTAGTCATTAAGGAGTAAAATGGCGCTGGTCAATATCCGCCGCGATGTTCATGATTCCTTTTACCGATACAAGATGCCAAAAATCCAAAGTAAGATTGAGGGAAAAGGAAACGGTATCAAGACAGTTGTGCCAAACATGTCAGATGTCTCTAAAGCACTTGCACGCACTCCCTTCTACCTGACGAAGTTTTTTGGGTTTGAATTGGGCGCCCAGACTACGACGAATGAGAAAATGGACAGATACATCATCAATGGTGCTCATGACGCTGATAAATTGCAGGATCTGCTTGATGTCTTCATTAATAGGTTTGTCTTATGCAAGGAATGCAAAAACCCAGAAACAGAGCTTGTCGTATCCAAAAAGAATGGCACGGTCACGAGAAACTGTAAAGCGTGTGGTCAGCAAACCGAAATTGATCCTCGACAGAAGCTCCAAGGTGTCATTGTCAAGAACCCGCCGAAAAGAACAAAGAAGAAAGGTGGCGACGACCTTAATGGTGAGAACGGCGATGGGGATTATGAGGACGGTCAATCTGACGATGAGCTCTACAAGCGTATCAACGCCGAAGCGGCTGAGCTTCCCTCTGCCGACCGGAGCCGACTAAAAGCCGCTGACTGGGCAAATGACATGAGTGAGGAAGCCATTAAAGCAAGGGTGAAGGAAGTCGAAGCTGGTCTCAACAAAGCGCTCGTTTTTGATGACGATGACGAGGATGCAAACGGTGAAGATGATGCAGACAATCCTTATAATCAATTTGGTGAATGGATTCTTTCCCAAAACGAACCATCTGACGTTGACATTTTCAAGAAGGCCACGGATCTTGGGATTGAAGGCCGACACCACACGCTACAAGTACTTGCCCAGACGGTTTTTGATGACAAGATCATTGCAAACAAAGAGATTGAGAAGAGGTCTGCGCTGTTGACGAAAATGGTCACTTCTGAGCGCCACGAGAAAGCCCTACTTGGCGGAATCGAGGCTATGATTGGTAACGGCGGTGATGCGCAGGCCGCCTTGATTCAAGCGGTCCCCAAAGTTTTGCACCAGCTCTACGAGAATGACATTGTGTCGGAAGAGGTCATCACGAAATGGGGCTCGCGTGCGAGTAAAAAATACACAAACAAGGAGACTAGCAAGAAAATTCGCAAGGCTTCGGAACCCTTTCTCAAGTGGCTAGAGGAAGCTGAGGAGGACACTGAGGAAGAGGACTAGATGGCTGTGCATGTTGCATCTGCTGTCGATGTGTTTGTGTTTCTTAATCTCATCTCATAGTCACATCTGTCTCTAGAGAATTTCTTTACAATCGCTCTGTGCTATAGATAAGGCGTAATCGGTAGTAACTCCAGGGGAGACTTGGGGATCGGAGTGAACGATTGATGTGGCGCATCAAGTACAAGCCACACAGCATCTGGATTCACAAGATCAAACGACTTGCGAAGTGTGGGGTCTTTTTGAAGCCTAGCCTTTAGAAGATCCAAAACTTCATCGAAAACAACCTCGTCGACCCAAGTGCTCTCGATAATGCAAGCCATAGCCGACGAGAAGCTTTGCAGAAATTCTTCCACACGTGAATACTTCTCTTTCGACTTTCGTCCGCTACATTCTTTTTGATATATCTCCTTAAAACTAGGCCATGCTTTATTGATTCTGCTTGCCATGAAGTCACCTGAATAGTCGCACATTATGGCGATGGTCTTGAATGTGTCATTGACAAGAAAAGACTCTGGGTCATGGATGCGTTGTAAGAGTACAGGCCATATTTCATTAATTAGAGGCAAAAATTGATTTTCGTCAGCCGCTAATACTGGGAATGAGTCTCGAATGAGTGCCAACAGACGGCCTTTGAGCTCGGCAGAGGGGCTCGTCAGAAAATGCTGGCTTACGGATGCAATTCTTTTCACTATTGCAAATATCTCTTTATTGATGATTGGCGGAACCCTCTGCTGCGGTTCATTAATTTGCATGGCTAGGCCATCTTCATCAATTTCCTGCAGCTTTGGTTTTGGTGGATTTAGCAATCGATCGAGAGCTTGTTCCAGTTGCTCGTCAGTCATGAACGATACGTGGTGTTTCCGTGTTGGACGCATTCGATCAATCGCCCTTTGTTCTTGATAAGACGTTTCCACAATGGTGGCCAACACCTGAAAGATAGTTTCTGTGAGCTTTACATAACCATGGTAATTTTCCAATGCAAGAAAAAGACTCTCCACGATATCATCGAGAAACGGAATTATGCTTTTCCCGTTGATTTTGATGAGGACGAGCAAAACCAATGGTGCATTTGCGGAGACGTCAAATGAATTGAGTCGAAGCGCAACAGCATTGACAAGATAATCGACGTTTTGCAACATAAGATCCGTTAGCGAGTGGCACCCGCATGAATTTGCAAAGTCTCCAAGGCATGCGCGAGCTTGTAATCGAATAGTTTCCAGGTCATGCGTAAGCAGGTGGACTACAGGGTACAAAACATCAATCAGATGTGATTGAAAATTGCGACCCTCGTATCGCGCAACAACTGACAAGCCCTGCAAAGCGTGGGCCTCCCACATCAAGCTATGGTCTAATTGGTGATTAGTCGCACCCGTAAGTATATCAAAACTGGTCGTGTAGAGGTCGGCCATAACTGAAGTAAGTATTTCATTCGGCAGGTCCAGCCATTCATCTGTAGAAATTTTCAAACACCCAGAGAGAATACGCACAGCAACCCAGAGTGACCATTCATCGCCTCTGGAAAAGTCGCCAACTCGGTCCAGCAGATCCCTTGCCATGTTTAAGCTTGAGCTTGCTTGCGCCATATCCTGTAAACAACGCTCAATAGATTCCATTACTGACATCTCCAAATTTTCAGCTGGAAGTAGTAGCAAGACTGAGGTATCCTTGAAATTTGCCTGCTCGTCTAAAACAAGCTTCGTGTGTAATGATGTCACTGTCTGTATTTTCGGCATAGGACTTGTTAAAGCTTGCAAAAGTTGATTTGGTAACTTTTCCAACACAAACTCAGACGGAGATTGGACCAGTCTTAACCCTACCATCAAGCGTGCCAATATTTGGATTTTTTTGCTTTCGTCATTCGAGACAAGGATTGTTGGCAGTTTTTTAATCCAATCGTACATACATTCCTGTAACAAAACATCAAAATCAGCTGCCTTGCTACTCTTTAATCTTGCGCGGCTAAACTCCGTCTTCGCAAGACTGCTCACGTTTGACGAAGTATCTGCACAAATAGCAAGAAGAGTTTCAACAAAAAGTAAATTGCAATTGTCCAGCATCAAGCTGCATTGACAAAGGATTTCTGAAGACATGATAGCTATTTCTTTTCGGACATTTTCTACTGCATGATTTCGATGGTGTAGAATACCTTCGAGTGCAGTCTTGATCTGGTGCTTACTCCCATCTCTCCAAGATTGGGTTCTCTCCACGTCAAATTCTCCAGGTCTTTTCGAGTCGGAGGAAGTGTTAATCAGGTCGTCATCAGGAAAAGTATGGCAAATCACACATGTCATTAATCGCAAGTTTGCGACTATGGTTCTGGAGTGGCGTTTAGGCCCTGATTTTGCAAGCACCTTTGATAGCGTTGAAACGGTTCCCGGGAGAAAGGAGGCAAGAACATCGCCCCGAATCAATACTTGATTAAACAAAAAGGTCAAAAGGTGCGCAGAAGCGCATTGTAGTGCTGTTGAATTAGCAGATTGTATTTCCTTGAGAGCAATTGTGACCAATTGTACAATATTCAGTCGCCATTTGTCTTCCAGAAGTGCCGCAACTGTGTTGCCCTTGGTGAGGGAGTCTAAGATGCTCTGTAGACACAGCAATCCTGCCGAACGACATTCTTCACTTCCTCGAACATTGATCTCTCCTCGTCGTCCAGGCTTTCCGCCAATGACAAATGTAAGCAGAACAAGTAGCTGTGTACCGACTTGCTCAGAAATTGCTGGTACCCATCCATGGTTTACGAGCAGGCCTAACGACAAGAAAACTAGTTCAAGAGCACGATCAGAGAGTCGATCGTATGACTTCAGTACCTGTGAAATTGGAACGAGGACTATATCAGCCAGACGTGGTGACAGGTCTCCTTGTACATCTTTTAAGGTCTCCAATAAATTCTCGAGCAACCGGGGAATCTCTGCGGAAAGTTCATTCGTCTGTCGAAGAGCGTGTTTTGACAGCTCGAGACATTTTGGCTGGAGAAGGGCAAAACTTGCGCTAGCATTGGTCATATCATTATTGTTGTAGAGCTAGGTCGAGTCTGGCACCATTTATCAAATATTGGAAAAAAAACTTTCCCTACTTTACGAAGTCATATCTACAATACGCAACTAACTCCAGCGCCAATGAGCAAGATCATGTTGTAATGTGTGTAGTGTGTGTCATGATATGTCCTCTTCATCAAGCCAACGCTTGAGATACTTCTGATAAGCAGTATCTGGTGTAGGTTTCGACGCAGGAGCAGCAGTGTTTACAAGACTGGTGACTGCATACGTCGGGCTCGCAGTCTGCGTGGTCTGAGCATTAGGAAGGCCTGCAAAGGTAGTATAAACGCTGTAGGCACTGGTAGGGAATTGCATACTGTAGGATTTGGCTGTAATCATCGTTCCCGGCCGAGGTTGCATCGGCGCGTATCGAATAGGACCAGTCTGCTGCGCGAATGGCACAGCGAATGCACCACCAGCACCTCCCGCAGCCGGTACGGCAATAGGAGCCTGAGCAGCAGGAGGGGAAGAGTCACCATTCGGGTTTGGAGGAGTCGCAAATGTCCCCGTCATGCCAGCCATCGTGAATCTGTCGCTCCAATTGATGTCAATACCGCCAGCCTTGACGGTCGATATCATCTTCAAAAAGTAATACTTGCCGTTGCCGCCAATTCCAACAGGGACCGTAGACTGAAACTTCCCTAAACTGACCGAGACCTGCGAAGCCAAGGTTGTCAGAGGAAGGGGGCTTGCATTACTTCCTATGCACAGAACAATGTCTGCGACTGTGAACCCTGAAATTGCCGGACCCGTGCCAGATTCCTTCCAAGCTATTTCGAGCGTGGAGCCGCCAGTGATTTTGGATCCAGACGTGGGGCTGGAGAACTGGACATCGGCAAGACATATTTGAGCTGACCAAAGCGCGATTAACGTGGTCAGCAATGGTATTTTTTTGATCATGGTCCGTTGGTTGTAAACGAGGTGGTCTTCTTTAGGGTACCGACGCGTCAAGTACATACGACAATGTCTATCCTACATGTATATTTCCGTGACAACCGCGAAATACTCACAGTGGGGGGAGGGAAGGATGGCGCTCCTCAGTCAAGGCCCGAGTCCTGTAGAATGATGCAGCAGCAGCTTCTGGCCCTGAGTCTGCAGAGATTCAGCATCCACGCGTAGATTGAAATCCACGAGGAAGAGGAACGCTACCTCCAAGCGAGAGAGCTCTGATTCTGAGAGCCCGCCAACCTGGGCGAACCTGCGTTGCGGGTGTGTTTGGTCTTCCAGGTTCTTACACGCAATGCGTAAGGCTGCCAAAGTCAGGCGATGTATAGTGAGTTGAGTGAGGGGGATGAAGCGCATTGCACTGTCTATGTACAGCGATGTAGCGATGTAGACGGCCGTAGATAGCGGACAGAACCTGTGGATTCGAAGCAAATAATCCCTGACATCGATGTCTGGCACAGATTTGCTCCAGAACCTCCGTGTAAGCGCATTTCTTTGAACATCCTCGTCTTCAGCCTGCCACAGACTTTGGCCCGCCGAGGAACGTCGGCACGTCTCGTCGTTTATCGCCTGGCGAAGCATCGTCGGGGAGGATGGTGGCGTGCTGTCCGATGGTAAATCATCTTCCTCCTGCTTTTGCGTAGAGCGCTCCAAAGACGTCGCGAGATATTCCAGAGCTCGTAAAGGCTCCAATACGAATAAGTCCAAAGGTGTCAAGGGTGGCGACAATACCTCTGTCATTCAGTTCTAGAAGCACCCTAGAATAACGACCCCATTTCTTTCTCTCTTTCCCGCGCTCTTCAATATCAACTAATGTCCGCGCCTTCGTATAGTGATTTCTATGCAAGTTATTACAATTCACTTTGTGAAGATGAGCATAGATTATCGAGACATCGCGCACACACGTGACCCTCTCTTAGCTCAACTTTGGAGCATCCACCCATTTTCTATCAGCATAAGTATTTCTATGGACGACACCTCTCCGTAAACCTTGGGTACAACGACAAATCTCGCACAGTGAATCTATCGCACAGCCACGCCAAGAATCGCTCAAGCCCAAGGCCATAACCGCCATGTGAACAGGTCCCATACTTTCGCTGGTCTGTATACCAATAATAAGGCTTCGGGTCAATGCCCTCTCGTGCATATCCCTCAAGGAGTTCCTCGTATTCATCGATCCTCATACTGCCTCCAGTGATCTCACCGACCCCAGGCATTAAGACGTCAACACTTTCGGTGACTCGACGGTCATCCTCACATTTCTTCATATAGAAAGACTTGATTTCAACTGGAAATCTGGTTAGGAAGATGGGTAGTCCTATCTGGTCTGTCATAGCTCTTTCTGCCGCTTCGGCAATATCATCGCCAAATTCATGCTCGCTGCCATCTTCTTTTAATATGTGATGCTCGTTAAGATAAGTGATTGCATCCTTATACTCCAGACGCATAAATGGCCGAGTAGGAGGCACAAATGATGGATTCAATTTTGCAATCATTGGTCCTGCGTACGGGTCGGATAGAACCGTAGTAATTGTCCGACAAATGACTTCCTCTATGTGCACCAAGAGATCTTCAAAGACCACAAATCCTATCTCTGCTTCCACGTGGGTATATTCAGAGAGATGTCGTCGGGTCATCGACTTTTCGGCACGAAATGACTCCTGAACACAAAAGACATCGCCGAGTGAGGGGAGACAAGTTTCTAGGTAGAGTTGTGAGGATTGAGTGAGATACGCGGACTTCCCGTAATAGTTGAATTCAAATAACGTACCTCCACCTTCGACTTGAGTCTGTACCATGCACGGTGGAGTCACTTCAAGCAACCCAAGCTCATCATAGCTTTGTCTGAAAGCTTTCAAGACAGCAGCTCGTACTTTAAACAAAGAAGCCTCAGTCTCACGTCGCAACACTAAGTGACGTTGGTCAAGAAGATAGTCTAACTTCTTCGAGTCCTCAGCCACGACATTAAGAAATGCGTCTTCTCCTCCCGGAGCCTTCCCAATTACTTCAAAGAAGTCCGCCTTAAGTTCATGATTGTCAAAAGCCGACTTTCCCTCGGGTAGAGCTGCAACGACGCCGTATACAGCTATCGTTGTCTCCAATGTCAATGTAAGGGCGTCATAGGTCTGTGCCAGTTGGCCGCTGAGAACGCACTGGATGTAACCTGTCCCGTCCCTTAAATCGATGAATATGAGACCTTTTTGACTGCGAAGACTATGTAGCCAACCAAAAATCTTGATTCTCTGACCTCGACTTGCTATGGAGTCGCGGATTTTTATTTTCCTGGCCAGAGGCAGAGACTTGTCCTGATGAATCTCGATAGCTTTGGCTTCATCCAGTTTTCTTTGCTGTGCTTCCTGTTGAATTCGCAGCTCCTCTTGCTGCTTCTTTGCTTTATTCACACGGACTTCAGCCAGCTTCTTTGTTTTCTTGCTCCCGCTCGCAGAGATCTCTTTATACTCATTCTCCTCAGCTTTCCTCGTCAATACCTGTGCATCTAGATTAAGAGTATACGCTGCCAACGCGCTTTTTAATGGATTTCGAATCGACCCATCCCCTTCGTCTGAGCCATTGGACTCATCAACGTGTAGAATTGCTAATCTTGCCAATGAGGTAGACGTTTCGTCCATAGGCGTGTCGTGTGGACTTTAAATTTGATAAATTAAAATTCTACTGCGCGTAAACCGTAGTACTCAAATAATTAGCAAATGGCTCCAGCAAGGGTAAGAGGAGGCCGGAGTGGGACTACTTCTTCACCACTCTGCAAGGGTTTTGCCTGCCGACTTCGGTGAATGGGAGCAAGTAAGTAGAGACTACAACATTTCAGCCGCTGCGCATAATCTTACGCAGAGGGACACGGCTGCGCTTAACGAAAATGGAACAGTCTATTAAACACGAACCACCAACTGGGAGCGCGAGCCCTTCGGCGGAGGTCGTCTCCGCTCTTCGACACGAAGAGCGGATAAGGCAGTCGCAGGACGCGGGCGACACCGAAAACCCGCCTGCTTCTCTGGAAGAGCCACAGCTTCCAGAGGAGGCGACAGATGCGAGGCCTGGTCAAAGCCAATTTGACCAGGCTAACGATGAGACGGAAGTTCCACTTCCGTCTTTCTTGCGTCCAGCGCCGGCCACACGTCGTTTTGTGGCGCCATCTCTGCCCCCTCGGCTGCAGCTTCCTCTGCTCTCGGCGGAATCAACCTTCCCAGGACCATATGTTAGGCTACTTCTCCCCTGCGCAAGAATTTGAACGTAATCACGTTTACTTCTTGCAGGCCAGCTCGCAAAAGCCGAGGCTGAACTCAGAAAGGAGCGCCGTCTCCACACACGCCAGCTCGTGAGGTCCGAGGATCTCAGGGAGGCTTGAGGAAGGAAAACGGTAAGCTCGAGAGGGAGAACCGGCGATTAGAAACTCGAATGCTTTTCTACGAGATGGGTCAAGACACCGAGTAGAGCAAATCCTCAGTGGGAAAAATGGTACCTTTGACATAACTACAACCTTATGGGAAGGCACCCACTAACAAATGAGGTCGAGAGCAAAGCGATTTTTTTTTCTATTTCACATGCTATAAGATAGATGTAAGATGACTTCTATCAACAGCTGCAGAAAGCAACAGCCGTTCGTGCCACTTCCCGGCCACCGATACCACCGTGAAAGAATAAGCAACCCGATTTTTCTCTACAATCTACTCATTCTCCCGTGATTGCAAGACCGTAGATTCCTTCGGTAGATGGATTTCCATTTCCAGGCGGAACGTGGTTATGCGAAAAGTCTGTATCGCTATTCGCAAATTCGCTTTCTTCATGGCTTATGGGTTGGGAGACTTGACGCGTCAGGTCTGCTGCCTGCATCGCAGCAATTACGGCAGCTTCTTGTTGTGCAGCAGAGTGAAATTGAGCTAAGTAAGAAGACATCAAGTTTGCCCCATTAGAACCAAGCATTGGTGCTCCTATTGCCTGCCTTGGAGGATTCCCACAACGGTCTTTGCCAAAATTTATCTTCAGATTGGCATAATTTGGATTATTTTGAATGCCCTCGATTGCTTTTATTGCGTTTGCAAGATTCGTGAAATTAACGAAAGCACAAGACTTTTCGCGAAGCGTATTGACGAGTTCAATATCTCCCCACTCAGAGAAATCTTGTGTCAAGCGTTCCTCCGTCCAAGAATCATCCAAATTTCCAATATAGACGTTGCGACTCGCTCCGGCAGACACTGCAAGAGCGATGGCGGTAGGCAATGGACCAGAGTGCTTTCCCCACCCAATTTTCAAGCGGCGATTGTGTATCATCAAGCCTTGTATCTGAGACATTGCAAAAAATTGGGCTGCTGCGGTGGCATCGACGAAAGTCACAAAGCATATGTGTTTGTCTGGAATAAAACGGATGTGATGCAGTAATCCTCCACGAACAACATTGCAGATCTCATCCACATTTGTTTCAGGGTGTATATTCCCTAGGTACACTGTTCGGTTACCAAGGTTGCCGACACCACCAGCCGCGGTTGCGACAGCAGCTGCAGCTGCTGACTGTTGCGAGATGGCAGCAGACAGAACCTCCCGATCAGGAGTACCAATCATGTGTTCATAACCGGGGGTCAACCCAAGAAATTGCGCAGCATTTTGCTGTTGGGTTTTACTAACGTATGCGCAACGATCTTTCCCGTAGTAAACGCGTTGGTGCTGCCATTTTGGTTCCGACGGTAATTGTTGCACAGCTTTGATCGCGTTGCTTATACTGAGAAAATGCACAAAACCAATGTTCTTTTCACGCACAATTTTGATCTGATCGATCTGCCCAAACTTGCTAAGGTCTTGTCTTAAGTCCTTCTCCGTGGTTTCCTCTCCCAAGTTTCCAAGGTAAACATTTCGACTTGCCCCAGATTGTTGCACGGCCATAATAACGCTTGTAGGTACTTGCGACGGCTTGCCCCACCCCACTTTTGTCTCCATTCCGCCAATACTAAGCCGCTTCAGTATGGCATCTGAATGAAAGTGGGATGCATTGTTGACGTCCAAGAACGAAATGAATGCACAATTCTTGTCAGGTAATAAACGTACAGACTCCACAGCACCAGATTTGACATGAGATAAGATTTCATCAACAGGTGTATCCGGTGGAATATTACCAAGATAGACAGTTCGACTGGTTTGTGTCATGGGAGAAGGCATGGGACTCGCATATGGGTTGAATTGTGTATATCCTTGAGACTGTACCATCCCACCTGAGTAAGGCCCCATTGGTATCGTCGGGCCCATATGCATCGGACTGTTTAAGAATCCTGGGATAAATTGTGGAGAAGAAAATGCTGTTGGCGTACCAGGCTGAAAAGGGCTACCTAATAGCAGCTGCGATGGAAGAAGAGGAGTGAATTGCATGTCAAAATTACTAGCCGGGCTGAGACCCGTTGGGGTCTGGAACTGACTAGCAGCCGGGACAAAAACGTTGAGACGCCGATTCGCTCGATCCGGAGTGGCATACTCTTCAGTAAGTTCTTTTTGACGCATGCCCGCTAATTTAGGCCGATATTCTTGGTGCTTGCCTTCTTCTCCATGGTTTTTAGCCGAAACATCGGAATGGCCTTCTTCCGCGTAATGTTCAGTGTGTTGCTGTCCTCTAGTCTCATGCTGCCCCTCATTATTCAACACTGGCTCAGATGTCGAAGACTTGACAGCTGAGTGGAGATTCTCGGCGGGTTTTTCATTATCTGGATTTCCCACCAAGTTATCCTCATTTGACAAAAGTGGCCGGTTTGACATTAGATTCAATCCCACGCAACACCTCCCTTCTTGCACTTGTGATATCTAAGATTGCTCGAGATCAAACGTCTGAAAAGCCAAGGAAGGAAGGTAAAGTTGCAAAACGCGTGTTGAAATCTTTTAGCGTAGTCTCAGACACGAGTCAGATAAAGTATCCCACTGCTTCAACCTCCTTACCAGCTATAGCGTCAGGTCCTGTTCGATACCGTCAGTTCCGCTACAGATGACAGCTTTAAAAGAGTGAATATGGGAAATTGGGAAGCAGGACTGAACCTGACACTCTTTCCAAAGCAGGGTAAAACCTAAAGATATGGAAGTGAGATGTGTCGCGCTTTGCTAGGAAAGACTCTTAACGAAAGGCGAGAATAAGGAAAGCAGACTCCAGCCAACGAGTCGTGTTTTGGCCCTAAAAGCAGAAGAAAGAAGTAAGAAACGTTTGAAAAAGCAGTCGAACGAGTGTAGAAGAAGAGAAGGGGCCGATTGTGGGGTCTGACGGAGCGTAGAGCCGAGGGAGGTGGTGTGTGTGGGAGATTAGTTGCAACCTTTGTGGGTGGGAATTTGGGGGCAACCAATCGGATCGGCGGTGGGGAACAAATTTGAAGGCTATGCTTTGAATACAGGTGAATATGCCTACCAGTTTATTTACGAATTATTTACCCTAGGGTCTGTGCCCTTCAATCCCACCATACTTACGAAGAAACCCGCAAAGCGTCCAAGTACCCTGTGGACCACAAATTGCCAAAGCCAGCCAAAAACAGTAGAAATTGTGTTTCGCGGGATTATGTTTGGAGAGCTGCCTTTTGCTGGAATAGGGTCATTTCGATAAGTTACCTCGTCTGGTATAGCATCAGCCCTTCTCTGATCGATCGCGTCAGCGTTCGACGATCCAACCTCGCCGTGGGATGGTTGGGGCTGAATCACCTTATCCACAATGATTCTGGGGGTAGAAGTAGAACTGATATGAGGTGGGGATGTGGCTGGCGATTGGTCGAGGCTTGCTTCTTCCGCTGCATCTGCGACTTCTGTAGCAGCCTGAGCGGGCGCACTCATCGGACTTCTATTAGTACCGGTATCAACGTGCGCACGTCTCGCTTCATCAGCTACATCAGCAGCCACTTGAGCAACTCTCCGAGTCTCTAAATTTGGTGTGACGGCCCTGCTAGGGTCAAGGTTTGCTTCTCGAGCAGCGTTTGCGACCTCATTTGAAGTTTCAGCAGCTGCACTCATACAAGCTCCTCTTGACGGGTTATCCAGATGCGCTCTTCTTGCTTGATCTGCAACATCAGACGCCACCTGCGCCATCTGCGAGTTCTCCTGGTCCGCGTTTGTCGTAGACCCTTTCTCGATCTTCGCTACCTCTGCAGCATCTGCAACTTCACTTGCAACAGTAGACCGTTTGCTCATCGGAGCAGTAGCCGATGGATTATCTAAATGGGCACGTCGAGCTTGATCTGCAACATCTGCTGCTACTCGTGCTACTTCTTGATCTTCGCCTTTGGGAGGACTCACTTCAAAGCGATCAATATGTGCCATTTGCGCAGCATCAGCAACTTCCATAGCCACAAGTGATGGTGCACTCATGCCAGACTTTGGCACATTTTGATCCAGATGTGCACGCCGCGACTCATCAGCGACGTCAGCTGCTACTTGAGCTTGATTGAGATCCAAAGCTACCTCAGTGGCATTCCCTGTGCTGTGAACCCCTCCCTGCTGACCTGGCGTTTTTCCGACTCGCAGCACGTTGTTCACATTTCCATTATCATCAGTGAAAGTCTCGAGTTCTGGAGAGTGCTCCCACACTCCATCCACCACAAATTTGAATTCATGTCTGCCCGCTGGCAGATCTAATGCAATCGACCTCCCATCCATCACTTTTGCTTCCCATCTGGTGAAACTGCCTGCGATAGCTAGAGACGAACTTTGATTTCCTGGATAAGTTATTACAACTTTCATCCTGGACAGTGGTTTTGCACTCTTGTGAGGTACTTAAGTTTAGGCCAATGACGTTGAATTAGTATTCGTGGTGGGGATGGAATTCATTGCACGCCATTGCACTCTGCTACTTTTTCATAGAAGCTTAAGTAAAGACTTTACATTTACGGTACATATGCACCCTGGCCCAATGTCTTCAATTTGTGCCTTAGGATGGTGGTGGTGGTAGAGATTTCAGAACGCGTGCACTGCGTACTGTACACGGTTACCGCAAGCGGTAATCCACACTTAAATCGATCAACAGATGCCACGTCCACTGCTGAGGAGAGAGAATGTGGCCCAGAATACAGACACGTCGTCGCGCCCTTTGGCGAGCAGCACCCCAAACAAACTTAATAAGCAAAAAGCTGATGACGCCAAAGCCATGAATGATAGAGACAAGAAGCCCACTCCGAGAACTACCAGATCGCGATTGATTACGCCTGAATCAGAGATCCAAGTTTCTCCAACACCATTAACATCAACTCCGCTAAGTATCGCGAGCAGAGACGAAAATTCAAGCGGGGTTGATCACGATGCGTCAGTATTGGATGTAGGTCATACCAAGAGACAAATTCAAATGGAGGAAGCCCTTACCGCAACTCTGATTGCCGAACTACCAAGACGTAGGCCTCGTGACACGACACCAGATGAAGATGAAGCATCTCCGAGGCGAAGGAGGCAGAGAAGGAAACTCGGAAATAAAAAGTTGAACGACTATGAGTCCGATTTCGAGGCAGAAGGAAGTGATAGTGGTTGGGGAAAAGGCCGGTCAGAAGTCATAAAGAAGTTTGCTGATATCGATAAGTGGCATTTGGACATGGAAGATATTACTGCTTCAAGCAGCAGCTTTTGAAGGAGAAGCTGCAGACTTTCTGTGTAATTCTTACCAACTTTGCGTTCTCGTGTATCATATAATATTCAGGACATTGTCGTACCAGATAGCTTATTTAACTTTCAAAAGTGCCAGTCGTATAGATGGTTGTTTACTGATTTCCCTATCGGTCTCGTCATGTGACAGCCCTAAGTAATAAAGTAGGTCTGTGGAAAACGACGTCACACTGCACTAGCATATTAAACTTCACATCCCCCACCCAGCAGTTCAAATCAAATCGCCCTAAAGATGTCGAAACGAGGACGTGGTACTGCAGGAAACAAATTGCGCATGTCGCTGGGTCTGCCAGTTGGGGCCGTGATGAACTGCGCGGACAACTCAGGAGCGAGGAATCTCTACATTATTTCGGTCAAAGGATTCGGTGCCAGACTGAATAGACTACCAGCTGCAGGATGCGGCGACATGGTTATGGCTACGGTGAAGAAAGGAAAACCAGAGTTAAGAAAGAAGGTCATGCCAGCAGTGGTAGTGCGTCAAAGTAAGCCGTGGAGGAGGCCCGATGGAGTGTTTCTTTGCTTTGAGGACAATGCGGGAGTGATTGTCAATCCAAAAGGCGAAATGAAAGGCAGTGCCATATCAGGCCCTGTGGCAAAAGAGTGTGCCGATTTGTGGCCGAGAATAAGTGCTAATGCCGGTGTTGTCGTGTGACTAAAGCAAGCCTCCTGCCCTACTACAATGACCGTCCTCCTTGTCGTGTTCCTCTTCCTCTCTTCCAATCGCCTTCTCGACATTAACTACGAATTGTAATCGTAATCCAAACTCTTTTGTGGTGCGCGAAGTTTACGCGATACGACGCGACCTGCCACCAACCACCCTAAGAACGGTGTGTGCCGGCAATTCACCGGATGGGGGGCCGTTTACAATTTGATGAGCAGATTGCCCCAAAACAAGGCAAGCCCATTGCAGTGAATGAGCTCTTGAGGCGTCTGAAAGCTTTGCATAGCGAATTGGTTACGATTGATCAAGATGAAGTGGTTCGAGAGTCCTTGACGAGTGTATCGCAGGAACTTGTTGCGCGAAATCTTCTTCTGCACAAAGATCGCGGTGTCAAGGCCTACTCTGCTTGCTGTATGGCTGAAATATTGCGATTACACGCTCCAGATGCACCATATACTGTAAGTCAACTTCGCGAGATATTTGAGTTTTTCGTGGCCCAATTACAAGGTCTAGAAAACCGAGACTCGACGTATTTTGAGCAATATTTTGGCCTCTTGGAATCTCTTGCTACTGTCAAAAGCATCATACTAGTATCAGATCTACCCAATTGCGAAGATCTGATCTCCCAAATATTCCGAATGTTCTTCGACATCATTAAGCCGGAGTCTCCTAAGAATGTAGAGTTTTTTATGTGCGAGATACTTGTACAACTGGTAGATGAGGCCACTACGATTCCAACGGAAGTCCTTGATTACATTTTGGCCCAATTTCTTCGAGCTAAGACCGCTAACGCCAGCAGTCAATCCTCAAAAGATGGCATTGTCCTATCTATCCCTCCAGCTTACAACATGGCTAAGCAGGTATGCCAGTCATGCTCGGATCGTCTACAACGGTATGTTGGCCAATATTTCTCAGATGTTATTTATGAGGCAAGTACGAATAACAGTGGAGAAAGCTCAAAGATAGCCACAGATGAAGACTTACAAGAGATTCAGAAAGCACACTCTCTTGTTCGAGAGCTGTGGCGTGCTTCACCCATGCTATTGTCTAGTGTCATACCACAAATTGAACAGGAAATGTTAGTTGAGAATGTCGATCTACGAGCTCTTGCTACTGAGGTCATAGGAGCAATAGCATGGGAGACGATCGGTGGTGTTAATTTCTCTTTGGAATATCAATCAACCATGGTAGTTTGGCTTAAACGGGCAAATGACAAGAGCCCAATTGTTCGGTGCAAATGGGTAGAATGTTGTGTCGGCATCCTAAATCAACAGCCCAATGATATAAAAGCATTAACCGATGCCCTTGCCTCAAAATTGGTAGATATTGACGAGAAAGTTAGAGTAGCCGCCTGCGCAGCTCTAAGTGCTCTAAATTACACGACAATTACTCTAAAACTAGGAGAATCAATACTTTCAAATCTCGCAGATCGTATCAAAGATCGTAAACACACGGTGCGCGCTGAAGGCATGAAAGTTCTCGGCAAATATTTCAACCTCGCATACCCTAAAATTGCTGTGGAAGATGAAAGTACTGTACGGCTTCTTGGATGGATTCCCCGTCGAATTTTTGAATGCTATTATGTCAATGATCAGGGCATAAATATGCTCTTAGACAGGGTCATTTTTGATCAGCTTCTCACCTTTGACAATGACAACGACGTTCGTGCTGAGAGGTTGCTTTGGATAATTCACAGCTTGGATGCAAAAAGCAAGAAAGCGTTCTATGCAGTTCCACGAAAACAAGTAATCATGTCTCAGGTTGTGAGCAGATTTGTCGACCTGTGTGTGGAGCAAAACGGATCAGCCGAGGATTTAAGTTCAGAATTACTGTCTGCAATGCTTTGGCTTGCAAAAGGATTTCCTGATCCAACAAAAGCACAAGCCGACCTCATGAAGCTTCTTACAATAAACGACAGAAGGATGTACAAACTCATCCGTGAATGCATCCGCGGCGACAGCGAATTTGTCAGCGTCAAAAAAGCTATCAGAGAAATTGTGAAAAGGCTCGGCCAAGCCAGCTCTAGTGTTGTGGACACTTGGACTTCCCTTCTCTACCGCTCAAGCTTGCTCATGTTCAACAAGTCGAACATTCCAGTAATTACTTCCTTTTCGCATCGCAGGGAGCTGACACTTGCCCCAGTCGCTCAAGAAGTCTTGAAGGAGATGTCAATTGTTACACCTTTTGTCTTCAAATCACATGTGGACGAGCTTGTCGACTCTTTATCTCACGATAATTCAGAGAACTTACCGGAGAGAGCAGACGCACTCAAGACATTGTGCTCATTCGTGCGATCTTTTCCCGATGAGCTTCCTCAGAATAGATCCCTGCTTCATAACTTGTTCATGTTGGCTACCCAAGGATCTCAACAGGAAGCAAAACAGGCATCAACAATTCTGTTGCTCACTCAAGAAGGCAGCAATGATGTAAAGGATTTGCTGATTGAGTGTAAAGACTTTGGCACCAGTGATCCTCATCTCACTGCGAAGCTTAGCACACTTGGGTGCTTTTTCTTGAATGCAAGAGATGAATGCGAAGATGCAGCAGATTCAATCACAAATATGCTGATCAAGGACATCTTATTGATAAGCCGGGCAAAGCGTGTACCCGATGAGAATGAATGGGAGCCTGATGAAAATTTGGACCGAGAGTGTCAAGCAAAGGTTCTTGCAATAAGAGCTCTTGTTAATCGCCTGCGTGTGAACCCAGAACGCTCAATCGATGATGACCTTGCGGAGCCTGTTTTGAAGCTACTAAATTCTCTCGTAGCGAATGCAGGGGAACTGTCCAAAGACGAGTCAACACCGTATGTACGATCTTTGTAACCACTGACATTAGATCCTGGCATCGTTCAAGACTCCGTCTCGAAGCCGGGAAGAGCCTTCTCAAGCTTGCAGGCGTCTCCAAAGTAAGTAAGATGATCACCCCAATTGCTTTCAATCGAATGGCCTTGCTTGTGCAAGATACGTGCTATCAGGTTCGACAAAGTTTCATTCGCAAGTTGATGAAACTTCTCTCTGTGGGCAAACTTCCTTCCTCTTATTATACCATGATCTTTTTGATGGCTTTTGAGCCAGAAGAGGAAGTCCGTGAAGAAGTCACGAGATGGGCACGCGCTAGAGCTGACTTTCATCGAAGCGCAAAGACCTTCACTCTGGAGAACATTTTCCCTCGCTTGTTGGCATTGTTAGCACACCATCCTGATATGAGTACAGACGTGGAGGATCTCTCAGACTTTGCCCGTTATATTGCGTTCTATCTTCATCCAGTCGCAACAAAAGATTCTCTGGCGCTCATATACTACTTGGCTCAGAGAGTAAAACAGTCTAAAGATGCTCTGAATCCCGACCACAGTGAAAATCTTTACATTCTTTCCGAGCTAGCACAAAATATAATTCGGCGATTCGAGGAGGCTCACGGATGGTCCATGCAATCGTGGCCAGGCAAGCTAGGCCTCTCTATTGATCTATTTGCCGCCCTGCCGTCCTCCGAGCAGGCCACAGAGATCGCGAGGCAGATGTTACTCCCTCCAGAGATCAATGAAAAGCTCAACGGTATTGTCAAAGCCACAACCAACGGGCTGGGAAAAAAGCGAAAGACACACGAACGCAAAGAGATGAAGGCATGGAGTGTTCAAAGAAAGTCCAGTAAGGTGAATGTCTCAAAGAAGCCAAAGATCGATCAGACCCCACCAAGCGAGCGTCGCCGCTCCGGTCGCCAGCGCCCTGCTGTCAACTATGAGGCGTCGGATGATGGCATTTCGGATGGAATGGAGTACAAATTTGGGACTGGCTCCGACAAGGAAAATTGACCCCTCTGTACGACCAGGATATATGTCTTGAAGGGTTTGTATTTGGCTAGATAACGAGGATATTACTTTGTACAAATTTTGCAAAGGGCTCATGTATTATTTACGGATAGGATAGGATAGGATATGATATGATATGGAATACTCTCAGCTTGCAAGAAACCTCATGAGTGCATCCTTCCCCTTGACTTGCATGAGCGCGCACAATGCCAAAAGCTGCACACGTCCTTCTTGACCATCCGCTAAAGCCTCTCTTTTATTCACAGTCGCTACACCTCCATTAGTGGAGAAGACAGCCAAGGGCGGCATCTTGTACCCCGTATTTGCAACTGCGGGTACGTCAAGTTCTACTTCTTGTGCTGACGTCAGTGCGAGCTCGACTAGCTGGGCAAGATTGTCGGGATATAGATGCGTCGCCATATGCTGCAACTGCTCGGCCATATCCAGATCTTCCGGATCGGCCAGTGGTTGCCTGGGCGCATATCGCTGTTTCTGCTGCCCAACATATTCTGCTGTCTTGGGGATGAATTTCGTGGTCCTGGGATTAACTCATGTTTGCCATTAAAGCTTGCGTTGCAATTTTGTCCAAAAAGTCCAGCTTGATACCTCGTTCCGGTAAACGATACTTTATATTTTCAATGGCGAATTCGTTCTCAAAGGTTCTCTTCTCCAAATCCTCCTCGTCCTCCTCGTCGTTGTTAACTTCTATGTGGCCGTCATTTTGAAATCCCCGCCGAAGCGAAACATTGATCTCACGATGGCGCTTTGGTATTCGTTTTGTACGGAGAAAAAGTTGTGCATGGTTAGGACACATCCATTTCTTGTTTGACGGTGGCGTACTAAAGAGCGGTGGATCCAGACAGTCCAGATGCCAACTGCAAGAGCAAAAGTCACAGGTTACGACCATTTGGCCATCAATTGCTGACCTGCCACAATGATAACACAAGATCACCTCGCCGCTTTTGTCTTTCAGCTTGAGAGGATCAGTATCCTCATAGAATCCACCTCGCCTATTTGTCAGTAAGGGAACAGCCACAAAATTTACCCCAACCTTTGGCTTTTGGCTTCACCTGTGTCTACATATTCTCCGACATCGCCGGTTCCCACACCTTCAAAATAATTTCGCAAGGATTTTGGAAGACGAAACTGCGCAGGGTTTCTTCGCGCCATTTGGTCCAAGAGATCTGAGAATAGTCCCCGCGGAGGCTTCTCCGGTGGATACTTAAAGTCAGTAGTGGCACAAGGAAAAGCTCACCCTCCGCACTCGGCACGTATTGCAAAACCAGGAATTGTCTGGAATATTGTCCTCGTCTATAGGTGGTTCTATGCACGTAAAGTGAAAAGAGCGGGGACAGCTCTCGCAACATAGAAATCTTCCGCTTCCATTACATGCTGTGCAGAGATCTTCATTGAACTGAAGTCAGAGAGAAGGCACTCCACAACAGTACCTTTGTGGGATCGTCAGAGGGTACGGCAAGCATTCTAGGGATACTAGAACTACCAACACTGGCTTGCATAGCAGGAAAAGAGATATCCCGCGCTTCTCTTCGGATCTTTACAGGTCTAGAAGGATTAGTTGCCTGCAAGAGCCACACTCACGAGATCTTGACCCGCTTTGGTTTCCGTTTGGAAGGCGTGGTAGGGAAGTAGCCAAGGGGCGGTGGTGCCGGTGAGGTCGTTCCCCGTTTGCGTTTGCCATTACCAGCATCCTCAGCGACGTGGTTCGCCACGTTCGATCGTTCATGCAATGTATGTACTTCTGCCGTGCTCTCCGTTGGGACGTCAGACAGCGACGAAGACGACCTTGCTCCTTTCTCTCCGCTGTATGGGTTTTGTATGAAGGTCAATGGGTCCGGACTTAGCGACCTTGACTCGGCTCGTGAGAGCTTTGTCCGAAATGGTAGTGACCCCACCGATCCATTTGTAGCTATCGGAGGCTCTTGCCAGGATTTTAAAGCTGTTGGAATCGGGGCCTCGTCTCTTGATATGGGTAGAATTCCACTTTTTTGCATGAGTTCCCCCAGGCTTTAACTTCCAGATGTCCCAGAAAAGATAGCAAGATCACTTGCAGGCGGGCTATTTCTATTTATTCCGTCGAAGCAATGGTTCTCGTGAACGCGTTTCTTTTTGTCGACGATTGGGGTCGTCAATGGGAACGCAGTGTACGCAAAAAAGTTCATGGGCAAAGCAGAGACACAACACGAGGGAGAGTCGACGAGATGGCTGACAAAGGCTTTGCCCCGTAATTAAGTGTACCGGGATCCTTGCATCCCTTTATATCTCGAGCAAATGTCTCTCATTCCTCGCTATTTCCCTGAGCCTGAGCCTCCTGGGCCTTTTTCTTCTTGGGCTTGCCAGGTTTCAACGGCGACGATATGAGCTTCAGCAATTCTGGATCTTGCAGTTTCATCTCGGACACAACCTTGGACAGGTCGACTGGTGCCGGCCCAGCAAGCTTGACCGTCCCTGTTTTCGTAAGTGCTATTGTGGTGAAGAATTGGCCCACAAACTCCCCTACATATTAGCCCACCAAAGACCAGTCACACCAACCTTCCTTCTCGTACAACACGTCGTAGGGTATTAGAAGTCCATGCTGCTGACACTCTCCAATTCCCATTTTCGCTTTCTTCTCATCTTCCAGCGCCCTTACCGTGAATGGGAATGCCCCGAATTTCTTTTGGATTTCACTAAAGACAACACGAGAGGCCTTCAGCTTGAGAATGTAAGTCATGTCGGCCTTCTTGTAGATTGTCGTCCGCGCGTCTGTCCTTTTTACTTTCCCATCGGGGCCAGTTGTGATGAGAATATCAATGCCATATACCTCTCCTTCATCAAAAGTGAATGTTTCAAACCCGGTCTTTTGTGCTTCTGAAGGATTCAGAATCAACTGTTTCTTGCCGTCAACGACGTTCCTCTTCTGCTCGTGACTCAGCATGCCCTCTAACCTAGTATGTTAGCTAAGAGGACCGGCAGGAATTAGTACGGTTTGCAATGGAAGGCCTCTGCCACCTTCTGCACTCCATCTGTAACTGCCCAGTTCTTGTTTCCTGGTTTGACAAGACGGATAGCAACCTCGGTGGCATACCACGCGGCCAGAATGACATCTGCCTTCCTGCCGACCACATTACTCTCGCCCACGACGATCATGTCCGCGAGCAGGCCCCCAAAACCATCAATCTGGGCCCCAAGGGTGATCTTGACCAGGTCGCCAGACTTCAATTGCAGCTGCTCGGTGTCGGTGGGGAGAGGAGAGAAGTGGGTCGCGATATGGTTGGGCGACACGCAGGTCGGGAAGCCAATGCCTTTGATCATCTTCTTACCCTTGAACACTTTCGCCGTCTCCTCGTCGAGCAGCTTGTCTCCTTGGGTGCAGACATCGAGGACGGATGCCCCATCAACACAGAGCTCCTTTACTTTCTGAAGCACGCGACTCGAAATATCTGCTGCGGTTTTGTACTTTGTCAGCGTGTTTGGGTTCTCCAGCGAGTAGTCTGTTGTTAGATGGCTGTAATGGGGCGTCACTGACCTTCTTCTTGGTCCGTCATGAGTGAGTGTTGATGGGCTGTATGTGGGATGTGACGTTCAATGAGCTAGCTCCCAGTGATATGATACAAACTATATAAAAACACTACTTCTTCAGAATGTCGTAGTTTCCGCCGCCCTTCTCCAGCGCTCGCTTGTACGCGGGACGGGCGTGGATGCGCTCCAGCCATTGGTGGATGGCCGGGTATTTCCTCTTTGTCAAGCCAGCGCGCGACACCGCCATCTCCAAGGGGAAGGACATCATGATGTCTGCGCCACTGAGACTCGCGCCGGCAAAGAACGCCTTCGTCTTGAGGTGCGACTCAATCATGGAGAAATCGGCGGAAAGATTGGGCATGATGTAGAGGTCGTTGATAGACGCACTGATGCGCGACGAAATGGGCCGGATGAAGAAGGGCGACCCCGTCACGATCATGCCAAAAATCAGCTTCACCAGCAGCGGCGTCATCATGGTCCCTTCGGCAAAGTGCATGTAGTAGCCATAGTCGAACAGGTCCTGCTCCCCAGTCGGCCGGAGCGAGGGCGCGAAGTTGTTGACGAGATATTCCGTGATGAATCCGCTCTCTGCCAGGACGCGCCCGTTTGCGCGGATGACGGGGCTCTTGCCCAGCGGGTGGATATCTTTCAGCTTGCTGTCCGCTAGGCCGTCTGGCCGACGCTTGTATATCTCGACCTCATAGGGAGTGCCCATTTCTTCCAGCAGCCACAGGATGCGCTGGCTCCTCGAGTTCTCCAGGTAGTAGAGTATGATGCCTGCATTGCCTGCGGGTGGAGCTGACGCACCGGTAGGACTGGTCTCCGAAGTGTTTGACTGGGTGGTTTTGGTCGCCATGGTGGTGAGTACCGTCAACGCAGCAATCACGGTGCCGGGAATCGAAAGATGGACTGGGAGAGAGGTGAGAAGTCGGCTTTGGTGTCGATTGGCAGCCACAAGCTCTTCCTCTCTGTTTATGGGCCGGACCGAAGGCCTGGAGAGCCAGTCGTTGTGCTCCTGACCGGTCTCGGCAGCAGCATCACGGAGTGGGTCGTAGCGCGGAAGCTAGTGAGCAGGTTTGCCCGAATCTATCTTTATGAGAGGTCTGGCTATGGACAGAGCGAAGAATCTCCCAACCCACCCTCAAGTACCGTTATCGCATGCGAGCTTAAAGCCCTTCTTCAGGCTGCAAATATTAAGCCACCCTACGTCACCATTGGACACTCCTGGGGAGGGATCCTATCTCGAGAGTTTCGGGCTTTGTCGCCTCCTGGAGACATTGCTGGCATGGTCTTTGTGGATGCAAGTACTGACAAGCGGCATGTACTTACCTTTGAAGAGTCTTGCGTCAGCTCAGTATTGCAGGGAATTGACCATATCCCGGTGACTGGCCTGTCGGAGACTCATGTGTTATCCCCAGACGAATGGAAGGCTATGCTTGAAGAGGAAGCTAAGCCAGAGCACATACGTCAGGCGGAAGCAGAGTCGAAGGAATTTGCGCTGAGTCGTGATACACTAGCAGAGAAGCGCCAGATAGAGGAGCAGCCTCCCTTGCTGGGCAATCGACCGGTGAGCGTTCTCCGCTGCAATACCACTCATGACTTTGAGATGATGTATCACGAAGGTGTTCGGCGAAATAATGGCACAAAGGAGGAGCAAAAAGCCGTCCAAGACATCCTCGACAGAGCAGAGGCCGTCGATGAGGAGCTGCAGAAGAGGACCCTCAGACTGTCTAGCAACCATCACTACGCTCACACGGTGGACAATGGGCACAATGTGCAATTCACGCAGCCCGAGCTGGTTGCTGAGGAGGTGCGATGGGTCTTACAAAACCTGCAGTGAATATAGAGATAAATTTTGTAGATTACGAAAGTTGGCGTTGACTGCCCCCGTTGATCTGATTTTTGACCATCTGACCAAAACCAAGTCCACCAAGTGTGCTGCATGCTGACGACGCAGCAGCATCTTACCCAAAGCGATTGATAGAGTTGCATCTGCATTGGAGGAAGTTGACCGGATACAAACATGCAATCCATTCCTGTCGTCAATCGGGGTCGGTCCCGCCCTCAGACTGTAGAGGAGGGCTTCAACCTCGTCCACTCTGTGATTCAAGAAAGGGAATTTACGAGAGCACAGCTGCATGCGCTGGCCGTTGCACTGGACACAATGAGCCTACCAAAGTTTCTGGAGGTGGCCATGAAGCACCCAAGATTTCTGCAGGTGGATACCGAAGAGCTGGAACGGGATTGCCAACAAGTGGGGGTGGAAAACGGCAACCGAAGTGGACAAGAAAACTCAGAGTCTTTTGATGAGAGTGAGGAAGAAAGCGGGGGTGAATCTCCATCTGTGGAACAATTGACGGACGATCAAGGATCAGATGGACCGAACAATCAATCGATCGCCTCCGCCTCAAGCATCAGTGACGACGATCTCGATGATACTGGAAGGAAGAGAGATCGTGATTCTGAAGACTCTGATTATAACCCAAATCCCAGAAAGTCGCACCGTAAAAAGGCACGCTCACCACGTCGTGAAGAAAGCGAGGAAGTAGAAGAAGCAGCACTTTTGCTGCTTCATGGTCCAAGAGAGGCGTATGGTGCAGAGAGCAAAAAGATCCAACGCAAACGCAGGAAAGCCCGCATGAGTGACGATGATCTACAACCCAAAAAGAAGTACATCTCGGGGAAGCCCCGACGCCGTCGATTTCCCAAGTCGGAAGATACTGACGCTCGAGGCATGCCTTGCCATTGGCCTGGCTGCGAGGAACAGTGTCCGCACGACTCTGACACGCCCTATCGCAAAGTTGTGTCTGATTGCTTTGGAAGGAACGTGGCATGCTTGAAGAAAGGGGTGCCTTGGATATATGTCTGTCGCCGACGCTACCAGCGCCAAAAGTACAGGGGTCTAGTGGGGGAGTTGAGGGCACGCATGTTTACGAAGCAGTTGGAATTATGGAAAGAATGGGGCGGCTTCACCGAGTTCGTCCTCTATTCGCCCCCCGAGATGGTAGGGGAGAAGAACATTGACGAGCTCATTGAGTATGCAATGAAGGTGGAGGACAGAGTCTTGAATCAAAACCGCGCCTTCCCCAAAGTGGTTGCCTTCCCCAAATTTGAGAGAACGGCGGAAGACGTACGCAAGGTAAAGAAGCCCAAACAAAAGAAAGCGTCCGGAGCAGACCAGAGCGTAAGCAACGACGATGCCAACGCCTTGCTGGCGCTATCTTCCTGGCAGCCTTCATCGTCCGGCGAGACGAAAATGCAGCCGCCGCAGTCCCAGTCCCAGCCCCAGCCCCAACCCCAGCCTCAGCCGCAGCCGCAAGCGGAGCTACAGCCGCATCAGCAAATCCAGCCACGCCAGCAGCCGCAACCACAGCACCAGCCGCGCCAGCAGAGGCCACGCCAGCAGCAGCTCCTACCGCAGCCGCAGCTACCCCAACAGCAGCAGGTACCTCAGCCGCAATCCAAGCTCACGCCTTACGAGTACCATACCTGGAGCGTTCAGAGTGTGATAAACTGACATTGAATTGAGTGCGAAACCTGGCAGTGTATCTCTTTCATGCTACCTTCCTTCTCAAAATCCACACCTGTCTTCCATCTTCCTTCGTATTCTCCCATCATTTCGTCGTTTGGTGTTTATTTCCCGGCTCCCTTAGTGTGTTGGTTGGGAGGGAGACGGAAAATCCCCTTCACAATCCACCACCAAACCAGTCTCCACCCTCCCACCCACCTAACCCATCCGCCCACCAACCCAACCTCTCGGACTTTGAGGTCTCTTGGCTGCTGGTCTGAGCCTTTCACTGCTTGGCTTATTGTTCGGTTTACTTCTCGGCTTGACGACACGACCGCAGCTTTACCCCGCTTTCTTCTGCCAGCCGCTCGTTGAAATCTACAGCCCGCAGCAGAATTCGGCAAAGGTGACGTGGTAACGAAGAAGGGCCGCATCAGCATCAATAGAAAGTAAGACGGGTAGAACCATCGGATAAGGACCGGCATAGATATCAACCCCCATGCAAACCATAAAATGTGTTGTCGTGGGCGATGGTGCAGTGGGCAAGACCTGCTTACTGATAAGCTACACTACCAACAAATTTCCCAGCGAGTACGTGCCTACCGTGTTTGACAACTACGCAGTTACGGTTATGATTGGCGATGAGCCATATACGCTCGGTCTCTTCGACACTGCCGGCCAGGAAGACTACGATCGACTAAGGCCTCTCTCCTATCCCCAAACAGACGTATTCCTGGTCTGCTTCGGTGTCACGAGTCCCGCATCCTTCGAGAATGTCAAGGAAAAATGGTTTCCGGAAGTGCATCATCACTGTCCTGGTAGGCTGCTTGTCGTCCCGTCATCATGCTAACTGGCGTAGGAGTGCCTTGTCTCATTGTCGGTACGCAGGTGGATCTGCGTGATGATCCCGGGGTCGGTGAGAAACTGGCACGCCAGAAGATGAAACCAATCCCGGTCGAGATGGGTGAGCGGTTAGCACGGGAACTCGGCGCAGTCAAATACGTCGAGTGCAGCGCGCTGACACAGAAAGGACTAAAGAATGTCTTTGACGAGGTCCGTTGCTTCTAGTGTGCGTGCTAATCCTTTGCAGGCCATTGTCGCAGCCTTAGAGCCGCCTGTGACGAAGAAGAAGAGCAAGTGCGTTGTGTTGTAGATGTGTGTGGACTGCAGATGAGGGTGCGTTAGTTACATATTTCATGGCCACGGTGATGCGATGACGATGTTGACGATGCCCGTTGCTCCACCTCCGTCATGACGTATGGGGTTCGACCTTGCGGAGAGTCCAACCACATTCTTGCTCCACTCCCTACTGGACGACGAGGGATATGCCACATGGACCCGGAAGCTAGAGGCGTTCCATTGTCCTCTAGTGAGTAACCCTCGGCATGCGCATCTTTTCCTAACCGCCACGGCCAAAGAGCGCCGGGCACTCAAAGAGCTCGAGGAATTCGATTGCACGCAAGATTATCAGATTGCTCGATTGGACTGGGTCACCGAATGCGTGAAGCAGGACACTGCCCTTGCTCTTACGCGCTACGTTGTCTATGCGCGACACCAACAGCCTGGGAAGCGCAAACGTGACGACGATGAAATTCGACGGCAGCAGATCCTCACTGGAGCCATGGAAGAGGGCAAGACGACCCAGACGGCAATGAAGCATGTCCTCCTCAGCGCCTCCAAGCTGCGGCGAGATAGCACACTGGAGGAAGTAGAACCGCTCGAGGCGGAGAGAGCAAAGTTCAGCCTCCCAGCGTATGCGTGCGAGCGGGAGACACCACTCGTTTGTGCCAACGAAGAGTTTGTGCAGCTCCTTTCTGAAATCAAGCTGGCCCGGGTTCTCGCGCTTGATGAAATTGGAGTCCGTGCGTACTCCTCCTCCATCGCCGCCATCCGCGCCTACCCTCGCAAATTCATCACTGCAAGCGAAATTCGACGATTGCCGGGCTGTAATCGAAAGATGGTTGGACTCCTTGCTGAGTTTCTTGATACGAATGATTTGTCGGAAGTGCAACGCCTGCAGGCTTCTGCGGAACACCAAATTCTCAAGCAGCTGTATCAAGTGCATGGCATTGGGGCAACCACGGCACGTCACTTTTACTTTGATCGTAGACTGCACAGCCGAGAGACGCTCGTTGCGGAGGCATGGGACACGCTGACTCGCGAGCAGCAGATTGGACTCACCTACTTTGACGACTTTCAAGTAAAACTTCAACGATGTGGAGTGGAGGCAATTGGGAAGGAGATAAGTGACGCGGCTGTAGACGCCGTTCCAGGGACACAAAGCATACTCGTGGGCGGCTACCGTCGCGGAAAGCTCGAGTCCAACGACGTCGACATCATTCTCTCCCATCCCGACTCCACTGTCGATCTCTTGACGCGCCTGCTGCGTGTGCTGGAAGGCCGTGGGTCCGTGGTGCATACCATCACGCTTCATACAGCATACAGCGATCGCGGAGGAAATAACGCGCCATATACAGGCGACCACCCAGGGAATAAGCGTCATGGTTTCGACTCCCTCGACAAAGCCCTAACCGTGTGGAAATCCGCCGACAGCGAGACGCACCGACGAGTGGATATCATTATTGCGCCATGGGAATTTTTTGGGACGGCCATCATTGGATGGACAGGTGGGACGACGTTTGAGCGGGACCTTCGCAGACTGGTAAAGCATCGGTATGCCCTCAAATTCGACTCCAGCGGCGTATACGATCGCCGGTCGGGACTCTTGCTCGATATGGCAGGCATGTGCACGACTGCAGCGGAGATCGAGAGGTATTGCTTTGAGAAGCTGCACTTGCCATGGATTGAGCCCGAGTTGCGCAATACGGGGTGATCCATGCTCGTAGACATGTATAATTGTACATAAATTACATAGGGGACTGGCTGGACGGTACTAAAATATTTGCTCTTGGATGGTGGCTTCCAAGTTGGGCTCTGCGCCAATTTCTGCAGTGGGTTCCTGCTTTATGGCAACCTCAGATGCACTGCCCAGATAATCCGCATCCTCTATACTTCTTGCACTCCTCGCTGATGCGTCCCCCTGCCCCTCCTGAGTACCGACAGAGTCTTTCTTCTCTTCGTCACCCGCGATTTCAGACATTTTGGACCGGCGTGCTCTAGTTTCGACATTAGCACGATGCACTCGGTTTTTCAAATGAATGCCTGGAGGTTAGTGCGAGAGGCAAATCACCCTCACCAAAGTTATCGACTGTGGTTCCAGGGCCTGGATTGTACAGTTTCCCGGGACAGTCAAAGCATTTGATTTTTAATGACGTAGTATCCAGACTTGTACGTGATGCCACCCCAAATACATCTCGAGGATACTTTTGCGCCAATGCTTCAAGGCCTCGAACGATCCAACGCCCGGCATAGGAGTTGTGCGAGGCCATGAATTTCTTCAGACCAGGGATCCGAAGTTGAACGATTAGGGAGGTTCGTCGCGGCGGCACGAGATGCAGGTCAGGATAATTGACTTGCGTGAGCACCACCTCGCGCTCCTCGTCCTCGCTCTCTTCATTGAATACTTCCTCCTGAATTTCTGGCGGCTGAGGAATTGCACCGGGAAGTATGGTGTTGATGACATTGGAACGGAAGGTACGAAGCGGTTCGTGCAGGTCGGGCAGCTGCACTGCGCCACGCCGACCAGCACGTCCTTGGCGTCTCTTCCTCCGCGTTTCTCGTTCACGGTCCTTGTCTGCGCGCTCAAGATCCTCCTCGCTCATTTCAAAGAGTCGAGGAGTAAAGTCGTCGAGATAGCGGGGCAGACGTACGGCAAAATCCAGCGTAGACATGATATTTAATCTGATGGCGTCGTCTTCGACAGGCCTTCCGTCGAATGCATGACCAGCAACATGTAGGGAGCGAGTGTAGTTTTGTGTTTGCTCGCGTATACAATGAGCAACGGCAGTAACAAATTCGCCAGAGAGAGACAGATCATGACAAAGCTGCCGTGCAAACCATTCAGGATCATTGTCTGGGTTGTTAATGTCCCATTCAAAGTTGTCGATTAGGTTTTGTGGGCCGATGGTGATGTCCAGTCTAATTACAATGCGCATATCGTAATCTTTGAAAGCGGTGAAGGGCATGGAGGGGTCTTCGGAGGAGGCAGTGTCCAAAACATGAGGTTGGAAGTCGTGAATTTGTGCTTGTATGGATCGTGAGACGGAAGTGATGTGATGTTGAGTTGAAGGAATGCAAAAGTCTTCAACGAGCGTTTCAGCAAATTGAAGGACAGAGATGTGTTGTTCATTCAAGTTCCAGGTAAAGGTGTCGCGAATCTTGTACTTGTCTAGATCCAAATCTAGACGTACGGGTATTAGATCATCAAGCTGCTCTGCCTGTGAAGCCAGGTCTTGTCGTGATAGCTTGACACCTCTCGCAATACGCCGTCGTTTTCGATCTTTGGGGTAGAGAAGGGACGTCTTTTGAGAGGGAGGAAGATGGACATAGCCGTAGCCAAAAACCGCTCCTGGATTTGCTCGGCGAAGGGGAAGGAGGGAGCTTGCGTAGTCGATATCATGCCTCATGCTGCGGATGAGATCCATGTGTTTCGCATTCTGATCGATCAAGGCAGCAGCATGGAGGAGGTCGCGTGTGACATACTGATTGAGATGCAGAGCAGTGGTGGTCAACCCTCTCTGTTTCTTGTCTTCCACCGTCTCTCGTGTCCTCGACTGCGACGTATTTCCTCTCTGCAAATGATCTTGCACGGTCGGCTGTTTACATTCGTCTTCGTCTTTGTCGCCATGGCTGGCGGACTCTTGCACGCCGACATCACGGGCTGCAGCACCTGGGGCGACCGCACTTCGCGTAGACAAATCAGGCGGAGGGAAGTGCGATGTGCTGCTCCCGGTTGCATTCCCACCTCGCGTGTGTTCCTGCATTGGCTAATTCATGTTGGTGGTCGCCGCATGCGCTCTGATGACGGGTGAGCAGCAGCGAGCAATTGAAGAGTGGAAGAGTGGAAGAGGTCAGGCATTACTTCTATTCTGTCTATCTAGTCTGCATCGCCTTCATCGCCTTCATTGCTCTCCAGCCAGGAACCACTATCCTGCTCCTCGTCGTCGATCTCGTCAGGGTAGTCGTTGGCATAGTAGTCCTCTGCATTCGAGTCATCAGCATCGGAGACGGAAGAGTCATCACCCAGCTCCCTGCCCTCGCCATCAGCCTCGTCCAGGATGTAGCCGACGACACCGCCGATCTCTCGCTCGCCAGGCAGCTGCTCCTTGAGGTAGACATCCCAGACATACTCTTGCTCATGCGTCTCCTCAGCACCTTCTAGCTTCAGGTACTGTAGAGCCATCTGCTCCAGCTCGGCATGGACATCACTGATCCCCGACGTGCCTACATTGGCAGGCTTGGGCTTTCGGCTCGATATGTATGTGTGAGGCCCTTGTCCCCCGGAAGTCACGGCTTCCAGATAGGTCTGCTCTGCGGCCGACTCGACCATCGCACTCTCTACACCAGTTTGCGAGAACTTGTAGTAGAAATGGCCGGCCCTGTCACCACCTCTCCTGCGCTTGTTCTCAAACACCAAGGCCACGACCGGATCCTCGTCCCGCTTCCTCTTGACCAGGATACGCCCATCGTTGTGCTGCGAACTGCGCTGCTGGCTGGCCTCTGGGTGCGACATGGGGCCGCGCAGACATGTCGTCTACTCTCCTTTTCCCCTGGTGTTCCTCCCAGGCTGCTTGCTTGCTTGCTTGCTGGTTCGTTGGTTGGTCGAACTCGGAATTCTTAGACTCACTGAACCGCCCACTATGCACGGGGCTGGAGCAATGATGGCTCGAACAGGCCTGCGACTGCTGAGGGCTGGACACACTCCCTTGGCTGGGATGCAGAGGACAGTGCCAATGGCAGTTATGTGCACTCGCGCACCACTGACAGTGAGGCCGTTGCGCACAACCACCGTGCGTCGTGCCTCCCACACCCAAAGCGCCGAGAAGCTGGTCTACACGAAGAAGGATCAAGACAAGAATGTCAGCTCCACCTCGACGACAGTGGACATTGAGGCCGGCCATAACGCGCAGTCCCAGGCGGAGAGCTCCTCCACGTCGGCCCTCGTTTCCGACATAAAGGCCATCAGGGAGACCTTCTCTGGCGTGCCTCAACCTGTCATGAACATGGGTCTACTGGGTGTTGTTCCCTACGCCATTACTTCCTTATCGACTCTTTTTCTCTCATGGGATATTTCAAATGCTACGACTCACCACACGCCCGGTATACTTTTCACACCCGATCAAGCCACGCAACTTCTCAGTGCAATTGAGCCTGTCCAAGTAGGTTTAGGAGCAGTCATCCTGTCCTTCCTGGGAGCCATCCATTGGGGACTGGAGTTCGCAGAGTATGGAGGGGTGCAAGGGTACAGACGGTATTCCCTTGGTATTCTTCCAGCCATTCTGGCGTGGCCTACAATGCTCCTTTCGACCGATTTTGCACTTATCGCGCAATTTCTTGGTTTCACATTTATGTGGTTTGCGGACAATCAAGCCTCAAATATGGGTTGGACACCACGATGGTATACGTCTTATCGATTCTTTCTTACGTTCCTGGTGGGCGGAAGCATTTTGATAACTTTGATCGGGCGTGGAAGAGTGGGATACGGTGAACTTGCGTCCCCTGGGAGCAGCAAGCTTGCTCACGACCGCGAGGAGCAATGGCAAAATTTTGCAGATGAAGCCTCGGAGAAGACGAGCAAGGCCAAGAAAGCAGGTGGAGCTGTTGAGCCAGAAAAAGATGAAAAGGTCATCAAGAAGACCGCGTCTCCAGAGAGTGGCAAGAAGGATGCGGTGGATGATGAGGATGAAAGCAAGGACGATAACGACAAGGAGGAAGAAGGAAAGGAGGATGATAGCGATGACGAAAGTAACGACAAGAAAGAGAAGGAAAAGAAATGATTTCATGAAGTTACATAAACATAACTTAAGTTAATAAACAAATTTCAGGTAAATTCATATGCTTGGCGCTCTCAAGCCACAGCCCCAATATGATTCCATCTACTTTGAATGCAACCACTCCTCCCAAGGCAATGGCACATGACAATGCGAATCAAGTTCAGAGCAATACTGCCTCGAAGTCTGAATCCAAAATCACAATCAGCGACTACCTCTTACGGCGAATTCAAGATCTTGGAGTCAAAGACCTCATTGGGGTACCCGGTGACTTTAACTTGCATTTTCTAGACTACGTAATGGCGTATGAGGGCGTTTCATGGATTGGATCTTCGAATGAGCTGAATGCGGGGTACGCAGCGGATGGATATTCCAGGGCCCATGGCATTGCTGCACTATTGACCACGTATGGAGTTGGCGAGCTGAGTGCCATGAATGCCATTGCTGGTGCATTTGCTGAGCAAAGCCCAATTGTTCATATTGTGGGCTATCCATCTTCTCAAACAAAGCCAGGTGTAATTTTACATCACTCTTTGGGGAAAGGCTTATATACGGAATTCTACGACATGTACAGCAGTATTAGTGTAGCAAGGATCTTAATTGCGCCAGATACGACAGCTCGGGAAATTGATCGAGTATTTGAGACGGCATACAAACGGAGATGTCCAGTGTATATAGGTCTACCAATGGATTTAGTTCATCATCAAATCGCCGAGCCATCGGAGGGCCTCTCTTTCGTGCTGGTTGAAAATGAAGCGGAATTGGAACAAAGAGCTATCCGCGAGATTGTGCGAGTGGCCCGTGAGAGTGAAAGGCCTGTCATTTTATTGGACGCTGGTGCCTCGCGGGACGAAATCCAGTCCGAGGTTGAACAAATGGTGAGGGCTATCAAGTGGCCATGCTTTGTGACAACTATGGGCAAAGGGTCGGTGAATGAGCAAATCGAGACCTTTGCTGGATGTTATGTTGGTGGACTCTCCTTCCCAAACGTTCAAAAATCATTTGAGTCGGCTGATTGTGTGTTATCTATTGGTCTCTTCCGCTCTGATTTGAATACTGGATTCTTTTCAGAGAAGTATGCGTGGACGAAGAGTATTGAGCTCCATGATACCTATACTATTGTACATGGGGCGCGGTATAACAAAATTGGCATGAAGCACCTCATCCCTGCCCTCATCCCTCACATGAGAACGATTCCATCTTCAGTTGGCGTCACTGGGGACGCGTGGTACACGTCGGTTCCAAAGCCATTGACCTCAAAATTAGTCAACCAAGACTATTTATGGCGCAGGGTCTCATCTTGGATCAAGGAGGGCGATGTATTGTATGCCGAGACTGGAACGAGTTCTTTTGGGTTGCTCGACATCAGACTTCCACCAAATGTGTCCTTGAACTCATCCTACCATTGGGCCTCAATTGGACACGCAACAGCTGCCATGTGTGGCGCTGTGTACGCTTGTGGCGATCGACGTCGAGTTGTGGGCTTCCTTGGAGATGGTTCATTCCAGCTAACTTTCCAAGAGATTTCGATCCTTGTCCGTCGAAATTGCAGCTGCACTATTTTTGTCATTGATAATAGTGGTTACAGCATTGAACGCTTCATTCGCGGAACCCAACAAGCCTACAACGATATTCATCACTGGAATTATGAGAACACGTTTGAGTATTTCGGAGGAAAGGGCGACGTACGAGTTGTCGAGAGTGATGTGCAGTTGGACGCAGTGCTGTCTGATCCTGGATTTGGCGACGGGAAGGGATTGAAGATGTGTGTTGTTCGTTGCGAGAAACTGGATGGACCAAGAATGATGCTGGCAATGGCAAATCTAAGAGGTAGACTGACTGCGGATGGCAAGTTGGACGAAAACACACCCTAAAACATTTACGTATTGTACGAATACAGTACAAGTATTAGCCAAGTCGTGGTTTGCACAACCATGGTCAGTCGTCTTTTAAGAAATGATTGTCTGCCAACACGCAGACCCCACGAAAAAGTCCGAACCTTAAATTTTGGATGATTTGTGAAACAGCTAGATGAGCGTGTGGAAGTGATGGGTTGGCACCAAGCTAAAAAAGTTACTAAGCTACATCTATGAAGAAGTGCTTGTCGATAAAATCTGCTCAATCTTTCTTTCCGACCACATCCAAAGCTGTTCCGCTAATCTATCATCATCCGCGGTCTTGGAGACTCCATACTCATAGGCAGCAGGTATGAAATACCTGCCGTGAATATCTTTACTTTTGATTTCAGGAGCACATCCAAGGTAGAGCGCGGTGGTTGCTGCATCTTTCGTGGATTGTCCGACTGTAGCGAAGAAGGCTTTCATGAGGTAACCGAGGGGCCCAAATATAACTTTCCAAGTATCCATTGATGCAGTTGCCACGTTTCCTGGAAAGAATACATTGACATAAACTCCCTTGACACCCCTTTGCTGCAATTTTTTATTCAGCTCATGTGTAAAGAGGATGTTTGCCAATTTAGATCTGGCATAACGATAGACCGAATCAATAGGCTGATAGTAAGTTCTGCGATCAGACTCTAGAGTCTCGAAATGCAGTGACGAAGCCATTTGGTGGAGCGATGACGATGTCACCACAACCCTAGCATCTGAAGACGCACTTGCTGTCTTTTCAATCAAAGGGAGAAGTTGAGAAGTCAACCAAAAATGGCCAAGGTGGTTGACTGCAAATATTTCATCGATGCCATCCGGAGAGAGTCTGTACTCTGGGACCGTTGGTAGACCTGCATTCAAATACAGCATGTCAATCTTCTTGAGGTCGGCACGCAGCTTTTTCGCAACCTTCTCGACCTCCGACATAGATCCCAGATCTACCTGGTAGAATGTAACGCCGCTAGTATCCAGTGAGCGCCATTCATTACGTCGTGCATGATCAAAAGATGCCGGATTCTTTGATAAAACAGCAATCTCTGAGCATCCAGCAATAAGCAGCTGGCGAGTGATCTCAGCTCCAATAGACCTCGCGCCTCCAGTCACAACAGCAGATTTACCTCGCAAGTCTGGGCATTTCTTCAAGGACCATCGGTTGATTTGCCAAAGTCCACTCATTACGATCCCTATAGTGTGTGCGTCACCATAACGTCCCAAAGGGGCTCAAAAACAACATCTTCTATTTTTGATGCTGAAACCTAGTAATAAGTATGAGGGCGCAGTGTCTTCGTTATGCCGACACATTATTATAGTTTGGGCCCATTCGATCCTTATTGCCCCTTCTGTCTGTCGGCAGACCCTTGAAAAGTAAATTTCGAAAGTAGATTGCGAGATTTCAACTGAACACTGATGCCGGGCGAGACGAGGGCGACTGTAAACGGTACAAACGGTACAAACGGGTCTAGTCCAAATGAAAAACAGCACCCTCGGATCCTTTCAAATATCCTCGAACATATTGGAAATACACCACTCGTGAGACTCAATAAAGTCCCGCAGTCGCTGGGTATCAAATGTACAGTGCTGGCAAAATGCGAGTTCTTCAATGCCGGTGGAAGTGTCAAAGACCGCATCGCCCTGAGAATGATTGAGGATGCTGAGGAGACTGGGCGCGCGAAACCTGGTAAGACCACTTTGATCGAGCCTACCTCTGGAAACACGGGGATTGGATTAGCGTTGGTAGGCGCCGTCAAGGGTTACAAGACAATAATCGCACTCCCCGAAAAAATGTCCAATGAGAAAGTGGCAGTCCTTCGAGCTCTAGGGGCTGAAATTGTAAGAACGCCTACTGAGGCAGCGTGGGATTCGCCCGAGAGCCACATTGGAGTCGCCAGAAGACTTCAACGAGAAGTCGTGGATTCAATAATACCAGATCAATACGGAAATAAAATGAATCCTCTAGCACATGAAGAGGGCACTGCGGAAGAAATATGGAGGGATTGCGGCGGACATGTTGACATGGTCGTGTGTGGCGCTGGCACTGGGGGTACCATCACTGGTCTAGCTAAAGGACTGAGGAAGCACAATAAAGGCGTGACCATCGTTGGGTGCGATCCCATCGGATCAGTGCTGGCCCTTCCAGCTACATTGAATACTACAAGTGAGTCCTACAAGGTGGAAGGAATCGGCTATGACTTTGTCCCAGACGTTTTGGAGCGCGAGGGTATTGAGTGGCTAAAAACTGGTGACAAGGAGAGTTTTCTGATGGCTCGCAGACTGATTCGTGAGGAAGGTCTTCTCGTGGGAGGGAGCTCAGGAAGCGCAATGGTTGGCGCAATGAAGACAGCAGCGCGGCTAGGACCTGATGACGTCTGCGTCGTCATTCTGCCCGACTCCATACGGTCTTACCTCACTAAATTTGTAGATGATGATTGGATGCTGAACAATGGCTTTGAGGAGGAGACGGCTGCTGAAGACGCTAGAGTTGAGAAGAAATGGCAAGGTGCTACGATCAAGAGTTTGAACTTGAAACCAATTGTTACTGTCCGAAAGAGTAGCACATGCATTGCTGCTATTGATTCGATGCGGGAGAAAGGGTTTGACCAATTGCCTGTCTTGAATGATAATGGAAAACTCGTGGGCTTAGTAACCCTGGGCAACTTACTCTCCTTCCTTTCTCGAGGCCATGCGACAGCGGCTAGTAAAGTGGAGCAAGTTATGTTCAACTTTTCAAAAAAGGGGAGGGAAAGCGTGCCGCCACAAGAACTTGGCCATGTCCGGCCGCGATCATCATCAATATCCAAGGTGTACAAGAGGCAGTTTGAGGAAATAACGCTGAATACGGAGCTGTCTGCATTATCCGCATTCTTTGAATTCAACTCGTCAGCAATTGTCACGCAACAGGAAGGTGGCGACTTAAAGCCTCTACACGTTGTGACAAAGGTGGATTTACTAAGCTATCTAGTCAGTCACAGCCGACTATAGGCATACATCGAAAGTGGCTACTTTTGTCTTCGTTGCAGGATTTCTTCAATCCTTGCTCTGTGCTCCTGGAGTCTCTCATGCTTGCGTTGCACGTGCGCACCCCATCCGCAGGCCTTGATTGCCTTCTCGTGGTGCCATGTCTCCTTCCTCTCCTTCATTTGGCGTCCAGCTTCCACTTTTGCTAGCTCCCTGCGCATTCGACACGTTGCCTTGAATAATTCGCGGTCCTCTTCGCGACGGGTAATTGTGGTCGCATCCCATCCGCTTACCCCACAAACCCGCTCACACTGTCGGCGCTCACGATCGTAGCTTTGCATGGTTTCCTGTTCTCTGCACCCGCATAAGATGCTGTAGTAGAAGAACCGTCTACATCTCCGCAGCATCTCGTCGAAGATGCACATTCTGGCTGGAATGAATTATGTCGGAGCGGCTTACAAGGTGTGAGCGGCTTTCAGTGCCTCAGAAAAATAACGCAGCATGGAACTTATATTGCTTTCCGCTCTCCCCTTTGGAAGGAACCTCAATGTCTTCTATTTGGTATCCCCTTCAAGCAGCATGGCGCCAGTTGAGATACTATGCGTTGTGCTGCTATCCCACCAGCCTCCATCAATGGGACGTTGATCGACAAAAAGAAGAGAGAGGGAACAATATCAAACCCTGGAACTCTGCAAATGCAGCAAAACGGGAGCGAGATAGGAAGTATTTCAAAACGAAGAAGACTCTTGATCGACTAGAGCGAAGGCAGGAGCGCCTTGAGAAGTTCGCGGTCCATTGGAAAGAAATTAACGGACCTTGTGGATCCAAAATCTACGTCCGACTGAAAATTGAGAAGAGGAAACGAAATCAGCTGAAGAATGCCTCTGAGATTGAAATAAAGGAGGCGAAGAAGCAATTACGACACGCCAAAATCAACCATTACAAAGCAGACCGGAGTCAGACGCAGCAACATCTGACCCCACAAAGAGACCCAAGAGGCATTTCTGTAAATTCCCTTGATCTTACATAGTTTAAAAGAGTGGTAATTTTTACCTTCCGTCATTGAGTATGGAATAGTCGCTGACCGGATGGAATGAACATGTCGGAGCCTCCCACCTCGACACCAGAGAAGGCGAATCCAACCACTGTGATAGACAGGGAACAGGTGGTAGCAGTGAATGAGCCGAATGCGTTGGTGTCTGCAGCCCAGAAAGGAGAGGTGGAGGTGGTGGAAGAGCTTATAGAATCTGGCAAATATGCACCGGATTGGCAAGATGAGCAAGGCATTTCGCCTCTCCATTGGGCAGCCATCAATAACCGGATTCTGGTCTGTAAATACCTTCTCGACAAGGGAGCCGAAGTCAATATACATGGCGGGGATTTGCGTGCGACCCCGTGTCAATGGGCGGCTCGAAACGGACTTGTTTACATTGTACACTTACTGTTGAGCTACGGTGCGGATCCTTTGCTCACCGACTCACAAGGCTTTAATGTTTTGCATCTTGCCACGCATTCCAGCAGTACACTTCTGCTTGTATACATCATCCATCAAAATGTACCAATCGACATTCCGGACGAACAAGGACACACGGCTCTTATGTGGGCTGCCTATCAAGGCGATGCATCAAGTGTTGACGTTCTTCTTCGTTGGTGCGCTGATGTCAAGGCGAAGGACGCAAACGGATTCACGGCATTGCATTGGAGTATTGTGCGTGGCTCATTCTTGTGCATGAAGAGACTACTCGAAGAGGGTTCAGATGTGCACATAGCCAACAATGATGGGAAGTCAGCTGAAGTAATGGTGCGTGAGATGAACTGCGAGTATGCCTTTGAACGCGCACTCGCTCAATCAGGACGAGATGAAAAGGGTACTATTGTGCCAAAGTATCTGACAAAGTCTGTTGCAATGGCTGTCATATTTTTCTGGCCATATGCGTTGATATTTGCAGTCGATGTTTGGCTGTCTATCCTGCCAATATTCTTTAGTGTTTTCCTCTGCATTTTCACAATCTACTTCTTACACAAAGGGCTAAAAGATTACGTGGTGTTGAGTGCATATCACAGTGCTCAGATGCACAAAACTCCATACTTGGCTGGTATCTTTAGTGGAACAATGTTTTGGGTTGTCATTCAATGGCTCTATTTCGTACTTCCGGCGACGGCTCGAACTCATATAATTTACAACAGCTGCTTTGCTATCATCGTCATTCTAATTGCATACTTCTTCATACTCTGCATGCGTGCAGATCCTGGTTTTATCCCCAAACCATCCGGCCAGACTGAGCAGAAGGAAGTTATCGAGGAACTTCTCAAAGCCGGCGATTATGATTCGCAACATTATTGTGTCACCTGCATGATCAAGAAACCATTGAGAAGCAAACAC
>JAABUO010001038.1_pt1 | contig 39753 bp, 60 predicted proteins | sample 5559291 | NCBI WGS metagenome assembly JAABUO01 (sample SAMN10711878, study PRJNA513372) | rock metagenome | isolation source: Antarctica rocks | place: Antarctica: Victoria Land, Finger Mt sud
AGCTTCAAGACTGGCACCCTCGACCATGCAGATGCAGAATTGGCACCCTTAAGTACATTACAGTGAATTTGCTGAAATATGTTGCTGGACTATTCTGCATCTGCACGGTCAAGGGTGCCAGTCTTTAAGCTTGAGCTCTTGAGCATTGAAGCATCCCAGCTTAACCGGAGGACCATGCAGCACTGACTCACAGACATGCCACCTGCACTGCTTGCATGAAATCTTTGCATCCAAGATGAGTCAATGTCAAATCGATTTGTCCTCACAGGAGTTGCTCCTGGAGGCTTTCATGTACCTCAGCTCCACTCCAGAAGAGAGTGCCATTCTGATGCACAGCATGCAGCCTGCATCACAGGCACGCTTCCAGCCTCGCACGCTGCCAGAGAGCTCGTCCTGGGCCAGCCTGGACCTGGCAGGGGAAATCTGCAGCTTCACCATGGCGGATGATGCCATGTCTGTCTCACCTGCTGGTCCCCTTGGGGAGATTGTACCCCAGGACCACCTCAAAATGTGATGATGTATTCGGGATTCAGCCCCCGTACATGTGAGGCGTGTTGGGATGAGAATGTCAAGTCTTCTCGGTGTGTAGGCATATTCATGGAGCATCATCCGAACTTACCAGGCTGTCAGTGTCAGCAGAGTTTGTATCAAATACCTCCCTGAATCTTGCTGAGCAGCTGGGGGAGCAGAAGCTCAGAGCGGCCTCGATCTGTCTGAGTGCATGTCATCTGAAGCACTCAATGTACAAACGCGCCCAACAGATGTTTCAAGGTTTCTGTTGACTACATGGCGGAAGTGCACAGTTACACTGCAGCATGCCACTTGCCCATTTGCAGAAGGCCACGATGATATCAGCTTGCCGGCCCAGAGATGTTTCAGCATTGCACTCATATCATGTTTTGTACTCTTGCTGTACATTTTCCCAGCAGCCTTTTTGTATTTTGTGTAGTCTGTATGTTCATGCGCAGCAGCTGGTAGCTTTGTTCAGTTTGTCATTGGGCTGCAACACACGCAGCTCAAGCTGGAACACTGTAGGGAAATTGTACGCCTGTGACTTGTCTGCTCGACTGCCAAATTTTAAGCACGATGTTCAGTGTGAAGCCGATGCTTTTGGGCCTGCCAATTGGTAGGGCTTGGGAATCTACACAAATGGGAATATTCATGTTGCGAAGGATTCATCAAGGCTATGTGCAGTGTCAATTAGACACGGCGTGACCCATGCAGGACATCTCACATTGCCAAATACCCCAATTGACAAGCACGGCTGTTCTGCAGCTGACCCTTGTCTAAAATGTTCGTCTGTACTAAAACACTTGTCAGTATTCATCACATCCCTCACAGTAACTTGCGGCTTGTTACATGAGGAGAAAATGCTGCACACGTGTTCAGCTATGCCAATGCAAATGATCTGTGGACCCAGCTGTGGTCTGGCCAGCTTTGAAATGTAAATTTCAAGACCTGGACACACCGAACAGCGTGATGCTAAGCACGCCTTCACATTTGCACCAGCAGAAACCAAAGGCTGCTGATATTCACTGGCACCACTTGAATAGCAGTGGGCAATGGGAAGGCTCACCGCATGTCACAGCCTCTCCCTATTACAGCTATTATGACGTGCGCACCAAAGTCAAACGACTACAAGCCGCTCACGACATGGTAAACAAGCTGATGTCATTTGCACGGCAACAATGCGCATCCTGCACTGCCTGATTCATGACTAAAAGTTGAGCTGATGATGACACATCTTCAAGACACTCAATTGATATCAAGCAACTGATATGTGTGTATGTGTATATATCTGCCATACCTGCTGTGTATACCTATTTGTATGCAGAAAAACAATTCATTGTAAATCATACAATGTATATTGCATATTTGCCTATACCTTGACCTCTTGCAATTGCATAGCTGCTTTGTGCACATCCCTAGTCAACCACCTGTGAACAAATCTTACACATTGCATATGCTGCTGCTCATACAGGGTGGAAGCGCTATGGGCCCCCAACAGCTGTTGAATATTCGATATGAAACAGTTGAAGGCTGGTCACCTGTCATTATACAAGGCTTATCTGGTTGAGGCTTGGTGTTCTCCAAGCATGAGATTTACGTGCCATAAGTCTGCCACAAGTGCTGCAAGCTTCTCAAGTTTGTCAATCCTTGGCTGCAACAAATTCTACTGCAACAAGGACAAGACAAACATTGGGTGTGTTTTCATCAACCAGCAGAGGTCTCACAAAGTTATGACAGTTAGCTGAAGGGTACTTCATCTGACTTGGTGATCTCCATGAGCAACATGCTCGCACACTCCAACATTGCAATTTTGTACGCTTGCGGCTGAGCTGTATAACATGGGACACTGCGTGGTGTGAGTGTGAGCTGCACATGTGTAACACCTCAGCACAAGTTAAGGTGTGTGTGTGGAGCTCAGACCAAGACCCGTGAAGTTGAACACAGGTAGCAAGGTTTACATATGATCAAGGTGCTGGATACCAATGGATGCAGCTGCGTGTCTGGAGGACAACATATCTGAAGCTTGCCTGATGGAGTTCAGACTTACAGGGCCTGCAATGTGTGAATGGCGTGCCTACCAGGGTTGAGCTTAGAACGCATGTAAAGATAAAAAGATTGGCCTGCCAAACCTGTATTTTGACAGGTGCGCAGTGCATGACTGGGTTGCAACCAAAAGGAAGCCATGGAATTTAGCATCTTTGTGACATCTTATTAAATACTGCAAGCAGTGGAAATCAGAAACCGTCTTGCCTGTCAAGTGTTAAATTACAAGCGTGCATTGGGAGGCCAGCTTGCTGCAAACCTCAGCCTGCAGGCTGCGGAACCAGTGTGCATCTACGTTGCGCTTTGCAGTCTTCCAGTCTCAGCCGTTGCTGAGCACCTTCTGTGTCAACAGCGCTCAAGCTTGTCCTGAAGTCCCTTGCTTGCTTGCCCGCTATCGTGCTTTCCTACAGAGAAGCAGAGGTGTCAAATACCTCTCAGCGTGGTGCGCTGAGCAGTCGCGAATAGAGTTCGGGGTTGCCAGGCGTTCACTACGCAGCAAAGAGATGGCTCACTTTTGCTGGCCGATTATGTTGGGTTCGGTGTTGAACACGGTGTACTGAATATAGTACCCAGCAGCTGCAGCTATAAGCACCGCAACAATAGCTAGCATCCAGTACATGGTCGTCAATGGCTGCCGATCACCTCATCAGTGTGTTGCCATTACTTGCCCTCAAGAAATCTGAAAGGTGTTTGGTCTGAAAGCCTCAACCCAGTCCTCTTCTTCCAGATTCAACATGCCAATCAGGTCCTTCAGGATAAAGCAGATCCTGTTAGCAACATAGACAACAAGCCCGCTCAACAGTCACTCACCGGACAGCTTGATTGCGACGATGGCAGCCGTCATGACAGCCTCAGGGCTATGCTCAGTCACCCTGCAAGCCCGACCAGCAAGGCAGACGACGCGTGTCCGCTCGGGTGCGGCGTCAACTTCGCAACAAGCCTGCCTGTGGTGCATACGAGAGCTCGCACTACATCACTTATGCTGTGAAATGATCTTTAGAGTCTGCACACACAGTCCGCGGAAGGTACACACCAGTACTGCCTGACTAGTGTCATGACGCAGGTTACATGGGCCAACAGTTGGGACCTGTGCTGCCTCGTGCTGTTAGGAGGTCCGTCAACTCCACCAGACGGGCAGCCACCATGGAGTAAGTATACCAGGTCGCATGAACTCGCACGGTCATATCATGGCACACGAGCTGAATAAAATCTCAAGTGTCGTTCTTGTCTGTGCAGCACCAAGGACTACCCTTCCAACTGGATCAGAACAGACCCTCTAGTCTTTGTCTTGGGATTCCTAGGGTGAGTCTTTTAATAGCAATGTTTGTCAGCTGCCAGCGCAATGTGTGATTGCTGCCAATGCAAGACTACTCGAGGCCAGCTCTTTAATACTTGTTCTGGCCAGGTGGACCCTTCCCACAAACCTAGGTGTACCCATCTTCAACGGTGGATCATTCTTTGGAGAGTTCATGTCAAGCATAGGCAGAAACCTGGGCCGATTCCCAAATGGACCCCCATTGAATGACCCCTTCTGGTATGTCCTCAGAAGTCACATACTGCTTTATTTGTACCTCAAATCACATGTCCTGCCCAATTCCATGTAGATTTCTGTGCAACGCACTGTTTAGGCAGCCAGGCAACAACCAAAAACGCTTGTTGAAATGAGGTTGGAAAACTCTACGCCAATCTCTGCCACTATGGCCAGGGCATTTGTTGCCCTCACCTCTTCATCTTACACTCTAGCAAACCTCATGCGGTGCAAGGGATTGCGCATGTGGCTGTGCTGCACCATGCCTCCACAGATACAGGCAAGCATAATTTCGATTCATAGGTGTTGCCAGCCTGCCTTCTGTTCACAAAGTGTTGTTTTTATTCTGCGTGCAGGCTGTACCTGACAGTATATCACGCTGGCCTGTTCCTTACACTATTTTTGGGACAGATTGGTGTCCAGGGCAGGAGACAGGGATACTGGAACTAAGCTATTGCGCATGTACCTCACTGAGAAGACTATTATGTAACATAGATGTTGGGTATTTTGCTTACAATGGCATCAAATGTTGATCCGCTGTACCAAGAAAAAAGACATTTGCATTGGATTCAATGTGAGTTTTCTTGAAATATATTTTTTGAGCAAGCCCTTGCCCCATCACATGGACCTAACAGAAGCATTGTGGCAACAGCTTAAAGACAATGCATTGCAAGTGAACTTTGGCTCTTTGTGGTGACTTATGGGCTTTTGATGCTAGCAGCAAATCCTGCTGGCCACTTCTGGGGTTAGGCAGGTGCTGCGTTCGTTTCAGAGCTAAAGGTAGGCAGTGCAGGTAGTTGCATTGACAGGCCAATTGGCAAGTGGGTCGTACAGATACAATCCAGAGGGTCTTGCACTCTTGGGTCGTACAGATACAACTCAGAGGGACTTGCACTCTTGAGATTCTGAGAATGTTGTGTGAACAGGCACTGATGCTCAATACTACCTGAATGGCTTTAAGACTACATACGTCTGCACACATATGTTCGTAATATGCATGACCTTTGTCTCTTGCAGCACAACTCACAATTTCGAGCAATTAGTAATAACCAAAGGCCTTTGCAGTATTGGCTCTACCCAACAGCCAAACACTGATCAAAGGAAAACACAAGGGAAGAACCATTCCAAACGGGCATCATGCAGGCAATCTGAACTGTGTCTGAACCTTACACTTGATATTATTGCATGAAAAGGCAAAGCATGCACTCCTGAGCCGAACAAATCAGTAATTGCAGTAGCAGGTTCATTCAGAGAGAATTGGAGCATGATATACATCGCCAGACAGCCTGAGCCAACAAAATATCAGACTGTTGTGTTGCCCCATTTTGATACAGCGAAACCTATCATTGCAGGGTTGTGCTGACTGCACTTTCTGATTCATCCTGCTGGAGAGCTGACATCTTTTGCACAAGAAAAAAGGGTCTGTTTACCATCCCACAGCAGGCGGTCTGCTGGTTCTGAATGCCTGAGGCAAGGCTGCCTTGTTGTTATGCATGTACATTGGAAAACTCCTTTCGGCTTCATAAGTCCATTCCTCATCAAAATGGCCAGCATCATCTTCTGTGATATTGTGCAGGCGCTGCTGCTGTGACTGCCTTCCATCAGCTTGCCGCTGCTTTGTAACAGTTCTTCCCTGCAGACCACGTACTGATTTACACATTCTGCGTACTAATGTAAGACATAGTACAGGCAGAGACAGACTTGCAATACACGCCGCTCCTGCACTACTTTTGATGTGTACGTATTGCTGTCATGAAAAGAGTGCCTGGTGGCAGTATCTATTGAGGTGCCATATGAGCTGACCTTGTTCCCCATGTGGCGAGAGATAGTCATTTCCTCACGCCCAGTGCGACCATCTTTCATGCGCATCTGGTGTTCAGCAACCTGCATGTGCAGCCAACACTTGTCATGAGCAGCCTTTGATGCAAGCAGGATATGCACAGCATTGAGCATTGCACAGCAGACGACCAGTCAGGATTGACAGCAGGCCGTACCCCTTGACCTCCATAGGATGAGCTTTGAGACTGTGCATACTGCGCTCCATCAGGACCTTGCTGGGCAACCACAGATGAACTGTAGAAGACCATGTTCCCGTCATTCGAGCTGCCAAACAGGTTAGAGTCTCCAAATGCACTGTCATTGAAGAATGACTGCAGTGGGTGCATGAAAGCACTAGAGTGGGCTGGTTCCCTGGCAGCGGTATGTCTGCGAGCATTTCTGCATCCTGTGAAAGCATAAAGGTTGTCTCAAGACTGTTCGCTGCTTAAGTGGCTGTTCCTACCGAGTGGCTATTCTTGAAATACCTTCAGCAGGCTCCTCTACAACAGGAGCGACACCATTTGACGGGCTGTGGTCGCTGTCTTCCACCTCTTCAATGCTGAACCCTGGCTGTGCTGAAACACCAGTTGCTGAACGATGAGTAGAGGACTCAATCGGCACCTGTAACCAGTCAGAGTGTCATTCGTACACAACAGCATGACGCTGCTAGAGTGGCGAGCCACGCGGACGGGAATACCTCGCGACCTCTTCGCTGAGGCAGCGCTGCTGATGACCACGGAGCCATTTGTTGCGACGGGTCAAAGAACCCCGTGTTACCGAACAAGTGGTTGAGAGGATCTTGAAAGAACGGATCCCTCAAGAAATCGTCCCCAAGCATCTGAAACAAAGATCCGCGGCTAAACATGGCGTTGGTTGGTGGGTGCGACCAGCACCAAGTGAATACACAGCTCCACACAATTTCCACCTGCTTAAACCTCGTTCGCCCGTTTCAGCTTCCCCGGGAATCGGAAGAAGGCACAGATGCCAAAAGACAGAAATGTTCTATCATTCGCTCACCTCGTGTGCACTAAACTACTGGTAAATCTAAATTAGCCTCTGGAGCACAGATTACAGAGGCAGCATCAGCACCAAGCAGCTTGCCAAGCATATATCTGCACTGAGTCTGTCGTTCCGTGGCACGTCTTGGTAGTTGTGACGTTGTCACCTGCTGCACCCATCGTGCATGTTTAGCCCCACTCGTCAGGTTTACTCTTGTGGGACTGGTCTTTGCACACAGCTCAAGCTACTATCGCTGCGTTTGTCTGTCTAGTCTGTGCAGCCAGCTTCAACCTCCTACTGCGTCAAGGAGTTTTCATCGCAGCCAAGCATTTCCGCCAGCCAGCAGACGTGTCCCGGTTGCTGGCATCATAAGGCTGAATCTTGACAGGTGGGCGCTGGTTCCCATATTCTGCGAAATGTAATGTGGGCAGTGCTTTCCTGAGCTCGCATCTCACTCAGCGTGAATGCATTGTTTCGTTGCCGTGTCAAGCTTGTGAACTTCAGCTCAGGATGCTGTCATGGCTGCCAGCCTACCTTGTTCAACGCTCTTCTTTCGAAGCAGCACCTGTCTTTGCTGATAGCAGCCAGCAGTAGTGACTAGCTATTCAAGTAGTGAATAGCCTGTGTTGCATATATGTTACAGTGATATGTCATGTCCCCATAGAGTGTAAGCGCTCCTAGCAGCAAAGGTGCTGTCTGCAGTCTGAGGTTTTCCATCAGCAGGTCTTCAGGGCATATCTGACCCTACTGCATTGACCTTGCTCAAGTCTGTTTGTGGGTCTGACACTGCTTGTCTGATGTTGCAGGGCCTGCCAGATCGTGGTCAAGACTCACCTGTTGCAAGGCATGCTGTCTGCACACAGCTTAGCACCAATGCAGCTGTAACTCCTGCTCCCTTGAGATGTCAAAGACCATTCTCAAGCTGCGCCAGAATGGCACTGTCAAGTCCACAGAGGACATCTCGCCAATCAAGAATGGTGCATTTTCAGCATCTCCGGCCCTGTTTGCTGTATTTTGTCTGCTGAGTTGGCAGCTGCATGCCCTCTGCAGTCAGCAACGTGAAGTCTGCCACAGGGCATGCAGCTGCTCATTTGCTGTCAGACTTCACCCTGCTACCTCAGATATGTAGCTGCCCCAGCAACGTGGTTCCCTCATAATATCAGCAGTGCAATAGCTGCTTCCTGGGCATTCACTTTGCAATTGTCTTTCCCTGCTCACAATGCGTCTGCAGTATGCAAACTCAGTTGTCTGTGCAGGCAAAGGTCATAGCTGCTCTCCACTGAAGCGGCTGAAACCATCTGATGAACATGAGGGACAGCAACAACAATTGGTCGACAATGCCCATCCTGTCCATGTGGACAGTGATGATGCTGAGCTGGCACGTAAGCTGCATGAACAGCTGAATGGGCCAGAGTCCCCAACAGCTGCACCCATCACACGGCATATCAGCCGCGTGCGCAAAGCACCTGTCTTTTACAAACCCGAGGTACTGCTGCTTTTCCACGGTGGCTAGCATATATTTGTCCTGCAGGTGAAGCTGTAGGTCATGCAGCAGCTTTGGCGAAACCGTGTGACATGCATAGAGCAGATTACCTCTAAGATTGTAAACAAAGCATGTGTATCAAAGCAGCCATGCTCTTGTACAGCTGCTCTGCATCTACATCTGAGACAACCTCCTGGCATGCTGCTCAACTAGCTCTGATTCCGTCACACTATTCACCCCGTAGTACCATGCTGCACAATTATGCACCATGCTGCATTTTGCAGCAGCTTTTGTTGCCTCGCTGGTGCCTGGCTTTGCTCATTGTTCCGGCCCTTGTTGCAGCAGTTTGGTGGGTATCAAGGATATCATGGCGTAGAGGGAGGACCTGAGCAGGAAGATGGCACAGGCGAAGTTTCCCCACGCAATGCTAAGGAGCTGCAGATACCTCGAGAGCTCAGGCGCCTCCATGAGCACTCTGTGAGCATGTCAGACAGCGAGGCCAAGTCCAACTTCCCTCCTGGGCCAAGACGCACGCGTGCTAGCAGTGTGCCTGATCCTGACTCCGAGAGTGGGCAGGCACAGCGGCCGCTTGCAGCACGTTCAGCTGACCAAGGAGCTAAGAAAAGGTGAGAAGCATATCCTCTGCCATCAGTGTTGCTGCTGTGTTGAATCGATGCTGGCATTGTACAGTCTGGAGGACAAGACTTGTCCTGCATGTACCTAGCTCATCATGAGCTGGAAAGCGTTGGAATTATTATCATTATTTTACTATAATTGTTGTATGGTCAGTGCCCCATACTTGCAAGGCAGCACAAATTGTGGACCCATGAGCTTGCTCTAGACTAAAGACCTTATGTCATGGATCCATGCTGCTTTTGGCAGCGCTTCAGCAAACATGCACTGGCAGCAGCTCACTTAACTTAGCATTCACTGAGCAAATCATGCATTGTGTCTGCTGCAACTCCGGGAGCAGCGAGTGTGTTCGCAGGGTGCCATAGGTAGATAATGTTTGACACTCAACGAGTCATGCAGGGCTGAGGTCAAAGCAGAGGGGGACGCAGACATGCACAGTCGCTCAGGCACCCATCAGCGCAGGAAGCAGCGCAGCCTCACCCCCGAGCTGCGCCTCACGCGCTCCATGCAACCCCCTCAGCGCTCACAACCCCACCCACTGCCTACTGACCAGCGCAAGAACGGCAGAAGCCTGCCAGTCAAACTGGAACAGCCAGCAGCCAGTGGGGAGAAGCCTGCCCTTAATCAAGGCAGCAGCGGCAGCGCAGGGAAAGGCACTGCCAGCAGCATCCAGCAAGGAGGAATCCAAAAGCGGCGCAACAGTAAGCCTGTAGTTGCGGATGGTGATGGCACGGTCAAGGCTGAGGTCACATCCAACAGGCTGAGGCAAGGTACAGGCGGCGCTAGCACTAGTGGGGAATCTCACAGCCATGTGGACCTGGCAGCTGCTTGTCCAGATCAGGCAGATGCTGTTGGAGGTTCAGGTGGGCTTGTCTGCACTGCCTGCATCTGCTGCCTTCATTATGGGTAGACCTTTGCCCACTAGCTGTTGGCTGTTCCAATTTGACTGGCAGGCTTCTGCCAGTCTTGCGCTGCATTTTGTTTCGGCGTCAGTGGGTGCTCAAGCATGCTGGCATGTTCTAAGCTGGTGTTTTGCTGCAGCCAACACTTGCTGTGATGTAGTTTGTTTATGCCAGTCAGCATAAGCACTGCGCCTAAAAGCTTGTCCAGCCTGCGTGCGTGAGGAAGTGCTCGTTTGTCATCAAATTCCAGGAGACATTGAGCTTGTGTTGCAGCTAAGGAAGAGCTCTTCCTTGGCTGAGCAAGGTCAATGATATTGTCTAGCAGCAGCAAATTCAGCAATGACAGTAGCAACATTAACAATAGTAGCAACAGTAACAGCGATGATGGTGATGATGCATGAACAACGACATTTTTAATAGTACTGTTGGCAATACTCACCCCGAGTGCACTGCTGCATGCCTGTTTGCATCAGTCAGATTGTGTTTGTGCCTTGTACAGCTGCAAGCCATGTGCAGCGGTGAGCAAAGATGAGCAGCACCGCAGCCTGCTATGCTTTCTGTAGGCAGGAGAGGCAGCAACAGTGGTGCAGCAGGCGTCAGCAAGCGGGCCAAGCTGCCTGCTAAGAACCCTATGGTGCTGCAAAAGCAGAACGGCAGCTACTACAGGGTGCGGGTGATCAAAGAGGAAACCTACAGAGTGAAGATAGGTAATGCTTCAGGCCTTTGGTCAGTGTCCATATGAAGCAATCAGTCTGCATGCAGCAGTCAGTCTGCATGCATCAAACGATGCACATCACATACAGCAAGTATGCACCCAGCGATGTCCATTATATCACCAAGCAATGTCTGTTATCTGCATCAACGGTTCCTCTTGTATGCAAGCAGAGGCACTGCACAGCTGTGCAGCAGTGCATTGTGCTGAGCGTACCAAGTTTGCCTGGCAGCAATGTGCGTACATGACAACTGATCTTACCCCCAGCATTTCCCGGAAAGGGTCCAAAGCAGGATGGAGTGTCTGGGCAATACCTGTACTGACCAGTGTGGTGTGCGTGCAGAGTTCATGGGATTTGAGCAGCAGCTGCAGCCCAGCTGGCTGGCTCGAGACTCAGAGCGCATCTGGAGGGGCAGCTACAAGAACAAAGCCTGGAAGCATCTGGTTAGACATAGCTCTACAGTTCATATGCAGTCAAAATTGCAGCATTCCAAGTGATTGCAGATGCTTCAACATACACGGCAACAGCTGCGGTTGTATGTGTAAAGTTTGCAGTGCCTCCAGCAGCAACTGAAGCCAAGCTTGTGTTCATACTTATCGGCCTGGGCAACATACATGCATCTGCTCAAATTTGTGCAGCACTGTTTGTGTGACCTGACACGTTGCATTATAACGCGCCTTCGTGTGTTTGGCGTGTGGCAGACAGAGTGCATGATGGACTGCGTCCATGCGTGCGTGCGTGCACAAGGCATGTGACGCAAACAGTATGCATGCAGGGTGATGGAGCATGGGAGCCCAGATCAGGAGAGAGGGGCGCCCCCTTGGTAGCCCATGGCACCCGTCAGAACCAGTACACCAAGCGCAGAGCATTGCTCAATGGTGCTGGCAACAACACCAGCAGCAACAATGACTCTGATGACAATGTGGGCAGTTCTGAAGACAGACGCCACAGGGATGGTCAGCATGGCCACTGTGCTGACACTGGCTTCACAGCAGAGGCGGCAGCATTAGGTAATGCGCAAAGCAAGGATGATCTGTCGGCAGCGCAGAACCCCTCTTCTTCTGCTCAGCCTGTTGGCGAGTCAGGAGTGCTGGGCAGGCATGAGAAGTCCGAGTCATCAGGCCTCAGGGCAAAGTCCAGAGCTGGACAGAGGGCAGTTGCCCATGCCAGCTCAGGTGACTCAAACAAAGGGCGTAGGCGCAATCCTAAGAACTCAGAGCCTGAGCCCGGGGATGTTGGCTCTGACCCTCAGGAGGCTGACACAAGCTCTGGGGATGATGCAGTCCCCATGGACATTGCATGGGATGGCAGAAGTGATGAGAAGGCAGAAGGCACTGCTGGTCAGGATGCCAGGGCAGCACAAGATCATGATGCAAAATCTTTCAAAAGCACGGATGATCAGCGCAGCCCCAACCCATCCAAAGATGTCGGGGCCCAGGAGGCCACTGCACGCACAGACAGACACTCCCAGAAGGACAAGCACCCTCACAGAGCCAAGCCTTCTGCAGTTGTTGAAACAGCAGCTGCCAGAGGTACTGCTCTTTTGGAGGATTCAGGTGCAAAGGATGAAGCACACACCAGCAGTGCAGACGAGAACAGGGATGTGGGCAGCAACATACCAAAGCCTGCAGTCAATCAGGCTGCCAAGGCAAGCAAGGCTCCAAAGGGCAGCAGTGCGGCTGTGAAAGCCGCCGCTGCATCTGACACAGCTCCCAAGGCTGCAGCATCATCAGGTCTGCTGAGCGTGACTGCATGCACCCCTTGCTAGTGCATTGCATGCAGCATGTATTGTCATCCCCATTAGTCATGATGAGCATGTGCAAAACCCGTAGTGATTCAGCGTGCCTCTGTTGCCTGCTGGCTGTTTGTTGCCATGCTGCTGTGGTATGCTTAAATCAGGGGTGGAGCTAGTTGCGACTTGTATTGGTGCATCAGTACTGTAGCAATACTGTAGCGGTCGTACAATCACGCATACCATTCAGAGCGTTGATGGCTCATGCTGATGCGCAACAACGTGCAAGGATATGCATACACGTGCATCTTGCAAGCATCAGCGATCTGTGCTGACATATTAAGGCTGCTTCAGCAAACGTGTCACACATGCCAGGCTCTGGGTAACACCACTGGCAGGCGAGAAATAGCACAATAGCACACACTGGCAAGCATGTTTAGCGAATGCATCACAAGTGCAGGCTCTGGGCAGGGCAGCAAGGGGAAGGGGCAGGTGGGCCCATCAGAACAGCAGCAGAAGGCAGGCAAAGCCCCTTCTGCCTTGGAGGCTGCCCTTCAGTGTGAGGAGGACTTGGCTGATGACGCTGCTGCTTCTCCAGGTATGGTCACCCCTTTGCAACAAGAAGAGAACCAATTGCTGCAGGCTCAAAGACTTCAGTGTGAGGTTCCCTGGCATGCAATTCTTGTAGACTGTCAGTGAATGTGAACAGCTGTCATCTGGACATCATGCCACCTGCACTGCTTTTTATGGAAGAGACAAGCAAGTCTGCAAGATGGAGTTGTTTGAGCATATTTGGCTCTACTGCATGACCACTGCAGATGTAGGTACGTCTGTGTTGGTCTGCGGTCAACTCATGCCATAATCTCAACTGTCTGTTTGTTACATTAAGCCTGCTGCTGCACAAACCATAACGATTAGCAATGCTGCGCCTTGAACATCACCCTGTACCAGTGCAGCTTCCAGCAAGACTGACACTGCATAGGCAGCCAAGACCTCGAGCTTATTTCACCCCAATTTTGCCGTGTACTTCACTGTTTGCGCCGTAGTAAAGTTTCATGATCATCTGCTGATCTAGGAGTGTCACTGCAGGGGATGCTGCTGCCAAGGCAACTGAGAAGGCAGGTGATGACAAAGGCAAGGCTGCTGCAGAAGCTGAGGCAGCACCTAAGCCAGTGGTGAAGCCAAGACGAGATCGCAAGGTTTGTAACCCTGCTGGTGATATTGATTTCTGCTGAGCAAGATTTCTATTGGCATTTGAACAACTTGCAATGGTCGAGAGGGCCTGCACAGCAAACAACACATTCCCAGTCAGTGATTCTGATGCTATGAGCATTGATGCACACTCGAGAGACTGAGATGCTTTTGTTTGGCAAGGACCATTGCTCTATGACATCGTGGCACCATTGTCACTGCAGAATGTTGTACAAGCTGGTCAACCTTGTGACTGCATTCAGGGGCGGATACGTGGTACATACGGTATCAATGCAAAGCCAGTCGCAGTAGAGACCCCAGCAGACAGCCCTCCAGCCCCAGGGGTCACCCGTGCCTCCCTTCGCCCCAAGCCTACTGCCAAGGCTTCTCCTGATGATGAAGAAGTAGAAATGGTGAAGCCAGCAGCAGGGGCGCGCCACCTGAGGGCTGTTTCCAGTGGCCCTGATGCTAGTGCTGCTCATGACAGCCCTGGCTCCCCCATGCACATCAAGGCCTGTGCCCCTGAGGGTCAGTACCAAAACGCCATTTTGTATGATTAATTTCGTGTCTGCTTATACCAGCATAACTCTGTACATTTCCGGTGGGCAGCTACAACTCATTCTGTCAACGTGTTCATGTGGCAATTTGTGGTGAGCGTAACGTCTCAAGCGACAGTCTCATCAAGCCTTACACTGTGCCTGCATTCTTCATTGCAATCAGGTCTTTCCTGGCATAACAAGTGGGTGCTCCTTGCCCTGCTTGAGCATGTATCATGACACTTGAACAACGTGCAAGCCTGAGCATGCAGTCCATGCTGACTGGAATCTGGAATGTGTTGCAGTTCGGAAGCCCAATGGCAGGACTGCAAACCAGCGGCGTGCAGCAGCTGCCAACTTCGCAGTAGCAGCTGCAGTTGCTGCGGAAGCTGCTGACATCATGCCCAAAAGCATCCAGCACAGCGGTCGGGTGTCAGCCAAAAACCACAGCACTCACAGGCGCAGTGGCAGCAACAGCATGAACAGGTTTGCGCTGGATCATGTCAGGTCTGGCCGCATTACTAAAGCATTGAGCGGTGGCAGCAGTGGTGCCGGTAGCAGCGGCGGAACCATCCGGTTTGGCAGTCTCATGGACGCCCTGGGGGAGTTGGAAGGCCGAGAAGGGGGGTTCAGACCGCAAGCCCACTCGAGTGGCGCTCTATCTCACGGAGCATCAAGTGGCTTTGGAGGTCATGGGGGGACCTTACGCCCTGCCCTGTTTGGTAGCGGCAGTAATGGGCATGTGAGCAGATGGCATGAGCCTCTGGGTCCAGTTTCCCCTAGGATACTAACCCTCAGTCCTGAGTTGTTTCAGCTGGGCTCGTCTAGTCAGGGTCCTGCTGGTTGGTCCGTTCCGTCTTCATGTCACAGCATGGTTGATGCTGGAATGTCTCTCCAGCCTCAATTCCCCCTTTTCAAGGCCAGTTAGTGTGCAGGATGAATGCTGGCCGTTGCCAATCAAAGACACAGCTACGAGCATGCCTTTCCCCTTTCAAAGTTTGTGTTGCTTGATCCTCTTGTGAGAAGAACAATTGCACATATTTGCTGTACAATCATGAGCCAAAACGCTCCTTTCCAGCATTTCCCTGTATTTGTTGAACATCAACCTGCATGTGTCCAGCTTATGTGATGCTGGGCATCTCAGCGTGTAAACCAGAGGCTATCTTTGCTCGTATTCAATTGCCAACAGCGCATTGCGGTGCAAGTGTAATGTCTGATATTCCGTCTGATCGGCTTTCTCACTTTTAATACGTCAAATCGAATCGATTTCACTGAAATTCAAGCTGCGCCATAAACCTTTTCGAGCTTACCACGATGTGCTGAGCAACTGTTTAAGGGGTAAAACAATCACGAAATATTGCACAACGGCTGAACAAACCTGCGTAACACTCTACTGGCAAAGTTGCTTTATTTATGGTGCCTGCTACTAGTTGAACACAACACAGAAAGCACAAATGTACACGCAGAAAGAATCTTTCAGTGAACCATGATACACCAAAAGTACAGTGACACCAACATATAGTTGCCAATATGATTCAGCAGCATGATCAGTAGGTTGTGAGTTGAATACTGTACACAGGCTTCTTCTGTGTGATGCCGTAGAAATCACAGGACAGGCTAGACCCTTGCATGGCACAGGCCACAAAGCCTGCAGTGAAGCAGGCACTCTTGCAAGAGTGCTTCAAGGACCCATATTACCACGTCAGGTATGTTGAGACCATATCAGGTATGTCAAGACAAGGCTTGCAGCCTAGACAATACATATATTTTCCATGGCCATGCAATACTGTGTGAGGGGTCCACAACAGCCGCAACTGGGAACAGAGCTGATCAAATATTTTATACACATATCATGACCAGAGATGCGATGACTCAAGCACAATGTTATTTGAATTGCACCAAACATGGGGTCTGCTCACCTGAACCCCAATATTGAAACTGTGACCCCCCATTGTCATAATGCACAATGGGGCTGTAGTCTGTGAGGGAGCCTCCGCCTGTGATGACATAATGAACACTGCTGTTCTGCTGGTGTATGTACTGCAGATTGTGCTCATGCCCGCAAAAGTAGGCCTGGATACCGTACTTCTCTAAAATGGGTTCTAAAGTCAGCAACATGTCCATATTGTTGTCTGGCCGGTTGTTTCGCCGGACTGGATGATGCCCGATGACTAACTTCCACTGGGCTGTCGATCTGGCTAGGTTTGCTTCCAGCTCAAGCAGGTTCTCTTGCCATGACTGCTGCAAGATCCCACCTGGATGGAAGACAGATACACATACTGAAGCCTGCAACAATGCAGGTCGCGACAATTTTGGGAGGTTTGCTTTCCTGACAAATAACAAGAATCATTACGCTTTCCAGCTCATGATGAGCTAGGTATGTGCAGGACAAGTCTTGTCTCTCCAAAGCAGGCTGTCTTGTGCTCTTCTGATATCTTGCATACAAGGGGGCAAGACCAGATCCAACGCACAGGGAAGCAAACTTGTGAACCAGCAACACCATGTTCTTCATCATCACATCTTCAATGTGCCACACAATGAATGGTTTGCAGAGCACAAGAGCCAGGTCTGTATCTGACAAACTGACAAGACATCTATCAACGGTATATTGGGCATGACAGCAGGATTTGGCATTCATGGGGCTGTGAATGCCAGGGCATCATTGGGAAGGTATTTCTCCACTGACTAAGTTGCAGGATCTGGTTGCTCACCTGTGTTGTTTGCAAACACAGCAGTCTGGTAGTCTGATATTGCAGGGTTGGTGTCAATGAAGAAGAGGTCTGCGACTCCATTGCCTAGGGCCAGCATGAAACTCCTCTCACAGTGCCACCGCCAGTCCTGCTCCCACAGAGCTACATCCAACTGCACAGACAGACACATCCTGTCTGAACAATTCAGCACAAACAATTCAGGCTTTGCTCGCTTGTCTCTACTGGTTGCTCACCCACGCTTGCTGCCTCCCTCTCCCACCCAGAAATGCATAACTGATTGTGCATATCATGTTGCACAGCCTGAAGTTTTGCTTTATGCGTTTGCTGCTATGCATTGGTATGCATCTCCCTCTGCCTGTCTCATGCAGGTGGCATGCAAAGTGGCAGATCCATTGAGTGTTATCTTGTGAGACCAGTCAGCGACATCCTCTTATTTGTCCAACATGGGCAGACGCTCACCTGATGAAGAGGGCTTAGATAGCAGTCAGGTCGGCCTTGACATCTTGCTGTCACCTCTGCACAGCTCTCATCCGTCCAGCACTCACCGTAGTCATGATTGCCTAGAATGGCATGCCAGGGGACCTGAACATCACAGGTGCGTTGCAGCCACAGGCAGGGAGATTTCCCATGTTGCCCATGCATTCTAACTGCTCTGCACTCTATGCTGGCCGGCACATTGTCAATCAGCTTTAGACATTGCAGTTCCTGTCTGTCAGCTGTCGACAAGAATGTGATTGAGGTCCTATGTGTGCAATGCAGAGATGCTTCACTTCTTTGCATTCCACAGACTGTCTGCGCAAAAGCAGACCAGCAGCAAGACATGCATGACAGTCAAGCCTACAGCTGCTCATCATGCAACAGATGTGGTAGTGCACCATGGTATGAGTATCAGGACAACAGGCTATGCAGCAATGAGCCATAGCTTGGCGTGCAATCGCTCTTGCCAGAGTGACACACCTGCAGACTGTCTGCACTATACACCTCGCTGAAAGATGAGTGGAATTGTGGGTCATCTACACTGAGCAGTCCATCTGCATGGCATGCAGCAGCTCAGTCTTGTCTTGCCCAAATTCACAGGAAGACACATGAGCCAACCACTCCAACATTCACATTGATCTGAGCCTGGCAAAGGGATGATCATGTCAAAGATGCATGGAGAGTGTGTGCAGATGCAAGGTGCAAGTGAAGGCTTCACATGTGGGAGTCTATGGGAGCCTTTCCGCAAGCTTGCTCTTGCATAGCTCAGCCCAACAAGCAGCACAGGAATACATGCCTGGCGAATGAACAGCAAATTGTGCTGTGCAATCAAACCAGGATGGCCAACAACACGTACTCTCATAGAAGTTGTCGCCCATGCTCAAGATGAAGTCTGGCTTCAGAGAGTCGGCAACCTGTGCCATCAGAGCAGCAACAGCTGTCTGATTTTGCATTCCTTCCCGGCCCCAATCACCCACCTGCACATTCATGCAGGATAATGTCAGTCACTGTAGAAGTGTGCAGAGCTGCTGATAGCACTCTGTGCAGACTACCTCTTGTGAAGGTTCTGTAGCATGTGGCAGATGCATGTTGTACTGAGCGAGGTGGCCATACAACTTTTTGTTGTCCTACCAAAGCACCTGAGCCTGCTGCTCTTTAGCACAATCTGTGATTTGCAGACAGACTTGAGTATGCTCTTGGCAAGCATCCTCAGAACTGTCATGCTACTAAGCAGACACACACCACTGGAACAAGTCATATGTGCTTATTCTGACCAGAGTCGCAGAGGCCAAAGTCAGGCGCACCAGCAGAAATTGGGACTTGAACTCCCTTTTGAATATGCCAGGGTTCACAGCAATCACAGCTGCAACCAGTGCCACAGCAAGCAAAACCAAGCCTGTCAGTATGCCTGCTGGCCAAGCACTTCTCTGCTGCAGTCCTACAGGAAAGGAAGCTGTTCGACTAGGATTCTGGCAGGCAGGTGATCTCTTGACTGACGTTGGCTTCACCTGTAAGTTCGCTGTCAGCATCGGGCTTCTGATGCAGAGACTTTACGGATGCTGCAGCAGTGTTGAGGGGGGTCAACTCAGACTCGCTACCAACAGTTTCGTACTCCTGGGGCTTTTCGAGCCCTTGCTCGTCGACCATGCGCGCCGGAAAAGGACGCATGGCCGCAGCCATCTTTCAGCACTGCAAGCTGTCCAGCGGCTGCCCGCCCCCTGTTCACTCAGCGTTTACCCCACCTGATCTTGTCAGGTACTTGTGCTAGTCCTGAGCACAGCTGCTGATGTGGGCGCACAGCACCTGAAGCTTGCAGACAGCTGGATGAAAACAGATCAGCTGGCTCATGCTGCTTGCGTGATTGCGGAAATTGCGCATGCCTTGTTGAATGTCAGTTCGCGATGCCACCACGCGTACGCTCACCTGGCTGAGCCTTGAGTCAGTCTAGACGCGGCCACCGTGAGTTTCCCCCTTGAAGCTCCACTTTTCCACTGCAGCGTACAAGTGTGGTGATGCGCAATCGGTGTTTGATAAGACAGACATCCGTTCTGGCGCAATACGTTGCATCCCTTGTCCAAAGCATCGAGCCAGCTTCATTGTTAAGAAAAGAACCTCGCACTGATCACTCCTGAAAAGGCTCAACAGCAGCAAGAGATATCAAGACTGACAGCGTGGCCGCAAGGTCCAGATCGAGCAAAAGCTAGCTAAGGTCAACCCTCACTCCAGAAAGTGAGCACAAATGGGGGGTGACTACCTAAAGATTGATCACTGGCCGGAGATGCTGTCAACCCCAGCCTGTACGACGAAGGTGTGTCCAGCTGCCACACTCGAAGATGTTTTGCCCGGTACCACGTGTACATCTGTGATGAGGCCTGATTTTCAGGGTACGCAGCAGGTCAGCAAGGATCTGCTCTGGGAGGACTTGCTGGACTATAGTGAAATTGAGGCTGAAGAAGACTTTCTGCAACAACACATTGCTCTCTTGGTGAGCGACTGAATACTTGTTCTGTGTCCTCTGCTTCTACAAGTAAGTTGCATTGAAATCAAACTTTCATCTGCAGTCTTGACTGTGGACAATGCTTGCACAAGGTGCTTGTCTGTTGTGCAAAATGGCATCTGGGTGCATCCCATGGCACCTCCTTATCATCTGGAATGGCTTGTGCAGATGGTCCCGAATATGCAGTACAACTCTTTAGAGGCTCTGTCTGCACCAGACAATGATCTACTCATATTGACAGGCACAGGCCTGTGGGACCCCCTGCGCAAAGGACTCATGTTCTGCTTGACTAGCAACAACAAGCAGATCATTGCTCTTGCAACCAAACTCATTGCCAATGTGCACTCTGAGCTCAGCAAGGCTGCTAACTATGAATGCATTGGTCAGCTTGTCTGCAGCTTTGCTCATGCAGCAGAGCAAGCAGCATCCATGAGACAGTGCGTGGCCATTTGGGAGCCCTCTATGCCAGTCATCAAAGCTATAGCACATCAGCTGCCACAGACTTGCATGTACTACACAGAGGCAGTACTTGAGAACATTGCAGAAGCCTTCTGTTCTCTGCTGAGAATCTGCATGGAGAGCAATCATGCCTCCCTGCAGAAGAGCTTGACCTCAAACAATGACAATGAGTGTTCCATGAGGTGGTGGCACAGCTGGCTAGCTCGAACCAAGATTGCCAAGGTAAATGATACATGGTCATGTCGTACTTCATGCTGTCTTGGTGCCGTCATCTGATCAAAGCATTGTCGAAGATGTTGAGGTCTTGAGATCAAATTGCTAGAGCAGTCGTGTATCCATCTAAAAGCTGCTGAGTTTGCATCTGAGGTATTGAAAGCATTTCAGGGTGTCAAATGAGCTGACATTGCACATAATTCAGGCACAGTGCTCTGAGCGGCCACGTAGGAGGCTCTTGCTGTGATTGCTGTGGACTTTTCTCCTTAGTCACAGACCTCTATCTCAGCAGCAACCATGCAATGCATCTCTGCATGGAACTAGTCAGGAAGCAAGTGCAATGCATCTCTGCAATCGCTTCCTGACTAGTTCTTGCCTTTTTTCTGTTTTTTCAGCTGCCGCTGTGCCTCAACGCACATCTGAGCTTGCTCCAAATGCATGCTATGCACAGGTGTTGCCAGACTGCTTGATGGGCTCAAAGCTGTTACACCAGGCGCTGGGCACGGTTCTGCTGGCAGCCAGAGGTCAGCTTGCCACCTCAACAGACACATTGCTGTTGGGGGTACATGTGGTAACAGGCGCCCTAAGCATGTCCTGTGTGCGCAAGCTGTTGCCAATTGACATGTCTGCAAAGCAAATGCACCAGGTATGATCAGTTAGAGCTTGATTGGTTTACAGGAGCTGATGCCATGCGCCAATGCTATGCCACGTTGTAGCAGCCACAGGTCTCAACTTAGTCCTGTACACTTGCATGTAAGGTGGTCACCTTGTACCATACTTGGACCGACATGCCTTGTATCAACACTGATGCAATGGCTTGCTGTCCACATCACTGTAACAGCATTGTACAATTTGAGAATCCCTGTTGTGCTATAGGGCCTGCATGCAGGCATCATTACAGGTCAGCTTGCTTGCATGTTGCTGAGATGCATGGACAGCCAGGTCTCTCCGCCACCAGTGCCAAGGAGTATAGCAGGTGGTTTGGCCACCTTGCAGTTGCACCCCTTGGTCAGGCTGATTTGAACAGATGCAAGCGCGTGTTTTGACATCCTCCAGCAGAGCTTTTCTGATGCAAAAGCTCTGCAGGTCTCACTAGAGGGAGCTGTGCAAGGCCTGATCACCATCCTAACCTCACTTCCGCCTTTGCTCAACACAACCACACCATCGTCTCTTGCAACTTCCGGTGGAGAAGCAAATCCAAACCCAGCAGTACAGACACTACTGCCTGCAGTGCCTTCAGAGGTGCGTTTGGCAGCTGTTCAAGGGTTGCAGAGCCTTGCTTTGCAGCAAAGCAGCAAAGGTCATCAGATCTTCAGTCCAGCCAATGTGCAGCAGCTGTTGCAGCCATCACTTATTGCCCTTGCCCAGCAGTACAAGGTACCTCAAGCTGTGAAGGGCAGCCTTGCCCCTGGAGGAAGCAAGAATGGGGTCGCTGAGAGGCAGAAGAATCCAACAGTGGGCAAGTTTACTGGGACCGCTGGTGTGGGTGATGACAGGATGCCTGTTGAGACGCACCAACGGCTCTGTAAAGTTGTCAGGTATGCACGTTGTTCTGCATGATGTGCGCCTGTGCCTCATGTTTGTAATGTAAATGCACGTCAGTTTACGCATCACAAAGGCGGTGCAAAGCTGCTGCTTGTGCGCCTTTCAAAGTGCACCCAATCCATTGAACTTGAACTGACTGGTCACTGCTCCTGATCGGGGCAGACAGTGGTTTTATTGCCTGCTTACAGCTGCTCCTAGCAATTCAAAGCTTCATCAAAATTCTGGATTGATCTCAAGGGCCTTGGCAGCACACACAGCTGCACATCTCTGGGCAGAAGCCATGTCTGGACAGTGTCTGGACTGTGTTGAAGTGAGTGTAGCTTGCCAATTCCTGTCTGCTTCTGTCGCAGGGACAGCTGGGACATTGTAGCACAGCTCTGTCTCACCAGTGCTGGCAGTGAGGTGGTCATGCAAGCACAAGTGCAAAGCAGGCAGGTGTTGCAAACCACATCCTCCATATCTGGCTGTGCACAGTGTGACTCTGCATCTACAATGCTGACCTGAATTCCTCAACACGCTGCTGCAGCACTGGTAAACCATTCATGATCAGTGTTTCTTACAAAGGCGGTTAGTCTTACATAGGGTTGCAGTCGTTGAGCTAGCCAAATCAACGCAGTGCATTGATTGTCAGTGCACAATGCTCACGCTGCAGACAAGTGTTTGTTGTGCCAAAGGGCCAGGCCTCAGCACGCAAAGCCTTCTCATGCAAAGACTCAGCGTTGCTTCCATAAACAGGCTTGCTGTAGCATTGCAGGCAGGGCGACTCTCTCAATGCCGCAGATGTTGCAGCAAGCTTGTTGCAGTGCCTTCACTCAGCAGTCTCAAGCAACCCAGCTGATACAAGTGATGAAGCGCCCACAGCTGTTGCAAGATCAGCACTGGGACCAATACTGAGTGCGGTACAAGCACTGGTGCAAACCTCTGCAGGTCAGCTCTTGATTGCAAACAGGACAGGGTACAGTCTCCATTGGTGCACAACGTTGTGTGTGCATCATTGCCCAAGACTCCGTGCCGTGAGTTGTACAAATGCTTCCTCCTGTCCTGGTCCTGACTTGTTTCCAGTTTGCACTTACCCTGCAGAATGTAGCGTCACTTATGGCTTTGATAGTTTGTCTAGATATCATGAACATAATGTTATACACTCTGGATCTTCCTAAATCTGCTGCAGGATATGAGGCCATTGATGCTGCTGGAGTGCCTGACATGCTAATCCAACACCTCAACCATGCCTCTGCTTCAAAGACGGCTGCCGACGCCAACCACTGTGATATGGCCATCACAACGTGCGTATTGAGCATGTGCAGTCAGCCACTGCTATCATTACGCCTGTCCCGGTCACCAGCAGCCCTTCAACGCTGCGCTGGCAGGTGATAGTACATTGCCGTGCTGTTCCAATGCGTTTGTTGCAACCTGCCCAGATGACTACTACATATCCTGTTAGATTGATGAGGCTATGTGGGTCCTGATACAGTTGCATTCAGGATGTGAGACGTCCACTTGTGTTTGTGCGGCAAGCTAAGTGTACAAGCAAATCAGAACAGGAGTCTCAGACTCGCTGAAGAATGCATGCCTGGTGTAGATTGGCGGCACAGGCACAGCATGAGGATCAGACCAGCTGGCTGTACCAAGCTTCTAGCTTGACATTGACTGAGGCAGGGCAGAAGGCACTTCTGCATGCTGGCCTGCCCCAGCAGCTGATCCACCAGCTGTACCGGCTGCCCATGCAGAGCACGGATCATGATACTGATGCCATGCGTGAGCAGCAGCATGCCAAGTTGCTACATGCTTGTGAGGTGAGCCTAGTGTCTTGTCAGGGTGGTCTTTGGATGATCATCAATCTGTCCAATTTTGCATGGTGGACAGCATGCTCATCATCTACTCACAAGCAAAAGCCATGCCCATGTGCTTCTGCCTGTCTGTGTATGAGCATACAGATCAGATGAAAGCCTGGCGAGGGCTGTTTTGAAAGGGCTGTTTTGCATGGAGACTGTCAGAACAGCATGCGAACACTGTTTGGTAGGTGCACAAAACAACAAAGGGGTGCTGCTGCAGCTGCATAGATCACACAAGTGTGCATCAGACTTGGGGCACATAGCCTGCACCTGCACAGTCTCAGCATTTAGTCATCGCACGCTGATGCACAAGCTTATGCATTATAGGTGGTCATGAGCTGGGGCGGCTTGGCTGAGCAGTTGGTGCCTGCCAATGAAGGCCAGCAATCTCAGCTGGCCTATCACAGCATGCTGCAGGTACACACACCCTGCCTGTGTTTGTAATTGCAATGGAGATTCCATGTCAAGCCGGACTTTGTCACAAGCCACGTTGTTCATTTGATGCAAAACCTGAAAGACAATTGACTTTCTCCTTCTCCTCCTTTAGCACACTGTTTTGGCTACTTACTCAGAGGTGCTTGCTTGACTGTGTCTGGCTCATTTGGGCTGATGCAGCTGCTTTGCCGCTGCTGCATGACAGCGTGCCATTTTTTGCTGTTGTGTGACAACGCATGGCGGCAAGAGTTCACCAGCATGTTGCTGGGCTGAGTCACTAGTACCACAATCCAAACAGTATGAGCAATCCTTGCCTTGGCTGCTGTCTTGGCATGCAAGCTTATTTCTGAATAGACTTGCGTTGAAGCGTGAGCCTCCAAACATTCCACATCAGCATACACCACTTTAGGCCAACAGGTGACTAAACCTTTGCATATGCAAGCAACACAGGGTGCTGTCAAGCGTTTGAAGTACACGCGCTGTACATGACCCCTGTAACAGGCCATGCAACAGCTTCATGGCTGCTATCGTTTTGTGACAGATTGTGCAGCACAAGCAAGCCTGCAAGGCACTTGAGCAACTCTGGTCGCTGCTTATATTACCTGCCACCAGTCTGGATGCGTGACAAAGCACATGTACACAACGTCTGACACTGTTGTGAACACACATACACACTGTCTGACACTGTGTTGCACGTAGCCTGGCAATCACATCTCTGCCCTCTGACATCTGCAGCAAACTATTCAGCACTGCCCATCTTGGAGGATTCTGATTCAGCTTTGCAGTTGTGGACGAGCCTGACAGGGGTTTCTTGCCCTGCCCTGCCCATAACAGACCTGACCACTCGAATTTCACACTGATCCATCAGACTTGTAGGCTGGGATGTTTACTCTCTCTCTCTGCAGGATCTGTGTCAAGCAGCCCTGCAAGCGTCCCCCTGCCCATTGTCTTCTTCAGCAGACTGCCCGGCACTGTCCACCTTGGAAGGGGCTGAAGCAGCTTTAAGGCTGTTGACAGCGGCTTGCGTTCCACTGCGCTGCCGCTGGGTTCTGGACAGCCACCTCAACCTCAGGCGCCGTCTTCAGCATCAGTCAGACACTCAAGGTGCCGCCAATGTGATTCCTTCTCAAACTGTTGCCAACAGCAGCACTTTGTATTCTGCAGAGCAGGCCCACAAGGATTTCCTTTCATTGACACTGAAATGCATCGGCTTTTCTTTCCTTTCTGCAGAAAAGGAAGCTGGTGTAGCAATCATAGACGTGACAACAGCTCCCAGGCAGCAGCTGCTCAGTATGCTACAAGCCAAGCAGGGCCTCACAAGCAGAGCCTCACAAGCCACACAGGCAGCATCACCTGCCCAGCCACAACCACATGTCAAGCAGAGCCTGGGCACAGCGTCACTGCATGGGCGGCCGGGCATCAGTCTGTCTGAGCTGTCGGTGCATGACCCAGGCATGAAGGACCCCGAAGCGTGGCTGCTCACTGTTCAGAAGGTTGATCCTTTTGCCATGATGAAGTAGCCTGCTGCCAAAAGATTAGCAGTCAGTCGAAAGAGGTCCTCACTTGACACACGCATCCTCCCCTTTTTGATTTGGCCGTTGATAAATCAAGAGTCGATGCTCCTGGAGGGCTGGAAGGCTATACAGGGAACACTTCACAATGATGAACATTTGACACAGCGTTCTGTATATGCTGCTGCACCCAAAGACCGTATCCAAGGGGAGCAGACTCCAGTGCAATTCTTGCCCCTCACAATGCTTCTATACATTGTGCAATGTGGACATACTGTACATACTGCAATCTGCAGGCCGTGCTGGTAGGCATAGAGCAAGGGCAGCTGCAGTGGAAGGCCCTGCCCCTCATCCTGCAGCGAGCTGTCATGGTGGCCATGAAAGCATCCAGCCCAGAAGGGCTGTCTCCTGCTGCCCCACCTCTTCAGGCTGATCGTTCTCAAGAAGCCCAGCAGCGTACTTCACATAGTACAGCAGGTCTGACAACCACTTCATATTGTTACGCAATAAGCATTGCCAAAGCATCTGTTGTATTCCCCAAAAGTATTGGTGTGCTAGCTGTTGCTAGGTACCTGCTAGGCGTTTCTGAACTAGTTCTGCGTGCCAACATCTACTAACATTGCATACTAAGCTGCACCCACAGGTATGCGCTAACAGGGCAAGGGCCATTGGCGCATTGGCAAGGACAGAAAGTCCACTCACTATTACACAACACAGCCTCTGTAATACATGGTCAAGGCTCTTGAGGAGCAGCAAGTCTGCATGTTGCTGTCATGCTCAGTACCATGTGTCAACCTGCGTGCTCTTTTGACAGTACCATGCTGGCTGCCAGGGGCATTGCACTCACACCCATACGCAGCCTTCTCACTTGTCTGTAAGCTTCCTCTCGCCTCCCGTTTGCTGTTGAAGATGACCATTTCGCGCACAGCAAGTGCCACCTCATCATGCTACTGCAAAGCAGTGTCATTCAGAACACTACTGCTCAATCAGGTTTCCTCTGAGTATACAGTATAGCCTGTTGACAGGCTGCCCACAGACAGCCACTGTTGCGCAGGTAGCAAGCAGGGAGTGCAATGTCCTGCGACATCAGCATGCCAGCCAGAGCTGGAGGCATTCCTGTCACAGGCCAAGCAGCAGATGCCCTCATTAGCAGGCCGTCTGACAGCGCCGCAGCTGCAGGACTTCCTGTGCTCAATGCATGGGTGGCGCCAGTCCGCCATGCCCAGCAGCAGCAGCAGCGCCTCTTCTATTCATGTAGGTCTCTGCATGCGGCCGCTTGCTGCATAGTTTGTCATGCTCGCTGTTCAGCTCAGGATGCCAATCAAAGCCAGCTGCATATAGCTGATTGAGCTTCCATGCTGTGCAACCCAAGTTTGTGCAGACAACCCTTCATTGCTCCCTTTGTCAAGCTGAGGGTCCGTTCTTGAGTCTATAGTTTCTTCCTTTGACTGATGCTGATGACTGTTGCCTTCAGTGTCTGAAAGAAGCTTGTGCTGTGCAACTTTCAGCACAAAGATGTCTGTGCGTTGATGTCTGTACATCTCTGACCAAATGCTATTGTTGGCTGATGAACATGGCCATCAGGCAATGCTCGGGGGCAATGAGCTTGATACTGCCGGCCGACATTCCAGGCATCTGTCCAAACAGGAAGCAATATGCAGGTGATAGACTATTTTGCTAGCATTATTTGGCTCATCATGAGAGGGGACGCTGTTGCAAAGGAGTTCTTGGCTGCCTTGACAGATTCTCAGGTCAGTGAGGTTCATGCTCGATGCACTAACCTTGAGGCTGCTTGTTGTCCAATGCACCCATGTGCGGAGCAGCTACTGTAGTTTTTGGATCTCTCGGTCATCGTCTGTTGACTCCCCTGATCAGGCCCAAAGACAGACAATGTAGACTGACTGGTTCATTGATCGAATGATTGATAGGTCACTCAATTGATTGATTGATTGATTGATGGGACACATGCAGGCGTCTTTGCTTGCACAGGGTGCTGTGCATGTTGCCATGCATCATCACAGACTGCAGGAGCTTCAGTTGGAACAACACCCATTGTTTGTGTTGCAGGCTTCCATGTACCTGTGGCCTGGTTGGGGTCAGCACAAGCCAGAGCCAGCCACACAGCTGGTTCTCAGTCAATGTTTTGGCACAATGCTGAGAGAAGAGCTGCCAGTACTGCATGCAGTGCTCACACAGTCTGGGCTCCATGTGGGGCATCTGATGACTTTGTGGCATCAGCAGTGCTTTGTAGACATTCTGGATATGCCAGATGTGGTTCTGTATGTCACTATGGGTGTACTGCTTGGTCCTGACTGGCTGCTATACTTCATGCTGGCTGTCTTGCAGCAGCAAGGGAGCCGATTGCAGCAGCACTGGCTAGAGAACAGTACTATTTGCGAGGCCCTTACTCACCGGCTAGACTTTGATGTGCAAAAGGCATTGCCTTACATGGAGAGGCTGCAGGAAAAGTGGTCAGAGAAAATCACATCTGTTCTTGTCAAACCATTTGTTTTCCATGCAAGCTGAACAGCAGTACAGACACCGTTGGGCAAATGCAGGCTTGTGTCTTTCTGCGACGTATCAAAGCGTCATTGTCACTGCTTTTCAACTTGGCTTTGCACCATCGCTGCAAGGATTGCAAACAGTCTTTTGTGTGCGTTCTTCCTCGCATATACCAGAATTGAGAGTGTGAGAGTATCAAATCAACTAGCTGTGGCTGTTCTGCAACAAGTTGGTGGTATATTGAGGGCATTGCTACTGTGCTGCAAGGCAAGTCAGTGGTCAGGATATGCAGAATTGTGGACACTTCACGCTACCTATGCATGCTTCATGACATTGTTCAGCATGTTGTGATCCTGTTCACAAGCATCCTGTGCTGCATTGGCGCTACTTTCACCAAACTCAAAAAATAATGTGCTGTCATTGAACAGTAACATGTTGCCCAGATGAACATCACCATGGCTAGCATGCATTTTGTGAGTGGCTTGCAGTAGTGTTGCCCTTGCTTTGCAGTATCCAGCAAAGGAATGCTCAACCTGTCATGTGTTTTCATGTTGCACCCTGCCCATGGCATAAAAAATGCTGGACACCTTGTGTGAAGCATCTGTTCACAGGGGTGCAACACTGAGACTGTATGAACTTACAGCCAAGACCGTATGTTGTATGCCTTAGGCTCGTTGATATTTTTTTCCCAGATGCAATGTGACTAGCATCAAACGTCTTCATTGCCAGCACGACTGTGCCTTGTTATGCCTCAACAAACACAGATACCATGTCAAGCTGACCAGATTGCATGGCGTGACAATCTCAGCCATGCCAGGACACACACACTTGAGCTGCATACAGCTGACCTTCATCCCATTTGTAAGTGAGATGCTGAAAAGGCACTCCGTTGTGAAAAGCAGGTCATCAGGTCTATACAAGGAATATCAGCAGTAATGTCTCCAGAACAGACCATTGCCAGTGAAGCGGATAAGACATGTTGTGTGCAGTCTGTAGAGGCTGCAGCGGTTGTGGCTCAATTTGCCTATTAGCAACTGTTTTAGCAGATACTTCAGTATCATCAGCAGACTTTCGGGACATGACGCAATCCGAGATGACAAGCAGTGATCAACAAATCAAGAGAAGTGCAACAGCGGAAGAAGAAGTGTGCCAATACCTCGGTAGATCTGGACTTTCTGCAAAAGCGTTCTGACTCTGAGACTCAGGTGAGTTCTCAGCACGATGCAGCAAGGAGTCAGGCGCAGCACCTGTCCAGAACTGCAGCCACCTCATGCCCCACCGAAATGATGTATTGTGATACTCAGTAAAGAAAATGCCCAATGTGTGTGGGTGCTGACTGGGGCGTGATGTAAACACAACCCAGACAGACCTGTCTGACACTTGCAACTTGAAGATGTTGAATCTGGTGTTGCCAACCGGTGTCTTCAACAGCCTGTGGGCTTGCCTGATGTGTTATCATTGTTGTGCTGTCACTGTCAATATAGTTCACAGAGGCATATTTGTTGTCTGGGACGCTTGTGTATCCATGCATAGGGATGGGGTACAAAGTCAACAATGTACCTTACACTTCATCTGTGATGAGCAGTGCTTAGCACTCAATGTTTGCAAAAAGACAACGACTACTCTTGAGAATCTATATATTCCGGGTTCTCTTGCAAGATAACAATGCCTTCCAAGACGGGGTTGACGGCCAGGTATTTCTGCGTCGCAAGCTCTGCTCGCTCACCAACACTGAGCAGAACAGGCGTTGTGTGAGTCTGGAAGCCTGAGATTGTCTTGGGTCGCCCAGCCTGCACAATCAACATCACGGTCTCACCATGAGCACAGCAGACACTGCTGCTGACTCTTATTGCACCCCACCCAGAGAACATGTGTAGCAATGTTGCTTTCACAGACATAGTCAGCAGTATACTGTGCGTCACATGCTGGTTTCAAGATAAACTCATGACCATGTGGAAAGCAAGCGGAACAACCAACAGGCTTCAGCAGATGCGTCGTTGGCAATCTGACTTTCATCTACATGCTGTGCAATCTGCCCACCTGTGCCACGACGTCCACTGCCTGGCCCACCCTGACAGAGACAGGCAGCAGGTTCATGTCTTTGTCCACTGTCATCAGCATGCGAGGCTTCATAGCAGGCGTCAGGAAGTACAGAATGTGGTGATACTGACTGCCTCCAATGGTGGCCTTCAGGTCTAAGCAACTGTGGAGGACAGCCAGGATGCCAGCTAGCGCCACACCTGTCACATGCAAATGTATCGTTATTGTTCCTGTCTCCACTGAATGCTTACTAGAAAGGCTGCAGGGCCTGCCTAGGTCCTGCATAAGGTACACAGTCTTCAAGCATTGTCATCTCTGGTCCTGCCTGCCACATGTAGAAGCTGGTGATGCGGATGTGGTGTAAATGCTGTGCAGAGTGGAAACACGATGTATTACCAGGTGCCATGCATTTGGTGCACGCAGGAGGATTTTGTTCACAATGGACATTTCAGACGTCCATTGCTGGCTTCATCTGCTCATACTGGCAAGGCAGTGCAAGGTATGACCAACAACCTCATGGAGTCTGCGCACGCTGAATGTGTGCCTGAGACAAAAGCTACTTGCCAAATCACCGTGCAAGAGCCGTCAAGCGTTTCCTGCAGCAAGGCATCAGCTGCAAATTTTGGGGTTAGGGAACCGACTTTTCAGGAAAGGCCTAGCCACTGACTGTATATACGACCACAGTACCCAAGTCAGCAGAGCGCAATCTTCAGTGACTAGAACATTGAGAGTCACCTGAGGCGAGCTGGTTGTCAGTGTGGTATGGGTTGAGGGTGAAGAGGCCCTTGCCCATGTGCACAAGGCCCTGAGCTATTCTGACCAGGAACAGCATGGTGGGCTCCTTGTAGTAATAGCTGCCCAGGCCCCTCAGCAGCCCAGCTAGCCGGGCGTTATTGGTTCCTCCTCCCACTATGCCTGCAGCATTTTGTCATGCAGAAGCGTCAGCATGCTAACACAACGTAGGGGTAGTGCAGTAAACTGTACAGACGTACATACAATGCTGTAACACGCCGTCCAGCTACAAGTGCAGGCAGCACCTTCCACGCCTGTTGACTGTGTCGAGTGGTCTTAGCATCAATGGGCTGCATGTCAATGTACTTGTACAGGATCAAGTGGGCTGCATGCAAACCATGACCCAACTGCCTGGTGTACACGGCTCACCTAGTGCAAGAACTGCATTCTGCGCCACCTGGATGTCTGCATCGTGTGACAGCCTACTGAGCGTATCCACTGCATTCAAGCTAGGACTGCTGACATTCAGGAGCGCCAATGTCAAGGGTACAGCTTGTCTGCAAAAACATGAAGCTGTCAGTCAGGAAGGCCGTATGGCAATAACCACTGATGCGAGTGGCTTGCTTGTATACAAGGGGATTTTGCCGGATGGAACCGGCAGCGTGACTGGTGCCAGACGACATGACCCAATGCAATACTGCAGTGCATCTTCACATTTCTGAGTCGCTGCAGGGCTGAGCTTGTTCCACACAATGCAAAGCCTGAACTTGCGTACACAGGGCAGTCACAGCAATCAGTGGATGACCTGACAGCGGTGTCTCCATATTGCAGGAGGTGCTCTAAAGCCCGGTGTGCCATTGCATTCCCTAAATCCTCAGCCATGCCTATCAGCCCCAAACCCAACACAGCAGAGCTCTGATGTACTGCCTGCAACAAGCAGAAAGGGCGCTGGTGGATGACAGTTGGATAGCAGCACTGGAGCTGCATGCTACATGCTTTTTCTTGCATCGCTCAATGATGTTGGTTGGTATGACTCATAACCGCTATGTGTCGCAATAGGCAACACCAGCTCGGCTCATACCTTCTGCTGTTGAGCTGAGCCAATGCGGGGCAAACAACAGAAATCACTTAAAATACCGGGCAGCTGTTTTTCAGGCATGAGTGACAAAAGAGTTGGTTCTGTCCAAGATGCTGCACTGAGCCAGCATAGTATGACACCCTATGGCGCACCTTCCAGCTTTCATCTTCCTTGAGCTCTATGTGCTCACCGGCCTGAGCCAGCAGCTGCTGTACCTTCAGCACATTACCAGTGCCTGCATAGGCGCAGGACTCCAGCGTCACCTGAGCGTATTTGGAGATCCTCTCGTTCACTGTCTTGGCCACCTGCAGGGCAACATCATGCATGCTGTCTCTGTGAGCAACAACACTAGATGTGTTTGGGAAAATCGACAGCTGTGTTAGCAAAGATTGCAAATGGTGCGAGCGGTATGGGGCAAACTGTATACTCACACATGCAGCTGCATTGCCTTCACTGAGCGCACGTGCCATTGCAAATCAGCAACACTGTGCAGCAGACCTGACAAGGTGTATGACCAAACAAGCAAAAGCCATTCATACTGCACACCCAATGGCCTTTCAGACACCTGGGCAACAGCCTTGGGTTCAGCTACTCAAATGAACAGTACCTCAACAGTTGGTTCAACAGCTTCTTGTCGTCCCAGGAACAGCAGTCCCAATCCCAGGGCCAGGAACTTAGCAAAGGGGCTGCTGAGTTCCAGCTCCCCTCGCATCATGAGGGCCTGAATGATGGCCTCAATAGCATCCCCATTGCAGGTGCTGGTAAAGACCAGCCCTAGACTGAGAGCAGCAAAGCCGGCTACATCAATCTTGACATCTGTGTCTGTCACCAGAGGCACCAGTAGCTCCTGTGCAGCAAGCCCACACACTTGGCACATGCACAGCATCATGAATGGCTGCATGCCTACACAGTACACAGTCCAGGCAGGCTAAATGCCCTGCCTCAATCATGCCCTGTCACCACATATGCAGTCTTGTTGGGGTCACATGACAGGCAAGATACTAAACCTACTGGCCATGAAGAACTCTACTTTATATTGTCAACCTGTTGGGCCTGCTGTCGCAATGCCTTGTAGCAGGCAAAGGCATCTTTCATTAGCAAGGGATTCACATAGTTTGCCACGGCATGATACATTGGACAGACAGGATGCTGACCTGCACTTCCGCCTTTTGAGTGCCAGCGTATGCGAGACCAAGTCCCATGATGGCTCCTATCCGCACATTGGGGTCATCGTGGTTCACTGACTCGCACAGCAGGGCATACGCTGGATCACACTCATCTTGTACACCACAGTTAGTAATGCCTACTGCGAGCAAAGCACCTGCCAAGAACAGAAACCTCTGTCAAGCATGACAACAGAAATGCACCATGGCGGGCAAAAAGTTGTCAGTTGGGGGACGGGAGTGCCATATGCAGCTGGGGCTCAAATCTGGCATACGTGTGCGCTGTTTGATGCTGGAAGTCTGTGCATGCTTGACACGGAACATGCCAGAAAGTGCCAAAGCTCCTTTGTTTATGATGATACACTCAAGCCACCGTGTCCTAGCCACAGGATAGTAGTCAACTACTCCAGGCGTGAGTCAGCATACCTGCTACAACATGGTTGTCTCTGCTGTACAAATACTTGTCAATCTGGGGCAGGCCACCCTCCACATCCCACAGGGTGATCATACCAAGACTGGCTGTAGCACTTGTCTTGCCGTGATCCTGTATACCGTAAGCAGCTTTGGGCACTGTCAGATGTCTTTCAACAGAGAGCTGTCAGAACTGCCTCTCGTGTATGCCTATATCACTATTGATGCTTAATGCCACTGCAGATCTGTCAGTCAGTGGCCGGTACACATCCTGGTTATCATTATCAGCATCAGCAGCATCGTCACCAAGGTGTTGTTTTGGCGAAATGCACTCAAGGTCAGCGGTAGCATCAAGTCATCAAACGGCTTGCCTTATTCTTGAAGATCCAGTGCACATTCTCAGTGCTGTCGGTCTCAGGAATGACTGTCATCAGCTTGTCTTGCCCAAAGCCAGCATTGACAAAGGCATTGACAAAGGTGGATGCAAGGTTCTGGCGAGCAGAGTCTACAGCTGGTCCAGAGGGCGCCCGCCCCTCTGTCAGATGCGACTTGTAAACCTGCAGGTATGGGAAGTCAGTGCAGGACAAGATGGTTTGCCTGTGTGCAGCGCCAGAATCTGTGTGTTTTGAGAGCTTGTGAACAGCCATTGCGTTAGACGCAGAAGGCTGTACTCAAGCAACTTGCCAGTGGCAGCAATGATACGCAAGGCTTTGCAGGTGCTGTAGTCCTGAGGACAAAGAGACAGACTTGCTTTAGCCTTTTGCCATACACAGCAACACCATGCAGAGAGCTTGTGTGTGTCTTCACAGCCAGGACACACACAGTCTGCCATCAGACTGGTCCAGAAAGCAGCACGTGGCAGTCATGCTTGCTACAGCCCAAAAAGCTGAATGTGTCTGCAAGGCGTGTCATGTGTTACCTCCTCGGGTGACTTGGGCTCCATGACATCAAGATCTCTGGCCAGAGACAGGAACATCTCACTGAGGCGTGAGTTGCTATTGATTTTGCGCAACTCCTCCCGCAGCTCCTCATCTGCTATGACAATCCGCAGTGCCTGCATTGAAACAAAGTCAATCAATACACATTTTCTGTCTTGGGGACTCATCAGAGGAGTCAACAGACAAGGAAGTGAGCTGGACTGTACTCAAGGCACATGAGAGACTGAGGCTGGGTTTGTCATGGGTTCAGAGTGGTGACGTGTCACATGCACAGACGCTGTGAAAAGCGTCAATGGGTACCCACAGCAGTCAGGGCCATCAGCAGAGCTTGAAGTGGCCAACAAGCAGGCAAGCTGTAGTTGCTGAACGCCTCACATACGTTAACTGCTAGGCCTGCTGACATGCCCTGATGAGCTCTAGTGTAGTCAGTTGCTATGGGGCAATGTTACAGGTGTCATGTGGGCTGTACCAGGCAAGGCCAGCAACAATCACCTGAGGTGCATCTTCCATGGCGTCCTCTTCCTCCTCTTCATACATCAGTAGAACACCATGTCGCGCCAACAAGAACGCTAGCTGCTTCTTGTGCAGATTATCTGGGCATGACGTCATGGTGCTCAAGATGAGCTCATGATTGTTCATTCTGAGAGCAATCCTCATGGCATCAACATACTTGCTGCATTTGATGTACAGGTCATATGCTGTGCGCAACACTGCTGTGTCATCTGGCTCTGCTAGGTAGGCACAACAGCTGACAAGGTATAGGCATGTTCTGCTGTAGTTCTTGTCATCTACATATTGTGCCAGCCATTTGAGCTTCTCAACCTCCAACAGAAGGTCAACTGCGTCTGGCTCTGCGTTGTGTGACATGTGGTATGGTACTATCTGTGAGACGAGGTTGAGCAAGTCTTTGACGTCTGCATCCTGCTCTTCTCTATGCTGGAACTCTGCACTGATCTCACCAGCCAGGTTGCGCACGTACTCATGGCCCCAGGACCCAGCCTGATCATCTGAGCCTAACAACCTGCAGCATTGTCAGTAACATTATGTGCCCATCATAGAACTGCAAGACAAGGACTAGGAAGAGTCTGCATATTAGTGAAGTATACCTGAAGTGCAAGCTCTCTCTTTCTCCTAATTTGCCGCTGGTGATGGCCATGACAGAGATGATATCAGCCAGAGCTGGCTTGTTTCGATTCTGAGCTGGTATGCTTTCGTACAAGTCCTTCATTTCCTTGTAATGAGACCTCAAGAACTTGAGGGGCTTTGGCACAGACGTCATGGATGTTGTAGACTCCCTGCATGCCAAGGTGTGTATTGTGCATGCATACTGTGAGACCTTAAACATAAACTTTTCTAGCAAGCTTGACACACCACAGTCATAGGATACTATAGGCCATTGAAGCAGAGGGCGAATGCCTATAAGATTACCTGATCTCTCTGCCAATGCCTTCCAAAGCTGTACGCTGTACGCCCGCATCAGAGTCCTTTGCTCGCTCAAGCATCAACTCCAGGTTCTTTTTCAGCTCCAGGTCCTCCTCTGACAAGTCAGCTTCCTTGTCCTCCTCGCCCTTCTGTCCTTTCTTCTTAAGCTTCTGCTTTTTTTGCTTGGCCTGTTCGGGGTCTGCGTCGACCATCTTCTCATCTTTGACAGCCATAAGCAATCAGTTTCACGAGATCACAAGCAACCGGTGGGTTGTGAAAGTCTGCTGGCTAAAGATGAGGGTGATGCCTGTATGTCTTTCACGTTGCAGAGTCACGATTGATGACACAGCTATCGGATCTCGCTGATTGTCGATCCGCAGTTGAGTGGCAAGCACAGCAAGACATGGTGTTGCAACACACTGACACTCAACGCCTTCTGCCCTTTCTGCAACCGCCCTTTGGCCCCTCCTGACTACGGTAGCATCGAATTTCATGAGCATTGCTCGGCCAGCCAGCAGGGTACAAGCGGGATGCTTCCAGTGTGGTTGCTGGTGGGCGCCTGCAAACATGTGTACAACTATGTGTACAGCCATGTTTTTCACATCCTGTAGAAGACAACGTGTCCTGTCCACACTCTGATATACACAAGCATTGCGTCCTCTATAGGATACTGCTGTTCAAGCAGAGCACGACAGGAGGTAAAATGGTGAGAGTCAGCAGGTCATTGATCAGGGAGTTGGCAGCTGCAGCAGCCAGTCCATAAGACCAAGGAAAACATGGCTTGCATAACCCCCTTCACAAACATCACTTAAAACGAAAAGTGTTTCGTCAATTCAGACGACCAACTGTGACACTGCCGGCAAAACGCATGTCAGATGCTGCAAGACACTCTCTCTATCTAAAGTGAAATTCAACCACGCCTGACCAGGCTGCACTGGGGCACTGCAGTGCGTGACTGGAGCAGGCTTTGCAACTGAACCTGCTTGACTATCAAGACTTGACAGCTGTGCACCAGATCCTGAATTGATCTGCGCCTTCAGCTGTGCTTGCTGAGGCACTTGTTGGCGATTTTGTTGAAGTGATCTATGCTGCTGTTGCTGGTGCTGATGATGTTGACTTTGAATTCCAGCGGACTCAGCTGCAGCATCAGCTCTTGATGCTGCAGCTATGTGTCTACCGGAGGCTTGTTCCCGCCGTTTGTTCTTGATCCACCGGCGAAGCTGCTTGATGTACGGATATACTCGAAAGAACTTATGGCGTGTGCCTTCCTCCGTATGGTACACCTGTAGACAACGTGACAGAGACTTTGAGAGCAAGATGCATGAGGTTGGAAGACAGCGCATCCAAGATCGCATGACACAGCATGCTGTATGCCTGGCAAACCGCACTTTGATAGATTCAACGTTTCACGTGGCACTGTCAGAAACTTTGCACTCAAGTCTCACTACAGCCTGCCTGGACAGGAACAATGGAACACATGTCAAAGTCAGCTGGTGAAAGCCCAGCTTTAACATAGGACTTTGTCTTTTGCCACTAAGGTGGCAGCCTTCGGCTAGGGCTGATCGCCCATAAACGATCATATCGTCAACGAATTTGAATATCGAGCAGTAGGGAGACAGGATACAATGACACATACCATGGCAGACTGTTCTTTGGTCATAGGCAGCTCATTCACAACATGCCAGGCAAGGGCTCCAATCTCCTTGCGAGCTATGGGAGCAAAGGGGGTGCTTTCCTCCACCTGCATGTGCTGTTTCACACATCTGCCATCTTGATTATGCATACTTGACTTGCTAGCTGTGGGAACTTCTAAAGCCGGAACAGGTATAGTCCTAGGCTCATGCAAAATGGCCGACTGCCCTCAGAGCAATGCAACAGGTTCAGCATGATGATGCTGACAACCCTGTACTAAGTTACATTGCAGCGTGGCAGGAAGCGATCGTAAGCAGTAGGTGATCATGACATCAAGTAAATTTGCAGACAGTAGAGGGCACTTGAGTAAGGTGCATCATGTGAGCATCAAAGGACATACCCCCTGAATGATGTATAGCCTGCTGCGCTTCTCCTGCATATGTATCTCAATGTAATTGTTGCTCCTCAGACGAGAGCCAATATCGAATCCTGTCTCCTCCAAAACCTGAAGGAGAGAAGGCACATTGGTCAACAGCATCACAGGGTAAAGCTCCTCAACCTGTAATTAGCATGTATGTGGCACAGCCACAAGTCGCGTGGCCCAAAGCACAGATTGAAACGCAATGCAGTGACCATGCCAGAATCTAATTCAGAACTGTCTTTGCATGCATGCATGCATGCATACAAGTATGTTCCAGCAGGCACATCAAGTATGTGCACACCTAATGTGTAGCACAAACCATGTGCTGCCCAACTTACAAATGCTTATGTGCAACAATTGTCTCACAAACTGGGGGCATCACATGTCGGCAGTGCATGCAATAGACTCATGTGTGAGCCAGCTCCACCTTGCCTCTCGCACAGCACAATCTGCGTCAGCCTCATCTTTGTTGATCTTGCCAGTGGGGAAGCCCCATCCATCTCCTGCTTTCCAGCCCTTGACCAGCAGGCATTTCTCCAGGTTGGGTTCCAGAATGATGGCACCCATTGTGGGTATGGTTTGCTTGTAGGCATTGAAGCGCCAGTAGATCTCTTCAAGCTGATGTTGGTATGGCTGCAAGCCAGGTACCTGCCTAGGGAGAGTGCATGCATGTCAGAAAAATTCAGTCCAGAAAGCATGCAACCTGCAGCTTTGCTGACATGACTTGTGAAAACATCGGTCCTTAGCATTGCCGCTGAAAGACTGCACTGCTGATTGTCGGTGTTGCAGGTTACAATGCCTTTGGTGACAGCTAGTGGGTGATGGGCTGACCTAAATATAAGTGCAACAAACTCCTTGAGCGAGTATGAGCGCAGTCTCAAGTCCTTCTCTCTGCTGAAATCCTGCAGTCAGGTGATGCTGATTTCTGGCGCTAGCACTGCTTTGATATGCAATCAGGTGCACTCAAGAGCTGAATCACCTCGTAGAACCAGTGTGCTTGCTCCACTAGGAACAGCAGGCGCTCAAATGACCTACAGGACAGCAGTCTTCAGTAAGCTGGTTGTGTGCTACTGGGTGATTGCCTGAGCAAAGCTGCAATCTTACTCCAGTTCTTCTGCAGGCACATTCAGAATGAAGCGAGTGCAAAGATCTTCCAGCAAGTCTGTGCTGGGTTGGAGGTTGGCAGTCATGCTTGGATCAAGGACTGCAGCTCAGTCAAGTGTCCGCAAGTTCGATGCTATTCATTTGTTGCGACCGTGGCTAGTCAGATGTGCTTGAGAGCACGCGTGCATGCTCCGCAAGCTTGCTCAAGGGGTTGCAGCGCCATCCTCACGTGCGAAGATGCACGTGCAAGTTGCAAGATGTTCTGTGACGCATCTTCGGCTTAAGACCTGTTTCTGGACGCAAGTCCATTTCCTTCGTCGCTGCTCAATATCCGAAACAACCCGGACATAGCTGCGCAAGCTGTGCTTCTTGAATGTTGCACACGTTGGGGCGATCCGTTGTTGTATAACTTTTGCAGCTCCAGGCTGCACCGGTCGGTAGTAGTCGTTCGCCTCACGTTGTCGTTGATAGAAGGACCATGAGAGATTGAAAACGCTGAATGACCGAGTCGCTTGGTCCTCTTCGGTCGAAAAAGCAGCACA
>JAABUO010001040.1_pt1 | contig 39704 bp, 39 predicted proteins | sample 5559291 | NCBI WGS metagenome assembly JAABUO01 (sample SAMN10711878, study PRJNA513372) | rock metagenome | isolation source: Antarctica rocks | place: Antarctica: Victoria Land, Finger Mt sud
GGTTGCCGTATCTTCGGACCCTCTCGCAGAAAGCTCATTCTTGTAAATGTCAAATCTGGAAGTCCCTGCTGTAGAGACTCGGCATCCCGAGTTGCCAATGCATCTGGCTTCAACTGAGATTAGCATTGCCTTTTATGTCCTACACTTAGTCTGCCATTTGCAAGCTTCGATGACCGAAAGTTGTCCATTGCAGAGTTGACAGAAATCCGCTTATTTCGAGTGACTCTCTTCGATGCACGCCGGACAGGAGAGGGAGACGCCGGTATACCTCTATTTTCCTGCAGTGCACACGGGTCTCTTCTCATTCGGGGGCGCTTGCGCTTCTCGTACACAGATTGCTCAGGCGAATGGAGTAATGAGGAGTCAGTAGAGTCATTCATAGCTCCTTGCTGAACATTGGCATCAATATGGTGGAGTGCTCTCTTTCTCCGGAGCCGCAGAGGGGGCTCATCAATGTCTGACAAATGCTCCTCTGCTCCGATGCTTTCATTCGAGTCAGGCATGTGCTTTAATAATGTACCGTCCGAAAGAAACAAAAAAGGAAACGCCTTAATGCAAAATTTGAAGCGTCGTCGGCTTGTAATACAGAGATTAGTCACGAAGGAAGGATGGTCGTCGAGGAGGTTTGTTTACTCGCTTATTTTCTTACGCGACTGTATAGCTCTAATTTTCTACACATCCTTTCCAACTCCCAGACATGCTGGTCTTTGCTCTTAGCGTTAGCTTGCTTCTTGACTACTTACCTCTGGTGATAGCTGCTGAAGTTCATGGGCCAATTTGTACAGGTAGTCTTTATTCGGGCCGGACGGGCCAACCGAATGAAAGATGTGTCGAGCAAGTGAAGCAGCGTCCTGTGCCGGTCCTACAAATTGCGGGTTCTCGACCGTACCAATGTACACGAAAGCGTCACGGACTCGTGGCTTGGGCGCGTTTTCGTGTTCATATACGTCCACATTGTGGATGGTGTAGCCGTTCTTTTCCCGAAAGTCGAGGTCCTGCTGTACTTTGCCTCTATACCTCGGGTCAATCTTATACACGACGCCCCAGGTCACGTCATACTCCGGAGTCTGGTGGTAATCTTTCATCGTGGCCCACTCCTCACGGGGAATCAACGTGACCACTCTCCCCGGCGCCTCCGGGGTCCCGCGATGATCCTCGCTCGCCTGCCAGAACCTGCGGATGTAGCCTCGAATGAAGCCTGGAATGGCCTCCTGAGTGTGCGGCGGGGGCTTCCATATCAGGCTGCCGTACCCAAATATCCACAAGTCCGTCTGCTGCTGCTGCTGCTCCGCCATCACGGCCATGACCTGAATATATTATCTATTTTTAGATCCGAAGATGAGTTCCCCACGATTGGACCACTCTTAATGAAATGACAGCAGGATCGGCAACCTAGATGAGCCTCCCTCACTTTCCTACCCCTGCAGAGTACGCTGCAAAAACCCAGCCTTCTCCTTCTCCCCAAATAACATCACGTCCGAAGCCGAGCCCAAAGCCGAGCCCAAAGCCGAGACCGATTGAAGGTCCTGCAGATGGATTTCAACAGAGCCCGAGGCCGCAGGTTGACACGGGGTATAGACCACCTCCACCACCTATGCCTTCACATATGGCAGCAGAGCCCCCTGCTTCTCCATGGCCAGGTGGTCGACGTCTATCCAACGATGGACTCCCCTACCGAAGAGGCTCGGCGGACACCGTCGTCACCCAGCAACAAAGCGCTGAGCTCCTCCGTATCTTTCAGACAGTCGATACGAATCAAAAGGGTGTAATAAGTGAACGACAGCTTCGGAAAGCGCTTGTCAATGGGGATTATACTGCTTTCGATCCCGACACCGTCAAGCTCATGGTGAATATGTTTGATGGGGACCACGATGGATGCATCAATTCCAACGAGTTTGCGGGTCTATGGAACTACTTGGCAGACTGGAAGCGACTGTTTACACGATTTGATATTGACGCCAGTGGGAAGATCTCTTTACCGGAGTTTGGAAAGGCGCTGCATGCATTTGGGTATAGACTGTCCCCCGAATCTGTCAAATTTCTATTCAAGACGTACGATCGGCGCGATGAATACGTGCTTTCATTCGACCTGTTTGTGCAGGCGTGCATTTCACTTCGACAGGCTACACAGACCTTTCGAAAGTACGATACCAGCCGGACGGGATACATAACACTCTCTTTTGAACATTTCATAGCCGAGATGCTCAAGCAGACATGACGTTTTCAAGTATAGACATGATAGTAAGTACGTAATGACATACAATTGGTTGGTGTTGTAGCTGTTGAGGGATGTCCTCCTTGCCCCGGACCGCACGAAATATCCTCACCAAGGCTTCACTCCATCTGTCTGCTGCGTCAAAAGCAGGCCAAATCGCTTTTTCAATGTGACTCGATGCCGAGAGTATTTGTCGTCGGGTGAGAATCGGGCGGGATGTGCTGATTTGGTAATGGATCCGTCCGATGCCAGTTTCTTCAGGGTGTAGGTACGCTTACCATCGTGCGATGTATACATCAAGTGCATGATGACGTGCTCGCTCCGACGCAGTTTTCTTCTTGCGTCTGTTGTCTGAGTGCGTCGCTGAGTGTGCCGATACTTTCGACGTTTGGTCACTCAGGCACGGGTCGAATTCTTAAAAACTAGGAGTGTAGGGGATACTCCAGCTACGAAAGGATCCATGGGGCCCGATAATTTTAACTACAAAACCGATCTGAATAAGTTGCATGGAAGACTCTTCTCAAGAATTGAACACGCGATACACTCGGAGTTGGGTGCGCCATAACCTAACTCCACTTGGTTATTACAGAATTGATGACCTCGATACTCCTTCAGAAGAGCAAGTAAAATTGAGGGATTATTTGATGAATGATGCTTCATCAGACGGTCCAAGTGATACAGAAACTCTAAGGTCAGAGATTGAGACGACTACCGGTGTCGACCATGACACAGCAGACAAGCTTTTGAACCTTTAATTCACATTGACTCTGTTGAAGTTCATTGGCTTCCTGCAGTCCTTTAAGGACCTTTTTGCCTTTGTAGTTTGTACATTGGACATCTGCTCACAGAAGAAGGTCAATACGACGGGGACGGAATCTATCCTCGACTAGGCCGTATGGTATTGTCGCATATCTACAGGATTGGCACTTTGTTCGAGATAGCTCAACACGCTTTTCGCAGTGTCGATAGTGCTGGAAGGTAGGCCAGCCAATTCGGCGACTTTAATCCCATGAGACTTTGGATTCACGCCTCGCCGTACTTTATGCTCAAACGTAAATGACCCGTCTGCTTGTTCACTTAGGTCTGTGCGATACGTGCCTGCGTGCGGGAGGGAGCCGATCATCTGTCCCAGTTCATGGAAATGAGTGGCAAAGATGACTCTGCATCGGCTTACACTGTGCAAATGGTGGATGCACGCATACGCAATTGCCAAGCCATCAAGGAACGTCGTTCCTCGCCCCACCTCGTCCATAATGACCAACGACCTCGGTGTGGCGTTCTTAAGAATAGTGGCCGTCTCAAGCATCTCAACCATAAACGTCGATTGATTCTTAAACAAATCGTCTGCATAACCCACCCGACTGAAAATCTGATCCACAATACCCAGCCTTGCAAAGTCAGCTGGCACAAAGGAGCCCATCTGGGCCAGAATAGATATCAAGGCATTTTGCCGAAGGAAAGTACTCTTCCCTCCCATATTTGGACCTGTAAGTAGCCATAGTCGATGCTCAGCACCAACTGTACAGTCGTTTGGGGTGAACATTCTCCCAGACGCACGAAGACTGGATTCTACGACTGGGTGTCGACCAGCAATAATAGTGTGGCTTGTGGTCTTGTCCAGGATTGGCCGCACGAGCTTTTGCTCGAATGCCAAAGTGGACAACCCACAGGCCACATCGAGCTCGTCCAAGAGACGCGCGTACCGCCTGAGCCGCAAAATGTTTTTAAGAACCTCTTCGCGAAGTTTCTGGAAGACTTTTCCTTCTTGTAGCCTGAGCTGCAATCTGGTCTGATCAATTCGACTGCCCAATAATGTCCAGTCAGGTACTTGGAAACTTCTTGTGCTCCGACTCGAGCTGACTGTTCGCGCATTTTCCAAGCGATTGACCGCCGTGGTGTCTTTATCGCGAACATGTAAGATGTGACTAAGACCTGCTGTCCAGCGGAGAGTCAACGACGACGCATCTTGATTAGACATTTATGCAATGAAAACTTACTCAGTTCCACACGCAGCCTTTGTTCGAGTTCGGCCTTATCGGCATACAGGCTCTCAAGAGTTTTGTGTAAATTGCGAATGGATGTGGATGCACTTGCTGTTAGCACGGAAGGGTGAGGCACTTACGACTTTCGCATAATCCAGAAATCCTCACTTTCACCCCTTCTCCTTCGTGGAATTGCTTCTTCTTGGGCACCGTTCTCGGCATTTTCCACAATTATATTCGCCCGTTGAACGACAAGAGCTGCTGCATCCTCCTCTGACCGTTGCTTTTTATGAAGAGACTCTTCATCAACCGTGTTATTAATTTTCTCCGCCAATGCAATTGTAATCTCCATGTTTGCAGCCATCTCCTGCAATGGAGCTATTCCAGACATCTGAAGCTTATCTCTGATGTCTTGAGCAGCTTTAATTGTCCGTGCCAGAGCAAGCAAATCATCTGCATCGCCACGAGCAAAGGCAAACTTTTGACAGATACGTTGTGTATCGTGACATCTTCGGAGTGAAGCGACAATATCGCCCCGAAGGGACGCATTGGACACAAACACTTCAACCAGATCAAGACGCTTGTTAATTTCTTGAACAGATGTTATAGGAGAAAGCAGGCGATCGCTCAATAACCGAGTTCCTGATTTGGTGACGGTACGTTTGATGATGCTCATTAGACTGCCTCGAGTAGACTGATCGCGATAAGTTTGTTTGAGTTCGAGAGCGCGCATTGAATTCAGATCGATAACTGTGGAGTCATCTTTAGTCCGCCGAATTGGGATCTGCATGTCAAAAAAGTTGTCTTGCAATCTCTCTGCAGCATAACTCAAGATGTTTGTGGCCGCAACTTGCTCTGCATCGGAGAAAGACTTGACAAGATCAGCTGGCGCATCGGATATACATTTCTGCCATAAGCTTGGATCAGTAGACTTGTCAGCCAGGTACGTCACTACGTGCTCTCTCTCCTCCAAGACATCAAACAGCTCGTGTCCCTTATTGTCCTGAAGCTCCTGCATAAGCAAAACTTCTCGCGGGCTGATCCTGGCAATATCATTCTTGATTGCGTCAATGGAGCTAGCTTGGGTAAAGAAATCCCCAGTGGAAAGGTCTATCCACGCTAGGCCAATTGGTTCTTCTTTGGACTGTGGAAAGGATATAGCCAAGAGATAGTTGTGGATGTAGGGGTCCATAAAATCTTCGTCAACCAAAGTTCCCGGCGATATAACCCTCGCAATCTTCCTACTGAAGAGATTGGTGTTCGATTTGTCATCATCTGTACGGGGAAATTCCTCGCTGATTGCCACGAAGCGGTTGTGATCTTGCACCAAAATCTTCAAGTAGCGATTTAGTTGGAAACATGGAAATCCTGCCATTGGGACATACCCAGCTTTGGTGTCTTTCTTTGCTACCTTGAGGTTAAGCAATGGACCAATCTCCTCTGCCTGATGGAAGTAGAGCTACATGAGTATAGGTCTGGATGAGAAGCAAACCTCGTAAAATTGGCCCACACGTGTCAGCAGAAGGCATTGGGGGAACTTCTTCATGTTCTGACATGCCTGATCAATAACAAATGGGTATTGTGGCGCCTTCACTTCGTTTTCCAATGCCTCCAGCGGAGGCAGATAGCCCTGTGGCAAGTCCTTCAACTCCTTTTGTACTCTCGTCTTAATACCATGGCCTTGTGCATTACGACACAATGGTAGTGTGAAAGGGGCCAGGGAGAATCTGCAAGAAGTTCTGCTGCGTACGAGCCAGCGTCTCGTAATCGTTCTCCATATCATTACGCATGCTTGACACCGTTAGCACATGTTACGCATCATTCCGCGTGTACGGCACAAAGGTCCATGGTAAATCGTCTAAAGACACGAAGATTAAGTAGTGTTACAGAGTGACTCATTTCGCAACTTCTTAGAACTACGCTACCATTGCTATAGAATGCCTCGTGGAAAACAAGTGATGGGTCACGAAGTGCAACACTGGCTTGCTTGCAGGACACACTCAATCTCCTCAGCTTGACTGGCTACGCGCATTCAGTGGCATGCGGCCAACTCATCGAGGGCAGGCTCTGCTCGTGGTGTAGTGTTTTGCGTGCGCCATCCCCTGTTCCTGGGCCATTATTCGTCCGCTCACCGGATTTCTTTTTTCGTTCGAGCACCTTCGATAACTACAACGGATCAAGGTAATACTAGGCTCATTCATCGCCCGCCCAAATTTCCTTCGCACTTTCTCTCTCTATATCTTGAGCTGTCGTGCTAGCAAAGGGTAGACTACATCACCATGGTGCGCGATAATAAATTGTATACGGCGCTGGGGGTTCAGCCAGGTGCTACGGACAGTGAGCTGAAGAAGGCCTACCGGATAAGTGCCATGAAGTACCACCCCGACAAAAACTCCTCTCCGGAAGCGGCAGAAAAGTTCAAGAATATATCTCACGCTTATGACGTTTTATCTGATTCACAAAAGCGAGAAGTATACGATAGGTACGGGGAAGAGGGCCTGCAAGGGGGAGGCGCTGGCGACGGTATGGGAGGCATGTCCGCCGAAGACCTCTTCTCGCAGTTCTTTGGAGGTGGCATGGGCGGTATGTTTGGTGGTGGAGGAGGCGGGGCTCCTCGTGGACCACGAAAGGGGCGCGACCTTGCCCATGCCTTGAAGGTAAGTCTGGAGGACTTGTACCGAGGAAAGGTATCGAAACTGGCGCTGTCGAAAAACATACTGTGTCCGAAATGCGAGGGTCGTGGCGGAAAGGAAGGAGCCGTCAAGGAGTGTTCTTCTTGCGGAGGCCTGGGCGTGAAAGTCGTGACTCGACAAATGGGACCCATGATCCAGAGATTTCAGACTGCTTGCACGGAGTGCAACGGGGAGGGTCAGATCATCCGAGACAAGGACAAGTGCAAGAACTGCCATGCCAAGAAAATTGTTACCGAGAAAAAAGTGCTGAACGTCAACGTTGACAAGGGCATGAAGGATGGCCAGAAGATCACTTTCCGTGGCGAAGGTGACCAAGCTCCTGACATTATCCCTGGAGACGTGGTTTTTGTTATCGAGCAGAAAGAGCATTCCAAGTTCCAGCGGAAGGACGATGATCTGTTTTATAATGCCAAGATTGATCTACTGACAGCTCTTGCTGGCGGGAATGTTACTTTGGAGCATCTAGATGACCGCTGGCTCAATATTCCGATCCATGCTGGCGAGGTCATTAAGCCCGGCGAGCTAAAAGTGGTTCGTGGACAGGGCATGCCAACCTACCGCCACCACAACTTTGGCGATCTTTACATCAAATTCGAAGTCGAATTCCCCTCGTCGAACTTCGCTGATGCGAAGTTGCTCGAGACTCTCGAAACTGTCTTGCCTCCACGGAGAAAAACAGAAATCCCAGCCGATGGCATGGTCGATGATGTGGAGCTGCACGATATTGATGCACAGCAGCAGGCGCGTGCAGAGGGCCGGCGCCGAAATGGAGCACTGGACGAGGATGAGGAAGATGGTGGGCAGGAGCGTGTCCAATGTGCAAGTCAGTAGGAGTTTACGGGTAGTGTGCTTACCTATTTCCTTTTATGTGCTCTATAGATACACATGCATGCAACTTCGTGATGCACGACGCACATAGACCCGGGGGCAATGGAGCTCGAAGCACAGGGTTGTGGCGGTCCTATTATTCATCTCACTAAAATACTGCACGCTGATTGGTTCATAATCCTCCGATGCATTAGATCGCCCACTTTTGTAGTCTTCCCCTCCTGCAACACCACACAACCACCTCACGATCCTTTGTATTCTCTCTTTTCACCCACTCCACCACCAGTCTCTCTTTTTTCAAACAGCACACACTCCTTCCTTGCCGCTGGACAGCAATACACCAAGAGCTACTCTTAAACCCACGCACACACATACACCCAAATGTCTCTAAAACGCTCCTTGACAAAGAAAATTCAAAAATTGGCCAACAAGTCTGAGGCACAGCGCTCAATGAGTGGGGTCGCTCGCCACCCCTCTATCTCAGCCCCGGTCTCGCTGCTCTTTTCCACCTACACAGGTGCCACGACGCCGATCATTTCACCTGCCGGCAGCCCTTCGTTGTCTGATGTCTCCGACAGTTCAGACACGGATGTCTCTTCATCGGCAAGCAGCGAGCGAACGCTTTCTCCTAAATTCAACGAGCGCTTCAGCTTCTCGTCGGGCATGTCGGTGTATCCGGAGGGATTGCCTGACATTATGGAGGAAGACAACATGAGCTATGTCGAATCCGTGCTGGATCTCGGATTAGGCAAGTACTCTGCAGAGGACTACGAAGCGATCATTGCCGAGGAGGTGGGATCGAGGCTGTGAAATGACAAGGCAGAGAGAGAGTTTTCACCTTCTTGTTGGTTCTTTCTTTTGATAGTTCGATTTGGTGACAGAAAATTTAGCGGTGGATAGCTGCGTCAAAATGGACAAAAAAAATCCTTGTGTTTAGAAGTTATATGAATTCATTCTTTCCGTTCTCCTATCTACACTCTACATTGCCTACGCGTTATCCTGGGCGCCCTTTGCGTCGCTGGCCATCTCAGGTATAATTCGACTCCACTCGTCAATAACGTGTTGGTACATTTTGATATGCGCACCAGCTAGTTCACCCAAGGTCTGCTTCATTTCCACGGCCTTGATGCGCTCAAATTCGCTCATCTCGCGAATAACCTCTTCGTCAAAAGCTTCACTCAACTTTCGCGCTTCTTCCGACTCCAAGCGCAATTCGTCGATCTTGTGCTCCAGCTTCCCGGCGCGGCTCTTTCGTGATTGCTCGTGGTTGACTCCCCGAATATCCTCTATCTTATTACGAATAAATCCTCCGCCTCCACCAGCCACCAGTGCATCCCGTTCAGATACGGCACGTGCGAGGTACTCGGTAAGCGCTTCGAAATCTAATTGCTTCTGATCACGGTTTTTGAGGAGTGCCTTCACAGAGACGATGTAAGACTCCATGTCTCGCAGCGAAGAAAGGTAATGCACGTCTGATTGTTCGCGCAGTTCATGAACGCCTTGCTTGGTAACTTCCAAACCCAATCCAAAAGTGTTAAACACAGATTCCATGGAAGACTCGACGGTAGCCATCTTGGAGACATGAGTATGCATATCAGCGTAGTCCTGCTCCAACAAAGCCTGTCTCCGAGTGAGTCTCGTGAAAGTCTTCTCGATGTGGCTCAAGTCTTCATCCAGCTTGTCGGCTTTCTCTCTCACCTCGGTAAAGCGCTTGTCTGGCTTGTGGACTTTGGAGAAGGCATTCAGGAATGCATCGCCAAACGACTCAAGGACACCAGACTCACTGGAGGTGATGGCGCCTGCCCTCGTGGGCCGGGTTCGCATATGTGCATTCCAGTCATTCGATTCTAAAAATATGGAGAGCAGAGGCGTCCTTCGCAGGACAGGATGGAAGGTCAATCGCGTCAAGAAGCGGTCCAATGAGGATGCACGCCGGTCCGTAAATTCCTGCGAGAATCGATCGCCTTTGATATACTCTGCTGCCACGTTAGCCTGCCCTGTCTGCTCCATAGCATACCCATTTTGTGTTTTTCCGGCAACGGAGGAACCGCACAGCTCGGGAACTCCCGCCGTAGCGCCCGGTAGAGGAACAAAAAGTCCGTGAAGCGTCGCCTCACTTCCACATGGGGATTCTGAAAAGTTGGATAATCGGTGTTGGTGATAACAGCAAACGAAATGAAGGCGTCCTTTGTTCCATCCTGCTCCTTTTGCGGGTTGGTTACGGAGCATGTGATCCTCGTTCCCTTCACCTGCTCCTGTGACGCGGCGCTGTTGACGACTGTGGGCTTCAAGGCGGAAGCGCTGGTCTGGACGTCGGCTGGCGCATCTGCTCGACCCTCTTCATTGTCCTCCTTCCAACTTATATTTGCAAAGCCTGTTTCTTCATCCATGCTGATTGCAAATGGGGAGCCTGCCTGCGAGCGATCCAAGCGCGGTTCCGGCGAGTCAATTGTGGAAGGTCCGAGGCAACAGCAACGTCGGGGATCACGATAGACGATGCAAAGTGTTCTTACTAATCAACAAAGAGACGGTGACTAGATCCACCCGTACACGACTTCTCCGTCCATGGTCAAGGCAGCTTTGCCAATGAGCCGGATGTCCCCTTTCACCGGAGCAGCCTGGTGCATATGGGAGAGCTTATCCTCCACCGACCCAACCAGCTTCTTGATCTTCGTAGCCGCACCCGTGCCAGCCCTGCCAACAGCCTGCATCACCCGGTGCTCGCTTGGTGGTTGCTTGCTGCAGGATGCACAGTATGCGCACCCACTATTGGTCCTGCGCTGACGGGTGGTAGGATGCCATTGCACTGGGCGGAGACCCCTCTTCTGCTTGTCTGCGGCAAGAAAATGATTCTGTGAGTTCAAGTCGTCAATGAGTTCAAAGAACTTTCCCCCGGTAGTGTCGAAGCGGACCTTCTTCACCTTCCCCAGCGTAGGTGAGTCCCGACAGTACTTTAGCGGTGAGGTTTGCAGAAACAGAGGCGATACTGGGCTGGGACTGCTGGGTGTTGGCGAGAGATACACGGAAGAGGGAAACGATGAACCCCAAGAGACTCCCCGATCCTCAGTGGGAGACTTTGACACCTTTAGAGGCAGGGGTGGGAGTGGTTTTGGGCTTGCAGAGAGCGCAAGTGTTGGAGGCCGGAGTGGCATTGGACGAGTGCCCATGCCGGGCAGCCCTGCTGCAGCCCATATTTATCCGGCTTCCCATGCTCGTCACGAAACACAGCTGTTGTGGCGCAGCAGTCGAGGACTATTTTCATGTTTCATTCGGTGTTTCATTCGTCTTTGTTTCACGTTTCATCCGACCCTGTTTCGTTGTCTCATGTAGAAGGGTCCGTGTCGAATGACTGAATCTCGACATCGGCCAAATGACACAGGACTAGGAATACAGGAGTCCGGCCCGGCCGGTGGTGAAAGTGGCTCGTCTGGGGACAAGGAAGGAGAATCTGCACACGCAGCGGAGCAGCATGAGGCTGGCAAGGTCGCGGCTACATCACCCATCGTTAGTGATGGGAGCAATGTGAGAGTCGAACGAGAAGGAAAAGGTCACCGCCACTCCCTTTCCCTAGAAACGTGCGTGTCTAGTCATCTTGATGGAGAGACTACGCAGCAACCAGGTGCCTCTCCATGGTCTCACCAGCAGATTGTAGCTCAGCCGGAAAGCGAAGAGCCTAGTCAGGAGGATGTGGAACGCGCCGAGAAGTGGCAGGATATGCCTGCAATCGCACAATTCGATATCTACGATGAAGAAACCGGCAAGATCATTGCTAGAGCACGCTCCAAAAGTCTGGAGGGTGACGAGATGGCAGACTCCAGTCTTGGGTATACACGGGTGACTACAGACGACGATGCACAATCTGCAACCTCTATGGATGAAGAAACAAGATACTTGTTTTCAGAGGAACAGCTGGATGACGATGCAGCTAGAACTCCACTATCTCAAATGCAAGCCACTAAAGAATTTCTCACAGAGGCGCAGAAGGTGGCTTACATTGCACTTTGCAAACTGGCAATGATGGACATGATTAAAGACACATCTCGGGCCAAAACTAAGGAAGTGCGCTTTGCTACCGAGTCCATGGTGCTCTGGTCACAAAAGATGATGATGAGACTCTACTCGCATATGGATATAACTCCGCAAGGTGATTTGTCAAAGGAAGTGGCTAACTTCAGAGCAAGTCATGGTTGAGCAGCTTTCACAGCACGGCGTCATACCGGCAGATATATCGCCTGCTTTGATAGCATTCTCCAAGGTGAAGAATCCAATTGAAAGTACACATTTACATTGCACCGAATCCGATCTGCCGTTGGACAATTCAAGTGAAAGCAAAAGTCCAGTGTCTACTGCGGTAGCCGAATTAGATGTGCAGAATCCATTCGAGCTGTCTCAAAAAGAAACTCTGGATCTGGATATTAAGTGGACAGTTCTATGTGATTTGTTCCTCGTACTGCTTGCAGACTCTGTATACGATTCGAGGTCTCGGGTCTTTATGCAGAAAATTGGCAAAATGTTACATGTGGATTGGATCGACATCAGCAGGTTTGAGAAGCGGGTTACAGATGCTTTGGAGATACAGGAGAATGCCCACCAAGGCTGGACTGAGAAAGAGCACGTTGACGCCCGCCAAAAACTGGCGCGGAATAAGCGTTACGTGATGATGGGACTTGCTACCCTTGGAGGGTCGCTTGTTATTGGATTGTCCGCTGGTCTTCTCTTTCCCGTCATCGGGGCAGGTTTGGGTGCTGCATTTACCACGATTGGAGTAGGAGGTACCGCAGGCTTCCTTACAGGGGCCGGGGGTGCCGCAATGATCACAACCACGGGAGTAGCTACCGGGGGCACCATAGCTGCCAGAGGCATGTCGCGCCGTACGGAAGCTGTCAAGACATTTGAATTCAAGCCCTTGCATAACAACAAGCGAGTCAATCTGATCATCACGGTCTCGGGGTATATTTTATCATGCGAATGCTAATGTAGATGGATGTCTGGCAAAGAAGACGACGTGAGGTTACCATTCTCAACTGTGGATCCTATCATGGGAGATATATTTTCTGTGCTATGGGAGCCTCAGCTGCTGCAGTCGATGGGTTCAACGATCAACATCTTAGCCACTGAAGTTTTGACGCAGTCTTTGCAACAGGTACTTGGAAGCACCGTTCTTATGGCATTGATGTCATCGTTGCAGTGGCCTTTAATTCTCACCAAATTGGGGTATTTAATCGACAATCCATGGTCTACGTCATTACAGAGAGCTCAAGCCGCTGGTCTGGTAAGAGAGGATTCAAGGTGGTACTAATGAAGATACTTGCAGATGTATTGATGCATCGTAACTTGGGTGTTCGTCCAGTGACTCTGGTGGGCTTCTCACTTGGAGCGAGGGTGATTTACTATTGCTTATTGGAATTGTCAAAGGCGAAAGCATATGGTCTCATTCAGGATGTCTACCTGTATGGATCACCCGTTGTTGTGAAAAAGAAGGAGTACGAAATGGTTCGATCTGTAGTTGCTGGAAGGTTCCTCAATGGATTCCTTCGGAATGATTGGATCCTAGGCTATCTCTTTCGAGCAACCAGTGGCGGCCTTGGTCGTGTTGCGGGCCTCCGACCTATTGAAGGAATCCATGGGGTTGAGAACTTTGATTGCACGGAGACCGTCGACGGCCATATGCGGTACCGTGAGGCCATGCCTAAGCTCCTGCGTGAGGTGGACTGGAGTGTCACCAGCGACCACTTCAACGAAATCGAAGATCCCGATCCGCTCAAACATCGAGAGCGACAGCGTGAGTTGATTGATGAGCTGGAGGAAGCGAAGAGAAAGGCAAACGAAGGCAAGGGAGGAAAAAAGTCTCGCTTTGGGATTTTTGGACGGAGCTCGCAGGGAAAGAAAGAGGAATGGGAGATCTATGATGATCATTCTCAGAGTAATCCAGCCACAGCGCAGGAGACGTCAAGGAGTGCTTTGTTTGATGTCGATGAGATTCTCCGAGAGCTCGAGAGCGATGGGATCGAGGTCAAGCAGCTGCAGAGTACACTGCCTCCTCTTATTGCCAGGTCCATGTCTGACAGGGGCTTGCCCACGGAAGAATCGTCCAAAACAGAGCTGTCCCACCTGCGGAGAAAATTGAGCCAAGACTGTACGTCCTCCACGCCCAACCTGCATGATGCGAGCGGCTTTCGAAATGAGTCCGAGAAGGGTTGGGCGTCTGAGGAAGTCACCATGTCGTTTGAGACAGACTACGCCCGGCACAACGACGCCCCACCAAGCTATGAATCCGAGTCTGATGGTGGGCAAAGACCCGCGTCCCCTGGTTCCTTTGAAGCATTACCCGAGGAGAATGTCACCATGACGTTTGCGTGACATGGCGCGAATGAAGGATGAATTGTACATTACCTAATAGAATTAGTAACCTGAACTCGGGGAATTGAAAATCAGAGATCCTTGTGGAGTCACAGCCTTGGCTTCATATGGCACTTCCTATCTTTTGATTATGCAGGTGATGGTCATCATGGTAAATTGGGGGACTTACCTCTGCTGTCTGATCTCCTATCCCTTGCTGTCTCATCCTCTTCTTGCTCTGCTCCGGTCTCATCCTCTGCTGTCTCATCCCTCTTCTTGGAGTTTTGATCGGTGTTCATTCGTCTGATCTGGGGTCTTGGCTCAGGAACAGCATGGCCACCTTGGTCTCGAGCACGGCGTGGGTGCAGAGGGGCCGAGCAGCCCCGTTCCCAGCAAAGTACGAGCTGGTTGAGAAGGAGTATGCCCGCATCATCTCCTTGGGAGCCCTCGAGCTGCAGGATGCCCAGGAAGGCTACCAGGAAGCGCAGCAGCAGGATGAGCAAGGGACGGGTGGGGAAGACGAATTGACGGAGTACAACCTCGAGACTTATAGCGACTCGGAAGAAGATACAGAGGAAGGTAGGTCGAGTGGCTGTGCTGTGCTAATTCCTCAGCTACTGGCATGTTTGGCAATCCATCCGATCTGGCCTTCCACCAGTCCAACGACGACGACCCCTACATATCACTGACCAAAATCGAAGAGGACGAGGAGCGCCAGGAGCTGGAGATCCTGCCACAGGACAATCTTCTCGTCGTGGCAAAGACAGAGGACGACGTCTCCTATCTTGAGGTGCACGTCTACGAGGATGCAAGCGACAACCTGTATGTGCATCACGACGTCATGCTGCCCTCCTATCCCATCTGCGTGGAGTGTATGGATTTCAGAGCAGCCACCGGGGATCACACAACGCCTGGGAACTTTGCCGCGGTGGGCATGATTGAGCCGGATATCGAGATATGGGACCTCGATACCGTGGACGCCATCTACCCCAATGCTGTCCTTGGCAGATCGAAAGAGAAGAGGAAGAAGAGGAAGAAGAGGAGTGAAAAGTATCATGTCGACGCTGTGTTGTGTCTGGCATGGAGTCCGCAACATCGGTCCCTGCTCGCTTCAGGCTCTGCAGACCACACCATCAAACTGTGGGACCTGGCTACGCTTACATGCGCACAGTCGTATGCATATCACAAGGATAAGGTGTCTACGCTAGCATGGAGCTTCGTCGAGCCCACCGTCCTTCTCTCCGGTGGCTACGATCAGCGGGTCGTGATGGCAGACATGCGTGCACCTGAAGGAGAGATGACGCAATGGGAGCTGCCGAGTGATATCGAGAGCGTCAAGTGGGATCCACATCGTCCGGATCATTTCTTTGCCACGTCGGACGACGGCATGATCCGCCTGTTCGATTCGAGGGGCGGCAGCGAGAGTAAAGCGGTGTGGCAGCTGCATGCGCATGACGGGGCCGTGGCAGCCTTTGCCGTCAACCCCACCATCCCCGGCTTCCTCGCCAGCGCCTCCTCCGATTCCATCGTCAAGATATGGAATGTGCAGGCAGAGGGACCGAGCATGGTAGCCTCGCAGGACCTAGGCACGGGCAAGCACTTTTCCCTCAACTTTGCCCCGGATGCGGAGGTGGCCTTTCGCCTGGCTGTGGCGGGGAGTGGCGGCGTGGCACAGGTGTGGGATACCTCCATCAACCCCATGATTCGAAAGACCTTTGCAGCCAAGGGCAGGGACGTCCCGGCAGACGCCAAGACCATGTAAAAATAGAAATGGGTACGATAGAAACAAATCAAATATTAACGCCATTCTTGCCCTTTTCCTGCAATGCACCGCCGAATTTTGGTTTATATATCCACGACAGACCCGTCACCGGAGCTCCGTGCGTGACTGCCGTGCGGTAGAAGGTCGCCGCCCTGTGTAGATCCTTCTTGCAGCCGATGCCCTGTGCATAGTATAGCCCCGCTTCCTGCATGGCATCCACGTCGCCCCATGTCGCGGCCGCCTCAAAAGACTTTAGCGCCAGCTTTTTGTTCTCTTTGACACCCCACCCATTTGCATACGAAGCTCCCAGCTCGTACATCGCCAGAGCCAGCTGTGCCCGCGCGTCCTTCTTCTCAAAGACTGCTTTTTCATTCCCTTCCAGAATGGCCAGGTCGCCGCTTGCCGCGCTGGCCGCCTGCTGAAGCCATGAAATCGCCTGCTGCGGGCTCTTGGAGCACCCCCATCCGTGCCGCAGCGCCAGTGCGTACATGAGCATGCCAGTCGGATGCAGTCCTTGCGCAGCCAGTCGGAAGTGATATGCGCTCAGCGCCAGCTCGTCCTGCTGATGCAGTTTGATCCCGAGCGCGACATGGTCCTCGGGCGAGATGGGCGGTGTGCTCGGAACGCGCAGATGGGATCCCTTGCGCTTGGTCTTTGGCGCATGCGGCGTCCGTGACGGTGATGGAGATTCGCGCGAACGCGATGGGCCGCTCGCCTCGATGCCAGCGTAAGAGTTTGATTTCTGATGCAGAGAGGGCGGTGTCGACGCGTCGGTGGGGGGTGCGTGGGAGGTGGTGGATTGCAGGGAGGTGGCAGAGGCGCGTCGTGCGTGTGCTTGCTGTGACCGCGGACGGGAGAAATTGAAGACGGCCTGTCGCGGCGAGGAGGCTGGCGAGGAGTGCAGCGAGGGCAACGGCGGGCCTTCCGCCTCAAGGTGGACCGAGGGAGTGCGCCCATCCGGCGGCCCTGCGTCCTTCTTTGGCCTGTGCGAGATCAGAATCGTGCGAGCACGCGAGGCCAGCTGGTCCAATGGACTCTGCGACAGGTTCATTCTCTGCGTTCCCCCTCCTGGGAGTGGTAGCCCCTTGTTCCTCGTCGATTGTTTGACCACCACCACCACCACCACCACCACCAAGGAAGCGTAGTGTTGATGCCGTGCATTGTGTTTGACGCGCTGGGGTCGCTGCTGACCTTTGCTGGCATTTCTCAGGAGATGGCGCAGCGCTGGCCCCAGCTGCCGGCGAGTGCGGTGCAGTCGATTGTGCACGAGAGCCTGCGCGACTATGTCTGTGCCGGGTGCGTGGACCAGTACATCCCCCTCTCCCGCTTCCTCTTGCACTCTACATCGCGCTACCTGCGCCGTCATGGGATCACGGCCAGCGGCCAGGAGGCACGGATGGTGGTGGATGCCGTGGCGGATGGCCGAATGCACGTCGTCGCCGGCGGCCAAGAGGCGCTCGCTGACCTGCAGGCTGCCGGCTGGACACCCGCCATCGTGACGAATGGCAGTCGTGGGGCCGTGGAGAAAGCATTGGCCAGGGCGGGGTTGCTGACTGCCTTTGATGGCGGGAAGGCCATCGTCTCGTGCGAGGAATTGGGGTATGGGAAGCCGCGTAGAGAGGTCTACCAAGGCATCCAGGACCATCTGCAGGCGCACCACTACCTTGCAGAGGACGAGGAGTGGATTCTCTGCTCCTGTCATGCGTGGGACGTGTTCGGCGCCAACCACTCCCAGACGCGTGCCGTCGGCGTCTTCGCAAAGGACGCAGGGGACGAGGCGGAGTGGCAAGAGGCGTATGAGAGGCCGGTGCTGATGGGCGAGAACTTCTACAACAGCGTCCAGATGGTCATTCGGCGAGGGGTAGAGGGTTAGATATGTACTAGTCGAATAAGCCGAATCCCATGTCTTCGTCCTCCTCCTCCTCGGCGGCCTCCTCCTTCTTCTCCTCGGCTGCAGCCGGCTCTGCTCCGCCTGCAGCCGCCGCTGGTGCTGCAGCACTGGCAGAATACGCCTCTGGGTTGGCCAAACGGTCCTTGACGGCCTCACTGCCCTCAAATGTGTAGTCGGTAGCGATGGAGACGGCCAGCAGGTTCTTGTAGGAGTTGATGAGCGAGTGTCCCACGGATGGCAGCGTCGGATACTCCACTTGAAGCGAGAGGGCAGTGATGGTGCGGATGGCACCCATGAGGTGTGCAATCAGCGTGCTGTCCTCGATGTCCAGCACGTCGGGGGAGAAGACCTGTCCCTCCTCGTACACCTGGAGCACGCCCATGCCGTAGGTGAAGGGCGAGATGCTGAGCATGTTGAGTAGAGTGGCCTCGGACGCACCGACCTTGGTATTGGCCTTGACCAAATGCACGTCTGCCGTGATTTCGATGGTGCCACGAGCAATTTTGGTCGGCACCTGCAGGGCCTGGAAGAAGGCCGTCTTGCTCGGCTCGAACCCGGTGTTGCCAGCTTTCAGCCACACATCCAGAGGGGCAAACGCACCTGGGCGGGCAGGCGCAGCGACCTTGTTGGCCAGGATCTTGGCCCGGATGTCTTTGAGGTCTGCATTGGTGAAGACAAAGCCAATGTTGCCTTTGACGTACGGCATCAGTCGCTCGTAGTCGGGGAACTCGTTGACGAACCCCCGGATGGCTCGTCGCACCATCGTGTTCTTGCCCATCAGCACGGTTGCTTCGCCCCGCAGCGACTTTCGGATCTCGTGCATCTGCTGCGACGACACATTGTCGATCTTGACGATGAAGACGCTCTTGTGCGACTCCAGAAGCTCGCGCAGTTTCTCAAAGTAGGCCGCCTTGTTTGCTCGTAGTCCTGGCATTCTGGTCTTCTGGTCTCCCGCCGAAGGTCAAATGCAATCGAGGTCTTTAAAGACGAAGTGGTTGGCAAGTGGACTGTCAAAGACCTAACCCTATTCAATTCGTCACGTGAAACGTCACGTGAAACTATCACGTGACGACGGGTTTCATTTTCTTAGCTACAGGATGAAGATTGGTTCTAGGGCTGTTATAGGGACTTTTCAAAGTCATTGGCAATCCGCAGACGCCGTGCATCCCACCACACTCTGTCGCTGGCTGCCTGCTCCTTGACCCGCACCGCCCGCTGCCTGGACTTGCCATTCTGCGCGATCTCGGCCGCGCTCTGGAATATGACCTTGCCCCAGTCTGGCTTGAGCCCATTGGCCTCGCTCACCACGTCGGTCACTTCCATCTCCATCTCCTTCTCGCCGTGCACGAACTGGGTCCACAGGTCGTCCCCGATCTGACCCCGCTGCAGCAGCCCTTGCAAGGCTTGCCGCGACTGCCGCAGCGACACGACGCGCTCCACGTCCACGGCCGCCCTTCGCAGCAGGGCCGCGCACAGCAGCGTGGTCGGGGCAGCCGGCTCCAGGTGCAGCAGGGAGAAGTAGATGTCGCGGGTCGGGTGGGCTGCGAACCACGGCTGCAGACCGGCTGCCTGCGCCACCTTCCGCCGCCGGTAGAGGAAGGAGAAGGTCGACAGGGCGCCCAGCAGGATGCACACATACGCAATGGGCACCAGCACCGGGATCATGTCGTCGTGGTGGTTGTGACACGCAACACCAAGCAGGCCGACGAATGATCCTACGCTTCCGGGGCAGGAACGGCACCTACAGGCTGCAGGTGGAGCCGGGCGACAGCGTGGCGGCCATTGCTCGCGGCCTGGCCCAGCTGGTGCCAAACATCAGGGTGGAGACGGCGGCGATTGCGCACTCCCCGGCCGGCGACAAGAAGCAGCTGCTGCTTGAACTCAGCGGGACGGTGGAGGAGCTCGGCCTGCACCACGGAGATCTCTTGTATCTCACGTACCAGGAGCAGGGTGGCGATGAGGTCCCTGGCGAGGACAGGATGCTGGAAACCCCGCCCCCTAACCAGGCTTCCGCCGCCCCGAAGGAGCTAGTGGAAGATCCAGTAGACACGCTGCTTGAGAAGGAGGATGGAAAGATCTATCAAAGTCGCTCGACGCTGTGTCGGCATGCTCCAAAAGGCATGTGCGATCACTGCATGCCCCTCGAGCCATACGACGCGAAGTACTTGGCGGCCCAAAAGATCAAGCACCTCTCCTTTCACTCCTATCTCCGCAAAATAAATCTGGCCACCAACAAGCCCGAGCTAAAGTCAACCTATATGGCCCCTCTATCCGAACCGGATTACAGGATAAGAGCAGACTGTCCATCCGGCCACGCACCGTGGCCAGAAGGAATCTGTACGAAATGCCAGCCCGGGACCATCACATTGCAACAGCAGGCGTTTCGGATGGTGGACCACGTCGAGTTCTCCACGCCAAAAATCGTAGAGGATTTTCTGAATTTCTGGAGGTCCAGCGGTTGTCAGCGATTTGGGTACATGTATGGACGATATGCCCCGTATTTGGAGATCCCGCTTGGTATTAAAGCTATTGTGGAAGCCATCTATGAGCCTCCGCAAGTCGGCGAAGCCGATGGCGTGACGCTAGAGATGCCTTGGACTGGCCAGGGCGATGTGGACGGTGTCGCGAAAATGTGTGGCCTGCGTCCCTTGGGAGTGATCTATACCGACCTGACGGATGACGGCGCAGGAAAGGGTACGGTACTCAGCAAGCGGCATGCAACCTCATTCTTCCTGTCGTCGTTGGAGATCACCTTTGCAGCGCAACTTCAAGCAAAGCATCCGGCAGTTTGTAAATGGAGTGATTCTGGCCGCTTCGGGTCCAAATTTGTCACATGCGTCGTCTCTGGCAATGAGGATGGAGGCATTGATGTCGCCTCCTACCAGGCTTCCAACTCCACCGTGGCCATGATCAACGCCGACCTGGTCGAGCCCTCTGTCGACCCGGGTCAGATGCTCGTGAAAGAGGAGGGACCGTCGCGCTACGTGCCGGAAGTCTTCTTCCGCCGCATTAACGAGTATGGCGCGAATATTGCAGAGAATGCAAAACCGGCCTTCCCCGTCGACTACCTCATCGTCACACTGACGCATGGATTTCCCTCACAGCCAAATCCTCTCTTCACTGCAGCGACTGCCCAATTTCCGATTGAGAATCGCCAGGTGGTCGGGAAGGCACAGAGTCTGGATGCCCTTGCCTTGCAGATCGGCGTGGCTCCCGGCTCCATTGATGAAACGACGCTCGACGCCGTCAGCGACTTCCACCTCCTGAACTACGTGAGGAGTCTTGGCATCCTGTCTCGGGAAGAAGAGCAGTTACTGGCTGAGGTTGCTGCGCAGCACCGCATCGAGGACGGCTACCGACTCCTCGAGACGGCCGGCTGGCAGAATCTGCTGGCTATTCTACGCGAAAGCCAGCATGCATAAGAGGCGAGTCGGTCACCGTCACGATTGGACGAGTGAATCATAAGCTGGGCCTGGGTTCATTGTACATAGTAGGCCATAAGGCTCTGATTGGTCGGTGGTGTTTACTCGAGAAGCGTAAAAACTCGTCAAATCCCCACTCCATTTGAAGGCTGAGATGAGCGCAGGTCCTCCCAATGCACCCAGCGCGCCCAACGGCTACGGGGACCGGAGACATCCCTCTGATCGAGACTGGGGCCGTGGACGCTCGCGAGGCGGCCGGCCACCTTACGATCGAGATGACCGACCTCGTCGAGACCCACGAGACTACCACGGGGACTACAGAGACAGAGACAGGGATAGAGACAGAGACAGAGACCGTGGCTATGGCAGGCCCCCGTTTCGGCCAGATGACAGGGATCGAAGGGGTGATCGCGACCGGCCCGACAGCTTCCGAGGTAGTCGGCGTCCCCATGGAGGCCAAGACGACCGACCTCCTCGGCATCGCAGTCGCTCACCTGCTCCTCCCCGCGAACCCAGCCCGAGCTTTGACGGATCAAACGTTGCACCCATTAACGAGAGAAAGCGCCGGCAAAGTCTGTGGGATATAAAACCGCAAGGATACGAGCATGTGACGGCCGATCAGGCAAAGCTTTCAGGATTGTTCCCGCTTCCTGGCGCTCCCAGGCAAACGGACATTGACCCCTCCAAGATCTCGGCATTCATGGCTCAGCCTGGAATCGCCACGCCGCTCATGACGCTCAAACCAGTTTCGTCACGGCAAGCTAGGCGTCTGGTGGTCCAGGATTTGCCAGAGTCCACATCTGCTACCGATCTCATGCACTTTGTCAGTGAGCTCACGCAGTCCATGAAGCTAGGTCCGCGACTGCTTGGACCGGTGGTGTGGAGCCGTCAGAGCAAGACCAAAAAATGGATTATGCTCGAATTCCAAAATGCAGAAGATGCTACCGCAGTGCTAGCGCTGAATGGCACCAACATGAATGGCGAGCCGCTGAAAATGCGACGGCCAAAGGACTACATTACTCCGCATGAAGAGGACTCCGCAGACGGCACCCATGCAATTGCTGCCGACGTACCGGATAGTCCCAACAAGATCATGGTCACAGGAGTCCCGGAGCATCTCACGCGTGAGCAGGCAGAGGAACTATTTTCCACGTTTGGGGAGATTAGAAGCTTCGTCATGATGACAAGCAGACTATCCGACGAGTTTAAAGGAGTCCTCTTTTTAGAATACAAAGACCCTGCCGTCACACAGGTCGCATGTGAAGGACTGAACAATCTCGACCTGGGTGGCCAGGAAATACGGGTCGAGCGTGCTTGTGTGGGTATTACCCAACCACAAGGCGATGAGAAAGGCACAGAAGCCCTAATCGCTTTTGCAGAGAACAGCGATGAAAAAGCAGCCGGTCGTGTACTGCAGCTGCTGAATCTCGTTTCCATCGAGGAAGTCCAAGACAACGAGAGCAATCTGGAGGTGCTCGAAGATTTGCAATCCGAATGCAGTAAATTTGGTAATGTTGTGGATATCAAGATTCCAAAGCCCGGGCCAAACAAATCCATGTACGGCGTCGGAAGGGTTCGTGAAGACACAAGACAAGACTGACCATGTAGATTTTTGTGCGTTTTAGCGAGATAACGTCCAGCATCAAAGCCTTCCATAACCTAGCCGGCCGGAGGTACAACGACAGAACCATAGTGTGCAGCTACTTTTCGGAGGAGAGCTTCGATGTGGATGCCTGGTAGATGGCACCGAGGTAGGTACATTATTCATACGTAATTAAAATGAGTTTTTCTCTGAGAGTCTCTCAATCACGGGTCCAACGCTCGCGTCCCAGTTATGGCGAGCCAGAACATCGAAGATTCTTTTGGGGATCTTTTGAATCAATGATACAGCCACGCCGATCACAAGCCGAGCCTTTAATGGTGGAAAGGAGCGGAGGAGCGGCATGGGGCTTTATTAGCGCTGAACGTATAACGGTCATACCTGTCCGACTTTAATACCTCATCCCTCCGTAATAGTATCTGAGCAATGATGCATAGAATATTCAGGTGCAAGCCGTATGCCAAGAGAAAGTCCCACAGGACCATGACTTCCGGTAATGGTTTTGTGCAGGCCGAGAAGGTCAACACGTGTGGAAAGGCGTAGAGTTCCGCAGAGAGCTTCTTGGCCTTGAGATGCAGGTAGAGCTTCTTCTCCACACACCGAAGACAGATATCGACTAGTTTCAGTCCATGATGGACACCCGTGAGCGTTGGATTTACGTATAGCGGACAGTGCTTTTCAATGAATGTAGAAAATAGCTGAAATGCCTGCGTCTCGCTGCGGCTTGCGTAGAGGAATGGCGCAGCCAGCACATTCATGCCCTGCACATACGACAGCCCAGACTGCTGATTCACCTGTCTCCATACAAATGCATTCAGAAGTCGTATCAGTGCCGTCTCGGTGACTCGTCGCCGAAAGAGCGGATCGGTCGCGAGGGTGCGAAAGGCATCGTTCTTGATTTTGGAGTAGGAGGGCGAGGCGAGTCTGCGCACGAGCTGGAGGTACTCGCGTGTGGCAAGCGGCTCTGCGGAGAGCAGGATCGACCAGACGTATACCCGGTCTGGCGACAGTCCGTCCGAGGTCTGCCATATCCCATCGTCGAGGATCGCATGTCGCAGATCCCCAAGGGCCTGCTGAGAGAGGGGGCGTCGTTGTTTAACCTGGAGCAGCGCAGAGACGCGGTTGTTGTTGGCAGGCATTTCGCGCTCTATTTCCAGGCCAACTTCAACGTGCGGGAGCGGATATCTTGGAAGACGATGGAAGGACGTCAATAAACTCTATGCAAAAGGACCAAGACGAACAGTGGATCAATTGTGTCACATCGTAAAGAGTTGGCGAAAACTACCAGGCCATAGTGGTAATTCAAGAGCGAGAAGTAGGTCCGTGGAACATGCTGCAATGCGCTGACCGTCACTTTGGCTAGCATATTGTACCCAAAACCAAACCTGACAAATGGGAATTAGGCCACGTGCACACGACGCGAACCATATCATAATAACACTCGAGATGATAAATACGTATGGGAGCATGAAAGAGACCATACAGACACTAGCCCCTGCCGCAAGCAATCTGCCCGCTCCGTGATTTCGCAATCGCGCGCGTTGAAGACACTCGACCAGATCCATGATTTGAGACCAATCAACCTCCATACCACGTAGTACGGAGTGCTTCGGAATGCGTCTGCGAATTTACCGTTGGTCCATGCCAGTGCGCGTAGAAACTGAAGAGGGGAAGAGAATGCTCAGTGGCTCCTGCATGCCGTAGAGTCATTTGAAGAGGAAGAGCCTTTTCCCCATGGAATGTATTATAACTCTTCAACGCTTTGATGTAACTTTATGCTGGCAGGTGATGTTGCAATTGGACGCAAAATCCATAAAAAGAGCTGCAAGTTTCAAGACAGTCGGGGAGGGCAGAGATGCTCAATGCAGGATACAACGCACGTCCGAGACTGTGGCAGTCTACTCCTGTCGATGCCGTGGTTTGCGATGTAAGTACCTATAGAAATAGGCATGCGTTCCATATTTTCATTGAGCTATGTGCACGCCTGATATGGCCGACCCACCTCAATCACAGACACAATGTCAGTGGAAGTCAATTATAGAGAGCTGCGTTGGTATACCTTCTTTCTCCCTATTACTATCTGCAGTAAAAGACCATGTGGTCGCAAAATACACTTTTTGGCTCCCTTCAGTGGCCAGACCAGCTTCCCGACAGCAATTCACCGAGCCACAGTTCTCCAACGCTGCCATGCAGCACAATCGCAAACTTCGCGTGGTGTCGATAGGTTGATCGCGTCTTCTGACATATTCTCCGATGGTGATATGGGCCGCAGAATGCGTGGAGCCACAACCGTCCCAACCGCAGAAAGATATAAAGCCTCCCTTTCCCTCTCAGTCGCTGCGCGTGCACTTCCGTCATTTCTCCCCATCCAGCGTGGTGTTTAGTCGTGTGAAAAAGGTGTCGCTGGTCATGGTGTGAGTGGCCTCCCTGATAGTGGTCAGCCAGTTTCCCATACCGGTGGTCACGTTCTCGTCTTCGTCCCTTGGCGGGGGAGACAATCTCCCTCTGCGCCCGTCGCTTTGATTCTTGCTCTCGGTCTTACCGTCCTGGTTGGACCTGCGTAGTAAAGGGCTGAGGCTGAATATGACACAGGCATGTAACTCTGTTGCTCCAGGTCGTCTGCTTTCTTGGCGGATCATTCTCGCTGACATTTAAGAAGTCGACGCCAATTCAAAAAATGGCAAGTCAAGAGTATGGAATACCGTGTAGCTCTTGCTAGCCTGCTTTTTCTTTCCACAGGCTGTAGTCGGCGTCTCCTGTCCCACCAAAAGTTTTTATCGTGGCAGATATACACCAACGTCTGTCAGCATGGCTCGAAACCGCATGGACCATACTGCGGAGTGGGAGCGTGCAATATCTTTGACACAATTGTGGGTGGATGCATCAAGCAGACGAAGCGCGAGTGTAGCAGAGACTGCCAACGAACATCCAGCTCCCTTTCAATAATACACGATTGTTGTGAGCAACTTTGCAGTGGCAACGTTGCTTTGTGAGACTTTGGACATTCTTAATGTGCATTCGTTTTGTATTGTGTCATTCGCATCTCCGATCTGACGGTGCAATCCATGGATAACGAAAACCCGAGCATCCTCCCAGCGAGCGATCTGCCCACTCGGAGACCCGCACTCCATCGCTCGCGCTCTTCATCGAGTGTCGCATCTATTTTCGACGCAGACGGCGGCGGCCACTCGTCGGTGGGGGAAGATGATGATTCGATTGATCCCATTGACGCACAAGAGATCTATGATCTGATCTCGACCATCAGCGACCCTGAGCACCCGTTGACCCTCGGACAGCTATCGGTGGTCAATCTGTCCGACATCACAGTCGCCGACAGGCCCGGTGCCATCTCGAGCGTGCGCGTCGAGATCACACCGACCATCACGCACTGTAGCCTGGCCACGCTGATTGGACTCGGCATCAAGCTGCGGCTGCAGAGATGTCTTGCACCCAGGTTCAGAAGCACTGTCGTTGTGAAGAAGAATACGCATCAGAGCGAGGATCAGGTCAATAAGCAGCTTGCAGACAAGGAGCGAGTTGCTGCGGCGTGTGAGAACGAGCAACTGATGGGAGTCATCTCGGGCATGCTCGCTACGTGCAAGTGAGAATGAATATATACGATGTGCGTGCGGAGGGAGTCATGATTAGGGAGCGCTAGCTTGCTGTATTCTCCGGTATATAGCCAATTGACTATCAAACCATCTTTCCGCACAGTTCTCCAAGCAGCTCATCTCGCTGCGGTCCAGTTGGTTGCTGGAGACCTTGCCCGTGCATTTCTTGAAGCAGATATCGGTGAGGAAGTGGCACTGCTCTTGAATTCTACATTAGCATGCCCGCTATCTGTAGCATCTCACTTTGCTTTGCTGTTCTCTACTTCGATCTGCTGCATCAGCTCCCTCCTGCTCTTCTCGTCCAAATCATTGATGCTGACGCGCGACGAGGGACCGTCCATGTTTGTTCCTGACGTCGTGTGTGATAATCTTATAACAAATACATGTATCTATTTACACTATCGATCGAGCAAGCCAGACTGGACCAGCGACAGGACAAGCTCTTCGTCGAGGTGTTTGGGATGGTGATGGTCACATCCTCCGACAAGCCCTTTCTCCGTCCCGTCTTGACAGTATAGACAACTCCGCCCACCATGAGCAGCCCCTTCGCGTATGGTGTGCGTGAGATATCGCTCAACCCACCACATCTGCCGGTAGTGGTTATCAAAGCTTAGTCAGAAGGTGGTTGGTCTCGGCGATGCGGAAACCAACAGCGTTCAGACCAGTAGTTTCACAGAGGAGAGGTTGTGGCCGAGCTTGACGGTGGGAGCGATGCTCTTCAAGGCTCCAGCTCACAAACAGTTCAGTCGGCGCGGGCGCCGGCTGGCGGCTGGGGCTTGCCAGCTGACGGGTAAGCTCGCTACGGGGAGGCCAAGTCTCGAGTCAAAGTGGCGTCTCCAAGAGGGCGAACCTCCAGCAGCCATTGCCATTATTTGGGACCCAAATTGTAAGTCGATATGCCTTGGGGTCGGCGGTTCAAATCCGCTCAATGGTGGCATGCTATTGTCCGATGCGTTCGGGATGCGTAAGTCGGCACGGGAGCCGCAGCGAGGTCGTGGTCTAGGAAGCCACAATAGTGTCTTGAAGTGCGATTCGCCTTTGCTGCAGTAGGCTCTCTAAGGGCTTTGCTGGTCAGGTCAGTGAACCCAAGATGGCTGTGGCAGCTTTGGGCTGCTACCCCTAGGTGCTGATGCGAGAAGTCTTGTGGGGAAACTTGCTCCGCTCGGGTGGCCAAAACCTACATTGGCCACTTATATGCCTAGCGCGCTGACGCGGCTAGCCAGTTGGTCGGCTGGTCCTAGTCCCCTTCCATTGAGAATGCATAGAGCGCCCCTTGCTAGTTGCGCAGTTTAGCCTGGAGGCGGCTGTTGCGCTAGGTCAGTTGGCTTGTCCATGAGGCTGCTGATGGGTTAAGAGTGTGCCAAAGCAGAGTATTGTCGGACTGTCGCGCCAGAGACCATTCAGGAGGGCTCTACTTGTCTGGTCAGTCTGCTGTACGGGCCCGCTGCCCTAGGCCACTGATGCACCCAGTTTCCCAAGGATGAAGTGGCTGACAACGCCTTCAACTAACATCACAAGAGATAGGGCTGGGATTCATCAAAGCAACCGCACTGTTCAGTGGAGAAACACGCAAAGAGGATCCAGGACAAAGACAAGCTTGCGGCCAGACACGAAGCAATCCAAATGCATGCCCGGCGACGTCTCATACCAATTGTTACGACGCATCCGTCCCACACAGACCTACGCCCTCGCAGGTCTTCATAAACATGCGTTGCAGAGCAATTGCAGAGCACCTTGCATTCGCGCGGACAGTACTTCCTATCCAGATCAGCACAGTAAAGAGCACACCAAAAAGCAAATCCAGAGCACCTCAGAGCACACCAGAGCACGCCAGAGCACTTCAGAGCACACCAGAGCACACCAGAGCACACAGAGCACACAGAGCACACAGAGCACACAGAGCACACAGAGCACACCAGATCACAACCAGAGCACACCAAGGAGCACGCCAATGAGCGTAACAGAGGGCATACCAAAGAGCGCAGCAAAACCCTTTATGAAGACGCAAAAGAGAACCCAATATGAGAGCCCGATGTGAGAGCCTGAATGAGCACGCCACCGAGCGCATAAATTGAGCACGCCAAATGAGCATGGCGCACGGCGAAGAGGGCCGGAATAGGAGCCCAACAAATGGCCCTCATTTAAAAAACAAGGCCACTGGCTTCATGATGATGTGGATGCTGTGAACATGTGAATACTGTGAATAATGTGAATAATATTTCTTTCTCTCACTCCTAATTATATATGCACCTCTATCGACTTGCATATTTGTAGCCTTTTGTGGAGAACACTCGTGTGTCCTTCATGCCAATCCATAGCAAGGGCGGCAAGAAGTTCGAGATTTGCCTGAATCCGACGTCACGTTTAATGAGAAGTCAACGTCAAAAATAGCATCAGCGCGACACAGGATCAAGATTTTCGCAGCACACTTCTAAGCTGTTCGCGTGCCGGTTTAACCGATCTATTGGGCAAGGACCATCACCATTCAGATCTCCATTAGAGCAAGTTCTAACACTTGTTGGACAGTAGGGTTCATGATATTACGAATCTGCCCTATCGGTATTAATTACCTACCTTCTTCAGGGTTCGATTAGCTCCATTCAACCAGCTCAATTGAGCATATGTTACGACCTCCAGTGCTATCATACACGAACCAAATGGCGTTTTAAACCACTCCATTTTGCTAAGCAATAGAACACGTGGAACCCGCTCTTGATTGGGTTAGGTGTCTGAACATCCTTTGTGTTTTACAAGGGACAACAGGCCTCATATGTTCCTTTTTGCAAGATCAAATTGTGCATCATAGTACTTCGGGAGAATGCTCTTACTTTCCGTTGTCTCCAAGATACAGATATTAATCGTCGTCTCATCAATTGGTTCTTGAAAAGGTGTAGACTGTACGATCATTGAACCTTCCCAATTTTGCTGGCTTTCAGATGAAGGCAGCCTTCCACCAGTGCCCCATGAAGCTCAGAAACAATAAACAGTCGATTCAGCGGGTTACTGGCAGCAATCGCAGGTTGCCCTGTAGTTGTAATCGTCAATAATGGTGTTCCGATATGCGCACATCGAGCGCACATTCCTTTTGGTTGGTGACAATAAGGTCAGCGGGGAAACGCTCATAGTCCACTAGATGGTCTGCAACTGCCCCTTCATAGTATAGCTGCGGGTAACCCCGGAACCTGTGCTGCTCGCCAAGTGCTTGCTTGATCGTAGGACTGCTTCAGATGGTCGACTTGGTTCTTGATCCATTGCACTCCCCTTTGACGTACAACCTCCATCCTCCATTTCCATCCACCCAATCTTTCCCATCAAACAAAGACATTCTGTGGCTCGGCCTTTAGGATGCTGGGAATAGTTTGACTTGGCCGTTTACATAGAACTATATACATCCTCGTCCTTTCCCAAGCCACACACGACATGGCCACGGACGTGAAGCAGCCCGACAACGGCGCCATCATCAACAACTACTACGACAAGCTGAAGAAGGAGCTCAAGGAGCTGATTGTCAAGAAGAAGACAGTCGACAAAGCACTCAACAGCCTCGAGGAGTCAATCTACAAGCACGAAGGCGCCTATCTCGAAGACACGCAGAACGGCAACATCATTCGTGGTTTCGACGGATACCTGAAGGGCGCCTCGAATCGCAGGCGATCCATGTTTAGTGACAACGACCGGCTGTTCTCCCTTTCCTCGTCAACCTACCTGCGAACACTACAGCGAGAACCCTCCGTGGGCATTGAGTCAGACGACGCAAAGGCCGCGTCCACGAAGAAGAAAAGACGCAAGCTGGATGATTCGACCTCTGCTTCCGAAGGCGAACCCCCCAAACGGCCCAGAATCAGCTTCAAGGACGAATGAAGCTGTGGAATGTTGGGCAGGGGCAGCAGTGGTCCAATTTCTGTCACTCGATCCTTGCGTAAGCCGTGTTGGAAGGAGGTTGTGCTGTCAGTCTTGGCAAGTATTGGCGTTTAAAGTCACTCTGATGATGCAATCAGCGCTGGGGAACCATGCACATCGTACTCTTCATCCTGGCCGGCGTGGTAGCAGCCAGAATCAAGAGGCGGACGTTTGTTGGCTTGCAGTCACAGGTCTGCGGCTTCACCATACACCATGAAGACACGCCCCAAGCCGTGGGCTGGTTTCAGAGTATCGCAACCAGCAACAGTGATGAGCGCCAACTCGTCCCTCATATCTTTTCAAACAGCTCTGAACTTGTATTCTATCTGAATGATATGGTGCTGGAAGGTGAAGATGAGGCAGAGGGTGCGTTAGATGACGAGCCTTTGGTGCTGGCCTTGAACCCTGCGACTCGAGGAATCGAGTTGCTTCCAGACACGCGCGAGAAGGGGGTCTTGGGCAACTACGTCAAAGTCTTGGCAAGCATTCAGTCTGATTATTCTATGAGATTCTACCAGGAGGATGATCTTGAGCAATGGAGACCAGGACTCGGCCTCCAGTACACGGCACTCGGAGTCTTTCAGTATATATTACTCAATGATAAGCTGGTTGGTATTTACCCCGAGTTCACGATGTATGCGCAATGGTATGGCGATTGCACAGAAAGTGACCCGGCCTGACTAATGCAAAGCGGAGAAGATGGTAGAATGCAGGTATAGTTTTAGCATTAGCATAGTGGATCCGAACCTGAGACTTGCATCAAATTTCCAAAAACAGTAAGGAGGAGAGGTACCCATCGTCCTGTCTTTTTAGTCCCGTCATGAGTGCACTTGTCCTCTTCAGATCCTGGGGTCCAACATTATACATTTTCGCCACACGACATACGAAGTGCAGATGACATACATCCTTCCACTATTGTACTCCTGTATATCGCTCGTCTGCTATGAATGCGCAGGAAAGAACGGTATAGTAGGTGACTTCCCACCGCTAATATTTCTCCCATGCTTGGTGCCATTCATCTCAGTGGATAGCCTTGGTACCTCTGGCATGTCCAAGTCCTGGCCATTGACAGCAGTAAGCATTTCAATACCCGCACTCGAGTAATCCACCCTACGAGATAGGTAGGGTGAGAGAAACTGCGGCTTTATACGAGCAAGAATACCTTCTCGTAACACCGACTTCATGCTTTCCGGGCGCACAATAAATAGATTTCCAATTTCGTGCAGGAGACGTGTACTATCTCGCAGTTCGAGAATCTTCCACGAATCAATGATTTCCTTGTAGATATTGATATCACTAAAATGTTAGCTTACGTGGAGTGCAAAGACGTACTGAGCAAGCATCAAAGCACCTGCTGCATTCACAAAGAACTTTCTGAAATGATCGAGTAACAAGTCCCTGACGCCTCCGCCCACTTGGATGAGAAAGTGCTCCAAATTCGTTCCATCCAGCGCGCCTCTTGCAGCTTCGTTAACACGCTTGAGAAATGCCGCAGTGGCCACGGCAGGTGCGGTTTGAAGTGAAACGCCTATATCATCATCTTTCGGACGAAAGTCATTTCGTTTTTGACGAGACAGAATCGTGTTGACATGAGCAAGAACTAGGTCCAGAGTGTTTTGCAGCACCTTGTTCGTCTTCTCTTCCAACCAGGATTGCTCTCGACTGCTCACCGTAGTCATATCTCGGCGTGCGGTGAGCGACGACATGGAGAGTGGCATGAGAGCAGTCTCGACACTTGCAAATACAAGAAACATGACTGAAGTTATCGGGCGAAGGCTAGTCAAGAAACCAAAGTCTACCTCAGACTTTGAGTCTTGCTGTGCCGATTCGTCCAGGCAGAAATCCAGAGCCGTCTCAATATAGGTCTTGCACAAAAACTCAATGAGGATGTTGAGTAGATTATTTGCGTCTTTGGCTGTTTCCGACGGCCCCGAGAGCTCAAGTGCTCGTCCAATAGCTTCCGCCATCCACCCCAACATACGCTTTGCACTTTCCGTCGACACCAAACCATCTTCTCTATTAAATTTCGGGGTGAGTCGACGGTCTTTCGAGTTCGTCCGCTCAATTCCTGCTAATCGACGCAACTGACCCATTCTACTTTCACTCGACGAGTCCGAGCTAGTTGCTGCTTGTAGTTGAGTATAGTACTTATCAAACATCTTGGTGGGCTTTGTTCTCCTCCTCTCGGAATGGAAAGAATGAAAACGATAGAGGAAAGAAGCGTAGAGCTCTTGAAGTGACTTCATCTCACTATCCATATACCTTCGCCCCTCCACGTATGGGACGAAAAGATCCTCCAGCGCCAGATCCAGCAGCACCGATATACCCAAACCCGAGTCGGATATTCCCGCTGTCTCTGCACACGTCACCTTTAGTTTTTCGACAAGATTGACCAGCGATGTGTGCGCCAAGTGTAGAGTCCGAAGGTAAGCAAGCGTAGAGCGAGATTCTGCAAAGGAGAGTAAGGATTCAAGTCGTAATTGTATCGACTGAGCAAAGACTCTCCGAAGGAATACCTGTAAAACTGCTTGAGGCTTGGGAAATACCTTTGCAATGAGTTTTGACTCTTGCGCACAAGTGCTCCTGATTCCATCGATTAGCTTGGCGAATTGGGGCTCAAGCGTGCTGTCTTCACAATCCGGATCCGCCAAATTCTGCCATATCTCATCCTGAGAGAGTAAATCTTGGTCCTTTAAATTCTCGTGAACAATAAAGAAATCATGCTGGTTGACAAAGACTTGGATTGCCGAGCTGCCTCCATTGAACTCGTCCAATACGGTAGCTGCAATTCGCATGGCGTTGAAATCCCCGCGTCGGTAAGCCACATCAAAGTCTTTTAAAAGATCCTTCTCAAACGTCTCTTCATACTTTTCAATACTCGCCCTTACCCTTGCAATGTCAGGCGTATTAAATTTCCTTGCAATATCAACTAAGCGTCGTGTCTGAGCTGCACAACGCACTTTTCCTTCCACTCCCTCCAGACGTATTCTCTCTAGAGTAGCACTCGCATTGGTATTCAAAAATTCGCTGTAGCAGTTGACCAAGAGAGCAGCCTCTTGTGCGCGTTGCCGTTGCTTTTCTACAACCTCCAGTCTCTGGCCGATCGAGACAGCGGTTCGTCCTACCGTGCTGATCTTTGTATCCACACTTTCAAATATCTGCAAGGCGTCCTCAAAGTTCCGATTCAAACGGTCCATTTTGGTATTGTGCTGTCGTTCTGTGGCCTGGGCGGCATTATTCAAAGACTCCTCATCCAGAAGCAGCTCTTGATTCAAACCTTTCAATTTGTCCAGTGCAACCTCGTAGGTACGGATGTAGGGTTTCGGATCGAATGCAGCACCTCCGCTCTTCCTGCTCGTGATTATACTGTTGGCGGAGAGGCCGTCAAAGAAGTCTTTCAGGATGAAATCGCCGCTAAAGGTCTCCACACGCAGCAGCTTCTGTGTCTTTGCATCGAGATCATACAGAGCCGGAGCCATCTGCGCATTCCAACGTCTCTATCCTTCAACTCTTTCCTCCATAGCTCCTCATCATGCTCGCATCGCGGTCACGTGTGGCGAGAAAAGCTGGTAAAACTCTAGCAGAATGAAGTAAATGGTAGAGGACGCCAGATGTAGCCCAGGAATGCGTCAGAGGAGTCTTCAGAGGAAGCAGGAGATTGCCGTCGTGGAACGAAAGATCCGTCAGTATGAAAACGCAGATGAGTCTGGCTTGATAAGAAGCCTTTTCTACAAGTACATGCTCGGCGTCATATACTTGCTATTTGCGGTATATATCAAAGGACGACAAATGTATCATGGAGTGCTTTTTCGCTTTCGCGAGTTTCGCTACCAATCGCATTGGAGTCCGCAGTTAATTGAACGGGATGTGCAGGTCCTTGATAAGCTTCCCCATCACGTTGCGGTCATCCTGGAAACCAAACCGGGGAAGCATAAAAAGTCTCATTACAACTCTTCCGAGGCTATTCTGGAGGGACTCATAGACGACGTTGCCGATATTGCTTGCTGGTGTGCATCATCAGGAATACCGCACCTATCCATATACGAGCCAAGCGGCCTCTTACACGGCTTGCCGTCCTCCATACACCGAGCAGTGTCGCGAAGACTGCATGCTTATTACGGCAAGGCACGTCCGACTGTGCGAGTCTCTTCTCCCCATGCTTCCTCCTTCACGAACGGTGATACCATGGACGACTTTGACCACGAGGAATATATGGACCTTGAAATCGTCTTAATATCACAAGAAGACGGTCGAGAGTCGCTCATTGATTTGGCAAAGACACTGAGCGATCTTGCTATTGCAGGGAAAATCTCTACAGATTCAATCAACGTGTCTCTGGTCGACGATGCTGTGTCCTCTGGCGTCGTCACCGAACCCGACCTCCTCATCTCCTTCTCTCCCGAACTCTCCCTACTCGGATACCCTCCCTGGCACATACGACTGGCTGAAATCTAGTGAGTTTGCATCCTGCCACCAAAACTAACCATAAGTCATGAACAAGATAATATTGGCGTTCATTACGCTGTCTTTCTGCGAGCCTTGCAGACATACTCTCAGGCGGAATCACGCTATGGCTGCTGACAGCTGGCTCTATTTAAGCAAAATTAGCATACTGACTAGACCTTTGTAGACTTTCGAAAGGATTAGAATCAATTTCCATACGTTGTATCTTGAACGCCCATCGGGCTGCAGAAATGACATGTCCATCAAGCTAAAACTCAACACGAATGGCCGCAAACGAGAGTCCACCGAGGCGCCAGGTGGCGCTGCACATACACCCAAGGTTACGTTCAAGAGTGGTCCGGGTGGCATTCGGATCAAGCCGCTTCGGAAGAACTCAGCAGGAGCTCCAAAGATAAAAGTCAAAGCGCAGCGAGAACATGGCAGAGGCTACGATTCAGAGGCCGAGGATCGCGAGGAAGATCCATATGTGGAGGAAGAGTTTATCTTGCGAATGAAGCCCGGTCCGGATTGCGACTACCTGGCCCAAGTCATTGGTGACCGAAGGATAGGAGTCGACGCAAACGTCTGGATCAAGTTTAAAGATTCACGAAGAGCCGTGGTATGCGTCAATAAACATCTTTATGCTGCCAAGCTGGTCGATTTACCGTGCATTATTGAAGCCAACAAAACTCTTGATCGCAGATCAGTCTTCAAGGCAGCCGATATTTGTCAGATGCTACTGGTTGGAGACCGGATAGAGCATGAGGATATCGCACTTCCTCCGGCTTGTCATTCAGATTACGTTTATCCACATGGTATAACGCCGCCTCTACGAAATGTGCGCAAGGAGAGATTCCGCAAACGAGTATCCCATCAGACCATCGAGGCAGTCGAGAATGAAGTGAACCGCCTTCTACAGCTCGACAAAGAAGCAGAATCTACATCTTTTGAAATTGTCGATAATTTCGCTATGACGAGAGATGGCAGCGTGGCTGGTGCAAGCGAGGCCGAGTCATCGTTTGACATGCTCGGAGGTAGATATGCTGGGTATGGAAAGCCAGCAGAAGGTGATGAATTCGACGACGATCTGCTAGCTGGCCAAATCGAGCAGAGTATGATGGAGGTCGATGACGAGCATCGGCGCATTATCGAAGGTGTTTTGGGTACAAATGGCGGTGCGTCTAGAGCACGATCTTCCACCTTGCAGTCAGCCACAGCTACTGCAACCGAGGAGAGCGGGAGTGAGGACGACGACGACGACGAGGATGACGATGACGATGAAGCATCCGCCGGCGAGGACGACGGCTCCAAGCAACAAAGTGCTCAAGAGATCAAAAAGCTAAGGGAGGACCTTGCAGATCTTGCGAACTCCATTGCTCAGATGAATGAAACTGCTCGCACCTCATTCAATCCTATTATTCGGATGAGGGTTTTGGAACAGCAGCGCAAACTCGAGGCTGAGCGGGACTTCAAAATGGAGCAGTTGGAGGATCTCATGGCGCCAAACGAGGAAGCGGAATAAGTCCGGACTCGTGTGTATGAACATAATCAAGCGTCTGGTAGATACTCGTCAGCCATGATAACATTACCTCGTACAAATGCATACCCATGCACCAAACACCTTTGCAAATCAAAAGAAATCCACACTTCGAGTCACTGCGCGCCGAAGCTTCTTGGCGTACTGCTCTTTTTGACTGGAGTTTCCCCAGTACAAGCCTGCCGCCTCCGAGTTGAGATGAGTACGCGGGTCTACTGCGGGTTCGGTATTGAGGAGCGCAATGACACCGTCCACATGCGCAATTGCGTTGTCAATTTTTTGGATTCGATAGTACGGGATGCCATCGGCAGTGATATTGACATGAAACATCGGAGTCGTAAACTGTACCCGTGGTTGCGTATCGGGGAAGTTGGGAGAGAAGCAGATGGTAAAGTGAAACACGCCACCATCGAGCTGAGTCATTGGGGGACCAAAAAGCGTCACAGACCACACAAACGGGTTGCCTCCTTCTTTCAGGGAGAGATCAACGCTGAGTGGACTACCTGCAAAGTGCTGTACGCCCTGATCGTATTGGGCAAGGAGACTTGCTGCGACGCCTCTTTGCAAGCTGACTGCATCACGCCCGAGTGCCTGCCAGGAAGTAGTCTCTTCATCTATCAAAGCCCTGATCTTCTCCAGACGACGCAGCAGACCCGGATAGTTAAATTGTCCATCCATCGTATTGCCAGGATGTTCAAATGGCATTTTTGCAAATGCTTGATTCACGGATACGGTTTTGTTTTCTTTATGGATGATTTGGACGTATTCTGTATAGTACCAAAGAAAAAGACGCTTTGACAGATCCACGAATGGTTCCCATCCTTTGTCCTTCTTGAAAGCCGGCCAAGAAATGATGCCTAGGTAACGTTCGATTCGCTCAATCACAGCTATCCGCAGCGACTCATGGCGAATCTTTTGCACATACTTTCCGGCTTCATCACGATGTCGAGAGCTTGTGACGCTCTCATAGCCGGGCTCATTCTTGTATGGGTCAGAGCCCATGAGAGAATGCACAGATATGAGCACCGACTCCAAGCCTTGTGCACTCGACCAGCCCTCCCCCCTCTCCCCTCTCCACGTCCCGAGAATGGACAGACACACCTTTCCATCGGCGTAGATGTTTGGATTGAACCTCGTACGGGACTCATTCGTCGTTTGTGCTCTACATATAGGCGCTATGGAGGGATAGTCCGCGCTGAAGGTGAGCAGGAATTCAAACAGGCAGTAGGCGTAGGGAGTCCCCTCTGGTCCAAGGATGGCTGCCTTGACCGTCGTCATGTTGGCCTCCTGCACAGCCACAAAGACGCCATAGTCGGGGTTGGCGTGCAGGTGCTTCAACTCCTTGCCTAGCCGCAGCAGCGTGCGGTTGCTCATGTCATGGTCTGGTCTGGAAGGGGATGATGGCACACAGAAAACGAGCAAGGGGGGAGGGGAGGGGAGAGAGGAACGTGTACGTGTTTCGCTCCTTGCCTCCATCTGCTACACTCTGAACCCGTAGCCGCGCATGCACTGCTTGTAGGCGGAGATGATGTCCGTGCAGCCCAGCGCTGGATCCTCGGCGTCCGTCGTCAGCATGCACTGGTCGCGCTTGCTCTTCTCCTCGAGACAGACGCAGCACGGCTTCACCGCCTTTACCTCCTTCTCCTTCTCGATCTCCGGCATCCTGCTCCCTGTCTGGTGGTGTCCGATGACGTTCTCCGAAATTGAAGAACACTCCGGGGCCAGCGTATGGGAACATTCTCACTTGCCGGACGGGGGCTGAAGCTCGACAGCGAGGAGGATGCTGCTCTCCACTTGCAACCCCTGTGGGAGACGGAGACCCCCGTCACCCGCTTGGACGTGTCGGGCAACACGCTCGGCATCGGGGCGTGCAGCGCATTGGCAACTGCTATACGGCAGCAAACGCGCCTCGAATGGATCAACTTGGCGGATATATTCACTGGAAGACTACGGCAGGAAATCCCCCCGTCTCTGGACTCGCTGCTCGGCGCTGTTTTGGAGGTGCCGGTGTCCTTCATCGATCTTTCAGACAATGCGTTTGGCCTGCTGGGTGTGGCTCCTCTCGTCCGCTTCCTCTCTTCCCATGCCCCGCTTGTCCATCTCCACCTCCATAATAACGGTCTCGGACCGGATGCCGGCTCGCAAATCGGGCAAGCGCTTGTTGATCTGGCTGAGAAGAAGAGGAAAACTCTCGCCTCTCCCTCCCTGGAAACAATTATTTGTGGACGCAATCGCCTCGAAAACGGGAGTATGCAGAACTGGGCCAAGGCTGTTGCAAGCCACCCCGGACTCAAATGCATCAAAATGGTGCAAAATGGCATCCGACCTGAAGGAATATATACCCTGCTCGCAGAGGGGCTCACGACCCTGACAAACCTCGAAATTCTCGATCTTCAAGACAATACGTTCTCACATCGTGGAGCAATTGCCCTTGCTTCGGCCTTGCCAAGTTGGCCCCAGATTAGAGAACTTGGTGTTGGTGATTGCTTGCTTTCGGCAAGGGGTGGTTTATTGCTTGGTCAAACTTTGCAGCAAAGGAAGAATGCCAAGTTAAAAATCCTGAGACTGCAATATAACGAGATCGCGCAGGATGGCCTGGGAAGTATTGTCACTGCAATCGAGCACTCCCTTGAACAGTTGCAACTTCTCGAGTTGAATGGCAACAAATTTGAAGAAGACCACCAACATGTTGAAAAACTGAGAGGCATCTTCTCGGAAAGGGGGATTGGTGAGCTCGACGAGCTCGACGATATGGAAGAAGCCAGCGACGCCAGCGGGGCCAGCGACGACGACGCCAGTAATTCCGTCCACGAAGACCTCGTACGCGCCGATGAGATTTGCGAGAACTCAGCTGTACCTCAGGAGAGCGATGAGATTGTAGACAGACTGGCAGATGCCGTCGGCTCCATTGCTGTCAGATAGACTAAACCTCTAAGGCCCACTTTGCTTTTATTTCAGCCAGTCGATGGTCCTTCTCTACCCATTGCTCTTCCAGCCATGCAGCTAGTGCAGTTTCGCTGGAAGGAAGATCTGCAATTGCCCACCGGCGTACGTGTACGTGAAATCTAAAGTGCTGATCGAGACGACTAATGCCCAATGTCTCCCAGACCGTTGGCGGTTGCAGAAATTTGTCCTTGCTGGCATAAGCAATGGAGAAATCATACACATATTTCACATGTGAATCTCGTAGGCCTCGAAGCGTTGCAATGAATCCTTTGGTCCGTGGTTGAAGCACATGTGCCAGAGGTTTGCCACCCCTTGATCGCGCATCCTCGTTACTTTTGACTAGCTTTTTGGGCGTCATCCTCGTACCTTCAACAAAGGATATCAGCCAGATGGGATAGCGATATCTCTTGATCCCTCCAAAGGTCTGCTCCAAGGTAGTCTGATCTCGGGTCCAGTTTCTGGATACCATGACCATTCGAACGGCTAGAAAAGCTGGCCCAAGGAATGGAACGTAAGCTAAAGACTTTTTTACAAA
>JAABUO010001041.1_pt1 | contig 39603 bp, 32 predicted proteins | sample 5559291 | NCBI WGS metagenome assembly JAABUO01 (sample SAMN10711878, study PRJNA513372) | rock metagenome | isolation source: Antarctica rocks | place: Antarctica: Victoria Land, Finger Mt sud
CGCCGTCGCATGGGCTCATAGCTGCACTGCTGTCCGGATTTGGTGCAGTTTGCACACCCAGGCCGCGCACCGTCGCAGCCCATCTTTCGCTTGCGGCAGATAACACAGGCATTGCGCTTGGTGCGGGGGAGGTCACTGTTGGGGACGGCCTGCATTTGCTGAGCTGCAGCGCTGCTGCTGGGAAAGTGTAAATGGGGGCGTTGAGGATGACGTTGCCACGTCGCTGAAAAGGGCGGTGTGACGTGTCCAAAAGGGGCCAGCCGCAGTCAAAAAATATGAGGGGATTTATAAGGATTTAGTGGTGGGTCACCACGAGGACAACAAGGTTGTTATAAAAATCGACTAAGAGAGCCAGAGGTCTCAGAGCTTCTAGTTGACAAAGATGACTATCAGTTGATGCCAAAATGGTCAGGATCGCTTCCCCCTCGGCCGGTCTTTGACTCGCATTCTGTTTTTGTTTTTCCCTATGCGTGTCTTCTTTCCTTTCGCCAACTGTCCCCACGGGCTGGAGGAGAGCACATTCCCTTTCGACTTTCCCCGTCCTCCACCATGCGGATGGTCGACTGCGTTCATAGCGACTCCACGTACAGTTGGCCGTATGCCCAGCCACCGTGATCTTCCAGCCTTCCCCAGCTTTCGGTGCTGGTGATTTTTATTGCTAACAACGCCCATAGTAGCCCCTGCATCGATGTGGATCTTGCGAGTTTCTCCAGACTGGAGACGTATGACCGCGTACTTCCCATCCGTTGTGCGGGAGACAATGCGGGCAAAAGTTCCTGCTGAACGGCAGAGCTTTGCTGGCCCATTGGGGGAGATGGCAAGTGCGTGGACAATGGCACCGACCGGTATCATTCTCAACGGCAAGCAATTCCCATTCGATACTGTCCGTGCAGCAAGCATCCCAGGGTCCACTTTATCTGCCTTCATGCCCATCTCATCTAATAGTTGCTGTGGGATGCCAGCTCGATAGCTCTCGAGGATGTCGCCCTGTCGAATTCCTAGCGGTGCAAGGATGTAATGCTGCGATTGGTCTGCGAGGCGTCTTATAAGAGCTATGTGCCCGGACCGGCCTGGGTCGTATTCGATTCTCTCGACTTCATGGGGACCAGGAGCAAGCCGATGGAAGTCCACGTGGCGAATTCGCCGCCGATGCCCTCCTCCCTGGTGACGAACTGTAACTCTTCCCGTATTGTTACGACCGCCTTGTTTCCTCTTTGCTGAAGTAAGTTTTCGAACTGGTCCTCCTTTCCAGAGGTGGTTATTGACGGGTCTTCGAAGCCACCGTCTTCCTGGCGTCGTTGGCTTGTACTTCTTCATGTCATTGGAAATGGTAGTCTTCATTCGTATGCCATCTACATGGCAAGTGGGCGCTAAGCACCTCGAGTACCTCCCCAATGCACCTAAGATGAGCCCAATTCTCATGGTCGACACTTCACACCAACGAGGGGGGAAATCGATGAAGGCAATGAAGCCGATGACAGCAGCAGACAAGGAGAAGAGGAAACGGCATATGCAGGAGAAGAAGCAGTGGGAAGCCTTACGACGGAAAAAGGTGTCGGCCGAGGGGAGGAAGAGCGCGCTAGAGGCTTTGGTACCTATGGTGGATGGGAAGGTAAGAAGCTTGTCAGCAAAGCATGATGGCAGCCGGATACTCCAGTCTCTCATCTTGCATGGAGATGTAAAAGTTCGGGCTCAGATAGTTGAAGAGCTCAAGGGCCACATTGTCGAACTTTCCTCTTCGCCCTACGCAAAGCACTTGCTATGCAAGTTACTTTTGAGAGCAAGTGCGGCCGGTCGGGCAGACATGATGGCAGAAATAAAAGAGGGCTTTATGACGATGCTACGACCAGAGTGTAGCCTAGTCCTGGATGCTGCGTGGGCGTGTGCGTCCTCTACGACGCAAAGTGAAATGATCCATCAAGTCCCTGCAGACAAACAATTCGCCATTTCCAAGAAGTGGTTGGAAAGGGGTATGGATGGTTCACCCGTCATCCATCGCATGCTGTGGGAGAATCGCGGAGGAGATGTTGGTTTCTGTCGCGAGTGGATTGGAAGCATGCTTAAGTCACGCTATGGCGTCCTTGTGGCTATTAGATGCCTCGTCACATCCACAGCAAAAGAGAGGAAAAGCATCCTGCGCGCCATCAAGGAGGAAGTCGTACGACATATGGCCGACCCTTATGGACATTTGTTTCTTTGCGCAGTATTTGATGTTGTGGATGACACGAAGATGGTAGACCAAACACTTTTAACATCCATTCGGTCGGAGCTGCAAGCGTTGGCTAAAGACAAGTATGGTAGGAGGCCGTTGCTCTATCTCTTGTCTGGAGAGATGCATAGTAGGTTCTTTGGGAGGGCGACGGTGGACGAGTACAATCTTGCAATCAATGCGCCATCAACTAGCAAGAAGGCACAGGAAGTGCGTCAAAAGGAGCTAGTGTCGTCTCTACAGCCAGCGCTGGAGGAGATCAACAAAAGTGACTTCGCTACCACCCCGTTTGGCGTCCAGTTCCTTCAAGCCATTGAGGCAAAAGTAACCAATTGATTGTACATACAGTATTCTAAACGTTGATGATGGTAGGAGGGCTAGTTTTACGCAGGCGTAGCGGAAATGAAGTGTCAGTGGCTGTGCTGTGTTCGGGTGTCGGAATTCCGACGGACACGGATAAATAGATGAGATGACGAAAATGTGCACAAGAATGATATAAAGAGAGAGTTCAACGAGACAGTGAGCAAGTGAAATGGGAAAGGAAGTACGCAACATCATTGTCGTCGGCGGATCCTTCGCTGGGCTTACGGTCGCCCATACCCTGCTCAGACATACTATCAGTGCCGTCATTAGCACAGCCACCGATAAGAACGTCCACTACAAAGTCATACTCGTTTCGACGTCTACACATTTCTACTGGGTGGTGGGAAGCCCGCGAAGTCTTGTCAGACCTGATCTCATCCCCGTGGACAAGTCAACCTTCCCCATAGCTGATGCCTTTGCTTCCTACCCTGCCGAGTCATTCGAATTTATACTCGGCCAAGCGAACGCGCTTAATCTAACTGCACGCACGCTTACGGTCGCAAAGAAGTCTGGAGGAGATGTGACGATGGGGTACGATACATTAGTCCTCGCAACTGGAGCCTCCTCTTCTAATCCACTTTGGAGCACCAAGTATGGGCACCAACGCACTATCGATGAGACCAAAAGGATCAATAAGCAGATACTAGGTGCCAAGACTCTTGTCATTGCCGGTGGCGGCGCGGCTGGGGTAGAGACAGCAGGGGAAGCTGGCTACGAGTATGGAAATAAGAAAAAGATTATTCTCTTTTCCGGGTCGACAAGATTGCTGCTTAAGCTTCGTCCGGCGATTGCTGAAACTGCAGAGGAGACTCTTAAGGGGTTCAAAATAACTGTGCGTCACAACATCAAGATTGTGAATAACGAGGTGACCGGCGATGGGCAAACGAAACTCACACTAAGTAATGGCTCCACCATGACTACAGATCTCTACATTGATGCCACTGGCCTCCAACCAAATTCGCAGTTCATCCCGAAGGCTCTCCTTAACGAGCAGGGTAGTGTCATAACAACTCCCTACCTTCGTGTCCCAGAGGCTGGTCCACGAGTGTATGCTCTTGGATCAGTTGCAGCACATTCCGACGGAGGCATTCTGGACGTTTGGAACTCCATACCGGCCATTATGTCCAACATACAATTTGACCTCAGCGATGGAAAGTCGGCAAAGGAAAAAGCTTACCACCGACCCGAAAAGGAAATGCAGGCCGTCCCACTTGGTCGTAACAAGGGTGTTGGTGCATTCTACGGCTATCGTATTCCAAGTTTGATGATATGGATGCTCAAGGGCCGTCACTATATGCTCCCTGAAGCGAAAGGGGTTGTTGACGGGTCAAAGTATGTACGTAGTGTAACCGGATAAGATCTTCAATAAGTTTTTTCCTTTGTTGCTCCACAAAGAAACCACTCCTGACTATGCATCATGAAACTCTATCCGGTTCAGGGTGTGCCCCGCATCGTCACACTTGCATATCTTCGTCATGCCAAATTCGCGCGTCGGTCAGTCCCTTTGTGATGTCGCATGTAGGTAGAGAAAAAATTCTATATCTTGAAAGGTATCGACCTATACTCGTACAGTAGCAGCTAGCCTTATTTGTGGAGCGTTTATGATATACGACAAGTAGTCCTATGGAGAGAAGCGGTGTATTTCTAATATAATCGTGTTATAACTTTTCGGGTTGTCCATGCCTACCACGGCTTGTATGCGCAAGCTAGCCCAGCCGTTATCCGTAATTGCGTATCGCTAGGCCTTTTGCTCGGCTTGAAATCTTTAACGGAAATCTCCAAAGGAGATGCATCACCTTGTTTGTAAGAATCCGTTGGAGACTACTGGCAGTGAATCTCCGACAGCAATGACGCGGACTGCTGTGCGAGAAATGATGTATGATGTATTGACCACTCGAAGGCTAAAAGTTCGCTGCAGCCGGGTAAAATGGATAAGATGGATAAAAGGAGGAGCATTGTGGAGAATAGGGCGGAAATCGTTAAACGGAAGAATTGCGGTCTGCCCCTCACGGAGGATTCCCGACATCACATTTTCCCCGCAAAATCCCCCCGCACATCATTGGCGTGAAAGGGATATTGGATAAACGGAGGGCAGCACCCCGGATAAATGCGCTCCAAGGGGTTTCAGTATCCACTCCTGTTCTCTTCCCCACTTTCTCATTTCTGACTATGTCATCACTCCTATATACAGTACCATGACCGAGAAGATCGAGTCTTCCTCCGTCGGGCTGGCACAGCACCTCGAGTCGCAGAGCCAGGAGAAGTGGACGGGCAAGGCCTTGAATGAAGAAGCGCGACAACATACTATCACAGAGCACTCTCTCGGCGTCTTCCAGGCCTTGAAACTCTACCCCAAAGCAGTAGGCTGGTCGCTCTTCATCTCTATGTCGATTGTCATGGAAGGCTACGACACGAACCTAGTGCGTGACCCTGCTAAAGTCATGCTTATACTTAGATTGGAAACTTTTACGGATACCCCACTTTTGCAGCAAGTTCGTCTTCTTATTCCACCATATACTTATGCTTAGAATACGGTAACTACCATCCTGGCGGCGCCGGCTACCAGCTGGCTGCTCCATGGCAGGTTGCCCTTTCGGACGCCGGCTCTATCGGCGCCATCTTTGGGATTTTCGCAAATGGATACCTCAGTCAGAGATTTGGTCTCAAACGCGTTATGCTCGTGGCTCTTGTATTCATGATTGGTTTTGTCGCCATCACTTTTGCGTACGACATTCATGCGAACATTCTCTAATTTAGCGCGCCGAATGTACAGGTATTGTTTGTCGGCGAATTGTTATGTGGGATCCCGTGGGGGGTTTTTGCTTCCATCGTATGTGGAGCTTGATATACTTAGCTAACTCTAGGGACCAGTCTATGCGGCGGAAGTGTGTCCTTGGCGTTGCGAGGCTATCTTACAAGCTACACCAATCTCTGTTTTGCAACGGGTCAATTAATCTCAGCAGGGGTGCTTGAAGGACTCATCAAAGTCCAAAATGAATGGTCCTACCGGGTCCCATTTGGAGTGCAATGGGCATGGCCAGTCCCTTTGTTTGCTGGCTTGCTTTTTGCCCCAGTAAGAATGAAGGGAAGACGCATTAATGAAAGGAATCCCCCTGATGGCTGGTTCGCAGGGGCCGGCTGGAAGATACAGAAAGGTCCGTAAAGCGGCTCTCAAGTGGGAGCGTGCGGGCAGAAGCGTCACAGGCAGTCGCCATGATGGTTCACACCAACAATCTTGAGGAAGATATCGATGCTGGAACATCTTACCTAGACTGCTTTCAACGCACAGATCTCCGTCGAACCGAAATCAGCTGCATTGCGTTTGCAGGCCAAGTGACGAGTGGATCGAATTTTGCGTATTCGCCAACCTATTTCTTTGAGCATGTCTCTCACTAGCTTGACTAACCGTAGACAAGCTGGAATGGCTGCTTCAAATGCATACAAGATGAATTTAGGTGGCACAGCAATCGCCTTCGTCGGCACAATTCTTTCTTGGTTTTTGATGGCTCGCTTTGGTCGTCGTACCATCTATCTTGGCGGCATGATCGGCATGACCACACTCTTGTTCATAACTGGCTTCCTTGCACTGGCACCAGAATCAAATCAAAGAGCGTTATGGGGACAGGCAGCGTATACGGTACGGATCATATTTTCGTTGTCCCTAACAACAGGTTTTGTGGTTGTTTACATTCAGCCTAACTATCGGCCCGGTGGGTTGGGCTATACCAAGTGAGACGTCCTCCACCCGACTCCGCCAGAAGACCCTATGTCTTGCCAGGAATACTTATAATATCGCTAATATCATAGGCGGCGTTTTGGAACCGTACCCGGAAGTTTTTGCGCCTTCTGACATTAGATATATGATAAACCCCACAAATTGGGATTGGAAGGGAAAAGCCGCGTTTTTCTGGGGAGTGTCGTGTCTTATCACCACCATCTGGGCATATTTTCGTCTCCCTGAAGCACGAGGTCGCACGTTTGAAGAGCTAGACATTCTCTTTGAGAAGCGAGTGAGTGCACGGAAGTTCAGAGGTTATGACGTGGATGCCTACGCCGACAGCGATAATTTGCTTTCTGCCCGTCAGTAGTTTTTCGTAGGCCGTTTTTAGTTTCGCTTAGGTGTGTTCTGGTTTATGCCGCCTGTAGCATCATTTGCGTATAGTCATTCACGCCAGCCCATTTTTCCATAAAGTCAACACCGTGCGTAGCGGTCAGAAGGAATAAACGAAATGGATCGATGGTCTCAACGGTATGCACATCCAGGTCTGCTGTGCATAAGAAATCTGCCGGTACAGAGAACTGCTTTGCTTGTTCCCATTCGCAAGCAGTCCGTGCCTTCCACATCCTCACATTTGTCTCGACAGCAACAAAGCATATGCAATCTTGGCTATACCACTTCAGGTTCCGAATTATCCCATACACCAAATCAAGGAATCGGATGAGAATGACAGTACGAAGAACCGTTTGGTGCTTGATCCAGCCTTGCCAGTCCCCATAAATTTCCAACTGAGCAGAGCTTTGTAATTTACTTGCCCAGGTATTCAGTTTTCCCATTTGCTTCTCGGCAAGCACACGTTGACGAATATTCCCATCAAAGAGGCAGATGATTTGATAGAAGAGGAGTGCGTGCGTGGACTCAAGAAGAGTCTCACAGTTTGGATTTAAGTTGTCCACTTCCGCGTTAAGCAGCTTGAATATGATGGTCTCATTCTGGCCGGTCTTTGCGGCAAATAACGCACATATCTTGATAGCATTCTGCATGGCTTCCGGCATGCAATCTGCGTAAAGTGAGTGATGAATGAAAGACAGCTCCATGCGGCGAAGAAATAAGCATGGGTAGGAGCAAATTATGGTGGTCATCAGCTGGAGTGTTTTACGATCCATTTTTTCAGCTAAGTGCTTTGTTTCGAGGAGATTTGCCCTGATGGTCATGAGTGAGGCATGGTCTGCTAAATCCTGATCCATATTCACATTTTGCGGCAATATTCCTATGGGAAGCAAAGGCGTATGACTTTCAAAAGGTACTGCAATAATAGGGGCTGAATCTTTTGTCATATCAAATTGATCCGTCCAGAGACCTCCATTCCCATCATCTTGATTCTTTGAGTTTTCACTGACAATTCCATTTGTGTTTAAATTGTACTCGCAATGCAATCCCTTGTTACTACACCTCGAACAAAGCGGGATTACCAAGTCGCAGCGCTTTTTGGATTTTGCGCAGTTTGAACAGGCCTTTGCACGGCCTTGCTGCACCATACTTTCGTGATGATTATTCGTGGCTTTTCTCCCCACGTGATCACTGAGAGGAAGCTATGACTACAGAACACCTTCAAAAGAAGGTTCAGACGGCGCCCAAATGCATGGGCGTGCCCAGACCTAAATCTCCCAACTTTCACTCCGCAGTGATTACTAAACACACAAATTTAATTCCACCAAACCCGTGCGCTATGGGCAAATATCATTTCACTCAATCGAGATACCTTTTATTTATTCTCCATTGATTTCAGTACCAAGATAAGAATTACATGTCTCACATAGGGCCTTGCTTGTCGTCAGTCAGCTCAAATGTATCAGTAATCATGCGTTAGCGATAGCGATAGGTCTATTGTCAGCACGAAACAGCACTTCGCTCTCACATCCAGCTGCAAACTGATTGCATGGAACACTTGAGTTTGTCAAATTCTGAACCAACGAGGGTGGCACATTGATAGACCATATTTTTGAGCGTGGAAGCCATTTCCAGATTGAGCGAAATTCATATCGATCACTCGCATGCCGGAGCATGGAACGTTAGCACTGCAATGACGGCTGCCACGGTCCACTTTGACGTTCGTGTCTGCCATGTGATATCTGAAATTTTGCCCGTGAGAAGTTCACAGACCGTAGTATTTTCGCTACTGTACGTACACTGTGTGACGTAGACTGGAATCTGCACGTCCCGGATCTCAAAGTTGCGAAAGTTCGCATTGCGGTAGTACCCTTTGCCACGGCCACCTTTGAGATTAATGTTACTGTAGAAAATAGGAACCCCAGGCCAACCTTTGATATAACCGCCGTCCTTGAGCCCCAAAGAGACGTACAATTTTGACTAGGACGTTTCAACATAATCTGGCATTGCATAATACTGCGCAATTGAGCCAATTGGATTACCAATGCCGCTTTAACAAGTAATATTGTTCCTGTAGATATTCGTGGAGTTTCCTTTAATTCCGATGTCATTACCTCCATTTTGAACAACCCGGTTTTCATAGGTGATGCTATCCGAATTCCATGCATCTGACCCATCTGCATTTAGTGTGCGGTTTCCATCGTCACTGGTGGCATTGACGTGACAATTCGTAAAGGTGCCTAAAGGTGCCATTCTTGACAGACGAAACAAAGGTAGCCCAGATTCGGGGTTGGTGGGAAGCAGAGCAGAGCAGAGCAGAGCAGAGCAGAGCAGAGCAGAGCAGAGCAGAGCACGATGCAGGAGCCATTAGGATGGCCATAAGCTGTCCGTAAGATTTCTTGGTGACTAGGTGTATGGCATCCGGTTGGATCATCACTTTCTGACTCGAGCGACGTGCGTTGCATGGTCATTCATTTGAGGCGAACTGTGTCATTAGAATTGAATTGGGGATGATTTGGTGTTCCGCGCCCACACGCGGCATGGAGCCACAAATAGCTTTACTTTTTTCCTCAATCAGCCTTTTTCCTTTCAATTCGCTCTTTGGTTTGTTTGCCCATCTTCTGTGGTTGCGCACGTGAGATGTGAAACTGACTAAGTGTGCTGAGTGAAGCTCACCGGAAACACCGAAGATCTCATATTGACAACCTCTGAAGATCGTATCTCCCACTTCAAAATCATTAACTGAATCTCTGATAGTCTTTGCATCTATTGCTCCAGCCCTAACCGGGGTTTTAAGTTGAAAAATATTAAGATGGCTTTGCGACTCGACTTGTTTCACGCATCAAATTCTCCTTTCGGCATATCATTCGACTGGCTAGTAATCAGACCTTTCCCAATGAAGAAGTTCTGTGTCCAAATTGGGCATTTTTGCAGGTGATCGAAGGTAAGCATGGCTGATTTTTTACTGTTTTGGGTGTTAAATTTTCCCAATGAGGCAGTCTTACACGGCGTATCCCTTATCAGGAACATCGAATTTTGGGGAAAATCAGGTGGTAGGATAGCCAACCAGCCAGATAAATAACATCCATGCAAATATAATGCAAAAAAAAAGAGGTCGGACAGAGTATAAGAAGCCGGCGCGCAGTCTCACGCTCACCCACGCTCGTTTCCTCATACCACACACACGCACAACCCAACTTCATACAATCTTTACACATGCAACTCTATGCACTCGCCTTTGCTGCTGCTGCTCTTGCACAGAGCGTCACACGTGGCTTTCACAACGTCAGCACAAACCTCAATGTCACGACAAATGTCAATGTCACGACAAACGTTAATGTCACGGTGACCACCATCACCACAAGACCCTGCCCTACATGTCCGGCCACAACCATCGTTGTTCCAATCAAGAAGAGTGCTTCAGTGATTACCTTGTCAGTCACTTGCAGCAGCTGCGCCCATGCTACGGCCAGCACCATCATCACGCTGCCTCAGGGCACTCAGGGCACCTCTACTGCCACAGGCCCTGCTGCGACCATATCGCAATTCACGAGCTCGGGCAACAAGGTTGCGGGCGCTGCAGCTGGACTCATTGGACTCACCGGACTGGCCCTGTTTATATAGACACACAACCCTTACCCATGTAATAGATTTATTTTTTAGACTTTGATCGTTGTCGTTGATCGCGTCTCATCCAGCCCTTCCATCCCAATACCCCACCCCATCTTCAACCATGAGCAGATACACCATCGACGAATTGCTTGCTTTCAAAGACGCTCCACAATGTATCCCCCCAAACGACATGGTCAGCATAGACGATTGGCTGCAGTCTGTTCGTGACGAGAGCTTGAAGCAAAGTAAAGTAAGAGCGATGTCCAATACGACAGCCTCAAATGTCGAGGACAATATTGTGCTAGGACCACCCAGGACGTCATTTGCTTCGTCTACAGCTCATGTTCTAAAGAAAGACGACGATCGAGGTAGCGTTAATGTTGGACTTATTCGAGGCGATGGACACCGCGGGGAGGGGCGTGGAGACCTGCGGTATGACGGGCGCGGAGACCCTCGGGGCGAGTCGCGGGCAAAAAAATCTCTACGGAATGACTCTGACGGATGGACGAGTGTGTCCCGAGGGTCGCGCAAATCAAGCTTCTTTGAGGACGGCGGCAAACAAAGACAAAAGTATAATCACTTCACACAGCGTCGGGCAGAAAGACCAGAACGGCCGGAAAGGAGCAGGCCGGAGTGGATGGAATCTGGATTAGGGGAGAAGATGGAGAGTAGAGGTAGTGAAGTGCCGGAAGGAAAAGACGCCCGCCAGCATTCTGTCGAAGAGTTCGAGGCATGGAAAGCAAGTATGCGGGCGCAAGATTATCCTGGCGGACAGGACACTGGCCATGGAGGTGAATCACATGAGGAACCGGTTTCGAAGATGGGGACCGAGGAGATCGTTGACTCTTTCCAAAGCTTGTGGGCCAAGCAACAGGAAACTCACCCGGTAGAGAGCCTGCCGCAAGTCGTGAATGAAAATCAGCGAAAGACAAGTAGGCCCTCTCGCTTCAGTACTTTGTTCTCGCCAGCACCCGCGAAGTCACCAGAGTCGGTAGAGCCAAGACCTGCGGTCCCTCCTGAAACGGCAGCCGACAAGGAAGCATTTCAGCGGATCCTGAGGATGCTTGACGGCCCGGCTTCAAAAACCTCTACACCTCCTCCACCACCACCGGCACCAGCGCCTCGTCGTCGAGCCAACCCTCAAGCAAATCAAGAGTTTCTTCTTTCTCTAATGAACGGGGCAAATAATCCAACTCCCCAAATGTCAAAATACCCCTTCCATCAACAAAGCGGCGTTCCGTATGGCTACCCGCAAAATTACGCCGATGGAGGTCCAATACAATTCACACATCCCCCATCCGCTCCCCCCGGAATTACTCAACACCCCCTAAACCAGTCTAGAGTGTTGCGCCCTCCACCAGGCCTAAACTTCCCCCCTGGATGATGGAATGGAGCACCATGAGGCAAAGGTTACCTCTATCTATTTACAAAAGAATTACTCTACAAGTTGGCTTGGAAATGCAGCATCCTGTCGAATGTAAGCCCGCATACCATACATACTGCCTACAGTCAAAGCCTTGATGGTTTGGCGAAGCTCATCTGTTAGTTTGCGAGGAAGACGTGGAGCTCGAAACATGGACATACAGATCTGGATGGCGTGCATTCGGTGATACGCTAATGCGTCTTCCTTTCGATATCCTGTGCGCAAAATTTTCAAGACCCAAGACATCTCTGCTATAAAGTCGGAGCTATTCACATTCTGAAGAGTGAAGAAAAGGGGAAGTGCATTAGTTGGGTGGGAAGACTGCTTCGAAAATACTTGAAGCAATCGTTGATGCATAAAGTGTATAGGTTGAAGAAGTACCTCTGAGCTGAGACCAAAAAAGATGGCAAGGTAGAGTGGAAGCTGTCCATTGCCCTCTGAGAGGATTGAGCGAAGACTCCCGATAAGCAATGTGAGGGGGATTCGATCGCGACCATATGTCTCGAGATTATGCGCGCAAAAATTTAGCATGCCTTGGCTCATTGTGCGAACTGCCTGTTCGTGATGAGACAGACTTGCGACCATGTACGCAAACCCATGTAGCTCAACAAACTTCCCAATTTTAACGTCGCTTACTTGTCCTAGTATAATGCAGAGAGCCGGAAGCACGAAAAAGGGGTCGTAGAGCTTGTTTCTGGCCTCATCATTCTGGGCATCTGATGATTGGAAGGGGTAGTGGAAGAGGGTGTGAAGTAGTCGTTTAGAGTCTACCCTCACACGCAAGCCATTTGGTCCAGCTGTGATAAAGCCGCCATCTGCATCTTTGTCTAAATCCCAGGCTGAAATAAAATCTGCAAGACTCTTTCCCCTACTCGCCTCGGCCTTCTGCAAGATACAGCAAAGAACAGAGTCGGATGCACAACATGTGCCGCCATACTTTTGCATGATTTGCTTCATTATGTTCGCATTAGCGTGCTTTTTGCTATCAAACTCAAAAAGGCGCCCGATGATAAGTGTTTCCAAGTATCGCAGTCTTGCATTACATTGAATTAGAATGCTCTTTGGATTGGAAAGTATGAGCTGCAAAAGACGAGTATAGTGGACCAAACGATCGGCAGTAAGCTGCAATATACACACCCAGGTGGCTTCAAGAACTTGCACTTGCTCAAAATGCCGTAATGATGCTTGCAACAATGCATCCATATTTACTTCCGAGACGTAGTCTGTAAATCGCCAATAAGAGTGGATAGTGATTTGCTCGAAAACCCCCAAGATGTCTACACCTGGCATATTCGTGAAATCATCTTCTTGCACACAGTACCGTGTCAGCTGGTCGGCAATATGAGTACAGCATTGCACCACGACATCTCGAGAAATCGTATTCGCGCTAAGGCGTAAAAGTCTGCAAGCACCCTTCTGTAACAGATTTAGTTGCTGAAAGTTTATAAGTCCGGGTGCAAAGTCTTGAAGTAATGACACTTCGTAAACACGACTGAGAAATGACACATCATTTAATTCATACCGCACATCTTTTGCAAGCTCCGCTAAGAATGACTTTGAGGCCTCAGAACCTGTCCATTTCAGTACTCCTTCTCTCTTTTCGACGTTAAAATCGAATAGCGTATTGAAGAAAGAGATTGACACGTTTGAAACCCCGTGGATTGACGCAACATTTCTTTTGAGAAATTCGGAGTTAGCAAATAGCGCTTCTGTGATTGTTGGATGAAGCCTAAGCACATAGCTGTCATTCTCAAATTCATCCCTTATGGCTCGCCATACGTCCCAAGGGATGTTCTTGATAGTTTGCGCAAGCATTGGCTCAGTACCATCCTTCCAGCTACTACTGATATGCAGAAGGCGCCCAAGATGCCCTTTACCATAAGTAAGGATGGGAGTGCACTGCATGAATATTCTTAACACCTTTTCACTTGTCATAGGAATTCCTAGAATTTTGGAGAGTAGATTTGCAGTATATTGCGAATTTGCACACCGAAGCAGTGGCTGTATACAGCCGTCCAAATCATTGCATATGAGCGCCGCAGGCAACCTCTCCATCACTAGATGCATGAATTGGTCTAAATTTTGGGAAGGGATGCACACTGATTCGATGAAGTCGGAAAACAAAGCAGAGAAATCCAACCAATTGGATTCAAAATACCAATCACACCAGAATCCCTTGTCGAGGAATAAATTTTGGACTTCGCTAATTCGAGGCGAGCTCGCGGCAGTTTGAAAGAGCTTTTCCACCTTTTTCAATGATTTGGAAGATTTGATGTCCATTCGAATTCTCTGCAGTAATGTAACAAGCCAGAAAGTAGTATGTTTTGTTTCTGTTTTCAAGGAGAGTTCAAAGATTTCTTGGCTGTCATTTAAGTAGCCAACAACGTCTTCACCTCCACCTCTCACACTTTCCCGAGCTTTCTCAAGCCAACTTAGAGATTCCTCCAAAGATTCACTATAACCACTCGGTTCAAAGGGTCCGAGCAACCGTTTTATGATGTGCTCACTTTCTCCAGACAATGCAAGGAAGTAACCTAGTTCAAACATCCATCCAATGACAGTTTGGTGGTGAGAGGGAGCGTAGTCCGTGCGCCGAAATCTTATGCTAGCTTGCTCGCATATCGTGGCAAAGAACGGACTAGCCGTCTCAATCCTACCGTCTATCCGCTCCGTTGCGCTGTCAATGTACTTGTACGGACTTTGTGCACACCTACACAAACACGAATCCAAGAATTCTAGGAGTAGAGAAGTAGCTTCCTCGGCTGGTAAGAAGCCAAAGTCTCCTTCGAGAGCAAGTAAAATCGGATGCGCGGGAGAGATTACCGAGTTTTCACGGAACACCACACTTGTCTTCATAAAATTTTCAATCCTTCTGAACATAGCGTTATCAATGGTACGAATCAAACGTTGCAAAATTTCCGAGAAAAAGGAACCTCCATTGTTTTGACGCAGCCATTGTATATCACTTGCATCGAAAAGTCCCATCAGTGCTTCAGATTCTAGGTCTGAGAACTTACTTTTAACATTTAGGCTTTGCATCAATAACGCTGAGACATCGAGCTTAGTTGCTGAAGTCAGTTCAGGGAGTAAGGTTTGGTAGAGCTGAAGAGAAGAAGCAAGAGTTACTTTGAGTAGACGAGGTTGTTTGGCTATCATGTACCGCGCTGCAAGAGTCTGCAATTCTGGAATTCGCTGACTGTATAGGTCCTGAACTTCATATCGCACGTCACCCTCTACCATGTCGGACTCGTCAAGAAATTTTAAAACTTCCCGAAATTTGTAAAGTGAGCCTAATAGACAGATTGAAGCAGAATATTTGACCAAGCTTGAATCGGACTGCAAGGCCTTTGAGATAATCTGTTTAGCAAAAGGATGGGGTAGAACATGCTCAATGAGATCTTGGCTCAGGGATGATGAATTTCTCCATGGAAACGCAAGTGGTCGAAATGGAAGCCCAATCAGTCGTGTAAAAAACCCCATCTGTGATAACCATCCCACAGATAATTTCGGCTCGAGGGAAGTTTTGTAGTCCTTTGTAAACTTGATAATTAGATTTGGGTTCGCCTCCAAAATTCGTAAGATCAACTCTTGATGAAAATTGGATGTTGAAGGACTCATGGTCGAAATGAAATGCTGAAGCCTAGCTTCCACGAGGATATGACGCTTTTTGCACGATGCAGCCGCAGTGGACTTTTGAGGACCGTAGTCTTGCCCGGTACATATGCTGAGTAATACATCAAACGCGACCTCTCTTAGTGGAACTTTTTCGTGTCCGTAAAGGACATCTTCGCCTCGCAAGAGCAACGGTTTCAGTTGCTGTAAGAGCCATTCAGTAAACAAGCCTGCTTTCGTAGTACGGGTGATGTTTGGTTCGTTTAAGACATCAATTTTGAGCATGACAAGGACTTTCGCGAGGAGATCGGCATCATCCAAATCGAGATGTTTGAAAAGGGCCATTATATGCGTCCGCTGTTTATTAATAATACTGAATTTCACGTTGGCATCTCCATGCTCAAGCATAAGGAGTAGAAAGCAAATAATACTTTTCCGAAGAGTCAGTTTTGCCCTATTATCTTTGTTTCTACGGACATCGAGTATACTATTCAACGATTTCAAGGAGAAATCGAATTCAGAGAAGGCATCAACAGAACTGCCTCCAGCATAGCTAGCCATATCGACGAGTAGGCGACATGTTGGAAGAAGCACAAAATATTTGCTGTTTGCCAAGTTTTTATACAAGTTGCGAATATGAGATTCATCGAGGACCTTCAAAATGATTCGTTTGCCATATTTTGACAGTTCTTGGTGTTTTTCACACTGCTTCAGTAACAAAGAAGCCACTGCTGGGATTATTGCACTGGCAGTACTGTCTCCAGCTTGAATAAAGTTTGTCCATGACAAGATGAGTTGCTCCTCAATACCCGGATTGGATGTAAAAAATTCTGCAGTGCAGTGTGACAGACTTTTTGCCTCTTCTGCGAGAAAGTACTCTTTCAGAGACTGCAGGCTCGCATGATCCCCTTTGCAAGCCCATTGTCTCAAATCACGTCCGTTCGGGCCCTGTGAGTTACCATTCGGCCTTGCCTTTTTCCCATTTGCAATCTCGACATCTCCCTCATCCACTGCGCTCCTCTTCATTCGCTTGCAGACTTATCTGTATGCCAAAGGCCATAATCCTGCCTTGTGGGGGGTCATTCGGTCCTCGGAGGACGAGTTGGAATTTCTCCACACGACCGCATCTCGAGCGTTTCAAAGTCACCAGGAAAGGCTGCGCCACAGCCATCTGCGGTCGGAAGAAGGCGTCTGTGTCTAGTCAGAGTCTCTTTTCCCCTTCGACACCATCTGCAGCTCGTTCGCCGGATTTCCGAGTTTTGCCACTAGTCTGCCATGGACGTCATGGATGAATCTTCTGCCGAGGTAATGCCGGCATCAATCTTGATCACACTGCTGCTAGGCGATGGGCAAAGGAACACGTTGGTCATAGACGGGCAGTACTTGGAGCAGCATAGGGAAGTGATTGAGGCGAACTTGGATCCCTCGGGTATCACCGTCCTGCAACTCAAAGGCTGCATTCTGTATGACTGGAAGGAGGATTGGGGCGAGAGACCAAACTCTGCCGTGTCCATACGGCTCATCCATTTCGGTCACTTGCTAGATGACAAAACCACGCTCACGGAGTCGAAAGTGCAAGGACCTGCGCCATCCGTAATCCATATGTCTGTGCGGCCAAACGAGATCATGTCCACGGATGATTCTGCTGCTCAGGCTGCGCAGAAAGGAGGCAGGCAGTCGGAGGACACCACGGGATGCAGGTGTCTTGTATGCTGACTGCGCACACTATATTTATGACGCCTATCTTCTCCCGCCGGGTGCCAATTTTGGTGGGAAGGGGGAAAGGCAGGCTGAGAGGCGTACACAAGGGCTTGCAAAAACTGACGAATGGGCGGGGGATTTGGTGTCTGCTTTACTTATTGGGGACGGAGTGTTTGGGGAACATCACGTCCAGCGAGCAGAGGAGAAGCTCTCTCTTCTCCGTCTGCGCTTTGTACCATACAAACTTCCTATCCTCGTATCTATTTTCTATCAATTTGCACATCTTTTCGTGAACTACACACATGACGTCCATCGAGTCGTACGCATATCAGCAGCCAGCCCAGAATGTGGCCACCGTGCTGTGCTGCAACTGCGGTACGCCCATGGCTGGCACAGGACTGCAGGAGGTCGCCATGTGCCAGGACTGCATTCGCCTGACCGTGGATGTGACGGAAGGCATCCAGAAGGAGGGGATCCTCCACTTTTGCCGGAATTGCGAGCGATTCCTGCAGCCGCCCAGCCAGTGGCTAGTGGCGGCCCCAGAGAGCAGGGAGATGATGGCGCTATGTCTACGAAAGCTGAGAGGGCTGCAGAAATCCGATCGCAGATTGATTGACTGCTCATTCATATGGACCGAACCACATAGCAAAAGGATAAAGCTGAAAATCACGGTTCAGCAAGAGGCGTTTGCAAAGGCAATAGTGCAACAAACATTTGAAGTGGAGTTTGTGGTACAGAATCATCAGTGCCCGGATTGCGCAAAGTCATATACACCAAACACTTGGCGTGCTGTCGTGCAGATACGGCAGAAAGTCCCACACAAGCGAACCTTCTTCTACTTGGAACAGGTTATCTTGAAGCACCATGCACATCTCGACACGGTAAGTATCAAAGAGGCAAAGGATGGGCTCGACTTTTACTACTCAACGAGAGCGAATGCGGTCAAAATGGTGGATTTCCTCTCCTCTGTCGTTCCGGCACGAAGCAAAAGGAGCGAAGAACTGATCAGCCAGGATGTCCATACATCTGTGAGCTCCTACAAATTTACATATTCTGTTGAAATTGTTCCCATGTGCAGGGAGGATCTAGTTTGTCTTCCTCTCAAGGTTGCCCAACAACTCGGACACATTGCTCGCTTCGCGTTATGCTGCCGTGTTGCCAATACACTGCGGCTGATTGATCCACAAACACTTCAGACGGCGGATCTGCCAGCAGCAGTTTATTGGCGCACTCCCTTCCCTAGTCTTGCACACGTAGGTGAGCTCGTTGAGTTCATTGTGTTAGACATTGAGCCGGTGGGGCAAGAGTCTGGGAAGTACGTACTTGCTGATGCAGAGGTAGCTCGATCTTCCGACTTGGGCCAAAACGACACTACATTTTTTGTAAAGACGCACCTAGGTGCTGTCTTGTCGGCAGGAGACGCTGTCATGGGATATCACCTCTTCAACTCCAACTTCAACCATGAAATATTTGAGACCATCAACCCCTCGAACGTCCCGGAAGTCGTCCTTGTCAAGAAATCTTATCCAAATCGCAAGAAGCCCAATGGGCGCCAGTGGAAGTTACAGAGGATGGCAAAGGAGCACAACGAACCAGTGGTAAAGAAACAAGAGCAAGACAAGCTGGAGCGGGATTACGAGTTATTTCTCCGCGAACTGGAAGAAGATTCGGAAATTCGTCAAGCGTATGTGAGGGATAGATCATTGCTGACCCTAGTATTAATTTGTATAAAAGCGACGGACCGACCCGGGCAAGATTACCGAATCCTACCCGCATGGAGGGTGTGGATGGAGAAGAACAGAGTGAGGATCACGTTGAAAGTGACGAAGACGAAGACGACGATGGAAGTCTGCCTGGAATTGGTGTGGGGGAGCTGCGTGATGAGCTTGAGGATATGCAGATAGAAAAGGGTGATTCTGGTTTGTAAATTTCAAAATGTACATGCATTACCATTAACCAAAGATTTTATGATGGACGTTTCGTACTTGTGAGGATGTTTCTGTTCTTGGTTGGGGAAGCCGCTTGTCTTGCACTTCCCTTTGCCGGAAATTTCTCCGCATCTCTACAGATTCTGATGCATCCTTCTCCTTACTCCCTTCCTTCTTCCTTTTCATGCCTTCAATCATTTTTGCCCTCTCCACATTCCGCAGGAATGTTTTGTTCTGCCGTGTTGCTTGTGATATGTCTGCGCGTAAGCGAGCTTGTCGCGAGGCATTCTCAAGAGCAATCTGTTCCGTCAAACTGTGCCATTTGAATTTATGAAGATACTTGATGTTCCAGATATCGTCGTGGTAGAAGCTCCTCTTGTTGCCTCCCATCGGCTTCCCATTCAAAGTCTCTGCCACAAACTTGGCTCTTTTCTTGTCCTTGAACTCCACCCATCCTTCGTCAAAACTCTGCCGCTTATTTCCCCCGCTCCTCACTCGTCGAGTATATGTTTTGGGATCTTCCGGCGAGAGGAAGACTCGTCCCAAGTCACCGTATTGTTGAAGCATGTACCGCATTTTCTGCGGCTTCATGTATGGTGGAATGCGAGATAGGTAGACGACTCCAGAGTTTTTGACTGCCAATGCAGACTTCTCCAGACCTTCCTTGCTAAGCGGTTTGAGTTTGTGCGACTTGGCCTCTTCGTCCGGAGAGTTATCGCTTGCAGCAGAATCTTCCACGCTCTCTTCATCGTCGTCGTCGCTCTTGCCTACCTTCCTACGTTTGCTCCCATGGTACTCATATGACGCTCTTCCAGCTTCGCCTTCACTCTCAGTGGCAAAGCTATCATCGTCATTTGACAAGTCCAAGACTTCATTCGCCTTGAGTGCCATCGCGTCTCTGGAGAACTCTACAAAGGAAACTACGACAAGGATGACTTATTGGCTACTTAACATGCGGAATTCTTCTTGCGCAATTCGTTCTCGCCTCCGAAGCCCCTCCAGCTCCTCCGTCAGAGATGCGGTTCTTCGGGGAATTGCGTCGGTCTCATGAATCGCAAGGTGACGGAATGTTTGCAGCTCAACCTCCGATTGAGCTAATGCATTGGTGGCTTCGTTGATCTTTTGCACCAGTGTTCTTGCTCTACTCCGATAGCCGCCAAGGGTCAGATTCAACTTTTTCTCCAGCTTGTTCACCCGTGCACTCTCGCTACGAACAGAATCGTGCAATCCCGTACTGCTGGCTGTGAATTCATCCGCAAAATCACTATCCACTAGACTGGGATGCAGCGCCTCATTTCCATCCACGCTTTGTGACATTGTCATTTTCGCTGCCTGCAAAAATTCGTCTTTTGGTAATTCAATATCGTTAGCACGAGAAGCGTCAAGAGCAATCAGTCTTGCACTTTCTGCAAGGACAAGTCGACTTATTTCATCCACACCGTCAAAATCGCTTTCAGCGACTCCTATAACCTTCGGTATCGGTAGTCCTAGTTGCCGCACTCGGGTCAATCTTTGAAATTGGCGTTTCTCTTCAGCGATCTGAGCCATTTGTAACCTCTGGTCCCTTTCTGCAGCATCTTCAGTGCCACCTAATACCGATGCTCGTTCATCAGGCACGTTCTCGTCATCATCCTCCGGGAAAACCAACTGAAAATCGTTTTTTGGTTTGGGTAAAGCGGCCAACTTTGACCTTAATAATGCTCTTTCACTTCTTGGGTCAACAATTGGCTGCTTCTCGCTATAGTTGGTATATGGTGTATTGATTGCTAAGGAATCTCTGGGTGTCTCTGAGGATGCGAAGTTGCCATTAGTCGTCACTGGAGTGGCAAGAGGGTTGGGCGTGAGAATAGTGTGATGCCGAGGAGTGGCACTCTCGTAGCCAGTTCCATCAGTACGAAGAGGCGTATTTTCCTCTCCATATAGCGAGGACTGGGTATCGGTCATCATCCTTAGATTCCGTGCTTGAGTCATCAATGGGTTTTCACTCGTGGGTGCGCGCGGTGTTCGCATGGGTGTACCAGTGGTGACAGAGGAGTAACTTTCCAACAAACCTTGGGTAGCGTCGACTCCAGCGTATTCCAGAAGATCGCGAGAAGCCTCCCCACTCTGGCCAATCTTCACAATACTCTCCAACTCACCATCCGAAACTTGTGGAGAAGGAAGCTCCAACTTCCTTCGCTTGCTCATTTGTTCAGCTTCTCGTATTTGGCTCGCACTTGTGGCGGCAGCAAATGCAGCTGCCGCGTTAGGTCTCTTTTCTTGCTTTTTCTTTTTTTGCGTCTGCTCATCCCTTTCTTCATTTTGACGTTTTGCTTGTTGGAGTTCTCGAAGATCACGGCTAGCTCTCTCGGCCTCATTGGATATTTGCTCTTCCGAAGTGTCATAGAAACCCAGTGCCGGCTGCTTCTCGAAGGGTATGTCTGTGTCGTAATCCATCTGCTTCTTTTTCTTATTCAAGACTTTCAAATTGATCCCAGCAAGTTTTAGTTCCCTACGTTTCGCCAGCATGGCCATTCTACGTGAATCGTCTACCTGTTTTTCACGTGCTTTTCGCTTCGCCTTCTTGCCCTGTGTATTTGCCAGCCTTGCACGAGCCTCTGAGAGCATTTCTTTCTCATCTTCGTCCATATCTATTGCATCCGGTTTGGCGCCCCTAGATTCTGGGTTAGGGTCAAGTTCGCCAGGTCGCATCCTTCGGACGTCATCACCAGTAGGAGTCGCAGTTTCTCCGCCTGGACCTATCAAACCTAACTCTGTTAATTCGGCATCATCGAGTAGCTTCTGATATCTTTCAAGGCATTGCGTAGCCGTCCGCCCAACAACTGGTGCTATGGTCCTCCATTGAGTTGGCATCAGCTTTGCCATATGCAAAAGCTTTTCATCTTCATCCCTAGACCACTCGATCTTCTTGATGCTGGGATCTAGCCATTCTTGCCACCGTGCTTTGCATTGCTTTGGAGTCTTTCTTACTAGTAGCGATGAGATTCGAGCCCATTGTGTCAAGCCGTACTTTGAAACAGCAGTCTTTAAAATCTCGTCTTCGACTAGGTAGTTAGCAAGGCCAATGAATAATGACACACGATTTGTCCAAAGTCCTCCTTTCTGGATTGGCATCGCGTTACGGCCACTTCGGTGGTTGTCAACTCCAGATCGGGATAGGAACCCCCACCAAAAAAGAAAACCATCTCGGATTTTTACTACGAAGATCCTATTAAATCACATCTTGTCTCCCTCTATGTCCTCATCCTGATGCACATCATCGTGGAATGTCTTCCCACTTTTGCTTGGTTTAATGATACCTGCCCGAACCACAAAATCTCCAAATTTCTCCCCATCTTGGCGTTCCAAAGCGTAGCGCTTCACCAGAGGCTTCAACAACTCCAAAATCTGCTCTTCATTGACCGAAGCACGGTAGAGCTTATTGAGACGCTGACCGTGATAGCCACCTCCTAACAGAAGATCGTAAAATGCATACGATTTGCCGACTAGGGCAATTTCAGCGACCCAGGGCCGTGCGCATCCATTTGGACAACCAGTCATTCTCATGACAATCGAATCCCTCTTCAGACCATTCTCTTCTAGCATACTTTCCATTTTGGAGATCAACAGCGGTAAATACCTTTCAGACTCTGCCATCGCCAGTCCACATGTGGGAAAGGCCACGCATGCCGATGACGACAGTCGGAGCCCAGAAAAGGCCACGTTATCTAGCTTGTACTTTGACAACTTCGATTTCATCATCGGTAAATCTTCTTCAGACACATTACTCAATATCAAGTGTTGATTGGGAGTAAGGCGAAATTCCCCTTTATGAACTTTGGCAATCTCACGGAGACCAGTTTTAAATTGGTGACTTCCATCAGCCATATCTTCAACTCTTCCGTTTTCGATAAACCTAGGGTATTAGTCAGATTCTTGTAATCTCATACATAGTAAAATGCCATTTGCCAGATTCATCCTTGACCCATCCAAACTCGTCAATGTTAGATTCAAAGTGATATGGACGGCTTGATTCAAGCTTCCACCCTAGCCTTTCCTCAACTTGCTCTTTGTACCATTCCGTGCTATGGTCGTCAACAGTATACTTCATACGAGCGTGCTTGCGGTTTTGGCGGTCACCGTGATCTTTTTGGACAAGCATGATCTTCTCGCACACAAGATGCGCTTTATCCTTTGGCACATAACCAATTGGAGATTCGATGTTGAGTCGTGGATAGGTCTTTTTGTTATTGTGCGTAACCCCCATACCGCCTCCCACGAAAAAGTTAAACCCAGTAAGTTTTCCTGCGTCATTAACAATGGCAATCATGCCAATATCATGGGCGTATACATCGACATCATTCCTGGGAGGACTAGCAATTGTAATTTTGTGTTTCCTTGGAAGATATGTCGGGCCGTACATAGGCTCAAAATCTTGAACAGCTTCACCTCCGACCAAAGTCTTTTTGTCGTTCTCCTTGTCCTGAAGCCAGATCTCATGATATGCACTGGTTTTTGGCAACAGATGTTCACTAATCCTCTGCGCAATACTTTGAACCTCGCCATGAAGGGCTTGTCGGTCAATGCATGGCGAACACATGACATTTCGATTTACGTCCCCACAAGCCGCAAGAGTGTCTAGTAAAGCTTTGTTGATACCCCTCATAGCGGTTCTTAACTTCTTCTTAACTATCCCATGAAATTGGAAAGTCTGTCTGGTAGTGAGCTTCATGGTGTTGTTGCCATACGATTCACTCACTGAATCCATTGCGAGCCATTGTTTTGGAGTACACACACCGGCTGGTAGCCGCACACGAACCATGAACATATACGCAGGTTCCACTCCTTGCTCCTTACGTGAATCTCTTAAATCACGATCATCTTGCATATACGTGCCATGGAATTTGGTCAGTTGCTGGTCAGTTGCGGCAATGGCGCCAGTACTTTCATCTGCGAGACCTTCAGCTATTGTCCCTCTTAAGTAATTCGATCCAATTTTGATGTCTTCATTTGTAATTGGAGCAGGTTCATCAACTTCAGCCTCGATGGTCTCTGCACCTAGAAATTTCCACAATTCCGGCTCCCAAATGGCATACGCTGTCTGGTACCCATCAGGGTCTTGATCATCTCCAAGGCCAACTTCAACCATACGCTTTGCTCCCAGTATCTCCAAACGCGAGTCTAAATCTTTGCCAGGTTTGTTGTAATAACGTTTATCTTCTTTCCGCGGCCAGTAGTGGCTGTCTCCCAAGGCAAAGACGGAGTACTTGACCCGAGATAGATCTAGATCTGTTGCTTCTTTGATATGGTCCCAGAAAGCTCGACCGTTTTGTGGAAACTCGCCTTGCCCAGCAGTACTAGTTACACATACCAAGTTTTCTTCGTTTGCAAGTTCTTCAAATAAGTACTCCTCCATCGATTGTACCGTGCTCTTCATTCCACGACTTTTAGCTCGGCGTTGCAGCCTTCGAGCCAGTCCTTCGGCATTTGCGTTATCGGACGCAAATAATATTGTCATTGGTGGACCGGAGAGGCCCTCCAAAAGGTGGCTTAGTGCTTCGCGCGCTTTTACCTTTTGCATTGTTCGAACTTCGGAGCCATAAGAGCTTTCCAGGCTCGCAGAAAGCTTTGGTGTCCTGTGAATCAGCTGAGAAACATGATTGTCTCGTTTCAAGAATTCTTTCAGCTCTCGTTTAATCCTTTCGGAATCTAGTTCGAATGAATTTTCGCCATCTTCCTCTGCATGAGGTGTCCATCTATACAAAGGCCAGTAACCAATATCGACCGCCTTCTTTGTTTCTTGGAGCACTGTTAATGCCGTATCGTTCTCGCTATAGTATGGTAAATAAGCGACCACTATTGACGGGCCTTCAAATTTATCTGCTTCAAGAAGAGCGTGTATGACCTGGGTATAAGAGCTGTAGACAGCGACTGATGCAACATATGCGTTTCCGTAATTCATTGCATAAAGCCCAATGTCCTTTTTCCTTCTCACAGAATTAGTCGCAGTCCGAGTCGAGTAGGGTTCATTGTCTATGATAAGCATATTGACGTTCTGTCCAGAAGCAATCAAATGGTGTAGTCCTGAGTTTCCCAGATCGTAGGACCATGCGTCGGACGCAATCAGCCACTGAGATTTGTTTTGGAGCAAATCCGAGGACTCTAAGATAATCTCAGCAGCGGTTGAGCCATCGCTCTGCAGCAATCTTAGTAAAGCAGAGTCTGACATTTTCTCCGCATCACTTTCTTTTGCATGAAGTAACCACTTGGACAAGCCATCACGTGTATCATGAGAATTAAATCCATTTTCCTGGACAGCTTGCGCTATCTCTTGTTCCAGACCTCTTTTGCGTTCAGCTCGGGCAATGATTGCCCCAAGTGCATACTCCGGAGAGCTTGTAAATTTTGAGGGATTGACATTAAATTCGTTCGAAGCATTCACAACGTGAAGCTTCTCGTTGAATAACTGGTGCAATAAGCCCAAGTAAGCAGATTCGAGACTTGGAACGAGTTCTTGTGATACTGCTACGTCTGGCTCGCTCCCGATGCACAGATTCTGCACAGACTCGTCAGACTGCAAATTTTGTAGAAGACCTCGAAGTGCCTGGTGAATAGTATCGCGTGCCACGTAGCCAAGTTGATTACTCAATAACTTTAGCCCATCCCTTGAGACGCTCGATGCATGTACCGCGGCCATAACATCCAAAAACATCGGTGCCCATTTTATATCCTTCTGCTTGGTCTGCTCAACTACCGCAATTGCTTTGACAGACATCGGTATTACTGCCATCAATGCTGAGCTTGACCATGGTCTGTACACATAAGGGGTCACAAAACCAACATGTCTATATTCTTCGGATTTAGACTCCTCGATGGCTTCCTTGTATAATTGGACGTTGGATCCGAAGGAAATCAGAACACTTTCAGCATTAATTGATCCCGCATACCCGAAGAAAGAATATTTCCGATGCGTGAGACTGGCCAGAGACTCAAATATCGAAGAAATCTCAAAGTCAATGGGTTTCCCAAAAGATTCAGGCGTCACGTTGGCTCCATTGACTGTAGAGGTGTTCGATAACGAGGTTCCACTTGCACTCCCGTTCGTTGGACTATGTTCAGATCCAGTTGCGCCGTCCGGTGTCGATCCATTCACGTCATTAGCAGGTTTAGCACTTTCTTCCGCCAACGGTGGATCTGATTGTATAGTCTGACGTTTCTTCAAGTAGATGCTGGCATCATTATCGACTTGTCGGGCTTTACTTATCAACTCCTGGCTAATAAGCCCTCTCAGTAAATCCTTAACTTTCGGTACGGCTTCGATACTCTCGGTGATCTCATAGAAATGCAACACTCCTTTTCCTGTTCTAAGGGCGAGAGTATGAGCGATAACTGCGATATCCTGTGCTTCTTGACAGTTGAAAGACTGCAGCATGGGAAAGCCACCGTGCCGGAGCGCAGCAATATCCCCGTAATCGTTACTTGAAGTAGACAAAGCAACATGAATGACGACAGGGTACTGCATTAGCCTTGACAAGACCGGTATAGATTGGACCAGCGTGCTAGATGGGGTCAGAGTCGACACGATTTGACCCTGTCTCGCTGTCTCCAGTACGGAAAGAAAAGGCTCAGCATTATGGCGTAGTGAAACGATTTCAGAGGGTTTGTAGCCTGTTATATTGCTTTCTTTTCTGTTTTCAAGTTCTTTCAACCTTCGCGATGCGTGCTGTGTGTCCAAAGAGCGAGTTTGCTGTATCGAATAGACCACGTCACTTGCCAAATAGGCAACCGTAGCCACTATACTATCTTCTGTTTCGGCCGTAGACATGTCCGCTTTGGCCATTGTCTGTCTCTTCTACTAGGACGGTGAATATCGAGTGATCCGGCGCCGCACCGGAGATCTTAAATTGCGTAATTTTAAGCTCTGGCCAATCAAACGCGGCCGATTAAATCTATGATACATCAGTAACAGAAATCTATACAGACTTCAAGCAGACCCAAAAATACCGAGATTTTGACGCGTATTTTTCTTTTGAGCAGACAGGCGCCATTCGTCTGGGTCTGTTGCGTGGCGATTGAACAACGGTTGAATTTTCTCCTGCTTTTTTCTCCTACTAAGCTTATCAGAGTCCGCCACTTTGAAGAACGTCGGCGCACACTCCACAAGCCATTTTGGATCAATAGCAGTTATTTCCCTCATATACTCCCTTCCTGTGAGTACCAGAGTGTGATATATAACCCAGTCCACTTCTTTGCCGAAAAGTGCAGAAGATGGGTGGATGTAGACCGGTGTGCCTTCTGTTACAGTTTTGTACCCTTCTTGTGGATCCCTCTTTGCCGAGCTCCGGAAAAAGCCTTCGCACAAAGCTTTGCGAACAGTCTGAGAATTTCCTCCACATGAAACAACTTGGTGATGATATCTTTGCATTATCCCAACCAGCTGCTGTCTTACATCCTGTGCTCTACGCATGCTCCTTGCTTGAATGAAATTATCGAAACACCAATTGCTGGAGTAGTTGTTTCGTTTCCATGAATTAAACACATTCAATAAAGTGAGGTGATCGCTTTGCGAGTCATGAAACCGCTGCTTCTTCTGGTCTGCTTCCTGTTGCTTCTCCTTCGGGCGATAGAAGACAGTCTGAACAGACAACATTGCCACGATTGTTAGTATCTCGTCGCTACAACCAGCAGCGACACTAGAGATGAGCACTTTCGATAGGCCCGGTTCCATTGGGAAATCAGACATCTTTCGTCCGAGACGAGTTAAAAGACCTTCATCATCTAAAGCCGACAAAGCATACAGCTCTTCTAGGGCAGTCAGCATTGTATTGGTAGGAGGGGGATCCATGAAGTCAAAGTGCAACAAATCATTTATTCCCATGGCCTTGAGTGTAAGTATTGTGTGGGCAAGGTTTTGTCGTTGAATTTCTGGAACAGTGTTCGGTAACATCTCGTTGAGGAAAGCTGCTTCCGTGTATAATCGATAAGCCTTACCAGGACCAGTACGACCGGCTCTGCCAGCTCTTTGGCGTGCTTGCGCCTGTGATATGGGCGTGACGATTAGCGAATCCATTCCAAGTTTTGGATCGTACGCACTCATCTTCACGAACCCGGGATCGATGACGAAATAAATGCCATCTACCGTGATAGAAGTTTCAGCAATATTAGTAGCCAAAATAACCTTCCTACTACCAGCTGGTGTTGGCTCAAATATTCGACTCTGCATTTCGCTCGGTAGTGCCGAATAGACTGGCAATATGATTAAATCGGGGACATCTGAGCCGAGAGACTTCATTCGCTCATACAAAATTTCACAGCTGGTGTCAATCTCCTCCTGACCTGTCAAGAAAACCAAGATATCCCCCTGAGGTTCTGACAAATGAATTTGCATGACTGTGATGAGAGCTGCATCGAGATAATCACTTTCAGGCTCTTTGGAGTAGAGAATCTCGATGGGAAATGTTCGACCAGGAATCGTAAGTATAGGGCACTTGAAGAAATAGGAGGAGAATTTGTCGGCATCTAAGGTTGCTGAAGTCACAATTACCTTGAGGTCTGGTCGTCGTTTGATTGTCTTTTTTAGTAGAGCAAATAGCACGTCAGTTGCAATAGTCCGCTCATGGGCTTCATCGAGCATGATCACAGAGTATTTTTTGAGGTCAGGGTCCAGCGTAATTTCCCTTTCCAACATGCCGTCTGTCATGTATTTGATTTTGGTGATAGGACTTGTGCAATCTTCAAAGCGGATCGTATAACCAACCTCGGCACCCAGTTTACATCCGACTTCTTCAGACACACGCTTTGCAACAGACATGGCAGCTACTCGTCTTGGTTGGGTACAACCCACCATCCCAGTTTTGGTATAACCAGCTTCAGCAAGATATTGAGTCATTTGAGTAGTTTTCCCAGATCCAGTATCGCCAACTACAACTAATAATTGGTTGTCCCGAACAGCTTGGATCAGGGTGTCACGAAATGGAAACACTGGCAAAGATTCTCGCTGCTCTTTGATACTAAGCGAAGTAATCCTCCCAAAAGAATTATTCTTGGCCATGGTGGCCTTTTTCCATTCTGGAACTCCACCAGATTGCTTAATAGCTTTAAGGTCTTGTGCAAATGTGCGCGCTCCTTTGGCCATCGGATCGTGCCATTGAGATTCAATATCAACACTCGCATTCGCCTCATCTGCGGCCTTTTGGGCTTCTTGTTGACGTAATTCACGTCGGTCTTTTGCGAGAGAAGTACCTGACATGGCAGCACGATTAAGAGATCCATCGGGTGCCTTAATTACTCGAATGGGACTCAATTCAAGAGATTGCTTTGTCTGGCCTGTGAGGAAGGGCGGTTCCTCTTCTCGCAGTTCAATTTCAACCTCCTCTTCTTGCTCATAGCGATTATCTCCCATTGTTGCAGTACTAAAGTCCTCGTCGATATCCGGGTAGTCGAGCGCAGAGACGGCCCCTGAAGCGATTAGCTGCTTTATCTCCCAGCGTTCGGGAGAAGTCATCCTTTTCCTCGGACGCTTCTGCACGATCTCAGAGTTGGCATCTGATACATCTCGCCGATTCCAGGAGCCATTGACAATCGACTGTATTTGCAACTGAGGGGCCAGATCCATGCCCGTGTTCTGGTCCACATCCTTCATTGAGAGTCCAATTCGGTTGTTTTGGATACTTATGACTTTTACTTTGACTGGTTGATTTCTTGAAACCAAGTCGGCAGGGTGATTGACTCGCACACCTGCAAGCATAGCTGACACGTGCACCAATCCGTCAACTTTCCCATGGACTCCGAGCAGAGATACAAAAGCCCCGAAATCTTTCACTCCTGTTACTCGTCCATCATAGATTTCGAAGAGTTCTAGTTCCCTTTGGGGTTCGCTATACGACGAGCGTCTCCTCTTCCGGTCATGACGGTCAGAATCAGGAGAACGGGACATCGAGGCCGATCTTCGAGAGTGGTACTGCTGTCGACCCCGAGATGAGTACTTCTCTTGATTTTCCCATCTACTGTGACCATTTGCATACCCCTGTCCATTCTCAGGTTTGAGGTCATCTTCATGATCATGGTATTTGACGTCCTCCGGAGGAAGCTCAGCCTTACTATCCGGAAGAGCAAGCCCTCTAAACTTGGCTTCCTTCCCAGTTACAGAGCTCTTCTCTTTCTTTACAGCTTTGATTGTGGCCTTGTGATTGGGATGCATTTGAAGAATGAGCCGATCAATAGTTTCCAAGAAGGACTCCGATAGTCCTGCTCCGACATCTTCAATCTTCACTTTGAAATCCTGCAAGTCCTTTGCTCCTTCATGTATACTTATTATAAATTCCGCGAGAGTCTTGTCATTCAATCCGGTGTGATTTGTTATCTCTTGACTGATCTTGTTTACCAGACTAAGCAGCTCAAGCTCTTTGAGCCCGTCCAGTTCTTCCATCTCTCATTCGTAAGCAGTGCCCTCTCCTTGCTGCTGACGAGAATGATACCGTCGAATCTGCTCTTAAGATGGTGATGAGGTAGTGAGCGAGCTTGATCTTGATGAATGCCACTCAACTATTTGGAGTACCTTTTCGATAATGGGATTGGGTCTATTCCACACTACAGCCAGATCCTGAAGTGGCTTCCCTACGTGCTTCTAGCTATTGCTGTCAAGCTCTGGTTTCGCGGGCCCAAAAACACATGGGAACGAGATCTTCATGGACGGGTGATTATGATCACCGGGGGAACGTCTGGCATAGGGGCAGCTATTGCAAGAGAAGTTGCCTCTAAGGGAGCTCAGCTTGTCCTGCTGGTCAAAGATGTATCGGATGGCTGGCTCATTGAGTATATCGAAGATCTGCGTGCATCTTCTGGGAACGAGCTCATCTACGCTGAGGCATGCGACCTGTCTTCGTTGCATTCAATTCGAATATTTGCAACCAAGTGGCTGGACAACGTTAGTCCTAGACGTTTGGACATGCTTGTGTGCTGCGCCGCTATCTTCTCTCCGCCAACTCGGCCGGAGAAGATCACACTGGATGGATTTGAGCAACATTGGGGGGTAAATTACATTGGACATTATCAGCTTCTCCGCCTGCTGTCGCCAGCTTTGAAGTCTCAGCCTGCCCATCGAGATGTTCGCGTGGTGATGGCAACATGCGCGTCCTACGCTGCGGCTGAGCTTGACCTGGAAGATACTAATTATGAGAAACGAAAATACCCAGAAATGGCACCATGGAAGGCATATGGAGCATCTAAACTAGCTCTCATGATGATTTGTAAGCACTTACAGGAGAAATTTGACAAGTTCGAACGGCCGGATAAAGGTCTTAACAACGTACGATGTTTTCTTGTAAACCCTGGTCAGGTTCGTACACCACTGACTCGCCGCTTCACCTCTTTAGGGACTATATGGGGATTATTGATATACTTGCTGCTATATCCTCTGTGGTTTCTTGTATGGAAAGACTCTGACAGAGGGATGCAGACCTTCTTGCACGTCATGTACTCTCCAGATTGCGGCGAAGGGAAGGGCAATCGCTATTTTCGCGACTGTAGTGAAGCTAAAGTTGCACGCAAAGAGGTCCTAGATGACGAACTCATCCGGAAGCTTGTCACGCTATCCGAGAAGCAGATTTCTGCGGCCGAGAAAAAGGCAGCTCAAGCCCGTGCTAACGAGAAGACAACAGAATCTACACCGAAACCTTCAAATTCCGAAGTCGGGAGCAACCGGAAGAAGGCAACCTAGCGAGTAAGAGTTCGCTAGTCCAACCTTATTCACATGGGCGTTTGTCTCGGTTGCCTCCAAAATCAGGGTCATTGGAACTGATCTAGGAGACCGAGCGAATATGGTTTTATTATGTAAAGAGCATAGATCGTCCCTTTCCCGCATCCCAGGTTTTGACAACGTGTGTCACTCGTGTGGGGAGCGTCAAAAAGACGTTGATGACGCAAAGCTTCGCAGCTCAATTTAAAGACATTGAAAATCGTTACAACACTGCACAAAACGCAGATCTCGAGCACCTTATCGTGTCGTATGAGAGTTTGCGAAAGCAAGTAGCCCAAGTCGGGCTGTTCAGTGAGAATGAGAGCATCGAGGAAGTTCCTTCCACGGAGCTGAAGTACTTGGTCATTGACTGCAGACTTGCTTCTTTGTATGAAAGGAGATCTGTCAATCGAATGGCTGATTTAAAATTTTCGCGCGAAATCTACGTGCAGTTCCTTTCGAGGTGCAATTCGTACGGCTTGCTTGGAAAGAAGGACCAGAGGTCTATGGATCTTTTAAGCAGTGGCAAACAAAGTCTCAGTGCAAGTGATCCTGGAAGTCAAAGACAAGCAAAGATTGAGAGATTTCAGCTTGCAAAGCAGTACGAGAGCTTCATTGAGAGGGTTGATGAGTCTGACGAATCGCTCAATGATGAGGAATTACGCGATCTTTCAATCAAGTTGATCAAACTATGCATTGTACGGTCTTTCGAGTCTCTCGATTCTATCTTTTCAGAATTGGAGTTACTGAAGCACATGCCAGATAAGATTGAAGAGGCTCCTCAGTCGAATGACCAAAGCGAGAGGCTAGACAGAATAGAACGCGAGCCTCGGTCCCTGCTCTCTCCTACAGGCCGGCCATTGCAACCGTTTGTCCTCACAAAATCTCGGAAGCAGCTGCAGAAAGAAGTATTTCGGCCCGATCATAGCCTCCCTACCATGTCCATTGACGAGTACCTTGCCGAGGAGCAACGTCAAGGAAACATTTTGCAGCAGCAAGCTCAGAGCAAAGAAGCGTCTGATAGCGAAGACGAGGACAGTGCTGACAAAAAGACAATGGAAGCTCGACGCTGGGACGAGTACAAGGAAGCCCATCCCCGGGGATCAGGCAACATCATGAATCGCGGATGATTTTTACCTATGTACAACAGCTGCGATGCATTCAGGGTTGCCAATAAGACGCTAGCAGCTGCATTCCGATGTGGAGGTTGTGCGTTCCTGCCTACCGATATCCACATCGATCATTTGCCTCTGCTGACTGGCTTCCTGTGGAGAGTCCATGCCAGGCAGCGCAGCGGCTATCCTTTTGAACAGCTGCTTTACGTTAGCACCCGCCTTTGCCGAAGTCTCTATGAATAAAACACCGTACTCCTTGGCCTTTTTGTCGCCTTCGTCGGACGTAACCTGCCGCTTGTCGGGAAGATCCGTCTTATTTCCCACCAGCACGATAATCACATCATTCCCACGCTCTGCCCGGACGTCATCCACCCATTTGGAGGTGTTCATGAAGGAGGCCCTGCTGGTGACATCGTACACGACCACAGCCACGGACGAGTCGCGTATGTAACTGGGGATGAGACTCCTGAACCTCTCCTGTCCGGCCGTGTCCCAGAGCTGCAGACGCACCGTCCGGTCTTCCAAGTACATTGTCTTGCTGAGGAAGTCGATGCCAATCGTAGCCTGGTAGGTATTGTCGAAGGAGTCGTACATGAAGCGCGTTATGAGCGACGTCTTGCCCACGCTCTGCTCGCCGAGGAAGACGAGCTTGAACTTCTTCATCGGGTTGGCGTACGACATCTACAACACCAACGGCGTCCCGAACAGCGAGCTCCCTTTGGTGGTCAGTCGGGGGCGGGCGGTTGTTGCAGCGTAACCGGCAATTCTCAGGACTGCTGGGAGGAGCTTCAAGGATGCAGTTCACCATCATGCTCTCCTCCATCTTCACAATCATAAACAAGCTCTCTGGAATCTACGGGCTCATTGCGCTCCTGGATGGAGGCAGCATAAGCGCGCTCCAATCCTCCATGTACCTCTACTCAACCAGCATCGCAGTCCCGCTCATCCTGCTGCATCAGCCGCTTGTACGAGCAGAGCTGCTTCCTTCCCTCATCTACGCGCACATATACACATTAGACGCCGTGGTCGGTTTTGTGTACTCGCTGCTATTCACACTGGCGTCAGATGTCTTGACCCAGGAATCGTTACGCTCATCCAACGAGGCAGGCCTCTCGCTGGCGCTGTTGTCGGCAATATGGGTTACCAAGGCGTATTCATGCTACGCTGTGCTAAAGTACGTCCAGAAAATATCCAAGGCAAATCGCATTCGGCACAGTATGGGGACCCGGGGATCTCTGGAGAGACTGCTGCGGTCAACCGCCCCATCCTTCTGGGGAGCAGACTAACCTATTCGACACGACATCATGAAGATGTAAATTAGTAGCGTCTATAATCGATTCTATATCTAATCCACCACACCGATTCGTCTTTTCGTGAAATTGCCTAAGAGAAGAAGTACCGGCTTTGCTTCAGGTTTCGCACGTCAAACACTCCTTTCTCTGGAAGTTCTGGAAACTTCAGCTCAAACCAGGCGCTGACATTCTTGACATTGCTCTGGGCCGGCTTCGTGTTGACTCCGACCGAATCCATCCCTGGCGAATGACCTTCTTCCATCTCCTCATCGGCAAGTTTCTCTGCCATGCCAATAAAACCGTACCCCAATGCTCCAGAATCAACGCCAATGGATTCATGAATGAGTCCTTCCTTTGCGCTTGCTTGACGACGCAGAGTTCGTTGCTTTCGCCATTCCAAAATTTTCTTGCCTTCTTTGGAAGAGGAAGCCACGGACACAAGGGTTTTGAACCCCTTATACCGTTCTATAAATTCCTCTCGTAACTGCCCAATAATATCTTGAGAATGCATCTTTATAAATGCTTCGCGCAACACATCATTCATAGTATCAATATCGCACGCATGGGTCCAATAAGAATCATGCACAGCCGCAAATTCGATTCCTGCTTCTGCACAGGCTAGAGCAGACATCATCATATGGGTTGCATCAAGTGAATGAATGAAATTCGGAGGAAACGCAGAACACTGCTTCCGTGAGTTTGTTTCCTTTACACTAGTGGGATCAGAAAGAAAGACCGTCTGTAGGTTCGTCGCGATTTGCCTTTGAGAAGACTTGCGGTAGGGCTGTACGACAGGTAATCCCATAGGTGTGGTCCAGATTACACTCGACATCTTATCACGATTTGTCTGTGATGGATCCGTGGATTTGGATATCAGTTTCGCACATTCAGCAAGCCAATTTTGAATCTTGTGAGCTCCAGTGAACATGCTTCGGAGTGCATCAAACGTCTTGTGAGCAAGGTACGTCGATGCTTGGAAGAGCGCCTCACCTTCAAAATCTCCGCGATCTTTGAGTCGGTGGTGAATTTGTGCGCGGGCACCTATAAAAGTGACACCGTACACATTTGTCATTACTGTTTGCTTAACGACCTTGCGTGTAATTTTGCCGAGTAGCGATTTCGCTATTCCATGACCTTCTGCAGCGTCCTCCTCGACCGAAGTAGTGACAAGATCAGCAACGCCTGTGTACACATCTTGTGGTCGATCGCTGGGCTCTAGATTGACTTGCTTTGCCCCAGCAACGTCTCCTCCGAGTGCAGCATAGTGTTGGAGGCCATTGCAGGTGCCATCTTGATGAAGTGGCAGATGTGATATGTACTTTGTAGGATCTGGACTATCTAGTGCGGCCACCAGCTCAAAGCACGTAGCCAGTGCTTGCCACGGGTCATCAGCTTTCGACCACCAGAGTCTCCCGTCCAGTGGATTGCGAACGCTGTCATATATATTGTCCAAGTTCTCCATTACATACTTCTCGCGGTCACTGAATGATGCTTTGTCGTTGCCAGTCAGACCAGCCAGGTGGATTTTAAGCCAACGAAGCCCCCGTGCTCCAAGTGGCTTACCTTGGTGAAATTGAAGTAGACCCCGGCAAAGATCATTACCAATATGATTAAGGTGAGGAGGGATAGTATATGCTCGACCACGAAAGTCAATATTGTGCGGGAAGTACATTTTTTCATTCAGAAATGCACGAGAAATCTCGAGTTTGTAATTGGTGTCACATCGCTGTGAATGCGCGTTATTTCGTGCAAAAACCAATTCGCGACAAAGACGCGCGTAGTCGGCTCGCTCACCAGGATTTGTGGTCTGCGGTGCAGCAGGAAAGTTTGGCACTGAATTTGACGACGCAATACCAGCAAATGCTTGCCCTCGGTTCCATACCTGAACAATAATGTCAAAAACGGGGCGATTGATTCTCCAAGCTGTTCTTCCGAGCACATCAAGCGATGAATAAATCTGATCCAGATTCCCGCGACGCGAAGCTTCTTGTAAGTACTGTACCTGCTCCTGAGATTCCTTTGTCCTCATAACACTAGTCTTCGTGTAGTAATATCCGCCCTCGGAGGAGCTCATCCACGGCCTCGGTGGAGCTATCATTGGAAGCAATCGGGGCTGAATATTACCTCTCAAGGGCTCTGACGACAGTTGTTTCATGATTTTGCTATGCACTTTAATGACCCCCACCTTTTGGCCTTTGAGGTACTGGTACGTATGGTGAAATGCTGGGAACTCCTCGGTGACAGGTAGGCCAGTGGCCCGATCAGTAGCAGTTGCTTCCACTTTTGCGACATGCATGATTATTGAGATGAGGACTGCGCCAAGTTTAGCCTGAATGGCTCGTGGCCAATCGTGGCTAACAGTGGAACTTTCCGGGTCATCTCTATGTATCGCATTTGCCCGTAATTTCTTCGCTGCCATCCCAAGCAATCTCTCATTCCGAAAAACGCGGTTTAGATCCGCATTGCTCCGGTTGTGAAGACTCTTCTTTAGTCGTTCAGATATATATTCCATCTCAACCGCTTTCCCAATAGAAATTACAGCCCGGCCAGTACGCATTCCTTCGGCAACTCCGCCAGTCGAATGTGTCTTGATGAGTTCTAGAATCGTTATAGCAGAGAGCTTGTCTGCTGACAGTAGTTTCAAGAAAGGCCCGTATCGCCTTCGTTCGTTCTGAGAGGCACGTGTCATAGGTGAAGAGTCACCCAATCCGCTAGTGTGTGCATTAATGGCTTCTTCTAAATCCTCCGCTGCTTTGGTTTTGGGCACTTTGGTGTGTTTTAGACTCTTCGAAGAAACTTTATCGTATGCGGCATCGATTCTGTTGATCTCTTCCTTAATTAAAGGGACTGCAGCTGCGTGCCATTCCCAAAACAAGGCGTTCAAGCCCTTCAAATCCAAGCCGCCTCTGTTGACCATCTCTTCGAAGTCATGCCTCCATCTCGCTATCGCAGAATCCAGAGCGTCTTCCTCCAGCGCGCGTTGACGAGTGATGTCGGAAGACCTTCCGCCTCCAAGCCTATCGTTTGCACTGGTTAGAGTTCGTAGCGATTTTTGGAGCAGGGCAAGACCAGGCCCACTGGACACAGTAGGGTTGACCAACGGTAGGTTCAATTGGGCTTGTGCCGGTCTTCCTATTTCGCTTGATAAGAGATAGTGATGACTTTCGGGAAGATCGGCTTGACGAAGCCCGATCAAGGAAGTAATGCGTTCGATGTCGTCGGTGGTCATGCAATCCTCAGCGAGAACTTCGCCTACATGTCCTTTTCGCTTTTTCCACACATTCAAAAGATATTTGATAGGCTCTAGACCATTTTCTAGCCGGAGGGCACCGGATAATTGAATGGCAAACGTTTCTGCATTACCTAATACTTCGTAATTTTTCTCCATCTTTTGGTACCACTGCTCCATCTTACGATATGTTGCAGCCGTATTTTTCCCGTTGGCCAGTAGCCCCTTCAGGTACTTGTTGTTGATAGATACAGCCATAGGGTCCCCTGGTTCAATTTTCTTCAGAAGATGATCCAGAATGACTTGAGCACGATCGATGTTATTAAGATGCAGGCAAGCCTCGAGAACGGCTATCATGTCACTTTTCTCCGAAGGCACAATTCCGTAGACATCCCAGACCTGATGTCTACCATCTTTGACGGGTGTGGGTAGTACAACGAGTGAAGAGCGGGAAATAGCAACCTTCTTTGGTTCGAATGGTTTTTGTAGCTCAACCACAGGACTCGTTTTTGATGGGAGACTAGTGAAGGGGGGATTTCGGTATGGCTGTTTTCCAAATCCTTCATCGTGCACATAGCTGAAAGATTCTTCGTCTACACTCTCTTCAACGGCCTGAGCTGAAGACAGCCGTCTCCATTTGACAGAATTAGGAGGCTGGTATGAGCGTACCTTCCTAGCAACCCTTTGCATGCAGAGTAGCGAAGATAATCGGGCTCTAGCACGCCCGGGCTGTCGACGAAATAGATGATGAGCTCAATTTATTTCGAAGCGTTCCAGGAACAGGGGTTGGCTGCCGATCACTCGTGTGCCGTTCAGGCACCTGTAGGATCGGAGGGAATCACGCTCAGATGGACGGCATCTTTTGGTCTTCTTGGTGTTGCGTTTGGGAGTAGAGCGGTTGGGTCCAATTCTAGTCAGTAGTCCCCTCATCATACTTGCATTGCCTTGAAGACACCATCTAAGAGTGGCGAGTGGCGACATGTGATGGGCAAAAGACCCCTTCCATGGGCAAAGGAGGGGAGAGGTCGGTCTAGTCCTTCAAAGAAGAAAGAGAAACCACCGCTCGTGAGGTCGTCATCCACCGATGAAGAAGAGCCTGCTGCGGCCCAAGTTGAAGGGTATGCCGCTGCCACACTCAGCGGGATGATCGAAGGAGATGAGATGTGGATCATGGTTGAAGATGAATTGAACGATATTGCCAAGCTCTTCACTCGTATCATCCACGGCAAAGCCCGTGAAGCGGCCCTCGCTCGGCAAAAAGGTGTTGATCCATGGTCCATTATCCGACCCACTCTGAAGGGAGATACACGCAGAGAAGAAGAAGACGTTCAAGAGGCTAAGCTGGTGACAGATGAGGATACTGCAGCTGAGGTCAGTGAATTGGTTCATGCTGCCGAGACATTCCACAATACGACTATCAATCTAGCGGACAAGTTTAGGGATCGTCTGGGCCCCATTACTACAGCAGCTGTGCCAGACAACCGGCATGGAGCTGCACCCTTGAAGGAAGAATGGGATACAGACGACGACGATTTAGAAGACCTTGATTACAAGGTTGCCAAGACAGAGGGGAGTACAGGGCCAACACATCAATCTCTTCTGTCAGAATCAGTCTCGACATGGGAAATTGCTGCTGAAGAAGAGCAAGGTAAATGCAGAACCAACACCCGGCCCAGGCTGGCAAGCAAAATTGACCTGAATCTCATGTTCCAGTAGATGTAATTGTAGTGCAACGCACATGTTGTTCGTACCTGACGACGACGCGCAATAATATGGACAACCAGGGAGCCCGATTGGTACCCTCCAATGGCCAGCCAGCAAGCCACTCGATCAACAAGACCGGAGCACCTTCAGCTAGTATCGTCCATGATACGATGCGTCATGGGTTACTGTCGGTAGGTAGCGAAATTAACGATCGGCATCCGCTCGAGTCACGCCTGAACAACTGGGCGACCACGCAGCATGAATTCAAGATGCGTAGCTTACAAAACGCCTTTGGGGCGCATGAACCAATACGGCGAAACATGGAGCTTGATCTCCTCAGCGCGGGAGATATGAAACCCATGGTTCTTGGAGGACCGAGTCACCTTCATCGAGACATCCTTGCTGGAAATGACACGTCCATATCGATGGGAGCACTCTTCAGCTCTCCGTCTATCAACTCCACAATGGATTTTCACACGGAAATGGAGAAACGTATGATGTAGGTAATGTATTAGAAATACCGCCATTGCGGATCGATGTTCTTATGGCTATACTTCTCCGTCGTGAATTTCTTTCCCGCCCGGCGAACAAT